>ERZ827524.222-NODE-222-length-80388-cov-9.951054_pt1 | contig 80388 bp, 66 predicted proteins | sample MGYA00519702_ERZ827524 | MGnify/ENA primary metagenome ERZ827524 (study PRJEB31778, sample SAMEA3449341) | human gut metagenome | biome: human gut; feature: human-associated habitat; material: faeces | place: United Kingdom | collected 2010/2012 ...
CCTTTCCGTTCCGAGGGTTTGGGACACTTCCCAACAAGCAATTTTCAACCGACGCGCCGCAGCGCGGGAGGGGAAAATACGGAAGTGGGTACCCGCTTCCTATGCTTGCTACGAATGTTTTTATCCCTTATGCCTTACTACGGAGCTATGCCCGGTTTTGCCAAACTTCCGCAAAAGAAAAACGCTGCAATCCTCAAAAAAAGATTACAACGCTCTCTAAACCTTATTCAATTCTGACGGACACTTCTTATCTGCCCTCTGTTTCGACTTCCGCTATCTCCTTTGCCGTTGCGCTCACAATCCGTATGCCTGTATCGCTCATACCGTCAAGAAGCGCGTCAAGCTGCCGCCGCTGCGTGTTCTTCTCTGGCGGCGTTTCCAAAAGAAACTGGTCTACGGATATATTGTAGCGGAGCATAAGCTCAAAGAAAATCTGTAAACTTGGGTGCTGCCCCTTGTTCTCAATGTTCGCAAGGTAGCGCGGCGAGATAAACATTTCGTCGCTCACTTTCTTGCGGCTCTCCTTGCGCCCTGTCCGCGCCGCCTTTATCGCTGCCCCAAAAGCCTTGAAATCGTATTTCGGTACTGGTCTTTTTGCCATAGTTATTCACCCTGTTACATTTTACTGTTCCCCTTTCTTCTTGGATATGTCTACACAATTCAATCAGTTAGCCAAAATAATTCATATGTATATGTTGACAATTAGCCGCTTTTTTTGTATAGTATTATTAAAAGGGGGGAAATGTTTATGTTACATAGCATGCGTATTCGATAAGCATTGAAATCAAAAAAGATTTTTCCCATTTTCAATATGGGCTTTTTTGTCATGCTTATTTTGCGTATGCTATACAACAAAACTAACGATGTATAGACATAGTATAAAAACTATGCCTTAATTTTGTTGTAGTGTTATATGTATAAATGCAGGTCAATGCTCATGTTGAGAATTGACCTGTATTTTTTTGCACAAAAGGAGAAATATTATGCTTGAAAAATATTGGATAAAATGTCCAATTTGTAACGGAAAGACGAGGGTTCAAGTATTTTATAATACGGTATTAAGAAATTTTCCTCTTTTCTGCCCTAAATGTAAATTAACGCATATCGTTGATGTTGAAAAACTAGAAATCATAATCAAAAACTCTGAAAAACAAACTTTTTAATTTTGAAAAGGAAGGATATTTAAATGAAACACTTACCTAAAAGTACACCTACGGAAATATTGAATGACCCATACGGATTTACTTACAAAGAAATGTCGGAAGTAATTGGAGAGGATAAAGCAAGAGCCTTATATACGGAATTGTATAAACAGCCATTTCACAAAGAAAATCTATCAATATCAACAAAAAAAGTCTATAAAAGTAGCGATACTGAAAAGTATGTTTATGAATTGAAAGACAACAGGTATATCGAAACGGTTTTTATTAAACGGCGAGATGGTGGGACTGTTTGCGTAAGTACGCAAGTTGGTTGTTCTGTTGGCTGTATTTTTTGTGAGTCCGGACGCAATGGTTTCGTTCGTAATCTAACACCATCTGAAATTGTGCAACAGGTCATATTGATACGTCAAAAAGTAAATCGTATCGTTTTTATGGGAATGGGAGAACCTTTATTCAATTACGACAACTTGATTGCAGCAATCCATATTCTTCGAGATAGAAATGGACTTAACTTTCCAACCGACGGCATTACCGTATCAACAGTTGGTCCAGTTAATCAATTAAAAAAATTGCGCGAAGAACATCTAAAAATTCAGTTGACAATATCTTTACATGCAGCAACACAGGCTGCGAGAAACTGTATCATTCCTCATATGCACATGTACGCTATTGAAGATGTTGTTAAGCAAGCATTGTCCTATTCACAAAGGCATAATCGAAAAGTGGTATTTGCGTATTTGCTTTTACCAGGTATAAATGACCGTTCCTCAGATATAAGGCAACTTGCAAAATGGTTTAAGGGCAAAAATGTTATGATTAACGTGCTGCAATACAACCCGACGAGTAATTCAAAAATTAGAGCACCACAAAAACAAGAAATGGTTGCGTTCAAACATCAATTAGAGCAAACAGGACTTGAAGTTACCATGAGAGTTTCTCATGGTAGAGAGATTAAAGCAGCTTGTGGACAGTTAGCTAATACATATAATAAAGCCAAAAAACAACAAAAATAATTTAATTAAAAGAGCCAGACGCACAGACGCAGAGCCGATAATATGCAGTTTGAAATACTGCTGTTATCGGCTCTTTTTTGATTTAATTTGTGCCCCCAATAACCATATTGGAGCAAAATCAGAACTGTTGCTTGTCGTTCTTTGATTTCCGCAGCAGCTTTGAAAAATCAAAGCCGCCGTTTCTTTTTATCTTCTAATGAAATGACGCGGTATCACTGTTGAAATCGGCGGCTAAAGGAGGTAGCCGCCATGAAGCAAAAAGCATATCGACAAAATCCGACAGTTATTGACTTATCAAAAAAAGCCCGCCCACCACCGGGGGAAACTACGCTTATATATATGAACTGTCTAATCATCTGGATACTGCTTACAATGCCTATGCGCCCGTCCGGGCTTTTCGGACGGGCGCATTTTGTACGTTCAAAAAATTTTTGAAGAAATTTCAAAAAATCTTCGGCGTTTTTGAAAAACGCCGTATTGCCCCGCGAAAAGGGGGGAAGCACCACCAACTTTCCAACGAGAAAGGAGGTGAGAATGTGGAACCTAATAGCAGGGAGTTTTACAAACAGTGTGCTTTTCAGAAGTTTTGTAATACGGTATTGCACAATGAAGCTTGCGACACCCATAGAGAACTTCGCAGACACAAGGCAAAGGAAGTGACCTTTTCCGACATGACCTTAGACGAAGCGCGGCAGCTTCATACGTTTGATGAATATTTCAAACGTGAAGCCGCCGAAACCGTCTTTGAGAAAGCCGGGAAGAAAATCACGCCAAAGCTGCTTCTTGAAGCAATCCGTACTTTGCCGGAAGAAAAGCGCAAAGCCATATTGCTGTATTATTTCGAGGGAATGAGCGATACAGAAATTGCAGAGTTGCTCAATACACCGAGAAGCACAATACAGTACAGACGGACAAGCTCTTTTGAACAATTAAGAAAATATTTGGAGGAAAATGCTGATGAATGGGACGAATGGTAATCAACCTGGCTACCCGGAAAATGCCCTTGTTCCTTATCCTGTCATTGTGGCAGCGACAAAGGGCGACCCGGACGCTATGAAAATGGTCTTGCAGCATTTCAGCGGTTACATAGCCCGCCTATCCATGCGAAAGTTATATGACGAGCGTGGAAATGTTTATTTTGGTATAGACAACGACATTCGGGAACGGCTGCAAGCCAAACTGATGATGGCTGTCCTCAATTTTAGAACAGAGAAATAACCGCAATCGGCGGTGGAACGTCTTTACTCCCCCTTTTCCGTTCCGCTGCTAATGCGGCAACACAGCCATTTTGAACCTTGACAAAGAAAGCGGCGCAATAGAACGGCGACGCAGCATAAGGCAAATCGGATACGTTCCTTTTGTGCCGAGCCATACGGCGGGTGCGCCATGACCTTTCTCCTACGGGAAAAGCGAGCGAACAACACCACCGCTGCAAAGCAAGTGTAGCAACTTGCGGGCGATAACGCACAGAATACATAATGATACTTCCTTACAGCCATAGTCCGAGCGTTAGAAGCGTCGCAGGCAATGGGTAGGGCTTCGGCAGACCGCCGGAGGGGTGCAAGTCCCATGAGGTTACGCTAATAGCCGTCCGATTAAAGCCTATGTTACAAATTGACTTTTGACCCATTTAGAAAGGGGGACGACAAATTGAACAATAACGACGTGCCGATTTGGGAAAAGTACACTCTTACCATAGAAGAAGCAGCAAAATATTTCCGTATCGGAGAAAGCAAGCTGCGGAAACTGGCAGAAGAAAATCCCGTCCCGGACTGGGTAATGATGAACGGAAACCGTATTCAGATTAAGCGTAAGCAGTTTGAAAAAATGATTGATACGGTGGACGCAATCTGATAGTGAAATCGAGCCTTGAATGTGGTACAATGTAGTCAAGCATATCAAGGCTCTTTCCATTATGGAAAGGAGCATAACGATGTCGGAAAAAAGACGGGATAATAAAAATCGTATTCTCCGCACCGGAGAGAGCCAGAGAAAAGACGGGAGATATGCCTACAAATATATAGATACCTTTGGAAAACCGCAGTTTGTGTATTCTTGGAAGTTAGTACCTACGGACAAAACCCCGGCAGGAAAACGCGACGATATAGCGTTGAGGGAAAAAGAGAAAGAAATCCAAAAAGACCTTGACGACGGTATCGACCATATCGGAAAGAAAATGACGGTCTGCCAACTCTACGCAAAGCAGATACGCCACCGGGCAAATGTGCGGCATGGTACAAAGCAGGGGCGAAAACAGCTCATGCGGATTTTGCAGGAGGATAAACTTGGAGCCTGCCGGATTGAAAATGTGAAGCTCTCCGACGCAAAGGAATGGGCATTACGCATGAAAGAAAAAGGTTACGGCTTCAAGACTATCAACAACCACAAGCGTTCCTTAAAGGCTGCTTTTTACACAGCCATACAGGACGATTGTATTCGTAAAAATCCATTTGACTTCCAGTTGAACACAGTCCTTGAAGATGATACGGAACCAAAGGAACCTCTATCCCCTACGCAGGAAGCGGCTTTTCTGTCCTTTGTGCAGCATGATAAAGTCTATCAGAAATACTACGACGAGATTATCATACTGTTAGGGACAGGGCTTCGCATTTCGGAACTCTGCGGACTGACGGAAGCTGACATTGACTTAGACAAACAGCTTATCAATGTAGACCACCAACTTTTGAAGATTGCAGACGTGGGTTACTATGTGGAAACGCCTAAGACGAAAAGCGGCAATCGGGTTATTCCTATGAGTGAAAAAGTGTTGGAAGCATTTCAACGGGTGCTGAACAAACGGAAATATGCACAGCCTGTTATTTTAGAGGGCTACACAAAGTTTCTGTTTCTTAACCGGAACGGCTTGCCAAAAGTGGCAGTCAACTATGAAAGTATGTTCCGGGGGCTTGTAAGGAAATACACCAAAACGCAAAAGGTAGCATTGCCAAAGGTAATGACACCGCACACCTTACGCCACACATTCTGCACCACGTTAGCAAATGCAGGAATGAACCCAAAGGCATTGCAGTACATCATGGGACATTCCAACATCAATATGACGCTGAACTATTACGCGCATACGACTTCCGAAACGTCGATAACAGAAATGAAGCGGCTGATTGCATAAGTAGTAAACGGAGAATTTACTACTCCACATACTACTTTTGAACACCAAAACATACGGGGATATAAGAAGATTTGAGAATATCTTCCATAACAAAAAATGCCGGAAAAGCCTGTAACAATAGGCTATACCGGCATATAAGAACTTTTGAAAAGATAGTCAAAAATTACTTTGTGATTTGGCATAAACAATGTTGCCAAGCCTGTCGTATTCTTTCTCATATAACTCATATCCGCTTGACCAATCGCTTCTTTCTTTAATTTGCACCTTGCATAACTTACCATCTGAATAATCATATGAATATATTGCTTCACCCCCTGTCCCTCGTCCCATATATGTCATCACTTTAGAGGTGTTTCCATAGAGATCATATTCATATGTTGAGTACTGCAACGCTTTACCACCACTGTCGTATCTGGTACATTTAGAAAATAAATTTTTCTTATTTTCTTGCTTAGCGTTTTGTGTAATTTTTATCTCATTATCATGTTGGCTTATTTGCGGATCACTCGCTGATTCGACCTTTATATATTGTGTGGAACTGCACCCGGTAACGCCTAAGCACAATATCACGGCCATTATGATTGCAAGCACTCTTATTATGTTTTTATCTGTTATCATTTATTAACCTCCAAACAACCTTTTGTTTTTCTTCTCCTTTGTTGAATACCATTTTTTGAAATAACGCTCTTATTGATAACTTTCTTCGATCATTTAGTAAACCATCCACGTAACGTCTTCCCATTCTGTCCCATCAATATTCGTTCTGTATAAACCAAAGCTAAGCGGCCAATGATCAATTGCATAATATACCTTTCCGCAAGGCGCATAACAAATTTCACTAGCTTCAGAGTCACCATTAAGCACATCATTGCCAATAGTAATTCCCAGAGAACTGACGCAAAAGACTTTATTATCATATACGGCTTCAAATAATGGATCAGATATATTATAACTTGAGAAGCGGTAACCTAAGTTCTCCGTTTTCCAACAGTAGTAGTTTGGACAGCCTGGCGAATCATTCTGAAATACAATCATCCCTGGAACAATTTTTCCTTCATCTGTGCCCCTTGTCCATCCATCAGTTTTGTTGTAATTCCACCATTCCGTATTGCTTGAAATATATTGCGGTAAATTCGTAATAATGTTTTTATCCCCAGTTTCAATATCATATGTCACAATGCGTTTGCATTGCATCTGATTATTGTAATAGCATGCGTTTACATAAATTGTTTCATCGTCGGGACATAGACACATGAGTTCAATAGGCCACGCAATTTGACTATCACGCATAGCGTTTTCCTGTAATCCCCCAGGAACAACCACCTTATCCCCTTTAGGATCGTATACATCACAAACACCATACTTATCCGATATTATCTGAGTATCGCTGCCATCTTCCGTTGTTCTTGCCAAGTACGATTTAAACTCAAAATTTTTTGTATCCTTCTGAATACCTTCTAAAACTGTATAATATATCCATCCGTCATAAACTATAAAGTGTCTTCCACCATAATATTTCTCATAGCACCGCATAAAGTCTCCGTTCTTCGGTAATCTATCTTTCACTAATAAAGTCAGTTCTTTGCCATCGGTTCGCAGTCTCCATATCGATCCGTCAGCACTTGACCAATATAACCAGTCCCCAATCACACATAGGTCATAGCATTTCGGATCACTTATCATAATTTCGTCATATTTTTCGTTTATAATTTCTTTAAATGATTCTTCAGTTAGCAGAGTAATCTGTTCTCCCTCATCACCATCTGCCACCATCTTGCAGATATCTCTCATCGGAGTATAATAATATAGCCAGTTGCCCTGCCCTGTCATCCTTGCGTCTTTATAGCTATCCCTATATGTGCTTATACAGCCACCATATGCATTAGTAACATTTTCTTCTCCCTTCACATAATCATGTTCAAATAAAGGATCATTCCATTCAATGTCATTAGTCATACTTTCATAGTTAAATACATTGGCAGTTTCAAGGGTTTTCGCTATCTTTGTCGTGCATATGATCCCTATAAGTACAAGTATCGGTATTACTATTAGCCATTGTTTCTTTACAGCCTCATTATTATATCCGGTTACCATCTTTGCTCGGCGGTTTTTGCTAAACAAATCATGGGGCTCTACCTTTTTCCCACAATTACCGCAATACAAATCATTAGATTCCAGCTTTTTCCCGCAATTATCGCAATACATTTTCACACATATCCTTTCATTTTTTTAATTCGTATTCGTATACATAATAATAAGAGAGCTCTCCTTTAGTAACATATGAGTACGATTTAACGATGTTGCCCGCAGCATCATACTCCATCTTTCTAAACCATTGCCATCCGCTATCTGGCGTATAATGTTTTTGCCCAATCCATTCTCCATTACTATCGTAAATATATTCAGCCATGCTATGCAACGATCCGTCCGCATTATAACGCACCGCTTGAATACATCTGTCTATTTCATATATATCCTCAATCCAGAACTCAATCTTTCCATCGGAATTATAATATATTGTTTTTACAGGATTTCCCACCTCGTCCCATATTGTCTCCCGCCTACAATCTAATTCCCCATTCCCCTTATATGAGATATATAATATCTCACGTCCCTCATTGTCATATTCATACTTTCTAACATAAGAACGTTCTCTGTCGGTATAAGAATCCGATCCTGCCTCTCTGACAAGGTTCCCGCTTTCGTCATATTCCTTCGTCTCGTTTGATACTTGCTCGCCATTTTTATACACAAAATATTCTATTTCTTTACCATTAGCTTTACACTCGTATTCAGAATGCCATTCTGATAGTATATTTCCCTTCTCATCAAAGGACAAATATATTTTGTTAATTCTATTGTCTCGATTGTCATAGCAGTATTCCCAATATGCCGTCTTAAATTCCTTTTCGTTTTTCACTTTTCCATTGCTATCCAATTCATACTCGTACCCATATCCAGTATGTTTTATCAGCCTGTTATCAGCATCATATTCATACTCATCCCTACTTTCTATCTGCATATCCGCAGAGAAAGTTTTTTCTTCAACCACATTTTCATTGCTATCAAATTTCTTGGTGCATATTTCCAATATGTTACCATTGCTATCGTATTTTGTTTCTTTATTACGCAAGTATACTTTCTCTTTTATCGTAGACTCCTGATGTGATGTTTGCAAGTCAGTTTTCTGTATATATCCCTGAAAATCACGCTTTACGATTACCATAGAAGCTACCGCCACAATAGTCGCAACTGTCACTGCAATTGCTATTAAAATCTTCTTGCCCATTCTATTCCTCCTTTTTATGTTTTGTCCCATCTGGTGAATAACCAACTTATTCCCCTATTTTCGCCAATATCTTAGTGTCCATATTTCCCAAGTAAAATACGCATCTGGTTCCCGCCGCAAGAGGGCTGTTGGGTTCGAGCTTCATTCCGTTTTCAAGGAAGGTTCCGTATGTCGAGCCCAAATCCTCTATAACTATGCCGAAGCTCTCCCGGCGCACAACGCAGTGTACCTTGCTTATGCCCGGCGTATTTGCCGGAAATACGAGCCCACACTTCGACGGATCGCGCCCGATATATATCGCATTGGATGAAATTACCCTTTTCCCCGCTATCGCGCCTTTTTCACAGGCAACGTTCAGCAAGCTGGTTAGTGGCTCCGTTGTCTCCATCTGAAGCTGTTTCTCCGTAGGCGCCTCGGTTGAGTTGGGGGTCTGCTTAGGCTCTTTGTGCAATTTTTCGGGACGTCTTTTGTTTTTTAAGGTCACAAGTACGATTGCTAAGCAGCCAAGCACTGCGGCAGCGATTATAACCACGGTGAGCGTCGTTCCCGAGAAATCCGCCGCAAGGCCGTCTCCTTCCCCGTTGGAATAAACCGTGACATCAACAGCAGCAGCCGTATCCGGCGTTTTTTCCGCCTCGGTGGCCAGGGCCTCGCGTTCGGTCTCAGAAAGCCCGGAATCATAGCTTATCCCGAGAGAGTACAGCGCGTCTATCACATAGTCTATGCTTACCGCACCATTTACGTTTCCGTCGGCTCCCCATGTGTTTACCCCCACAACCTGCCCGTGCTCGTCAACCATGGGCCCGCCGGAGTTTCCGGGGTTCGTCACTGCGTCGGTAAGCACCGTGACTCTTCCTTCAAGATCGGTAAAGCTTGGATTGCTTACAGCCCCCTTAGTTATGGTGATATCCTCTATCCGTGAATTGAGCATATCCGCGTCCTTTGAAATGCCGTCTACAACGCCCGGAAAGCCAAGACAGTAAATATCCTGAGATTTATGTATTTCCTTTGGGGACAGCAGCTTCATAGAACGTCTGCCGCTCAAGCCCCCGCTTACCTTGAGTATCGCAATATCCGTCGTTTCGTTCGCATACAGCACCTCTGCCCATAAGCAGTTATCTATATCCGTTATCGTCACAAATACATTTTCGGGATTTTCCTCTACAACGTGATGGTTCGTGGCAATTATGTATTTATCGCCCGAAACATTTACTACAAAGCCTGTTCCGGCGGAATAGTCAAAGCTCCCGTCCTTATATACTTTTATAACATCTATCACCCTCACGACTCCGTACTGTGCGTTCTCCACAGCATTATTGGAGGCCGCAAACGCCGCTGCAGAAAGGCCGAGCATCATCGTCAAAACTGCCGCGCCGACCAGTATCCGAACCAATTCTTTTTTTCTCCGCATCGATATCCGCATTGTCCTTCTTCCTTTAATACTATTTGTTAAAAGTCGGTATCCCCCTGCTTTTTCTGCCAGCTACGGCATGCCAATCTCTTCAGCCCTTCTCTCTCCCTGAGCCATCTCCGGTATGCCTATCTCTTGGAAATCGCTTGTTTCCTCCGGCAACTCCGTTTCCTCTGCTTCCTGCGTTTCCGCCTGCATCGGGCTGATTCTATCTGCAGCAAACAGCAGGCCAATAATCGACAGCCCTATCAGTATGAGCGCTGCGCCTGCCCAAACAAGAGGCTTTTTCCGTTTCCCTGTGATCGATATCGTCGTGTCATCTTTTTGGGCATTCCCCGAAGTGCGGCTTTCCTTCAGTGTCTTTTCCACTCGCATTATAAGCTTCTTCATCGCGCCGGTCTCGGCTATGCTGCCTTTTGAATATATAGCTGCGGCTATCGGCGCGGCTTCGCTTTTATTCAGTCCAAATGCCGCAAGCTTATCATTCACCGTTCCTTTAGAAATGTCCTTTGGTTCTTCATCTTCATGTGCGTCTGCGCCGCCTGCAATCAGCGAAAACAATGCGAACCCGGCATCGTTTATATCGCTTGTTTTATCGGTATCGGAATGTGCCGTTTCGGTATTTTCCAAGGCACCGAGCTTTATCTTTCCGTTTTGTGTAAAATACATCGAGCTGAGCCAAACGCCGCCATGCTTGAGATCATATTTATTGAGCAGACCTATGCTTTTGAGTATTGGCAGCATTATCGTAAACGCTTCTCTTTTGCTCAGTCTTCCGCCAATGCCGCTGCGGTAATCCAGCAGAGTGTCTCCCGTTATCGCCTCGGTCACGACATATGCGGTGCCGTTTTCCGTAAAACTGTCAAGAGGAACGAGCATCCCCTCTTCTATATCAATATTTTTAATAATACTGCATTTGCATATCAATTCATCGCATGATTGTTGGAATTTCTTTTTTGTCTCTTCGTCTGAAAAGCTTATGCTGCCGTTCTCCATCCGCTTTTCGAGTTTTTGGGGCAGCAGCTCCCACACAGTTACCTCTGAATCTTTTTTAATATCACACGCTCTGTATATCTGATATGTTCCATCATTTGTTGATTCCGTTCCTATAATATATCTTTTCTTGAGCACCGTTCCCGGGGGCAGCCGCAGGGATGCCTCTGGCTTTGCTTTGAGGTCGTACCCGCAAAAGACGCATATCTCAGGGCCATCATAACAATTTTCCCTGAAATTATGTCTAAAGCAGTTCGGGCATATTGTTGACATCGTACTTTCTAACACTCCTTTCGGCTTTCGAGCAGCGCAAGCAATTTATTTAGCCGGAAGGCAGGCTTGCCTTCCGGCTTCTAATTCGCTTAGTTGAGTAAAAACATATTCTTTTCCGTGGCAAGGTATATCTTTGTTCCCTTTGGAAGCGACACCGGAACGCCAGATTGCAGCCTCTGCTTGCTCCCATCCACAAAGGTGCCGTTCTTCGAATAGTCTGTTACCGTATATCCGCTCATATCGTTGTAGGTTATGCGGCAATGAACGTTGCTGATTTCAGCATTGAATTGATCGAACACAAGATTACACTGGGCGCTATCCCTGCCGAGCACTATGGATTCGCCCCCGCTGAGCTTAAACCGCGCTCCCTTGTACATTCCGTTCAAGCCTTCGATAACTCCATTCTTAGGAGGAAGCGGGGGCTTTATTGTTCCATCGCCCGCCACTTTCTTTATAAAAGGCGTTAACGGCCTGCCGTTATCGTATGCCATGAGCAGATCTATGGTGCCGGACGCTATTGCGCTTATTCCGGGGACAAGCTGCATAACGGCGAGCATGGGGTTAAAATCAAACTTTGCATACAGCCTGCGGTACCAGCTATACGTTATGTAGAGCGTATACCCGGCATACGCAAGCCCAAGCAGTGCGCCCATAGTAACAGAAACGCTTACGCTCTTAGTTACCGCCAGGAATATCGCAGATATAATATTTCCAACGAGCAGCGCAAATGCAAAACCGATGTCTTTGAAGAAGAACACCTTCCATGGGCTCTCATGCAGCATACGCAACTCATATATGGAACAGGCTATCGGCACAAATGGCATCCAGTCGGATCTTGCATTAAGCTTGCGCCCTATGCACATAATCGTGTATCTTCTGAAGAAGTAAGTCACGGCAGCGACCAGCACCACAACAGTTATCGCTATCCAGGATACGCTCATTATAAGATCGAGCGCGCTTTTGAATATGTTAGATGCGAACATTTCGGCAGATTCCATCATAATAGCTATTTCCTCCTCTTTATCGTTGGTATTTTAAAGTTCTATTCTTCGGTAAGGTCAAACCATGTAAAGCTCTCATCACAGCAGGGTATCAGCATCAGCTCGACATCGCCTATTTTGAGCCTGTCGTTCTTCTTAAGCGTGACCGGAGACGTCACCACGGATCCGTTCACATAGTAAAGGCTGCTGGATTCGCCGATCAGGGCTATGAATTCGTTCTGCACGGGCTCGTATATGACTATGGCGTGCTTAAAGCGCGATACCGTCTGCTCGTTTGCGATGCATACATCCATGTTCTCTTCCCTGCCGATAAAGTTTTGGCCGGCCTTCAGGCTATACGCCTGCCCGCAGTTCTTTCCCTTTGTGCATACCAGCCAGCCGACTACGGGCGTATTCCCGCTTTCCATCGTTTTTTCACCCTTGGTCTTTCCCCAGAATGCTACGGTCTTGCCGCTTTTTGCGTCTCCGCCTACCGTAACGGTGGGTCGGCGCTCATTGTTTATCATGGTTGTGTGGTCATAGCTCACCCCCGCGTTGCACTGGGGGCAGACAGGATAGACGTCTGCATCGTAATAATGCTGGTTAGGGCATTTAATATAGTTCATTTTTCTCTCCCTTTCTTACTTTGTTTTTTTTATTGAAGCGGCCAATTACCGCAACGCTTATGTTGTCATGGCGCATCCACTTTTTTGCGAGGGCGGCTGATGTCAGCGCATCTGTTGCCGCCTCCTTATTTTTACTGCCGCGGAGGATTATGTTCAATATCTCGTTTTTGCTCAGGGATTTGTACAATCCGTCGGAGCACATGAGAATGACGTCATCTCGCCCCAGATCCTGCCCCGAAGCGCAAATATCCATTAGCTCCACATTTCCCATTCCGATATAGCTTATGAGCGCCTCGCGATTCGGGTCGCTAAGTGCCGCGCTTTCGCTTATCTCGCCGAGCTTTGCCCGTTCCATAAGCCTCATCAGGTAGTTATGATCCCGCGTGAGCTGCTCCAGCCTTCGGTTTTTTATCCTGTATATCCTGCTGTCGCCCACGGAAGCCCAGTAAACCAGCCCGTCCTTTACTATCACCGCCAAAAGTGTGGTTCCCGCATTCATCGGCCTGCCGCTTTCATCAGCGATCGCAGCGACAGCCTTGTCCGCCCTGCGGATAGCATCCATAAAGAACTCATTCGGGCTTCTCTGCGGCCCCTCGTAATAGCTTTCCATCATCACACGGCAGCAGGTTTGGCTTGCGTTTGCTCCGCCTCTCATCCCCCCCATGCCGTCGCAGAGCACTACGAGCTCGCCCCGTTCCCTTTGCAGTTCCTCCGGTATGCCATATGTCTGCGGTGTGAGCACATAGTCCTGCTGCGAATCGCGGGAGCCTATGACGCTGGCAAAGGATATGCTGACTTCGCCGCTTGCATTCCTTTTCTTCTTTGGCACGCTGCGGCATACTATGCACCATATACCCGCCGCTATCATTACCAGTGCCGCAGCCAACAGCAGCTTCGCAGTGTTATCCGTAAAGCTAAAAAATCCGTTTACTGTCATTGGTAGACCACCCTGATCTTTGATTCCGTATTTGCCAGGCACAGCGTCGTTTCTTCGTCATATAGCGTCATCGCTTCGCCTTTGTTCACCGTTCTTCCTTCCCTCGTCTGTATTCCGTTTATCGATGTACACTCGACCTTTACCGCCTGCACGTCCGCGTCAAAGTAGATTCGGCAGTGCATACGCCCGATATAGGCGTTATCCATTGTAATGAGGTCACAACCTTCGCTTCTTCCTACCGTAATCACATCATCTCTTTTCAGACTCTTCGTTTTTCCGGTTTCAAGCACGGTGACCTTTGCCACCGATTTAAATATCCATTTTACCCGGTCGATAAGCCCTTCTCTTTCGTTGCCCTCGGGCGCGTCAGGGGTTCCTATCGCCTCCATAAATTCGGACATGCTTCTGTATCTTCCGCCCGGATCCAGCGTCATAGCCTTTTCTATGGCATTAGATACCTCCTCCGGCACGGTCTCCGGCATAAGCAGATGAAGCAGGGGGACCCTTTGCCCTTGTAGCCGCTCACTTGCGTCCGGCACCCTGACCCCGCTGACCAGCCTGTAAAACGTGCAGGCGAGGGCATAAATATCCGTCCACGGGCCCTGGTTTCCGGCGGCGTCATACTGCTCCGGGGGCGCAAAGCCGGGTTTCAGCATGATCATATTTCCCGTCAGCCCTGTGCTTTGCGCTGTTCGCGCCGCACCGAAGTCTATAAGGCGCAGCCTCCCGTCAGGCTGAATAATTATGTTTTCCGGGCTTATGTCCCTGTGCAGCACACCCTCGGAGTGAACTATCTCCAGTGCCTTCAGCAGCTCCTTCAATATGTAATAGGCTTCGTCGTAAGGTATCCTTCCGCCTCTTGCCCGGGCAAGCTCTTTAAGGCTATGCCCCTCTATGTACTCCATGACCATGTAACCGGTCCCGTTTTCATAAAAGAACTCATATACCTGTACTACGCTCGCCGCCCTGCCCCCCCTGAGCATCGCAAGCATATTGGCTTCTCTTTCGAAGCGCCTGAGGCCGATATTGTACTCGTTACCGTAATTGCCAAAGGATATCTGCTGCGTCCATATGTCGCGTCTGGCTATGCCGGATGGATAGTACTCCTTGATCGCGATTCTGCGATCCATAGCAAATGTATCCTGCGCCACATAGGTTATCCCGAAGCCGCCGATGCCCAGCACCCTTCCAATGATGTATCTGTTGCCCCGAAGCCTGGAAAACCGTCTTAGCGGGGCGGCATCCTCCGCTATATTTATTGAATTGTCATATCCGCAATATGCGCAGAAATTACCCGGTCCCAGCGGTCTGAAGCAATTCGCGCATACTCTTTCCTCCATAACTCGTTTCCTTTCTCAATGCGGTCTTTATCAGCTCAACGCCATTTCGTTGCAGCCCCAGTCTATGCTTACCACTATCCTGGTCTGCCCTATCTCTATATCGTCGCCGTCCGCCAGCCTGTATCCGCCCGCCGGTATGGGTTTTCCGTTCAGCTTGGTAATGTTTGTTTCGCTGAGGTTTGAAATGATCATCTCGCCGTCCCTGTATGCCAGCCTGCACTGTCTGCGCGAAATATACATATCATCCTCTATGTTAAGGTCTATGCCTGAATTCTGAGCCGCCGACCGCCCTATGATAAACCCGCTCTCGCCTATAAGCACCGTTACCGTCCTTCGTAACCCGTTCTGCCCGGTGATGGTTAGGGTTACCCTCTTCCCGCTCCAAACGGGCGGCGTTACAATGGGGGGCTTTTTCTTTTCTTCAAGTTTCTTCCGTTTACGTTTGGCCGCAATTACTATTGCCGTTATTATAAGTGCCGCAGCCGCTATGGCTATCACGACGAACCACACGGTCGGAAGCCCGAGTATCTCCGTTTTCCCATCCGTCATTTCCAGCGCATATTCCGTCTGCTCAAGTGGATTTTTTTCCATCGATACATCCTGAACGCCAGTGATGTTCAGCTTGTATTCTCCGTTTGGAACGGCTTTTGCAAGATGCAGGATCGCGGTGTTTGCCGCATCGTCATAGGAAACGCTCGATATCTCCATCGGCTTATGGTTTTTGCCCAGCAGGGTGAAGCTTGAAATAACGTCTGCTCCGGTCACGGGCTCGCTGAACTGTATCATCACGGACATGTCGTCTGCGAACTCGACCTTTTCCACCGTAGGCGCCTGCATATCCGCTATCCATCTGTCTGCCCTGACGATAACCTCATCTGTGCTGCCGCCGCAGCTTATCTCCAGCCGTTTTTCCGTTCCGTCCGCGATGTTGGAGCCAGTGCTGAAGCGCATTACCTTGGCCGACGATATATTCGCAAAAGCGATATTCATGGCAGATACGGCATCCTTTGAGGCATTATAGTAGTCTCCTCCGTTGCCCCTTGCCATCTCGCCCAGCGAATCAAGGTTTTCCTTGCTGCTGCCTATGCCGAAGGCATAAAGCGGTACGTCTGCCTTATTCAGCAGCTTGTCTATTTCGTTCTTAGTCGTGCTTCCGCCTTCGCTGAAGTCCCTGCCATCCGTCAACAGCAGCAGCAGCCTGCGGCCTGCGTTTTTGTTCATCGAGGCCAGCTTTACCGCCTCGGACATACCATCGAACAGTCTGGTCTTTTTATCAGAAGCCTCCAGCCCGTCTATCCTACCAGCGGCGACCCTGCCGCTTTCTTCTCCGTTCAGCACTATCCTTATCTCATCGCCGAAGGTGATAAGGGTAAAGCTGTCCTGCGTACCGATCCTTCCTCGCCATTCCTTAAGCCCGGCTTTTATCCCGTCAAAGGCTTTTTGGTTTATGGAGCCGGATATGTCCAGTATGAAATAGTAATCCGTAGGCAGCGCTGACGCAGGCTCGATCTGCACGGTCTCCAGCTTCATTCCGCCCAGCGCAGCAGATACATCGTTCTCCGCGCCGTCTGCGGCGTAAACTACCGCCTCAATCTCAGGCATATTAACAAAAGCCTGCTCTATCCGCGTATCATAGGCCTCTGCGGCCCATGCCGGAGCATAGGCTGACAGCATTACGGCGGCAAGAAGGATCGCTGTTTTTCTTATTCCCATCTTTTTTCTCCCTTGCAATATGCTACAAAATCAAACGTTGAACCGCCAAGCCTTATCCGGTCGCCTTCCTGAATATCGGCTGCGCCGCTTACCGGCACATCGTTCAGCTCGGTACGCGCTCCGTTGCCGCTCAGCAGTATAAATCTGCTCTCTATCGGCTCATATATGACGGAGGCGTGGTTTTCCTGCGCTATCTGCTGGTCTTCCACTATGCTTACGCTCATCCTGAAGCTGCGTCCGATAAAATTCCGCCCTGCGCGCAGGCGGTAATCCCGCCCTCTGCCCGGCCCCTCTACACACACGAGCCAGCCCACCACTGGGTCGGTCTCCAGCCGTTCCGCAAAGGCGCTTATTGTTTTTTCATCATCTGCGCCGCACAGCTTCCGCGTAGGCTCATCCTCTACATCTTTCAGCTTAAATGTCTTGTCGTATGCGGCCGAAAGGTTATATGCGGCCTCCGTTTCGCATATAGGGCATTTCCTGTATAGCGTGCTGTCGTAGTTATGCCCTTTCGGGCAGCGTATTATGGCCATGCCTTTTCCCTCCGTTGTTTGCCTTCCCCGGCAGTCGATTCCGCGTTTCATCTCTTTATATCAAATCATATTATTTCTGCGGTCATATTCAATAAACATGTCAAAAATGCGGGATTTAGTGTCATTTACGCATTACAGCTATTTGAGAAGCTTAATTTATGATGGTATCTGTCGCCGATAATATTTCATCCATATCATCGTAATTGTCGCCAACGTAATTCGTGAAGGCAGTTTTGGTTTCCTTGAGCTTTCTTGCACTCACCGGCACGCTTTCGCCGTTATACAGCACTATGCTGTCCGCCTTCAGCTCCACTGCGCAGGACAGGTTTACGATAAAGCTCTTGTGGCATTGGACAAAGCGGCTGTCCAGCATGAGCTTTATGTCGTCCAGTTTGCCAGGAAATGTCCTGATTCTGCGCGGCTCATGTATGTTCATGTTTCTCAGGTCGCTCTCCAGATATAATATGGAATCGTAGTCTATCTTTGTTATGAGTCCCTTGCTTGCGAGGGTAATATACCTTTTCCCGGATACCTTCGCGTACCTTGCAGCCCCGTCGAGTACCGCCCCCAGATGACCTGCCTTTAGAGGATAGGGCAGAAAGGCTATGTGTCTTACGGCATAGGCGTCGTATATCATCTCGGGATACTTTGAGACAAATATTATCTGCAGATTAGGGAGCCTCTCATGAATGGCGCCCATCAGGCGTATCCCGCTTATTCCGTCCATCTCGATGCTTGCTATGACCACATCGGTGCTGTCGCCGCATCTCTCCATATATGTAATAAATGCCGCAACGCTGCCAAAGCCGCGGACGCATATTTCCTCGGCCTTGGCGTAATCAGCAAGGACCTTATCCAGCTGAGCTCTGTTTCTTTCCGATGGATCGCAAAAGACCAGCTTCAGCATACCTCAATAACCTCACAGCATTTATCGCAGCGGCATTTAAATCCTTTATTATCCTGTTTAACCCCTTCCCCAAGGTTCAATGCCCCATTGCCAATTTACCTGATGCTCTCCTATGACCCAGTCGCCATTGCATTGTCCTTTGTGCGTTTTGCATATAGCGTAGTAATACTGTACATAAGACTCGCCCTCCGATCTGTATTCATCCCCTGTAAGCTGCCTTATTCCCATGTTGGAAACATACGGCGCAACGTGATCCTCAAAGCTGACCGTCATCTCTCCGTTTTCATATCCGTCCGTATAGTTTCCGCTGCGCGTTGCGGATAAGCCGTCAAGGGTCGTATATACGATGTGATACTCCCCATAACCGTTGGGCGCATCGTCAGCCCACTCACCCGTAAAGTATGTCGTACCCTGCTGGTGCTGTGTGCAGCTGTACCATGTGCCCTGCCCGCACCTTACGCCGTCCTTATATCTGCCTGCGTATATGTAGCCGCCCGGGTATATGCCGACCCCATACCCGGAGCACCTGCCGCTTCCGTCATATCCGCCCATGTATAGGAAGTCGTTCCCTTTTCCCGGATTGAGGAAGGGTGTGAAGCTCTCGTTTTGCAGCAGCTCGATCACTTTTTCGATCTTTTCCTGTGCCGCAAGGCTAAGCAGCAGCACGGTGCCGGCCTTGTTGTCGCCTTTCCCTCCGTTCCAAAGGCCGGACGAGAAGCTCTCGGCATCGGTATACTGCCCGTTGGCTATATACGCGCAGCCCAGCTCATAGGCCACATTCGCCGAGGCGTTGAGTTCATAAGCCGCTTTCAGCGCCTCCACGGCCTGCGGGTTCCTTTTCGCGCCGCGGAAGGATCTTCCCAAGCCTATTGTCGCGTCGAAGTTGCGCGGCTCTATCTCTATAACCGTCTCATACAGCAGTATGGCCTCCTCGTAGTTCCCGGCGTTGTAGTACTTCAGCGCGTCTGCAAGTAGCTCCTCCACCGTGGGCTGCGCTGCGCCCGGCTCCGTCTCCTGCACCGCCGCAATACATCCGCTCATCAGCATCGCCATAATGACCGCCGCTATCAATATCCTCCGCACCGCTATTCCCCCCTATTCCGCAGGCGCGGCGTTGGGATCGACTACCTTCATGGTTCCCCACGGAACGACGCCCCACTGTGCATCCAGCTGGTATTCCTTCAGCGTCCAGCCGTCACCGCATTTTTTGTGGGCACTGCAAATGGTGTAATAATATTGTGTCGGCCCGTCCTTAGGCTTATAGGTCTTATCTATAAGCACGCGGACTCCCATATTGGAAGTGTAGGTTGCCGAATGATCCGCCCAATATACTGTCATCTCCCCGTTTTCATAGCCATCCGTATAGTTTCCGCTGCGCGTTGCGGATAGGTTCCCCTCCTTTGGATATATGACGTGATACTCGCCGTAGCCATTGGGCTTGTCGTTTTCCCAAGCTCCTTCATAGTAATCATAAGCGTCCTTTTTATCCGGCAGGCCGTTCTTGGGCAGCCCAGTTTCATCGTCTATGCGTATGCCGTTCAGCCATACGCCGTGGCCGCTTTTCTGCCCGTTTTTGTATTCGCCGCAGTATATATACTGCCCCCTGTCGTATATGCCGACGCCCTTGCCGTGCATCTGGCCCGCCGCGTTATAGGGGCCGAAGTAGATCACCTTATTTTCGTTCATGCTCATGAAATAATCCTGAACCGACTTGTTTTCAAAGAAGCTCACCGCCGTATCATAGCTGCCCTCGGCAGCATAGCTGAGCACCAGCAGTATCGCAACCTCCGGCGCCATATCATCGCCCGTCTTTTCCATCCTTACCGCATCCCGTGCGTTGCTGTATTCGCCTGCGTCAAGGTAGGCATAACCCAGTTCATACATTGCCCGCTTATCATCCGTGGAAAGCTTGGCGGCTTTCTTGAGTATGCTTATGGCATCCATCGTCCTGCCTACCGATCTGTACGCATGACCCAGGCCGTACCCAGCCTCGTAATTGTTGGGCTCTATCTCTATAATCGCCTCATACAGCAGTATGGCCTCCTCATAATTGCCCGCATTGCTTAGCTGGAGCGCCTGGGCGAGCATCTCCTCCACCGTGGGCTGCGTTGCGCCCTGCTCCATAGTTGACATCATCATACTGCATCCGCTCATCAGCATCGCCATAATGACCGCCACAATCAATATCCTTTTCATCGCTGCTCCCCCTGAATTTTTTTATTTATCGAATCCAACCGTATCGCCAAGCGGCTCCCCGTCTCGACCATCGCTGTCCGCAGTGAGCGGCGCAGTGCTTCCTGGCTCTTCGTCCATGACGGGCTTCTCCCGGTTCGCATCCTTCTTGGCCTGACTGCTTATCTTTCCGGCCTGAAGTATGAACAGCACTATTCCAAGAACCATTACCGCCGCGCCCGCCGCCGATATTATCAGTCCCATTATCCCTGCCTCCGTCAGTTCTTTCTCACTCGGCTGAACGCTCTCAGCCGTTTGCGTATTTGCCCGCGCTTTCCGTTCCGCTCTCTTTCCGTTTTCTCCAGCTCGCTCTCCGGCTCTGTAACGCTTTGATAGCGTTTATCAGGCTCCCGTTGCGTACACCGCATTGGCAGTCAGGCTCGTAGTCCATCTCACTCACCTTATCCATCCCGCAGATTTAAGATCTGCCATCACGCCCTCCAGCCTTTGCAGCTTTTCGCCGGAAGCGCCTAATTCAACCGCCTTTTTGTAATAATCCTTTATCGTTGAATAGTTCCTTCTTGACTGAGGCTTTGCCCCCTCTCTCTCGATCGTCAGGAAGGCCATCTGCACATAGGCATCGCTGTTGTTAGGGTAACGATCTATCATTTGCAGAAGCGCTTTTTCCGCCCCCTCGTAATCCGCCCTGCGCTGGCTGACTATCGCAATATTCAAATAAGTGCTTGCCCTGCCGTAGCCTAATGAAATAAGCTCATTAAAGCAGCTTATGGATTCTTTTCTGAGAAGATCGGCCTTATTATCCGTTTCGTCCTCGCTTTCCTCGGAAACAATCCCGCTTTTTGTGTAATAGGCCTCGCCAAGCTGCTCCAGCACAAAGGCCTGCTCGTCATTGGGGTATGTGCGGCGCATATCCTGCAGCACGGCGATCTCCTTATCCAGCATCCCTATGTCGCTGCCGTTCTTCCCGTACAGGCTGACCAGTTCCTTATACGCCGCGATTCTTATATCGTTCTCCTTTGCGGTATTTATGCAGAGCGTATACTGCTCCGCCGCCTGATCTACCCTGTTCTGCGCGGCCAGTATGCCCGCATATACAAACGAACTTATGCCGTCGTTTGCCTTTGCTTTTACCTTTTCAAGCATCTTTTCGGCTTTGCCGTCCTGTCCGCTTTTCGTATATGATCGGGCAAGATAGTACATATAAAGCACATTATCCGGCGCCTTTTCCTCAGCCGCCTCGAATTTCTTCGCCGCTTCCTCGGTGTTCCCGAGGCTGTCGAGCGCCAGCCCCCAGTAGTAATTAAACTCAGGATCCTCGCGCATTTCGGGGTACTTTGCCGCCGTATCCTGTATCACAGAAAGACACCCGCTGCCATTGCCGTTGTCCATATACGCCGCGGCGACGGCTTTATGCCCGTCTCCCCTGCCCGCATATTCGTCTGCTGAGTACAGCGTCTTGACTGCCGCGTCCAGTTCTCCCTCGCTCAGCAGTGCGATGCCCTTATCGTACTGCTCCATATATGCCGTTTGCCTTTCACCTTTCGTTATCTCGGAACCGTATGAAATGAGAAACACGCCGAACGCGAATATCATGAAGCAGCCTGCGAGTTTAAGCCGCTCTCTGCGTTTTCTGCGCTCACGCATATTGCCGAAATCATCTATGTTGTCAAGATCGCTCTGCAGCTCGTCTATGCTTTGATAGCGGCGTTTGGGATCTGCCTGCGTGCATTTTTGTATTATGTATTCCATTCCCTCGCTGTATGACCTGTTCCATTCCCGTATGGGTCTTAGCTCATAAGGGGGCTCGTATGGGCTCTTGCCGGTTATCATGTGGTACAGCGTAATGCCGAGGCTATATATATCCGTCCTCGCGTCAGTCGGAGCTGAGGTGTACTGCTCCGGCGCGGCGTAGCCCATGGTTCCGAGATGCTCGCTCGGCCCGTTGGCGTCTTTTTTGTATTCCTTGGCAATGCCGAAATCTATCAGCTTTATGTCCCCTTCCGGGGTGATCATTATATTCCCCGGTTTTATGTCCCTATGTATTATCGGAGGCTTGCGCGTATGCAGGTACTTCAGCGCCTCGCATATCTGCCCCGCCCATTTTCTGACGTGCGCCTCATCGAACTTTCCCCCTCTTTCAATCCCCTCCTTCGCGCTTATGCCCTCGACATAGTCCTGAATGATCTGTATATTTTGGTCGTCCTCATATATGTCGTGCAGCCGCGGCAGCCGCTGGTGATCAAGGTTTTTCAGTATATCCACCTCGGCGGGCAATTTGGTTGCATCGTCCTTTCGGACCACCTTCATCGCCCTCAGCACGCCCAGCCGCCGGTGCCGGACGAGGTATACCTTACCCATTCCCCCTTCGCCAAGCAATGACAGTTCTTCATATACTTCCTTATAAGACATCTGACGACCTCGCAAAAATTAAGATGATTTTTCACTCTATGTGATTAAAGCACAAAAATCACAGGCCTTTTCCCCAACCGCATAATCGCCGCTTTTAATGTAATAATTGTCGAATTCCTTGCCATAAAGCTATTCTTAACAGTATCCTCTGGCGGCAATAACGTTATATCCGAAAGCCGACTCGCTGTTCCTTTGAATCACCATTCCCGTAACATCGCTTTCCGTTCCATCCGGCAGCTTCTCCTGACCAAATATCACATAGTAAACTCCCTCGTCCACTTCGTATACGCTCTCCACAAATATGTCTTCCTCCGGCGCATCGGCACCTGCCTCGCACACATATTGATTCTGCTCTGTTTCCTCGCTGCCCCAATGCGGATAGTCGCTCGATGCATATCCGCGCCCGTACAGGCTTTCCGCCAGCCTCTTTACGGTCTCAAAGCCGACCTTTGAATAATACCCGTCAAGCTCGTCGTACCGGAATCCGTATTCTTGAAAATTCTGATCTGAGCAGTCCGCATATCCATAATATCCAACAGCAGAACTCGCCATCTCTTCATCTGTCAAACTGTTCACGTCACAGAAATCGTATGCAGTCCAATATTTCAAGTCGTAAAACAACCATTTTTCATCCTCTGTCGGAGTGTATATCTCATACGGTCCCGGATATTTTGCTTTTACCCACTCGTTGAATACTTCTTTTCTTCCCGCTCTGTCGTCTCTAGGAAGCGAATCCAGCTTAGCCTGATAAACGGCGTCCGGCGTCTCGCTCCCGTCCGTCGATGCAGCCTCCTTAGGCGTCTGCGCCGTTATCTCCGAAACGGCTTCGGCGCTCTCGATTTCGACGTCATAATTATAAAGAGCGGCAATGCATCCGCTGCTGCTCAGGCAAACCGCCGTCAGCAACGCTATTGCTATTCGTGCCTTCCGGCCGTTATACCTTTTGCTTTTTTCACTGTATACCATATTAAACATTTTCCCTCTCTGAAGCTTACCCTTTTATTTTAAGGCATTCTTGCAGCGCTGCCTCATCTATGTAATAACCGGTCAATTTAGTGTAATAATTGACATGAAATTCGGTATTGAGATTTTTATCAATGCGTGTTTCTCTATAATTGCTCTTACAAACAGGCGTGTTTCGGCGTCGTTTTGTTTGACAATCGTATGTTTATGTGTTATTTTTTATTTAATCCGTCTTTGTTGAATTATCTCGTTTTTACAGGAGTGCAGGCTGCATGAACTCAGCTATCGTATATGCTTCCAACTGTATACTCGGTATCATAATGGCACTATTCTGTATGCTTACCCTGAAGATGAGGTGGGGGCGCGCAGTCACGTTCATCGGCGCTTACGCAGTGGTACTTTTCAGCTTCTTCGGTCTGCTCCTGCTGCCTGATCAAAACATAGCGGCAAAGCAGACAGTCGGTTTTTTAATAGATCTCATCGGATTCCGAATATTATTCACGGACAAAATGCCCAGGCTGGCCATATGCACCTTCACCATATTCATGAACGAATGGATATGCGAGTTCATCAGCTTTTCATTTTTCTCAAATGTATATCCCCAGACCACTCAGGGGATGTTCCTTATACCTCCGCTGACCCAGGTCAGTATGTATGCAATATATATTTGCGTTTACGCCTTCCTCATGTGGATATTCTCGCTGCTGCTCAACCGCATACTCAGAAGCTTTTCCTGGCAGGATATCCTTTCATATATCTTTTTCCCTTTCATGCAGCTTGCCATGGTGACATGGGGTTCTCTGCCCAACTTTTACAATCATGCTGAAGCAGTGCGGCTCTGTATAATATTATTCTGCATAATTTCAGACGTGGGACTGTACTACTCCATGCGGGGCATAACCCAGCGGGCGGAGCTCAGGGCCTCCAATGCCCTGCTGTTGAAGCAGGTAGATGCGGAAAAGGAGCATTATGCCGCCCTTACGGAGCAATATGAAGCGATGCGCCGCATGCGGCACGATATAGCAAACCATCTCTATACCATACAGGCGCTGCTGGACAACGGCGACACAAAGCATGCGGCGGAATACGCCAAGGAAATACTGCCCCGGCACACCTTTCACTCCAGCTTGGGCAGCTGTGAAAATCCCGTAGTGGACGCTTTCCTTTATTCCCGCATGAGCAAGCTCAAGGCCGCCGGAATAAGCGCGGAAGCAGACGTGCGGCTGCCCGCTGAAACAAGCATATCCAATGCGGACATGATAATCGCCTTCGGCAATATGCTGGATAATGCGGAAGACGCATGCCGTGCCCTGCCCGAGGGTAAGCGTTATATACGCATACAGGCCGACATCAAAAACGGCTGCTGTACGCTGCGCATGGAAAACTCCGTTGCAGAGCAGCCCGTCTCAAAAAAGGAGCGCATACCCGGTCTGAACCGCGGCGTAGGCCTGAGCATACTGGAGCGGCTCGCGGAGCAATACCGGGGAACCTTTACCTATGGGCTGAAGAATAGCCGTTTTTGTGCTGTATTGACTATGCAGACAAGCGAGGTGAGGTAAGAAATGCTTAGTATAGCTGTATGTGACGATGATGAGCTGCACCGTAAAAGGACGGTTGCGCTCATACGAAATACGCCGGGATTTGAGAATTCCCTTATACGGGAATTCAGCAGGGCGGAAAACCTTCTGGACTCCATAAGTGAGGATCATTATTTGCCGGATGTAGCTGTGCTGGATATTCAAATGGATGAAATGGACGGCATAGAGCTCGCCATGAGGCTGAACCGCTCGGTGCCCGAGTGTCAGATAATATTTCTCACGGGATATATTTCATATGCAACCCGCGCCTATGATGCGGAGCATGTGTTTTATGTGCTCAAGACCGAGACGGACAGCCGCCTCGGCACCGCCCTGAACAAAGCGGCGGAAAAAAGGCGCGCCTGCTCATGCCAGCAGATAATAATCAACGCCGACGGCGCATCCCGGCGGCTGCTTTGGGATCAGGTCCAGTATCTCGAACGCGTGCTGCGGCGCATGAGAATAGTGACTTTGGACGGCGAGCTTTGGACGAACACCCCTCCATCCGACATAGTTTCTCAGCTCGACAGCCGGTGCTATTGTCAATGCCACAAGAGCTTTTATGTAAACACTGCCTGCCTTGCGGCGATGCTGCCCACGGAATTCATACTGCAAAGCGGCCTTCGTGTTCCGATAAGCCGCAGCTATAAAAAGGCCGCCCGTGAAAGCTTTTTGTTTAAATCGGATGTAATATCAGATAAAATATAGGGTAATACAAAATATGGAATAAAACAAGGAGAGCAAAACAATGATAGGCGCAATTGCAGGAGATATCATAGGCTCGATCTATGAATGGCACAATATAAAAACAAAGTCTTTTCCACTGTTTCAGCCGGAAAGCCGGTTTACAGATGATTCAGTCCTGACCTGCGCGGTCGCAAGAGCCATACTGAACGGCGGCATCCACGAGGACTATCTGACCTCTATCCGAACGATAGGCCGTATGTATCCCAACTGCGGCTACGGTGGGCATTTTATCGACTGGCTGAAGAGCGATTCCGCCGAGCCCTACAACAGCTGGGGCAATGGCTCCGCCATGCGCGTATCGCCTGTGATATGGGCATACGATTCGCTCGAGGAGGTTTTGCAGGCGGCAAAGGCCAGCTCGGAGGTAACGCATAACCACCCCGACGGAATAAAGGGCGCGCAGGCCATCGCGTCGGCGGGCTTCCTCGCCCGCACAGGGTATGCCAAGAGCGAAATAAAGAATTATATAAGCTCGCAGTTCGGCTATGACCTCGACCGCACACTTGATGAGATACGCCCCGTTTACGGCTTTGAGGTGAGCTGCCCCGGCAGCGTGCCGGAGGCCATTATCGCATTCCTCGAAAGCGGCGACTTTGAAAGCGCCATACGCGGCGCAATCTCAATAGGCGGCGACAGCGACACGATAGCCGCCATGACCGGCGCGTTGGCAGAGGCGGCATACGGTGTGCCCTACATTATCCGCCGTGAAGCGTTTAGCAGGCTGCCCCTCATATTAAAAGGCATAGTCGAGGAATTCGAAAGCAAGTATCAGGGCCATGCGTGAAATATATGCCGATACTCCGGCGCTCACTTTTTCAAAAACGAGAAATGCCCCTTCTTCTCATAAGGAGCAGTGCTCATCTCCCCCGCCGTGTAGCCGGTTGCGTCGATTGCGGCACGGAGGGCGTTTTCGTCCAGCGGTATCTTGGAGAGGATCACCGTCTAGCCCCTGGAATGGGACGATCTGACCTTTACAACGGGGAAATTCCCCCGGAATTGCTCATATAAACGCTTACTCCGAATAACTCCGCCTGCGGCGCACAGGCGGAGTTGCTTTGGCGCTTAAGCGGCAAACAACCACCAGCTATACTGGTGAGAATTGAAAGCTTCAAATGGAGACGCCAATACCATATTGTGTTTGCGCCAAAGTATCGATGGCAGGAAATATACGATAAGCTAAAATCGGATATAGGAACTATCCTGTGAAAGCTATGTGAACAAAAAGGTAGGGAAAAAGCTCACTAATGATATTTGACCGGCACGTAAATCTCAAGTATGAGTACGGTAACCGTCACTTTTAGTGCCGCAGATATTATGTGGATACGGTTGGACGAAATGCCAGGGTAATTGAGGAATACATAAGTCTGGCAGTCAAGAGCCGGAAAATGCAAACTACCGCCGGCAAGTATCATTTTGAACGGTTTGTCGTGAGACGTTTCTTTGCCGCAGCGGTTGAGAAGCAGCCCCGCAGCCGCATCGCATCATCCGTTCCAGTCACCACAGGTGTACCGGCTTCAAGCCCGTTTTCCCGGGCAGCTTTAATGGTAACACATCCGGCAATTTCCGTGTACCAACTTGCCCTTTCCTATTAGTTCCTCAATTTTTTCGAGTTCTTTTGACGCTCTGGAGTCGATGTCATATAAAAACCCATTACCACTGCTCTTTCAATAATTATAGAAGCATTCTCTCCGGAATTCTTTCACTATGTCCATGAAGTCCTTCACTCTATAATAATCGGTGAGGTTTTCGAGCTTCCCCTCCACCTTAAATGTCGTACCCATAAACGAGCCATCGGCAACCGTCAGCTTATCGCATATATTTTCCTTTAGATACCTGTGATGACGTCCATAGCAGACACAACCAAGTTGAGTTAACAATAGAGCGGCCTGTGCAGGCAAGCCGCTCTATCTAGCACAGCAAGTACTATTCTTTTGTCGCTTCGGATTTGAAGCGCCGCAAGTATTCTTGGTATTCTTCTTTTCCTTTATTCGATGACAGGCTTATGACCACAAGAAGAGTCAGGCCAACTCCCAAGGAAACCCACAGTGGAGCTATGCCAAACGGGCTCCCTGCAAAATGCCATATTGCGGCTATAACCCCCCCCGCAACGATAGACCAGAAGGCTGCATCGTTCGTTACCTTATCCCAGTGAAGCGATATGACCAGAACAATTCCTGATATTGCCCTTATTTGAAAAGATGCCAGCAGATCATTGAGGATCGATTTCATATTTGAGGCTATAAACACCGAAAGCACAGCTATGGCCACGACAGACGCCCTGAAGCATATCATCTGCTTTTTCTCGCTCGCCTTTGGCTTAATATTTAAATAAATATCGCGCACAACAGTAGTGGCCAGCATAAGCAGTATTGCGGGGCCCGTAGAGAGAACCGCGCCGAGTATTGCAATGCTCGCGAGGCCGCCCCAGCCTGGCGACAAACGGTTTGCCATTTCGTACAGTATGCCTTTTCCGTTGCTTTCCGGCAGCAGAATACGCCCCGACAGCCCTATCGCGGCAGGCAGCAGAGCAAAAATCGTTACAAGCACAGCCACTACGATGATACCCTTGCGGGCCTCATGAAGGCTCCGGCAGCAGTAGCATGAATTTACCACCGTCATAGCAGAAATCATTGCAAAAGCCGCCCCAATCACCTGTGCGATAACGGTCGGCACATCTGGATACATAAGGTTGAAGTGTGTGTCGAGCAGTTGTTGGTATATATTCTCAACGCCGCCCGCGTCCCTGACGTTGGCCCAGGCTATTACGCTGAGGAACACCACTATCACCGCCATATGAAGTACATTTGCCCCCGCAACGGACTTTATGCCGTTTAAGGATATGACTGCAAAAAGCACGGCACATCCAATGAGTATGGTAATATCATTTATATCCGCCACGGAACGTATTATCGGCCCCACTATCGACACGACCGCAACAGACTGCATCGAGTATATCACTAGGAATGCCAGCAGGACGACCATAGTAACAGCCCAGCGCACTTTGTTGTTAAAACGCATTTCAAAGGCCTCCGCAACGGACATAGCGCCTTTTCGACCCGCTTCATAAAAGAACCGTGAAGCGAAAACAACAAATACCATACAGCCTATTGCTTGACCCCAGTTGCCCCATACTGCATTTATACCATGCGTAAAAGCCTCGCTGGCATTGCCGACAGTACCGGCGCCTGCTATCAGTTCACCGAAGAGCAGCGGGATAAGCGTACAGGCAGGCATACCGTTCTTCGCCACGAAAGTATTCCTTGTGCTGCTCTGTCTATTTTTATTTATCAGGCTTATTATGCAGGTCAGCCCCAAATATACTGCGACCATTATGAAAGCCGTCATTCTTTTTCCTCCGAATCTTCCCTTCTTTCGGTATACCTGTCAGCCATCCTTTTTGCTGCGGCAAAACAAATCGCCGATAAAGCACCTATCACAATACACATTCCCCAGCCCAGCTTATATGATCCTGTCCTGTCAAAAACCGCCGCCAGCAATAATCCTCCAAGCGACATTCCGAGCTGCATCGGGCTTTGTGTTAGGCCGCGCATTATATTGAAGTTCTTTGTGCCAAATGTTGCGCTTATAAGAAGCGGGGCAGATACCGTGCCGACCCCGTTGCCTATGCCGTACAGTATAGCCATAAGGTACATTATCTGCATACTGCGGCCAAGCATCAGGCACAGAAAGCCTCCGCCCATTAGGCCAAACGCCGCCATAGCGCCTTTTATGGTGCCGAACCTGTCGTTTATCCACCCTAATATGAGCTTACCGAATATGCCGACAAAGGAGTACATGGATACGATCAGCGCGGCTGCCTGCGGTCCATACGAATCAGATATGCAGGGGCTGATCTGCCTGAGCGGTGCAGAGCAGATTATACCAAGCAAGAGCATTCCGAGCATATGTACATAGAAGAAGCAATGCGTTTTCGCTTCTCCAAGGCTGATATTTGGAACGCCATCATCTCTATTTGTCTTATTGTTCGGCTCGTTTTCGTTTCCGTAAGGGCTAAGCCCTTTATCCTTCGGCCTTGTCCTTATCAACAGCAAAGCAATAGGCGCTGCGACCGCAAGAACCAGCAATCCTATCATTCGGTAGGAAGTACGCCACCCATAACTGGTTATCATCGTCGTTATAAGCGGGCTCAAAAAAGTCCCACCGATGCCGATACCTCCTAAAGCAATACTCATTGCCAGACCTCGGCTTCTATTGAACCATGCAGTTATGAACATCGATACCGGCATGAAGGCACAACCAGAATAAAACACACCTACCAGCACAGAAGATACATAGAACTGCCAGACGCTGTTTGCCAATGAATAAGACATATACGACAATGCGAAGCATATAAGGGATCCAGAAAATATCCAACGCATATTGTACTTAGAATATACCTTCCCCCATATCGGGGAAAGTAGTAATCCGCACATGGCGACTAAAGTGCTGGTTACCGTAAAAGCACTGCGCGAAATTTCAAATTCTTCCGTAACTGCCGGTAGGTAAAGGCTTGCGCAAGCGTTTACAAGCGGTGCTGTAAAAGCCATCACCACAAAGCAGGCACAGCAGATTACCCATCCGTAGTGAACTTTTGCCAATTTCATTATGCGACCTCTATCCTTGTGTACAGATGATTTTCATCCTTGCCTTAATTGTTTTTAAGATATTCGAAAGCACACTGAGCATGTATGGCGGCTCCGTATGGCAATGCATCCTCATTGAATACGATTTTAGGATTGTGTGCCGGATAGGTAGGGCCGTCTCCATCCGGTTTGCAGCCGATGCTGAAAAACACACTTGGGACCAGTTCAGTTATGCGCGCATAATCATCCGAGGCACTAGACGGCGGATATGGAATGTATTTTATATCCAATTCTTCGCAATAACGCATCATTTCGTCAAGCAGCTCAGGATTCGTATACATTGCAGGAACATCGGACAGTACTTCGTATTCGGTTTTTGCGCCGAAAGCCAGCGCTGTATAATCAACGATTTCATGGACTCGTTTTCTGAGCTTTTCACGAAGCTCGGGATCAAACATTCGCATGGTTCCCTGCATGACCACTTCCTCAGGGATAATATTTGCCGCATTACCTCCGGCAAACTGCCCAAATGTCAGCGTCACGGTTTTATCGGCAGGAGCTTCACGGGCAATCAATTCCTGCAGCGCAAGATAGGTATGAGCGGCAACATTGATGGGATCTATGCCGGTATGCGGCCACGCACCGTGGCATCCTTTGCCTTTTACGGTAAGCTTCATCCCGTCACAGGAAGCGCAGGTATAGCCATGGCATACGGCAACCGTACCCACGGGATTGCGGGCGTTCATATGCATATCCACAGCTATATCTACCTCCGGGTCGTGCAAAACCCCGGCGTCTATCATCGCCCTTGAACCTATAAACACCTCTTCACCCGGCTGAAACATAAGCTTTACGGTTCCGCAAAGCTCATCCTCGCAGCTCTTGAGAATTTTCGCCGCTTCAAGGAGCATGGTCGTATGGAGGTCGTGCCCGCAACAATGACCGTACCCGTTATCTGCGGAAAAAGGGAGTCCGCTGTTTTCTTTTATTGGCAGAGCGTCCATATCAGTGCGGAGCATGACCGTTTTCCCCGGCTTTTTCCCTCCAATTATGCCAACAATACCGCATTTGCATATTTCCTTGTTCGGTATGCCGTACTCAGTAAGCTTCTCCGATACAAATTTCGCCGTAATCGGAAGATCATCCCCTATTTCGGGGTTGCGATGGAGGAACCTTCTGTTCCCTATCATTTCTTCTTTGTCATCAATCGCCTGCTTTAAAAACCGGTTCATTTGCCTACCTCCTTTTTCAGACCAATGGATACAGCGCTCACGCTGCCGCATGATTTGCATTTCATTCTATCATATAACCAATAAAAAAAGTGTTACATAGGCTACATAACACTTTTTATGATTTTTGTATTATTTTGAAAAATCACCATTCGCCCATGTTGACATCGCCATTACAATGTTCCATTATCCTTTCCACGTCCAGTATTTTTATTCGTTTTCTCTGTATATCTATGGCCTCTTCTTTTTTTAGCTGTTGAAGCACCTTATTCGCGTTTACTCTGTTGAGTCCGGTGAGCATAGCGATATCCTGCTGCGATATTTTCACGCATTCAACAGGATGCGTATGTTTTATATGTCGGTTTGCGATATGAAAATACAGCAGCTGGCATACTCGAACCATGCCGTCATCGTACATCTGTGAAAGCATTTGGGCAGCAAGGGAATGCTGAAGGCAGACGGCAACATCCAGCATTTTTTCCATGAGCGGGTAATTGCGGCCTGCAAGCTCCTCAAGCTCGCTGCGGGTCAGCAATATTGCCTCCACATCGGTATACGCCTCCATAAGAAGATTTCCCTCCCATTTAGGCATACCATGCGGGGAAAACTGCGGAAGTAAACATCCGCTGCCTGCAACATACAATGCTTTCTCGTTCCCATCGCTATGCAGCACCACAGCACGCACAAGCCCGCTCCGCACATAGTAGAATTTGTCTGCGGGCTCATTGAACTGTTTAATAGGCGAATGCTTTTCCAGCGTGACTCTTTTCCCAGTCTTAAATATCAAGCCTTCAAAATCGAAGAAATCTCCATACATATAATAGTTTGGTATCATGCTGCCCGCATTCCTTTCTTATGTTTATTAACGCACAGAGATTATAGCATAATATGCGAGTATATAAAAGATGGCTGTTCATGCTACCTGTCATCCAATCATCCATGTGTATTCGACCCATAAAAATTTTTTCGAAAACTGTAATGCAAATCACTTATTTGAATAGGCAAACTTGATAGAATTTCTTTAACCAGTCGACAGGGAAAACACAAACTGCTCGTGAAATGGAGGATTTATGAAAAAATATCTGCATTATGCGTGGGTGATATGCTTTGGCTGTGCATTTATATGTGCCCTCACCTCTCCGATCATCAACGCAACGGCAACACAGTATCTTATCTCTGTAACAGAAGAATTTGGAGTATCCAGAAGTGCTTTTACCCTCAGCTCCACCATAGTTGCGCTGGTAGGCATGGTGATTTCCCCGCTGTGGGGTAAAATTTACTCCGACCGCAAGCGTATGCGCGGCGTGTTGACTATTACAACGTTAGGCTTTGGCCTGGCCTATATGTCCTATTCGTTAGCACAAAATATCGGTCAGTTCTATATTTCTGCCGTAATACTGGGGTTCTTCTGGGCAGGCGCCTGTTTCATGCCCGTATCCATGATGATAACTGCCTGGTTCAACAAAATGCGCGGGTTGGCAATGAGCATCACCCTGGCGGGCATAGGCTTTGGCGGATCAGTCCTCGCCCCCATAATAAACAGCTTCATAACAAATTACGGTTGGAGGATAGCCTACCGCTACGTTGGTATAATAATCATAGCCATTGCTTGCCCGGTAGTATTTTTCCTTCTCCGGGCTACTCCTGAAGAAATGGGTAAGAAGCCTTTCGGAGCGGATTGGGAAGAAAACGAGAAAGATAAGAAAAAAGCTCTCATCTCCAATGAGGGAAATGTTGAAATATCTCCTAACGATGTCAAAAACAAGGCTTTCTTCTGGATATTCATGATAGGCTTCTTCGGGATGGGCCTTGTGTGCTCTGCGCCCATGCGTCAGATGAATCCCTATATTTCAGACATATACGGATCAGAATTTGCGGCAAGCGTTATAGGTCTTTCATCGTTGATGGGCATATTTGGCAAAATACTCCTCGGCGCCCTGCACGACAAATTCGGCAGTATCAAGTCCTCCTCCATCGCTTTTGTAGCCTTTGCGTTGGCCTTTATTGCCGCCATTGCCGGTGCCCACGGTGAAAAGAATCTATTTTATGTGTATATAATTCTTTATTCCTTTGCTGCCGGCGTTGGCACAGTCTCCGCGCCCCTCATCATAAGCGCCACATTCGGTACGAAAAGCTTTAATATGATGCGCGGCTTGACTCAGAGCCCCCTGCAGGCAGGTATGTCATTGGGCGGCCTTATGGTCGCAGGCGTATTCGATATTACAGGTGCGTATACCCTTGGCTGGGCAGCATGTATTGCAATATCTGTAATATCCATAATATGCTTCTATGCGGCTCACAAGATGTCCCGCAAATATGCCGCCGAAATCGATATGGCAAAATAGTACGGCATAAAAGCAAAGTAATATTGTGAATTTCGGCTGATAGTATAAAATGAGAGATTTGTTTCCATTATGCACTATGGAACAAATCTCTCAAATTCATTATGCAGAGCCTTTCCCGTTCTCATTTCATTCAAGCGTCAACGGAGTTATTTTTGATAAGATCTACCGAAAACTGATCGGCAAAAACACACTCGATCGTTTCTTTATCCGTATTTTCGCCCTATTCGGTTACAAGTATCTTGTATGCGCAATAGTCATATCGATGCAGGACAGCTACCTTTTGAACGGCGTCACCACCAAGCTTTGCCCCGAGATAGCGCGGCGCTACGGCGTAAGCCCCGACAGCATAGAGCGGAGCATACGCACCGTTATATCCGCAATATGGTACGACAGAGACCCAGCGCTCCTGCGCGATTTTATGGGGCGCAGCTATCAGTTTCAGCCGGGCAACGCAAAGTTTATAGGCATAGCAAGCCGCCGTTTTTCCCTGTACCTCCGCGCCGCGATGCGCAGTAGAAAGCAAAAGCCCGAAAAAGTTAGACTTTATCGGGCTTTTTGGCGTCCCCGGCGCGATTCGAACGCGCGGCCTTTCGCTTAGGAGGTCGCCAAGACGTTTTTTACCGCATTATCTGTGATACCTTGTGATGTTGCCCATCATCAAAAAAACTAGAAAAATGGGTGAATTGTTTGTAATGCCGTATCATTGCATACCACTACATAAACTGTTGTTTCAAACTAGGCGATTAGCAAAATCTTAGCAGAAGCAACGTGGAATGATGGCATCAAGACAATAACCACAAGTCGGGACACGCCTTACACTTGGATTATACCATATACTGCGGACTGTAAAAAGGGAGATGTGATGAGCATTTCCCTTTTTTCTATCGAATGGGAGATATGTGCTATGAAATGCCTCTTTACCTACAAGTGGGTCAAGCTGCCGCGCGCCCACATACCTACAGGCAATGGGTTAATGGGTTCATTCCTCCGGCTTGCTTCCCGTGCAGCGTTCCGTCCAGGTAAAGCCCGGTACTGTGGTTACACAAACGATGTCAACGCCGGCTCTTGGGTCGGCGGCATCGTAGGACTGAAAAGTATACTCGGCGTCAAGGATCGCAAGCAGGCGCTCAACGTCATGGAGCGGCTTGTGGAGATGGGCTTCATCACCTGCTCGCTCAACACACAAACGAAGAAGCTCACCTATACCATCAACGACTGGATCATGGAATGTAGCGGCGATACCTGTCCCACTGGCGCCATCTACACCACCGAAGGCTACGGCTTTCTTTGCATTCCGCGAGACGTCACAGAAAGGCTTGTCCGACAGGGATACCGCTTTGGCGAATCTGACGCATGGCTTGACCTCTGGTGCCACACTGTATGGGGAGACCGTTATAACGCATTCTCAAGATTGGCGCCAACCGTTCAAATTATGCGCGGTAAACCGATACTCACGCTTGAAAGCCTTGGCGCACGCTGGGGTTGGGAGAAAACCAAAGTCTGGCGCTTCCTTAAAAAGTATGCGGATACCTTTTCGCTTTATAAGCTCCCCGGCTCCTATGGCTGCCTCATATTCAACCATCTCTATCCGGCGGACGTTGGCCCGGTGGAAGCCCCAACCGACGCCGTCATAATGCGTGTTTTGAACGAAATACGTTTTATGGGGCAAAAAACGCATTACTCAAGCTCTGACCATGAGCGAATCAACCTGTATACGCTCTGGTTCAGCAATAGGATCGAGCTTGGCAACCTCAACGATGGGTGTCCCTCTCAAAGTCACCCGGCTGTTGATCGTGTTGCAGTTTTTACCCCATATAATACGCGCGCGTATTCTTCTCTCCCAAAGAGTACGAATGACTGCGCGGGTAGTATATACAGGGAACGCAGGATGCAGGATCTCAGCCCTCCCCGGCCACGGCAATGCGCCTGGCCATAACGACATATCCAAGGAGGGATACCCAAATGAAAAAGCAAGACGTACAGAACGCCCCAGCAAGGGATATCTATGCCCAGCAGGAAAGCCAACTCTCCATGCAGTCCCACGCCTTAGTCGAGATGCTGGCCAAGCGTGGGCTTATCGAGGACGACGCGATCCAAAACGAGGCGGTTCGCAAGGCCGATAAAGAAAAGCGCCGCAATATGCACCATAACACGCTGCTCCTGCTTCGGAGCTACCGCGATATCCGATGGATGCTGCAATGCTTCCCCGACACAATTGCCGAGGAGCTTGACGCGCCGCTGCACGACCTTGACACGCTCATCAACCTGGTGAACTCGGAGATTGATTTGGATAATTACCGGCTGGAGAATCGCATTCATAGCATGCGGCTCTCCCGCAGCATGATGGACAGACTGAACGAGGCAGTCTCCATACTGCGCGACAAGCCGCAGAACGGCGATATGCTCTACAACATCATCTATCTGACCTATATCGCCCCAGAGCGGCTTATGGTAGTCGAGATATGCTCCAAGCTGCACATCTCAGACAGGCAGTATTACCGGCTTCGGCAGCAGGCGCTGAACATCATTTCGATAAGGCTCTGGTCTGCGCCCGCAGCCGAACTGGATAGCTGGATCGAGGTGATGAGTCTGCTGGAGGTTCTGTAGTGAACAACTATTCGAATTACTAAGACGTATACCGGATTGCCATGCTCTTCTCCAATTCTTCATGTTAGCTCATTTCTGCTCGTAAGCAAGGAAATACGCAAGATAATACACAAGATGTTGCAGAGCGTTATGACTTTTGGGTATAATAAAGCATAGAAAGAGGTGGAGAGCATGGCAAGTTATCAGCCCCCGTTTGCTATAACCAATCACATGGTCAAGCTTGTTTCGGAAATCGCGGAAAAGATTGGCAGGCTTGATCGCTATCAAAGCCTTGATGCGAAACCATGCCTGCGGCGCAACAACCGGATCCGTTCCATCCATTCATCGCTGGCCATAGAAGCAAATTCACTGTCTATCGATGCTGTTCGCGGCGTTATCGACGGCAAAACCGTCATCGGCCCGGTAAAAGAAATCCAAGAGGTCAAGAATGCATACAGGGCCTATGACGAACTTGGCAAATTCGACCCATTTTCCATTGATGAGCTGAAACGCCTTCACGGCGTCATGACCTACCTCACCGTCGATGAAAGCGGACAGTTCCGTCGCGGAGAGGAAGGTGTTTTTGACGGCGGCCGGTGTATTTTTATGGCTCCGCCCGCAATGCGCGTTTCTGCCCTGATGGATGATTTGTTTTCATGGATGAAGCAGGCAAGAAAGGATGTGCATCCGCTCATTCTTTCCTCGGTATTTCATTATGAGTTTGTGTTCATCCACCCGTTTGCGGATGGGAACGGACGCATGGCGCGGCTTTGGCAGACAAGCCTGCTCTGCGAGTGGAACCGCGTTTTTCAATATATGCCGATAGAAAGTCGGATACATGCGTTTCAGTCGGAATACTACGAGGCGATTTCAAAATGCCACAACGAAGGCAGCGCAAATAGCTTTATTGTATTCATGCTGGAGAAGATCAGTGAAACACTGGATCTGTATTTGCAGCAAGCAAACTCAGCAGACGCACAGGTCAGCGAATATGTCAGGCGACTGCTCAATGCGATGGAATACGATGTGCCTTATACGGCTAAACGCATTATGGAGCTGCTGAACCTGAAATCTAAGGAGACTCTCAGGAGGCACTATATCAATCCAGCGCTTGAAATGGGTTTAATTGTAATGAGTATGCCGGATAAGCCCACGAGCCGGAATCAGGCGTATACGAAGAAGTAGCATCGATTATTCTCCTGATGAACTCGGAGATATCTGGGAAGATCATTACCATGGAGAGGATTGTTGCTAGATTGTTATAGCGGATGTGCCCAGTATAATAACCTGATAACGAATAATAGCAATCTATATTCGATACAAAATGTATCGAAATGCATAAATAGATTGACTTTTGGGCAAGGTAAGCATATAATACTATTGGAAGGGATGTGACAATATGCTTGACTCTCTTGTCCGCATATGTGAAATTAGACTAACCGGATTCAAAAACACCACCTGTGGTGTAGTACAGATGCCCTCTGAGCTCAATGAAGCATACTTTATGAGACATGCCGATGTGCTCGGAATTTATGGACAGAATGGTTCCGGTAAAACTGCGGTTATTGAGGCCATGGACTTTATCCAGCGGCTTTTGACGGGCAAGCCATTGCCTGCCGATGCAGTGGAATATATTGGCAAGGATCAAGGGCATTGCTCTATTGAAGTTACCTTTGCCATAGAGTATGGCGGAGTGCAATCACAAATTATCTATACAGCGTCGCTCAGCCGCTTAGAGGATAATAACTTTTGCATTTCAAGGGAATCTCTTGTGTCGCGTCTCTGGAACGGTGAAAAATTCGAACCTAAAAAAACCCTGCTTTGCTTTACTTCCGAAGACGAAAGTGGCCGATTTACTCCGGATTATCGGTATAGAGCGTTGATAAAGGCCAACGAGGAAAACAAGGTTAATTTAGGAGTGGCAAGAAAGATTGCGCAGAAAGAACACTGCTCCGTCATCTTTAGCAAGGAAGGCCGGCAGATATTTCTTACTGCCCCTGTCGAGGTATCTGCGGATTATAAAGATATCATTGACATCTTGCATCGCTATGCCCACATGAACCTTTTTGTTATTCCCAATGCGCATTCCGGAAGTATCACACTTAACCTGATACTTCCATTTGCGTTCCGTTTGGATATGGGAAAGACCATTGCCAAGGGCGACTTGCCTGTGCGATTGGACGCACCTTCCGTCATTACCAAGACGCACTATAAAATGGTACAGCAAATCATTGTGGAGATGAATACGGTGCTTGGCACAATAATTCCCGGACTCGCCATTGACATCCATGACTTTGGCGAGCAGCTTTTAGCAAACGGTGAGGCCGGACATAAAATTGAGCTGCTTTCCAAGCGCGGCGAGATCCAGATTCCTCTGAAATATGAGTCAGAGGGCATTATTAAGATCATCTCAATTCTGAATGTGTTGATGTGTGTGTATAACGATCCCTCCATGTGCTTAGTAATTGACGAACTTGACGCCGGCATTTACGAGTATCTATTGGGTGAGCTTCTGTCTGTTTTTGAAAAAGGCGCCAAGGGGCAGTTGATCTTTACCTCTCATAACCTTCGTGCTCTTGAGATGTTGAATAAAACCAGTATTCTATTCTCTACTGCCAACCCGGAGAACCGCTATATGCGCTTGCAAAACGTGAAAACCAACAACAATCTGCGCGACCTTTACCTGCGCAGTATTACTCTCGGCGGACAAAAGGAAGATGTTTATGCGGAAACGGATACCGTAGAAATTGGCCGCGCCTTCCGTCGCGCAGGAAAGGCGGTGCATGATGGCAGCTGACACGAAGAAGGTCATTCTCTTCATTGCAGAAGGCCCTACTGATGAGTATGCATTAAGCCCGGTCCTCAAAAAGATCTTTCAAAATTCGCATGTTCGCTTTCATGTGGTGCATGGAGACCTAACATCTGACTTTACCGTTGATAACAGCAATGCGGTGAAAACCGTCAATAGCCATATCAAGATGGAGTTGGATCGGTATGGGTTTAAGCGCAGCGACATCATCAGGGTTATCCACCTGATAGATACAGATGGAGCCTTTATCCCAAACGCCAACGTGGTAGCCGGAGATGTAGAGCACATACAATACGAGGAGAATCAGATTGTGACCAAGTCTGTGCCGCGGACGATTGCTCGAAACGAGCAAAAGCAACGCGTTCTATACCGGCTCTACCCAGAAAAGATGATCGGGAAGAGCCCCTATGCGGTTTACTACTTTTCAAGAAACATGGAGCATGTGCTGCATAATGACGCTCGTAACCTGAGCGATGAAGAAAAGGCGAATTATGCAGATGAATTTGCCGACACATATTCGCAAGATCCGGAAGGTTTCATCAGATTCTTATCAGATTTCGATTTTGCAGTTCCGGGAGACTACGGAGAAACATGGCGTTTTATCTTTGCCGGAACCAATTCCCTGCATCGACACAGCAACTTGCATCTGTTATTTTCTGATGTTTAAGATTGTTGCACATAGCATCCGTCAATGTCACTCATATGTCATATTTGGGGCAGGCATCCGCCGATGACAAGGAAATCGAATCGTGGTAAGATTGTAGCGTCGAATAGTGGGTATGACAATTTCACCGCCTTTTGCAAAACGCAGAAGGCGGTTTTTCGTACCTAAACTTCATCAAGGAGGAATGTACATGACAGAAAAGCTAACCCTCAAGGAGCGTGCCGTGCGAGGCTACTGGTCCATCGTCGGCGTTGCCGGTGCACTCATTTTTTCCCTTCAGCCCGTGCTTGCGGATGACATCTGGTCGCGGTTCTCCACGATTATGAAGGATGTATACGGCGAGCTGGTCGGAATATCCACCATTGTGGCCGTTACGGCAGCCGCGGTTGCGCTGCTCATCAGGATGATCTCACGCAATCAGCGTGCCGTGGATGAAGCGACGAGTTGGTTGAAAAGAATCATCGTCACATGGCTGGTACTCAATACGCTTGGCTTCGCGGTCGCATACCTACAGCCATTGATCCAGGGCGGCATGTACAACGGATAATGGACAACGCCACGATGTCCGGCGGCAAGGAGGTGAGCGTCGTTGGATCTTAGCTGGATCTTTGAAAGCATCGTAAACTGGGTGGCGTCCATCGTCACAAGCATCATGGACGCCATCTCCGGCATCTTTTTGAACGCCTTGGGCACGGACATGACCGCCATGGAGCAGTATTTTCCATTCGTGACCGAGGCGTTCTCCATATTTCAGTACACAGCATGGGCGTTGCTGTTCTTAATAACGGTCTGGCAGCTATTTCGCGTGTTCGGCGGGCCCGTGACCGAAGCGGAAAACCCATGGCAGCTCCTGGCTCGAAGCGCCATCTTCGCTATATTGATAGGCTATGCCAAGCCGATATTCCTGCTGGCGCTGGACATTGCCCGCGCTCCGTACACCGCCCTTATGGACGCCACAATGGACCCGGGCAGCTTTACGTTTGCCGGGGTGGAGCAGGTTCTTACAAACGGCTTGAGCACAATGGTTTCGACAATCACTGTGGTCGGCCCGCTACTGACCATCATACTCATGATTTCATTGGGCTGGAACTACTTCAAAATGCTCCTGGAATGTGTTGAGCGATATGTGGTCGTGGGCGTTTTGTGTTATACCTCACCGCTGGCGTTTTCAATGGGCGGTAGTAAAACAACGAATAATGTGTTCAAGGGCTGGACCCGCATGGTGGGTTCACAACTCCTGTTACTTGTCCTAAACGTATGGTTCCTGAGAGCATTCAATTCCACTGTCGGCCAGTTCATCGGTAACGGCGGAGCTCTCTCCAGCGGTCAGGGTAGCATATTCCTTTGGATGTTCGTTGCGCTGGCTTTTCTGAAGACGGCGCAGAAGTTCGATAGCTACCTTGCTGCAATGGGGTTGAATGTGGCCCAAACCGGCAGCAGCATGGGCATGGAGCTCCTTATGGCGGCCCGTGTGATATCCGGCGTGGCCTCCGGCGGAGCTAAGACGGCCGGTAGCGTATTCCGCGGAGCAAACGGTACTGCGGGCGCATCAGGAACAGCAGCAACAAGCGGCGGGTTCTTCGCGGGCTTTGCAAGCCGCTTTAAGCCAAATTCGTATGTGCGTGACGCTGTTGTGGAAGGTGGAACACGCATGGGCGCGAGCGGCAGCGCTGGCTTTGTCGCCCGTGCATTCGGTGGCATGGCTGCCCGCAATGGTGCAACACTCTCAAGCGAATCCATCGCTTCTGTGGCGGCTCGACCAGGTAATGTATCCGGCACGATCACCGGTGAGATCGCCGACCGAAGTGCGGCGAACTATATGCCGCAGCTTCAAGGTTACAGCCTGAGCAGCACTGATATCACCGGCGGTCGTATATCGACAATGGCGACCGGCGCAGACGGCAAGACCTCCGAGGTTGAGATGTTCAACGCTTCGCAGTTCGAGCGCCCGTCCATGCCCCATTCCACCGTTACCGCAAAGGACGGCAGCCAGTGGTATCAGACAGCCACCGGCGATGGCGCAGGCAGCTTCTATACACCCGCGGCATTTGCCGGTATGGGCGTGGGAGAAACGCTTTCGCAGGATCAGGTAACCGCGGCATTCGGCGATTCTGTAGCCGATGGTACAACGCTTCGCACTGTGGGGCATCCGGAAGAAGGCGTGCTGGAGGCAAGTCATCCGGATTATGGTACAAGCATGTGGTACAACAGCGCCATGTATCAGGAGCCGGATGCTCCTCACGATACCATCCAGTCCATGGACGGCGTCGGTTGGTATGCCATGCAGCCGCACAACGATGTGCCGCAGTTTGAACCGCCAACTGAGGAGGCAAAAGCATACAACCAGGCGCAGTTCCAGTCCTTCATGCCCGGCTATGAAACCCAGCCCGCATATGTGGATACGTCGCGCGCAAGGGATGGTGTCATCGACGTGCGGCATGAGGATGGCAGCGCCATGCGCTTCTACGACCATACCCAGTTCCAGTCTCCTCGCGGCGACTATACCGTATATGAGGACAAGCGAGGCGGTCAGTGGTACGCCATACCCGGCACGCCTGTTGTGGAGCGCAGACCTGTATACGAAGGCGGTAAGCCCGTATATGACGGCGATCAGGTCAAGACCACGCAGGTGGAGGCTATACGATACAAGAGCACGCTGACGCGGTACGCCGATCCCCAACCCCGGGATATGAGCGAGAAGAAACCGCCGAAGCGCAAGCAGTAAGACTGATGTAACGAATGGAGCGCACCCGATATCGGGCCGCGCTCCTTTTCCTTTGGAGGAGGTGAAACGGTGTCGGAGCAGGATAAGCAGCAGTTGGGCGATGGTTCAACCAATTACGCGGACGCGGCGCAAAAGACCGCTAAGGCCATCAAGGAAGCAGGAAAAGCGGCGGCGGAGAAAACGGCGGCCGCTGCGGGCGAGGCTACCGCCAACACCACCGCCGCCGTTGCACAGGCAGGCGTAGAAGGCGGAAAGGCCGTAGCGGAGGTGGCGACAGGCACCGCGGCGGGCGGGCCATGGGGCGCGATCATCGCGGCTGCCTGGGCGCTTCGTAAACCCATATTCAAGGTGCTGATCTGCATCGGCCTCGTGATACTGTTCTTTATCATGGCGGTGGTCACGCTGCCCAGCATCATCAGCAATAACCTGTTTCATACAGACCCCTCCACGGTAGACCCGAACGGCGCAGTCGATTTGATTGAGCGCGCCGATGATATGTCGGATGTGGTGGCGGCCTGTATACAGAACGGCTATGACACGGCATTGGCCCGCGTGGAGCAAATCATCGAGGAGAACGGCTACGATTACGAAACGTCCATGGAGGCGCTCATCAACTACGGCAGCCTGAACCCGGACTATGAGGTCTGCTATGTGTTCGCCGCCTACTCCGCCTCCATGGGGCAGATCGGCACAAGCGAGGCTGATATGCGGCGTAAACTGGACGCTGTCGCCGAGCAGATGTTCAAGGTGACGTATGTTGAAAAGGAGTTTGAGCGGGTCATTCCGTTGACATACTCTACTTATACACCCGTCACGCTGACAGTTGTGACAGGCAGAACCAAGATCGGCGAGGTCAACGGCGTGCCGAAATACAGCTACGCCACGGCCACGCGAACCTATTACGTCCCCTCCGGCGAGGGGACAACGGAAACGGAGATGCAGCGCACGGCCTATTCGCCTGTCAGCGTGGATATCCCCGTATACTCCCGTGGTATCATCGTGGGCGTCAGATCCGAAACGTACTATGCGGCGGGCGATGTGGAGACGCTTACGCCGGATACCGAGATCGTGAAATACGCCGAATGCACGATAGCTCCCTTCAATGAGGGCGTTATCTATACGGCTTTTGATATAGATTCGGACGCCATATATGAGAAGACGACCGGCACGACCTACGGCGCTGCCATCAAGACCATGGCAGACGCCTTGAAGATGACGCTCTACGGCACGCTTGCGGCAGGCGACATTCCGGAGCTTACAAGCGAGGAGCTTATTGGCATCGTGGACGGGCTCAATACCACCGACGCCCGAAAGAAGCTGATAGAAACGGCGCTTTCCCTTGTGGGCAAGGTCTCTTATTTCTGGGGCGGCAAAAGCCCGGCGGGCTGGAACGACGATTGGGGCAAGCCCAAGAAGGTGACGGGCTCCGGCTCCGTTACCTCCGGTACGATCCGCCCTTACGGCCTTGATTGCAGCGGGTTTACGGATTGGGTTTACAAGACCGCGCTTGGCCAGTCCATAGGCACGGGCAGCGCAAATCAATGGAGCAAGTCGACAGAGATCTCCGCATCGGAGCTGCTTCCCGGCGATCTTGGCTTCAAGGCCAAGCCCTCCGACCCCGGTACGAACCATGTGCTCATGTATGTGGGACTGACCTCGGACGGCAAAAGGCAGTGGGTGCATTGTTCAAGTTCCAAGGGCGGCGTTGTGCTCAACACGCCGAGCTATGTGAAATACTATCGCCGTCCCAACGGGATCGACTACAGCTCGCCTGCCGGCGGCGGCACAGGCGATCTCGGCACACCGCTTTATACGCTCAAGGTCAATGTAACGCATTATTGCGCTTGCAGTAAATGCTGCGGTAAGAATGCCAACGGCATTACCGCGAGCGGCAAGCGCGTTGCGCCGGGCATGGTGGCAATGTCCAGCCACTATCCCTTCGGCACGGTGCTGGTCATCAACGGCGAGGTTTACACCGTGGAAGACCGGGGCGGCAGCGGGATTGAGAACGACATTGCCCGCGTAGACATCTACGTTGAGGATCATAAACAAGCTCTGCGCCTGGGCCGCTATTGGGCTGAAGCGACATTCTATCGGATAGGACGGTAACGCACATGGACGAAAAGGAGTTCAACAATACCTACGCCATACCGGCGAACTATACGGACAGCGGCAAGCTCTTGGGCGGAATGTTGGAAACGCGGAACACCATCGAGGCCATCATTATGCTTGGGCTTGTGGGCTATCCCGAGATCGCATGGCTGCATGTGGATACCACGGCCAAGGTAGTCATTATGACGGTGACGCTGATCCCGCTTGGGGTCGTGTCGCTCATGGGCATCGGCGGGGACAGCCTGATGCAATACCTCAGCCATATCGTCAGGTTCGGCTTGAACCGCAGAAAACTGCATTACAGAAGGATTGGATATAAGTATGGAAGCGCAAAAGAAGCCCGCAAGAAGCAGAAAAAGAAGAAGCAAAACAAGTGAGTTCGTTCAGGATTTCCTGCCCGTCAGGGAGATCCGCAACGGTATCATCGAAACCACCGACGACCGCTATGTGAAGATCATTGAGATACTGCCCATCAACTTCCTGCTTCGCAGCAGCGAGGAGCAATACAATATCATCTCCTCGTTTGCGTCCTGGCTGAAGATCAGCCCCATGAAGCTGCAATTCAAGTCGGTGAGCCGCAAAGCGGATTCCGATAAGCATGTGGCCATGGTGCGGGAAGAACTCTCACGGGAAGAAAGCCAGCAATGCCGTCAGCTTGGGGAGGAATACCTCCGGCTCATAAAGGACGTTGGCAACAAGGAAGCGCTGTCGAGGCGCTTTTTCCTTATCTTCCAGTACGAGCCCCCGGCGGACAAGCGCAGCAGCGGCGAGAGCTATGCGGATATTTACGGCATGATCCAGACGGCGGTACAGAATGCCAAGACTTATTTCATGCAGTGCGGCAACGCCATTGTGCAGCCAGAGGATGAGGACGCGTTTACCGCCGAGGTGCTGTATATGTTCTTCAACCGCTCCTCCTGCGTCAACGAACCGTTCCAGAGCCGCGTGGAGCGGGTCGTGGTGGACACCATGCAGGCCAAGGGCAAGATCATCGGGCTTGACGCCGTGCCGCACATACGCCCGGCCAACTTCATCGCGCCCCGCGGGATCGACTTTTCACATTATAACTTCGTGGTGATGGACGGTATGTACTATTCGGTCATGCACATCCGAAGGAACGGCTTCCCGCATACGGTGCGGGGAGGCTGGATGTCGAGCCTCATCAACGCCGGCGAAGGCGTGGACATCGACGTTCACCTGCGCCGTGAGAACCGTGGCAAAACGCTGGATAAAGTGGCGCAGAGGATACGGCTAAACAGAACCAAGCTCCGGGGCATGCAGGACACCAGCACCGATTATGAGGAGCTGACCGGCAGCATACAGTCGGGCTACTACATCAAGTCCGGCATCGCCAACAACAATGAGGACCTGTTCTATATGTCCGTGTTCATCACCATTTCGGCCCGGACATACGAGGAGCTTCTATGGCGCAGGGGGCAGATGACGGATCTCTTGAAGTCCATGGATATGTACGTGGGCGACTGCAACTTCCAGCAGGAGGCCGCATTGCGCTCCGTCATGCCGTTTCTCTGCATCGACCCGAACATCGAGAAGAAGGCGCAGCGGAACATCCTCACAAGCGGCGCGGCGTCCACATATATGTTCACCTCGTTTGAGATGAGCGATGATTCAGGTGTCTTGCTCGGCATCAACCGGCACAATAACTCGCTGTGCGTCGTTGACCTGTTCAATACGCGCGTCAACAAAAACGCGAACGTGACCTTGCTTGGCACCTCCGGCGCGGGCAAGACCTTTACCATGCAGCTGCTTGCGCTCAGGATGCGAATGCGCGGAATCCAGTGCTATATCCTTGCGCCGCTCAAAGGCCATGAATTCAAGCGTGCCTGCGCTGCGGTCGGCGGAACCTACATCAAGATAAGCCCCGGCTCCACCAACTGCATCAACGTCATGGAGATACGAAGGACGCTGAGCCCGGAGATGGAGCTGATCGACGAGATGGACTACAACAGCGAGGATTCACTGCTGTCGCGGAAGATTCAACAGCTATTGATCTTCTTTAGCCTCCTGATACCGGATATGAGCAATGAAGAAGAACAAATGCTGGACGAGGCCTTGATCAAGACCTACAGCCAGTTTGGCATCACCCACGACAACGACTCCCTGTATGCCGATAAGGCGCATACCCGATATAAGAAGATGCCCATTCTCGGCGATCTGCATAAGCTTTTGGAAGCGAATCCGTTGACGCAGCGGCTGGCCATCATCGTCAGCCGTTTTGTGACGGGCAGCGCCCAGAGCTTCAACCAGCAGACCAACGTGAATCTGGACAACAAGTATGTGGTCATCGACATCAGCGAGCTAAAGGGAAAGCTATTGCCGGTCGGGATGTTTATCGGCCTCGACTATGTCTGGGATCAGGTCAAGTCGGACAGGACGAAGCGCAAGGCCATCTATATCGACGAGATCTGGCAGCTCATCGGGGCGTCCTCCAATCGGCAGGCGGGTGAGTTTTGTCAGGAGATATTCAAGATCGCACGCGGCTACGGCGCGGCCGCGATCGCAGCCAGCCAGGACCTATCCGACTTCTTCTCCCTTGAGGACGGCAAATACGGCCGGGCCATCATCAACAACAGCAAGACCAAGATCATCCTCAATCTGGAGCCGGACGAAGCCGAGTATGTGCGGGAGACATTGAAGCTCACCCGCACGGAGATACGCAGCATCACCCAGTTCGAGCGCGGCGAGGCATTGATCAGTTCCAACAACAACAAAGTGCCGGTGCTGGTGCGCGCTTCCAAGGTGGAGCAGCAGCTCATCACAACCGACAGGGCCGAGCTCGCTGCCATTCTCAAGGAGCGGCAGCAGACACAGAAGACGCATACAGAGGATAATGCGTTTTCAGAAGAATAAAACGTATTCCCGCAAACGCCTTATGATACGGGCCTTTTCCACGATGGCTGCTTTCATAGAAAACGCTTAGTGGCACGGAATACGTTTTTCGGCATTAAAAACGCTTTTCAGAAGGAGGTGTTCGCCCCTGCTTTTACAGGATGAACAGTATGTGATCAAATGGTTGTCCCAATACGGGGCGCTCCGGTATGGGCAGGTGTTGCGCTTGCTGAACAAACCGGTATCGACTGCGGAGAAGATCATACGCAATCTCAAGAGATGGCTTTACGTCACGGATATCGAGGGCGGATATCTGGGTATTGACCCCACCGTCCGCCCCGACCCAAAGACCATCGCGGCCGTGTGGGTGCTGCTCAAATATGGAACCGAAGTAGCGCCCATGGAGCACTTCCCCGCGACTTATCCCTCGCAGCTGTTTTTTTTGAAGCAGCAGACCGGGTACGAGATCATTGTTATAGGTGCGGAGGAAGGGCATCTGCTCAAGCTCCTTCAGCCGGAGGATGACATCAAATACATCATCGTGCTGCCGGATATCGCTATGGTGCAGGGCTTGCGGATTCCTCATGCGCCATGTCTGTTTGCAGTGCTGAAGGACGCGCCGGACGGCAAAGAGCCGCACATTACATTCTATAACGGAGGTCAACATGGAAAAGAAAACACCGTCCCCGTTTAAGCGGGATATAGACCGCGCCTACAAGCGGCTGCAGCTTGCTTCCATGGTGCTAGGAAATGTCAGCGAAGCATACGACACGGGCGATTTGAAGGAAGCCTATCGGAACGCTTTCGAGTTCGCATACCACGCGGAACGGCTCACACTGCTCGCAAGGTCGCTTCCTGCTTTGACCGGATCGCCCGCCGCAAGGCCGAAGATGGAGCGCCAGATCAAAGAGGTGCTGCCGCTTCACATAGGCTATACCGCAGAGGGCTGGTTTGGCGTGGATATGCCTGCGCTTCTGCCAAAAAAGGAACATGGCGGCGCTGAATACATTCGGCACAGCCTGTACCTTGCTCTGGGCGAATACTTCAAATGCCACGAGAAGCTGCGGATCGACAACTGCGTGCTGACCGTGTGCCACAGGTATGATAAGAGCCGTCCGGAGCGGGAATACCGTGACCATGACAACATCGAACTGAACGCCATCATCGATGCGCTTGCCCTGTATACGCTATACGATGACGCTCCGCTTCGCTGTGAACACCACTATTGTTCGCTTACGGACGACAGGGACGCAACAACGATATTGCTCGTTCCGCAACCTGAATTCCCTGTCTGCTATGAGCGCATCAAAACCGACCCGCAAACGCTGCTTCCACTGTTCCCTTAACACCCAAAACGCCGAAAAAACATACGCGTTTCGAGACCGAAAACGGCCTTTCTGAAACACGTATGCCGAGAAGCGGTAAAAATATCGATAAACCGGGCACATTTCCTGAAACGCGACGCCGGTTTTGAGGGGAAGAGAGCAGTCAGGAGCACTAAATGCCAATGCGATATAGAGTGACGCCATGATATACATTCGCCCGGGCGCACATGTGCTTGAGCTGCTTGAACTGCTGTCCGTCGCGGGCGAGTTCCCCATGAGTGGACTTTCCATATTGGGAAATCCGCGCACCATGCGGGATCTTATCCACAGGCTAGAAGACCGGCAGGAGATCGAGGCGAGCTGGAGCGGGAAACGATACTGCGCCCGATTGCTGTCTATAAGCGGAAAACGAGGCCCTATGCGTAATATCCGGCTGCACAAAAGCGCCTTACCCTTATTGGACGAGCTGCATCCGGCTGCTGTGGATTACTACCTCTCCGCGTTCCGCAACCACGCCTTCTCCGGCAAGCGCGGGGACATCGAACGCAACCACAGAGTCGCCGAGACGCTGGCCATGATGTTTTCATCGGGCATAGAGATACGGCCTTATCTGCTGCCGAGGCTTCAGACAGAGCATATAGAACCGACCGTTGGTGACATGCCATGCTTCTATCCCAGCCGCATCGTCAAAAAGCTGGACGGCGATTCCATGAACAAAACCGGCTTCACACGCATGACGGGTCTGTTGTTGAAAAAGGGCGTGGGATTTGCCGTATACAACACGCGGAACGCTGTTATGAAATGGCACGGCGACGGAGAACTCAAAGCTATGCAGCAATGTGAGGATTTGGCGAGGCGCAACGCCGGCGTGGACGCGCTTTGCGGCGCGATCCTGTTCGGCAGGAGCGGCAGCGTGGCGCTCGATACACTCATGGAAACCAACAAAGCTGGCCGCAGGGATTGCCGCATTGACCACATCTACACGGCGGTGCATTTCGTGCCATTGAACGATGATGGAAAAAGCCTGCTACGGCTGCTCACGATACCAGCGCTTCAGTCGCGGCTCAGGAGCGTACTGTTTCCACTGCGTCTTCAGGTGAACGGATTCGTGGAATGCGACTGCGACGCCGTTGACGGCGGGAAGTACATTCTATCTCACTTGGATGGCGACCTTGCGAGGCTCGTCCGTTTCCGGCTCGCCGCTATCGAGGATGCGGAGCATCGGTATGAAGCGGTCTGTTATCCGTGGCAGCTCGAATACGCGAAGCCGTTTCTCGGTGAGCGTATAGAACTCAAACTGATCGACCCGGCCCGCATCGCCGCAGCCTTACAAGGGAGGTGACCCATATTGGATAAACGCAAGGCCGGCATTCTGATGGTCTGTTTGCTTGGCTCAGTTCTGCTGTTGTATCTCGGCGGCCTGCTGGGCCAGCTGCTATACAACTACGAAGAATGGATGCGGCAGGACGGTATGACTGGCGGCGTGCTCATGGCCGAGCTCAAGGCGAGTCCGCTCTACTGTATCCCTTACGCATTTACCGCGAGCGGCCTAAAGGGTACGCTCTTTCTTTTGCTTGGCACTGGCGGCGTCGTGCTGTATGTCAAGCTGCACGATAAGTTCGGCAGCAAGGAATACGACGCGAGGAACTTCACCCGCTCGAAATCCGGCGCGTATGGCACGGCGGGCTGGATGGAGCCGAAGGATGTGAAAAAGGTATTCGAGGTCGCGCCGCCGGACAAGGCGCAGGGTACGATCCTTGGAGAGCTGAATGGTCAGGCGGTTTGTCTGCCTGTTGATACGAAGCTCAACAGGCACCTTCTAATCTTCGGAGCGTCCGGCACCATGAAGAGCCGGGCCGTGATTCGCCCGTACCTCATCCAGAGCGTCAAGCGTCAGGAATCCGTGATCGTGACAGACAGTAAATCGGAACTGTATAACGATATGGCGGGCTATTTCATTGATAACGGGTATGAGGTGAAGGTTTTCAATCTCGTTGACCCGCGCCATAGCGATTCATGGAACTGCATGGCCGATTTGCAGCAGGATACGCTTCTTGCGCAGGTGTTAAGCGACGTCATCATCTCTAACACCAGCGGAGAGCGCGGCGACCATTTCTGGGACAATGGCGAATCCAATTTGCTGAAGGCTCTGGTGCTGTATGTCGACCACACCACCGCCTTTGGCGCGGAGCGGCGCAACCTGCCCGAAGTGTACCGCTTTCTGACCCAGACGAACGAGAAGCAGCTATCGGCGCTGTTCGATAAGCTGCCCATAGAGCACCCGGCGAGAGCGCCTTACAACCTGTTTCGTCAATCCAGCGATACGGTGCGCTCGGGCATCCTCCTCGGTCTTGGGACGCGGCTTCAAACCCTGCAAAGCGAACAGGTCAAGCGCATCCTCAGCCGCAGCGACATCGACCTGACCGCGCCCGCTAAAAGGAAGTGCGCCTATTTCGTGATACTGGACGACCAGAACAGCACCATGAACTTTCTGTCCTCGCTGTTCTTCTCGTTCCTGTTCATACGGCTGACCCGCTTGGCGGACAGCTCGCCCGGCGGCCGCTGCCCTGTGCCGGTCAACTTCGTACTCGATGAGTTTGCCAATATCGGCACCATCGGCGGGAACAACGGCCGGGATTTCGCACGCTCGGCCGCCACGCTTCGGTCGCGCTCGGTCGCGCTGGTACTGGCATTGCAAAGCCTTCCCCAGCTCCAGAACCGATACGGCAACAACCTTTGGGCGGAGATACTGGGCTGCTGTGATACGCAGCTCATGCTGGGCTGTTCAGATGATGTGACGGCAACGTATGTATCCACCCGCAGCGGCGACATGACCATCGACGTGAACTCCACCATGACCACCCGGCAAACCTTCGCTGTAGCGCAGGTCATACCGCAGTACCGCTATTCCGAGGGGCTTGGTAAGCGCCGGCTGCTCACGCCGGATGAAGTCCTGCGCCTGCCGCATGACGAGATGCTCGTGGCGCTTAGGGGCCAGAAAATGCTGCGTCTCAAGAAGCTGGATTATACCCGGCTTTCGGCAGCAAAGCGGCTGCGTCCCTGTTCCATACTGGACTACGGCTCCGGATTTTACTCGGAACCCATGAGCCCGCCTTATGAGCCGCAGCCCGCTTACGCGCCGCTTTCGCCAAGCGTTGGCGACCTATATGAAACAGCGACCCCACCAGAGAACTTTTGATAGGAGGAAATAAAAGCATGCCTAAGAAAATATCCGAAACCGAAACCGTTGAAACGATGAATATGGAGTTATCCACGCCCGGTACAGCCGAAGACACCGCCGTGTCCATGACTGAGAATGAAAACAGTGAAATCGCCTTGGGATCCGCTGAGGAGATTGTCGAAAAACCTGATGAAACGGTGTCCCCTACGGCTGAAACGGCCGAAGCGGATATTGCACCAGACGACGGCGTCGAAGCCATTGATTCAATACCATCCCCCACAACTGAAACCGAAGAAGCCGCAAACCTTCCTCAGGCGCCTGAAGACAGGCCGGAAAACACAGCCGCAGAGCCGGTTGTACAGGAAACGCCCGAACCAAAGCCCAAGAGGTCCCGAAGAAGCGCTTCCAAGCCTGAGCCTGAATCGGTTATACAGGTAACGCCTTTACCGCAATCCGATGAACCGGCCGCTGACGCACCTGTCCTAGAGACTTCGCCCACACGCAGACCGCGCAGGCGCACCGTCATATCCCTTGACGGCCAGCGCAGCGAGCTGACCCCCGAAGCCAGGCGCAGGCAGGACATCATCGACCTTTCAGAGTCTATGAAAAGCCGGCGCGTCATTACAGGCACCATCACAGGCATCGAGCACATGGATGAGAGCCCTGACCTCGCGTATGCGGTGGTCTATCATGGCGCGTTCAAGGTCATCATCCCCGCAAGCGAGATGTTTGAGTTCGATGAGGATGCTGCGGATAACTATCGCGGCGCAACGCTCTCCCGCAGGCTGGGCGCTGAGATCGACTATGTGGTAAAAGGCATCGAAACGGACGCTGGTGTTGCGGCCGGCAGCCGCCTGGAGGCCATGCGCCAGCGCAGACGCGAGTATTACCTTGACACCGACCGCAACGGCCACCATCAGCTGGAGGCGGGAGACATCGCCGAAGCAAGGGTGGTTTCGGTCATACGCCCCGGCACCTTTGTGGAACTGTTCGGCATAGAACAGTTTATTCCGCTGGAGGAGCTCAGCTACCTGCGCTGGGTGGACGCTACGCCGCACTTCCGCGTAGGCGACCGGGTATTGGTGAAAATACTGGAGCTTGACCGAAGTGACCGAAACAATATCAGCCTCAAGCTCTCGGTGAAACAGGCGGGCGAGGACGCTTTTAAGCAGGCCATCAGCCGCTTCAAGGTCGGCAACATCTATGTCGGAAACGTCACGATGATCACAGCGGTGGGTGTATTCGTTTCTTTTGAAAATGTGAGCTGTCTCTGCCAGTTCCCCAAGCGCAGGCGCCCCGCCATCGGTTCGCCGGTCACGGTCAGGATACTGGGCGCGGATTTGGAGCGGCTTAGGCTCTGGGGCGCTATTGTGTATTCTTGATCGGGAGAAAAGTATGGAATATGACGTACAGGCGTTATCCATAGAGGAGACGCGCCGCCGGAAAAGCCTTTCCGACGAGGCCCGCAATATGGTGAAGCAGTCGCTGACCATAGAGGAAGAGGATGATACGGGTCTTATGATGATGTTTGAGGATTTCTATTTGCAGATATCCTTTTCCGAGCTGCATCCGTTGATGGTCATCTATCTGGTGCGCTATCTGGAGCGGAAGATCTCGATCCACGATAAGGATAAGGTCAACAAGCTCAACCTTGCAAGCGTACTTGGCGGGCACACGGTCGATACCGGCATAGGCTGCTATGCATACCGGACGACGCATTGGCTGGATGCGCCCCTGACCCGCGAACGCTTCTTCGAGATACTTTACCGATCGTTGAGCGAAGCGCAGCGCGGCTATTCGACCATCCAGACCCGCAGCTCGTCGCAAATATAGGGTGTAAGCGGTATTATCCAGTATCACGAAAAGGAGGCCATACTTACGAAACGGATGATACCGCTTATACTGACTCTTATGTCGCTGTATAATAGGGCGCACCGCGTCATTACCACCTTGACAGACAGTACCCCTAATGTTACAATGAACAAGGAAACAAGGATATTTGTTGTATGATTTCTTTGGTAATTGCATAGAATAGGAGTAAGAGATATGGAGTCTGCGTTGAGCAAGGGTGGTGTGGCTATGAACCGGAAAACAATTAAAATATCAGAAAAGCGGCAGATTACGATTCCGCAGAAATACTATGAAAAACTTGGATTCACCAATGAAGCCGAGTGCCTGATGAGAGGGAACGAAATCGTTCTACGGCCTGTTAAAACCGTAAGCGGTGGAGAATTTGCCGAGCAAATTCTTGCTGATTTGATTGCAAAGGGCTTATCCAACGATGAACTGCTCGCCGCATTTAAGGCTGAGCAAAAAAAAGTTCGGCCGGCTGTAGAGGCCATGCTGGCCGATGCGGAAAATGCCGCAAAGGGTAGCAGTGAGTATTCCACTTATGATGATGTATTTGGCGTAAGGGAGTGAGTATGGCAGAAGTCAGGTTCCTTCCTCCTGCAGCCAAGTATCTAAAGAAGCTCAAGGATAAGCGGCTGAAAGAATTGTATAAAGTTGCCATTGACGCTATTTGCAAGGATTACACGATTGGAGAACCTAAGACCGGTGATCTCGCCGGCTTATACGGGTATGATATCTACTATAACAAGACCAATTATGAACTTGCTTATACGGTGGAATACGAAGGTGAGAAGATTATCGTCGTGGTTATGGCCGGGACGCGCGAAAACTTTTACGATGAGCTAAAAAGGTATATGAAGTAAGCAAAAGCTACTTTAATCAACGATAGAGCGCTTCGGTGCTCTTTTTTTATACAACAAAACAACATATTGGGAGGGAATCATAATGAATAGGTCTAAGTGGGCGCTGCTTCTGGCAGCGCTTTTGTGCATTGTACAGGCGGTTATGCCAATGACCGTTTTTGCATTCACTGCTCAAACTCCGACCCGTGTGCCAGAGATCGGCGAGGCGGTAACGGTTTACACCAAAGCGGACATGGTGCTGGATTTCAGCAGCTATACCTTCTCCGTTATGGATAGCAGCGGCACAGAGCAGTCAGGCGGTATTCATGGGCTTACCAATGTCATGAAGATTTGGGTTGCTACGACTGATCAGCAGCAGTTTACTGCGTATTGCCTCGACATGAGCCGCCATTATCCTCCAACCATTTCAAATGCGGGCGAACAGTCGCTATATGTGAAGGACAGCGATATGCTCCTTGGTCTGTTTGTTCAAACTTTGAAAGCGGGCGACACGGCAGCCAACGGCTCCGATCCAAACACTTCCGCCTGCTTTGGCGATCTCATGGCCGTTCACGGGGATATCACTTCCTTTAGGTTCCTGTCCACAACGGCAGTTGACCAGACTATGCTGGACGCTTTTAACAATGATGAGCGTGTTCAGTTTGAGATCAACGGTGCAACATTCGCGGACGGATATGAACTGACCCGTGACGATGGGCATTGGATCTACGGCTTCTGGCGCAAGACCATGGTGCAGACGGACAATTTCGTCACCACCGCTTGGCCAAGCGGCGCCGTATACGATAAAATGCTTTGGGTTATCGAGCACAGCTATCCCGCTATCTCTATGAGCACCATGATGCACGATGCAGGCGCAGACTACGACCGGCTGTATACTGAGATTGCTGCCTCCCAGGGCGGGCTGTCCTCCGCTGAGCTTGACGAGCTGGTGGAAACCATCGTATATGCCACGATCCAGGAGGCGATCTGGCATCATCAGCCTGCGAAGGTCAATGACGACCCGGAGCGGTTCATCGGCGCAAAGCTGATCCAGGGACATCAGGACACAAAGCTGCTGTATGAGTATCTCACGCGGGAGCGCGACGAGTACGACGGCTATCGCAACAAAGTGTTCGGCACGAACATCGCCATCGAGCATCCCGCCGATCTCACTCCCGTGCAGAACGGCGCAGGTTATATCTATGGCCCGTTTTCCGTTTCCTCCGATATGCTTTCCGCCGGAATGATCGAGATGAGTGTAGACGCGGATGGCGTGAACGCGGGCGTGACCGATTCAGATGGCACGGTGCTTGGCGTTGTGCGTGCGGGGCAGGAGTTCTTCGTGCGGACGGATGCTCGTCCGGACGCTGCTTTGACGCTCAAGGCCAGAACCAACAATGCCCTGACGCTGACGCGAAGCGACCGCGGCAGGATGTATGTCCACGCCGAGGCAGAGCAGGCGGCGGAGCTGCAGCCTGTGGGCACCGGCGGTACGCCTGACAGGATCTCAGCCGATGATACGCTGGTGCTGCCCGCCGTTGCGCCGCCTATCCCCAGACCGACAGGCGAACGAGTGAGCTTCAAAAAGATAGATGCAGATACGCAGGCGCTTCTGGACGGTGCAGTGATCCGCATCGTTGACGGAAACGGCGCAACGGTTTTTCAGGGCACGACCGATAACGGCGTTGTCTCTACGGACGTAGAGCTCAAGTACGATACGGATTACTCCTACTTTGAAGTCACAGCGCCTGATGGATATGAACTGGACGAGACCTGGCATACGCTGCGGCTCTCCTCCACCGGGAGCAACCCCGAATACTGGACGCTGACCAATGAAAAGCGCCCCGCACCGCCGCCTGTCACCGGCGAAGCGCGCATCCGAAAGCTGGGTGCGGATACCGGAGCGGGCCTTTCCGGCTGCAAGATCGAGGTCAGGACCGCGTCCGGCGCTGCCGTTGGCCAGTATACCACCGGCAACGACGGGTATGCGGTTATTGCGGGTCTTGCGCCAGGTTCCTATACCTATAAGGAGTTCCAAGCGCCACCATGCTATCTGTTGGATCAAAATGAATACACCTTTATGGTTTCCGACACTGGCGAGGTGACCGGCACGCTCAGCTTCAGCAATGCCCGCATCACGACCTCCGTGCCCATCAAAAAGGTGGACGATAAGGGCAATCCCCTCGCGGACGCGACTATCGTTGTGCTGGACGCGAAGCAGAAGCAGGTGTTTTCGGGCAAGACCGGCACGGACGGCGTCGTAACCGTGAGCGGCCTGAAAGCCGGCGAGAGCTATACCTATTACGAGTCGGCAGCGCCCGAAGGCTACCTAGTAAACAGCACCAAGTATACGCTCACCGTGAGCGATAAGGGTGTGGTCAGCGGGCTGAAGGACATTGTCAACCAACCCAAGGCTTCACCTACGCCCACACCAACGCCGACCCCAACGCCCAAGCCGACAACCACGCCCAAGCCCAGCGCAACACCGGCCGCCACGCCCACCGCCACGCCCACCGCCACGCCCAAGATTGAGGTCATAAAGCCCATCCCGCAGACGGGTGTGGAGAGCGGCGCGCTTTGGCACGGGGTTGGAGCGTTGCTGCTGAGCGCCACAGGATTCATCGGCATTCGGTATTACAAGACCAGAAAGCAAAGGAGCTGAGTGATCGGCTCCTTTATCCATTCAGGAGGGAATATGAACAAGAGAAAACGATTCTTTGCGCTGCTGCTGTGCGTGCTGCTCACGATATGCGCGCTGCCGCTGACGGCGCTTGCGGCCTATGCCCCGGTAGGCACGGAGGATGAACCGTCCTTCGTGCGGCTGTATGAGTATTATTCCTCGGCGGGGGCATGGGAGGCGCTGAAAACGCCTCATCACTGGAATACACAGACAGGTGAAATTGCATATTGCCTGGAACATAAGAACGGCACACCGCGAGGCGATACCTATTCGAGCTTCGATCCCACCGAGGCCTACCCATATGCCGTATATCAGGGTATCTACTCCATATTGACCTTTGGTTATCCCGCGGGCGGTACGGGCGGTCTTTCCGCAGAGCAGGCACGGTACGCTACAGCCAACGCCATCAGATTCTGGCTCTCGGAATCGCAGGAAGTGTATGGCATGGACTTCCAGCAATACAACTTCACCAACCTTACCCGCTCCAACCAGTACACAAGGCCGAAAAGCGGCAACAGCACGGCGGCCGCCATGTGGGCGTATTCGATGGATCTGCTCAACAAGGCTCGCAACGGGACGACGCTGCAGCATTCTATACAGGTCAACCCCTCGACGATCAATATGACCCAGCAGGGCTCCTATTTCGTTGGACAGACCCGGGTGAGTCTTAAGAACTGCAACGGCGGATATACCTATGACGCGCCCTACGGCGTACAGATATCCGGCTTCACCGGCAACGACGGGGATGTGCTTACCATATCCGTTCCCACCAGTATGGCGGGTCAACAGCTCAGTATCACCTTTACCGGCTACGACAGCCGCAGCACCGCCAACTATGCTTGGTATGCTCCCAGCAACAACGACCAGAAGGTCGTCATGGTTGGCAACGGACTGGAGCTGCCCACGGTCACCACGCGCCTGACGCTCATCACGCCCGACTCCGGCGGGATCGAGATCTACAAGACCGGCGACAACGGCGCGGCGCTTGCCGGAGCGGTATTCGGCGTAAAGGACGCAAGCAGCCGGCAGATCGGCACAATCACTACCAACTCCCGGGGCTACGGCAGCATGGACGGCCTCGACCCCGGAACGTATTATGTACAGGAAATCAGTGCACCTAGCGGCTATAACCTCGATCCCACCGTGCACACGGTGAACGTGAGCCTTGCCAACACCGCGACGCTTTCGCTTACCAACAGCAGCATCAAGGGGTATATCGCCATCAAAAAGACGAACGCAGACCCAACGAAGGGCAGCTATCCGCTCACCGGCGCTGTGTTCACCATCTATAGCGGCAGCACCCCCGTGGATACCGTGACCATAGCCGCTGACGGCACGGGCAAAAGCAAAGCGCTGCCGCTTGGGACATACACCGTGAGAGAAATCACGGCGCCCCAGGGATTTGTCGCGGCAGCCGACCAGACCGTGAATATTACGGCCGCCAATGCCGTGAACGGCGTGGTGAACGTCAGCATTACCGTTCCCAATATGCCTCAAATGGGTAAGGTGCGGGTGCAGAAGACCAACGCCGACGACTCGCTTGGTTCTCATTCCCTTGCTGGCGCGGTGTTCGAGGTGCGTGACAGCGCGGGGACGCTGGTGGATACCATCACCACCGATAACACAGGCAAGGCCGAGAGCAAGGAGCTGGTGCTGGGGACGTACTCGGTCAATGAGATCACTGCCCCTAACGGCTTCGCACTGAACTCGACCCCGAAGAACGTCACCATCTCATACGGCAGCCAGACCGCCGCCGTGATATATGGCGATGTGAACATCCCGAATAAGCCGCAGGCAGGCCAGATCACCGTGCAAAAGACCAACGCGGATTCGGACATGGGCGATTATGCGCTCTCCGGCGCGGTGTTTGAGATCTACAGCGGCGATACTGTTGTGGATACGCTCACCACCGACGCCGACGGCAAGGCGGTCAGCAAGCTGCTGTCCCTTGGCGCATACATCATAAAGGAAAAGGCCGCGCCCGAGGGGTTCGTGCTGAACACCGCTGCCTACGATGTGGAGCTGGACTATGCGGGTCAGACCATCGAGGTGGTATATGAATCCGTCACCGTACCGAACAAACCCCAGACCGGAACGATCACGATAACCAAGCGGGACGCCGAGACCGGGGCTGAACCGCAGGGCGAAGCCACGCTCGACGGCGCTGTGTTCGAGATACTCGATACCGAAGGCAATGTGCTGCACACCTTGACGGCGGATACGGATATGGTGACGAGCCCTGAGCTGCCCCTTGGCAGTTATGTGGTGCGGGAAAAAACGCCGCCGCTTGGCTATACCCTCAATGAAAACGAGTATCCGGTGGTCATAGAATACGCCGGGCAGACAGTCGAGATCGTTGAGAAAGCAGTCACGGTAGAGAACACCGTCATACGCGGCAGGATCAGCATCATCAAGTACGCCGAGTTCGGATATGGCAGCAACAAGGAGACACGCCCGCTCGCAGGTACCGAGTTCACCATCACTCGAAAGGCAGACGGAGAGCTGATTGAAACGCTGACCACCGATGCGTCGGGCTATGCCATGTCCGATACGCTCCTGTACGGCACATACACCGTCACAGAGATCAAGGGCATCGACAGTCATAAGCTGGTGGAGCCCTTCGATGTGACCATTGACGTTGACGAAAAGGTATTTGCTTATGCTTTGGAGGATGAGGCCTTCCAAAGTGAGGTCAAAATCGCTAAGTTGGACGCGGAAACCGGCAAAATCATCCCCGCTGCCGGCGTGCAGTTTAGGATTAAGGATGCGGACGGCAACTGGGTCGTACAGCGTCAGCTCTATCCTTCCCCTGTGGATATAACCGTGTTTGAAACGGCCGCTGACGGGACACTGGTGCTGCCCGAGCCGCTGCTGTATGGCGATTACACCTTGCATGAGGTGAAGGCGGGCGTTGGATACCTGCTCAACGCATCCCCCATCCCCTTTAGCGTTGGCAAAGACGGCGAGACCGTTGTGGTGGAGTGCGCCAATACGCCTGTCATGGGGAAAATTACGGTTAAGAAGATCGGCTCTGCATTCACCGGCGTGACCGAAACCGAAAGCGAGTACGGAACGATCAAAACTGCGACCTATACCGATATCCCGCTCGAAGGCGCGGTGTTTGAGATTCGCGCCAAGACCGATATCAAAACTCCGGACGGCACACTGAAGCTCAGCGCCGGAGAGGTCGCCGACACCGTCACCACGGGCAGCGATGGAAGCGCCGTCAGCAAGGCGCTGTATCTTGGCGAATACGAAGTCGTGGAAACGACAGCGCCCGAAGGGTATTTGCTGGATACAGAACCGCACGCGGTCACGCTTCGGTATAAAGACCAGTACACCGCGATCGTCAGCGCGCAGGTCGGTATCCGTGACGACGCGCCCAATGTGGAACTGACCCTGATAAAGCGCGCCGAGCTGTTCCACGCCGAAGAGGCGAAGATAATCACAGGCCCCGGCGAGGGCTTCACGTTTGGGTTGTACACGGATGAGCAGATACTGGGCGAGAACAGTACACTCCTACCTAAGGATACGCTGGTTTATGTGGGTTCTACGGATGCCGAGGGAAATCTTCAGGTCCATGAGAACGTCCCGTTTGGAAAGTACCGCTTTGTAGAACTGGCCGTGCCGGAGGGCTACATCATTTCCAAAGATGCATATCCGATTGCACTCGTATACGGCAGCCCGAGTACCGAAACCGTGCGTGTCACCGCCAACGATGGGAATCCCATCATCAACGAGCTGATAACGGGCAAGATCAGGATCATCAAATTGGACGAACGCTATCGGGCGCCGAACCTCCTCCAACGCATCTTCGGCGGCGGTGATACCGAGGCCGACTACCGGCTCGCCGGAGCGGTCTTCGAGGTATCCAATAAAGAGTTGGGCGTATCCATAGAGCTGACCACGGACGCAAACGGCGAAGCGCTCTCTCCGGAGCTGCCCGTGGGCACATACGTCATCCGCGAGACCAAAGCGCCCGCGGGCTTCGAGCTGAGCGGGCAGGAGTACGAGGCAGTCATTACGGCAGACTCCGACGAGGTTCTGGAGTATGTGTGCAAGAACTCGCCCAAGCAGGTACACATCACTAAGATCAGCTCCGTAGACGGCAGGCTGCTTGCGGGCGCTGCGCTTGAGGTAAAAAACGCGGTCGGCGAGATCATCGCCTCGGGTGAAACGGACGATAAGGGCGAGCTCGCTTTCCCCATGCCGCGTCCCGGCGTATATACGGTGCGAGAGCTGAAAGCGCCGACGGGCTATGCACTTACGGATAAGACGTTCACGTTCACGGTAACGGCGGAGGGCGAGATCACCGGCACAACCCAGCTCGTCAACACGCCGACAAGGGTAATCATAACAAAAGTAGATAAGGACGGCGGCAAAAAGCTGGCGGGCGCGGAGATCGCCATATTCGACAGCAAGAGCAACGAGGTCTACTCGGGCGTTACCAATGAGAACGGCGATCTGGCTGTGATCTACCTCGCTCCGGGCGAGTATACCTACAGGGAGTTCAAAGCGCCTTCGGGCTACGGTCTTAACACCGCGGTCATGAAGTTCACCGTGCAGGCGGACGGCACTGTTACCGGCGACATGACACTCTCAAACGAGAAGATCGAGGCCGTCATCACCAAGACCGACATCACCGGGAAACAGCCCATACCGGGCGCTACGGTGGAGATATTCAACGCCGACGGAAAGTCGGTGTATAAGGCGGTCACGGATAAGGATGGCAAAATCAGCACCATGACGCTTGCGCCGGGCAAGTACACCTTCAAGGAAACGCTTGCGCCGGAGGGCTTTGCACTTAACTCCAACACCATGAACTTTGAGATCAAGCCCGATGGGACGATCCACGGCGATACCATCTTCACCGACGAGGTCGTGCAGCTGACCGTAAAAAAGGTCGACTCCGCGACCAAGAAGTCGCTACGCGGCGCGGAGTTTGGGTTATACGACAGCAAGGACAAGCTCTTGATGACAGGTAAAACCGACAAGGACGGCCTGTTGGTGTTCAGCAAACTCAGCCCGGGTAAGTATTCCATCAAGGAGCTGAAGGCGCCGGAGGGCTATGTGATGTCCGGCAAGGTCATCTCGGTGGAGGTGACGTCCACCTATGTCAATCAGGAAGCGTTCGTGGTCGAGAATACATCCACCGTTCCCAAGACCGGCGTGTTCTCGTTCCAGTGGTGGGGGTATGCGCTGGTTATCACCGGACTGCTGTGCGCGGCTGCGGCGGGTATCCTCTCGCTGCGCAGACCGAAACGCAAAAAACAGCAGCGATAAATGCGCCGAGTCATTGCACAAAGGCCGTTTGCTTAATTAGCAGACGGCCTTTTATGTCCTTGAGTCTGGCATCGCTGGGCTTTCTTGAAAGGATTTGTGATTACAGGTTTACTTTCACGCTATTTTGGGTTACAATAATAGCGTGAAAGTGTGGTGATGGCATGGGTAAGTTTGAGCGATTGGATCAGTTGCTGTCTGAAAATAAAGGATATCTGCGTACATCGGATGCCGTTGCAGCCGGTGTATCAAAGAGTACGCTTGCTGCCTATGTGAGAGAAAACGGTTTGGAGCGCACGGCGCATGGGCTTTACATGTCAAAAGAAGCGTGGCCTGATGCTCTCTATGTGCTTCAGGTACGGTATCCAAAGGCAGTCTTTTCACACGAAACGGCTCTCTACCTATTGGGAGCCGCGGAACGTGAACCCTTGCGCTTTTCTGTTACGCTTGAAGCCGGCACAAATGTTGCGGGACTCACCAAGCAGGGCGTAAGAGTACACACAATCAAGAAAGACCTATTTGAGATGGGTCTTTCGGAGGCCGCCTCGCCCGTAGGGCATACGCTGCGGAGCTATGATATGGAACGCACGATTTGCGATCTTGTGCGAAGCCGTCGATGTATTGAAGCGCAAACGCTGCAAGGAGCGGTCAAAGGATATGCGCGAAGTAAAACGAAAAACACTCCGCGACTCATGCGATATGCAAAAGCGCTTTCAATCGAGAGTGTTATCAGGCAGTATATGGAGGTGTTACTCTAATGATCCGAACGGCAAGACAGTTGAAAGCCTTAGTTCGCAATATGTCCAAAAGCGACAGCAACAAGGCTATGATCATCATACGCAACTATGTCATGGAACGGTTTCTGGAATGGCTTGCCGTTTCCCCATAGACGAGATTGAGAACAGCTCTGCACTGCAATCTCTATGGGAGAACTACAGAACTAGCTTCGACTATGCCGCCGATATTCAGTGGGAAACAATCATCCGTGCATTCCGTCAAATGTACGATATGGCAGTTCCTCCCAGATGATCGGGACACGATTGGTTTTTCGCATTAAGTAAACCCCATATACCTTTATGTTCACGACCCGTGCTTTTGCACAGGTCGTTTTCTATGCGCCCAAGCCCGGCTAAACCGGGCTTATTTATTTCAGTAATCAAGGAGGAATCTCACATGAAACTCATTCGCAAACGTATCCTGCCGCTGCTTCTCATGGCGCTGCTGCTCATCGCGGCGCTACCCATGCAGGCGCTGGCCGCAGAAGGCGACGTAGGCTGGACACAGTACGGCCGCACAGGTCATGCCACGGCAAGCGGCGATACCGTCAGTTTTTCCGGGCATCCTACCGATCCGTTTACCACCCTTCTGTTCCGCCCGGCGCAGGACGGCGATTACCGCACCTTTACGTTCCACCTGACCGAAGGCAATACCGACTGGCATACTCTCGAGGGCAGCGGCTTCGTGTTCAACGCTGTCACGGACGGGAACACGCTCAATGGGTATGCCGTGCTGTTCGGACAGAGCAATGTAGGCTATTACAAGCTCGCCAACGTCAGCATGGCCGCGCTCGCCTCCACCCAGTTCACCGGGCTTTCAGGCGTGACGCTCATCCAGCAGGAGGCCAAGCCCGCATACTCGGCAGGCACAACCTGGTACCTGAAATTACAGGTCAGTCCCGGCTCACTGTCGTTCTATAAGTACGATGATGCCGGCTTCTCAAGCGGCCAGACGGCGATTTTCAGCAACGTGGCCATCGACGACTCCGTTGGCAGCGGCTACGGCCCATTCGGCAGTTTCATAAGCCATAACTGCTCGGTGATATCGACCTCCAGCTTCGAATATTTCACGCTGAAGATCAGCCCGAACACCGCGCCCGCTATCACCGCGCCCGATGTGGTCATGAACCGCGGCGGAGCGTTCGACCCCGAGGCCAACGTCAGTGCAGCCGATGCCGAGGACGGAGACCTCAGCGGCAAGGTGCAGATCACATCCAACAACGTAAATGCCGATGTTCCCGGCGTATATCAGGTCGTGTACTCCGTCGCCGACATCCTTGGCCTTACCGGCACACACACCCGCACTGTCACCGTGCGCGCTGATGTGGAACTCATTGCTGTTGATGCGGTGACCGGCGACCCGCTCTCGGGCGTGGGCTTCAGCCTCGACGATGAGAACCTGCCCGACACCTCCGCTGATGGCAAAACTGCCGCTGTGATTGACCCCGGCACGCACGCTTGGGAGGTGGTTAAAGCACACCCCGACTATATTTCCCCCAAGGGCGAATCGGTTCTGATGGACGGCAGCAAATTCAGTACATGGCCCGCTCAGATCCGCATTCCCTTCGTGAAAAAGACCTACGATATGGCGCTTGCCGTACAGCTTATCAAGGTCAACGACACTCCTGTGACGGAGGGCATCACAGCCAAGTATGGCGATACCGTCGCCTATCAGCTTCGTATCACCAATAAAGGCAATCAAGCGGCAGTTCCGACTGTTGCCCTGAACGTTCCCACTGGGCTAACCGCAACAGAGGCCACCGCAGCCAAGCTCCCCGAGGGCAAGCTTTCGCTGACCCAGCCCATTGAGCCCGGCGCGCATACGAATGTGGAGCTGACCTTCAAGGTGAGTTCCGTGGCCGCATCAGCGTCTTTGGTGCTGCAGGGCAAGGCCATCACCGTCGCAACGCCGGACGGCATGGCCAAGACCGACATCAATCTCAACGATAACGAAGATGAAGCGCCCACGCCCGTGAAAAACCCGCCGGTCATCCTGACCGTGGTGAACGCATTGGATAAGACCGATAAGCTGGCCGGCGCGGAGCTGAAGCTCACGGACAAGAACGGGAAAACGGTCTTCACCGGCACGACCAATGAGAAAGGCACGGTTGAGGTCAACGGTTTGTATCCTGGGCAGTACACCATCACCCAAACCAAGGTGACGGCGGGCTATCAGCTGCCGGACAAGACATGGAGCTTTACCAAGGCTGACGACGGCACTGTGAACGGCACGACCGAGATACCAAACGAGCCCACACTGGTTCTGGTGACCGATGTGGAGGTGCTGGACGATAAGACCGAGAAGCTGCTTCCCGGCGGCACGATCAATATCGTGGACGCGGAAGGCAAGCAAGTGCAGTCCGGTACGCTCGGCGAGAAGGGCGACCTGACCATTCGTTATATGAAGCCCGGCAAGTATGTCCTCAAGCAGACCAAGGCCCCACTTGGGTATGTGCTGCAGGTCAAGGAGTACCCCTTTGAGATCATCGCCGAGGGCAAGGTCACGGGCGATACCAAGCTCGTCAATGTCCCCACGCTGGTCGTTATCTCGAAGCTTGACCCGGACAAGAAGGCGGTAGCCGACGCCACATATGAGGTCTATAATGCCGAGAATAAAAAGGTGTTCGACGGTAAGACCGATAAGGAAGGCAAGCTGACCGTGAAGTATCTGCCCGCCGGCAAGTACACCTACAAGGAGACCAAAGCCCCCAGCGGCTATGCGCTCAACCCTACGGCGTATGCGTTCGAGATCGACGAGAAGGGCGTGGTCGCCGGAACGCTCATTGTGACGGATCCCTTTGCCAACATCGTGATCAAGAAGGTGGATGCCAAGACCAACAAGCTGCTCGCAGGCGCGCAGTTCGGTCTTTACGACAGCACCGATAAGCTACTCACGACCCTGACCACCGACAACAACGGCCTCGTGCAGTTCACCAAGCTGCCATGGGGCAAGTACAGCGTCAAGGAGCTGAAAGCGCCCAGCGGTTATGCGGTCAACGGCAAGCTGGTCACGGTGGAGATCAACGAAACCTATCAAAACCCGGCCGAACCGCACGTTGTGGAGAACTCTCCCGCCGCCCAGACCGGCGTTGACGGCTTCCCGTGGTGGGGCATTGCGCTGCTTGCGGTCTGCGTGCTCGGCGGCGGTGGATGCGCGTGGTATCTGCTGCGCAAAAAGCAGCCGGCCGTCAATAAGCGCCGTGCGAAGCATAACTGATAGAGCCTGTGCGGGAGGCCGTCTACATGGCGGCCTTCACTCATTTGAGGAGGTAATTCGTATGACCCGTTATAAGAAAAAGATGCTCATCCTGGCCATGGCGCTGATCGTATGCGCTGTTAGCATTCTGCCGTGGACGCAGGTAGCGTATGCCACGCCAGACGCAGAACCCACAAAGACCACGATCGCAGACAAGCTGATACTACAGCTTGGCCCAAACTGGGCCGGTGTGGAGTTTGAACTTTCGACCGATATGGGTAAGTACCCAGGAGCGATTATAGTCGGCGATAATGGCGTGCTAACGCTTGAGCTTGCGGACAGCTCCACCTATACATTGTCTTGCCTCAATTCCAGAGTGACGCCGCCCAAACCAGAGCTGCAGGAGTCGAATGTGCAAGCAGCCGAGTCCACAGAGGGCCCTATATATGCTGCTACGGATCTGGTGCAGCCGAGCGAGCCTGCACCGGCAAATAAAAATGAACAGCACCCGACCGCTGATCTGACAAAACAGCCACAGATGGAATCTGAGACGCCGGCAGATGAATCCCGACAGAACATCCCCACTCTTCAACTTGTGCTATTCATCGGAGGGGCTGTGCTATGTATCGGAGGGCTTATCGTCATACGGATCGTAAAAAAGCGTCGTGAATATGACGATGAAGATGACGAATAAGCTGTAGAACTGACTTCGCTTTCCGTAGAACTGAGATAGCAAAATATCCAGTAAAATAGGCACTTTTCTGGCTTTTTATGCTTGACTTTGCGAGCAAAATATGTTACTCTTTCCGTGTAGAAAAGCTTGCGCTCAGGCTTTCTGCGCGGACGAAGTCGACCGGCCGCCAACACATACCCAGAAGGGTATGGAGCAGTTACGGAACGGTGCATTGAGCCGATCCATACGGCGCAAGCAGAGAATTGAATAGCCGGAAGGCACCAAACATATTACAGAGTCAATGGGCTGATGCGACACCACTATTTCAGCCACCTTGGCTCTGTATGTCGTTTTGGCAGCTTTCCGGCTTTTTGTACTCATCCATCTTCAGGTGGATGTTGACGACAGAAAGGTTAGTGAGAATATTGAAGAAGAATAAGATGAACAACCCCTTTATAGGAATCCCGGGTATGAGCGCAATGCGCTGCCCTTACTGCGGCAGCCCTGTTGTTCTGCGCTCGGCGGATGGTATCTACAAAGAAAACCATGCGAATACAAAACTCTACGTTTGCAGCCGATATCCGGCCTGCGACGCTTATGTGCGCGTCCATGAAGGGACCAACAAGCCTGTGGGCAGCCTCGCCGACCATAGGCTTAGAAAGCTGCGAAAGGAAGCGCACGACTCATTCAACAGATTGTACCTGACCGATGTTATGACAAAGGATCAAGCCTATGCGTGGCTTGCAAGCATGATTCAAGCGCCTCGTTCGCAGGCACATATCGGGTATCTTCGGGAGTATTACTGCGAGCAGGTAATTCGGCAGAGCAAGGCAATTCTGGCAAATAGGCAACAGGCCAAAAGCAGTGAAAATCGCATGAGGCCACAAATCAATATAGGAGGTGAATCGGCATGACGCTGACTGTTGAACAACAACGTATCGTTGAAGAAAACCTGGGGCTTGTAAGAGCAGTGCTTTCGCGTTGCGTGAGCAGCCCCGGTTCAACCGGCATTTATTCATATGACGACCTTTTCCAGATTGGATGCATTGCCTTATGCGAAGCTGTGATCGAATACCAACCCGGGCGCGCCGTGTTTTCGACCTATGCCTTTGTAGCGATACGCAACCGGATCTACAATGCGCTTGCATGCGCCACATATCGCCGCAAAAGGGAGAAACAGAGCGATTTCCCTAACGAGCCAGTTGCGGTAGTCCCCATGGACACTCCGGAAGCACACGAGCTTCGCAAAGTCCTCCGTGAAACTCAGGATAGGCTCAAAGGCGTTACCCGTAAAGGCATAGATGCGATGATATTCATGAGCGAAGGCTTCACCTGTCGTGAGATTGGAGAAATGTATGGAACGAATGCGAACAATGTCACTGCTTGGATTTCTAAAGCCCGTAAAGCACTCAGACTCGATGTAAAGTTCATGCGTTTTGCAGCGGAACTGGAAGTATGAAGCGTTTTATAAAACACATGGCTATTCCTGCGCTATGCTGTATTATGACCCTGACACTGTTCAGGGTCTTTTTCTTTTTGGGGTATGTGCCTACAAGCTCGATGGAGCCAACAATCCGGCAGGGGAGTTTCATTGTAGCCGCCAGAATGGCCTATTGGTCTTCTGAGCCGAATGTGGGGGACATAATAGTGTTCAGCCATGACGGCAAAGTGCTTGTCAAACGAGTGGCGGCCGTTGCAGGCGAGGCGGCGTGGACGTGAAAGGGGCCTGAAACAGTACCCTGCGGGATGCTTTACTTACTCGGTGACAATATAGATGCGTCAATCGATTCCCGGCTCTGGCTCGATCCGTTCGTTCCGGTTGAAAACGTGATTGCCCGGTATTACGAATAGAAACCGGGCGTCGGCACTGCCATGCTAACGCCCGCTGTACGTTATCACTCTTTGCTCAAGTACTGTCTAAGATGTCGAAGCCCTTGTGCGATGGAAGCGGATACCGCCGCGATGCTCACTCTTTCAGCGCGAGCAATCTCAGTCTCGCTCAATCGTAGAAAGAAATGCGCGTATATCCGCCGCATCTGCTTGACCGGCAGCTTCAGCATTGCTTTATAGAGAGCTTCATTCCTTTGCGTTTTCATGTATATTTCCTCCAAGGATGGCAGCTCCATCTCCAAATCGGTAACAGCCTCAATAAATGCTAAGCACTCACCGTGGTATCTGCGCCGTTCATCCTGCGCATGTTCAAGCCGCTTCAATTCTTCCAATAACAGCTTTACCTGCTCGGGAACCTCGCAGAAAACGTCCTGCCTATATAACACCGGATAGTAAATCCGGAGATTGATCACTATCATATGTTTCCTCCGTTTCAGTCGTGGGTGGAAAGGTTGCTGAAACGGGGCGGGAGGAGCCCGAATAGATATAAAAGGAGCATGCTTGGTTCTTATCGATACCATCATGCTCCGTTCGTGATATTCAGTTGATGCTATTGGTTCTTCAACCGGCTGTCTAATCTTACCCGTGTACGATACGGACTCGATTACCATCCTAAGAAACCCAACAGTAATTCCGGCATTAACCAGTAAACTGTTGAGGTGGATAGAAAAGCATTAATATAGCAGTCCACAAAACACCTGCCATTCGCACATTTTTGATAATACACAGCAATGATTCTTGTTTGCCGTGTCTTAGCCCTTTAAGCAATAAGACGACTCGCCATACAGTAAATATCTGCTGCGACCCACGGGTCTACTTCATTTTCACCATCCGGGTAAACCTGCCGACCACAATAAGCGCAGCAATAATGGCAATACCCGCAAAGGCCGGCGGTGCGCTCTATACGATCCTCGGCATATTCGGCAAACGATTCGCGGGCATCTAGCATTTTGCGAACTCCTAATTACTGCAAGAAAATAACAGAAAAAAGTATGCAAAAGGACAGATTAAAAGCCGTTTGCCTTTTTTCGGTTGCCTGTCACTTTTTGCTCCGCTAGATCAGATCAATATGTTGAACACGCCGGCATAAAGAGGCTATCTTTCCCATTCAATATATTTCTTAGGAAAAATTATTGTGCATTTCAACACGGGATCCATCTAACGCATTGATTGCTATATAGGATGGTAAAATATGCCCGTCCAAGGCGCTCTCTTTTTGTACAATGAATAGCCATGTCGGAATGAGGAAAACCTTGTTCCTTTCCTTTGTAGAGCGAACCATGCAGTTCGTGAGCATAATTCGCGTAACATATCTATCCTCGACTGTGGTAGCATCGGCTACCCATGAGGAACCAAGAATAAGCAGGTCTTTCGCGTGCTGCCATACCGCCTCAAATGATAGAGGCTTCATGTTGCTTTCTAACTTATTCGTTATAATAACGGGATACTCCCAATGAAAGAAACGGATTCCCTCCTGATCCACCATAAGCACAATTCTTTCCTGCGGCCATGGTTTGATATAGTCCGCTTCATCCTCAAACCCCAAAACCCCCGGGGTCAATATGCTGCTGTCAAATGGAATTTGCCCATCGATTGCACGGCAAAAAGTTATTTGGTAGCCCACCGAGACCGTAGCATAGCCAAAGAATCCATCCAACATACGCGCCGCTTCAATATGTGCCGCTTCAAAGCCTTCAATTTTCAAATCATTCAATACGTTTTTTGATATTGTCAACGCTTCTTCTTTGGATAAAACGGGTTCCAGTACAACAGGACCTTCTCCGTCCCAACCGCCGTTCTTTATTATCCATGATTGTAGTTGTATGGTTCCGGCGTTCTTCGGGAAAATTTCTATTTGATTTTCATCGGCAAACACATAAACATTTTGTTCCAAACTGTTTTTGAAAACCACATTGCATGGGAAAGTCGGGTCATAATCAGCAATGGGAATATATTCCTCGTTAGGCGCATTTCGCAATTCTTCGGATAAGCTTTCGATTATTTCGGCGCTATCGGCAGATGGCTCATACAGAACGGAGCCGTCTTGCTGTTTTTTCGGCATTCCTCTTTTTAGAATGACTATGAGTTCTTCCAAATCTTCTTTCGTGATTTCACCGGAGCGCGCTCCGATGAGGTCTTTGGAAAAGTACGAAACTATTTCATCCATGCGGGTTTGGCCAAACCTGTCTTGCGTCGCTTCATACACATAAAAGCCTTCCGCTTGGCCTATCTCAATATCCGTATCCGCCACAAACTTGAAATGTGGCATTTGTATTTCTTCATCCAACTTACTTGGGCAAATAAAGGTGCTGTCAGCTTCCTTATCTTCGCTTTCAACAAGTGTAGCTTCTAATTGTTCCGCCGCCTTATGCACCACTATCTCTTTTTCAGGCGTGGGCTGGCAGGCAACAAAACCAATCGCCATAACCGTGCAGAGCAGAATTGCCATGTATCTTTTCATAATTGCCACCTTAGTAGCCCCTCGTCAAATCGATTATACTGCCGTCGATGGCGTTGATGGTGAAATAGCTCTGTTCTGCGCCATTTTCCGTTGCCGTTGTCCCGTCGGCCATGTTGCTTTGGGAAATGCCGATAAAATCCCATGCGGGAACGTACAGGTATTCGTCTGCGCCCGTGCTGATTTTCGCCATGCATAGACGTATCTGAGTTATTTCGACGCTGATCGACTTTATGGATTCATCTATCCATGAAAGGGAGGATCTGCAATGCTGTGCAAGAAATTCCATAATCATGTCAAAGGACAGCAAGGCCACGCTTTCGTTCACCGTTTTTACCGTGGTGGGCGATTCCCATGTGAAATACACTATTCCGGCATCATCAATGGTAACGGCGGCGTACTCGTCCGCCCAAGGCTCGGCATAAGCGGCGGAAGCCTCGCCACGCGCCAGCATGGGCTTATGGTACATGGCAGGCAGGCCGTTAAATCCCCTTGTAAATATAAACAAGTAGCAGTCATGGCTATTCCGGCCTTCCACGGGGTTTACTGCCGTTACGGACAGCTCTGCAAAAGCCTCCATATAGTCAAGCCCGATATTTTTTATAACCTCCTGCGCCATGCTCTTAGCCTTAGAAAAAGTGGTACTCAGCTCTTCTATGTCCGCCCTGTTTACCCTATATTGCTTTGCAAGATATGCTGTACCCGCATTTTCTAAACGTATATAGCTCAACTTGCCGCTGTCTGAGCGGTAAGCGGAAAACGTTGCAAGGGTTTCATTCCCAAGATCGACAGAGGCCGTTATCCGGTTATAGTCGTTGCCGGGAGGCAGAAGCGTAGGAACCGGCGGCGAATCGGATTTTTGCTCGGCGACGGATCGTTTATCGCCGAATTTTCCGTCATTAACCGTTCTATCAATAGTCACTGGGGCTGCTTTCAGCTTTTCCTCATAGAAAGCTATCATATCATCTATATATGGGCTGCTTTCATTTCTGCCTTGCAGCTCCGCCTGCGCCTGTTTATATGAGCTCAGGCGAATAAGCACTTCTTCCTGTGTAAGGTCGGTAACGGACAGCGGATCGTACATGGTTTTATCGCCAATAAGCGCCGCCCTTGCCTTATCTACCATAGCCTGGGAAAGAAACTCCGGCCTTGCGGAAAAAACGGCATACCGCTCCAATACAGGGGCTATTACAGAAGCATCAATTTTGATTTTTACATTTTTATTTCCTACGTCTATTATGCCCTCATACCTTTCGGGGAGATCATCGGTAAGCGGATTGCCGCCTTGAGAAGCGGGTTCGAGGTATTTACTATCGTCGCCAACTATTATTACAGACGCCTCCGGCGTTTTCTGACAGGCGCATAATAATATACAACTTACGACCAACCATAGTGTGCTTATAATTTTTTTCATCTTAATCTCCTCTTTCAATGAAAAGTGCTGCATATCCTCAAAAGCCGCTAACAAAAGCACCACGACGACACCCGTAAAGGCGATTAAGAAGCCAAGGCTTAAAAGAGCCTGCTTCAGGCTGGCAGTAAGGGTATGGGACATGGGGATGTTGCTCCTTTGCTGGGATTATTATTTATCCATTTGCTTATTCCGCGGTTGAGTTATCGTCACTTACGATTCTCGGATCCATCAATGCGCCTGTTTCTGCATTCAGAACCATGACGGCCTCGGTTCCTTCACCGTTTTCCTCTGCAAACTCCCTATACAAAACATACCATGCCGGCACAAGCCGGGCTCTTTCGGCGTTTCCTTTTACTCCTGTAATGCAATAGCCAAATTTTATTTTGTCAATGCATATATCAATCGGATCAATACGGGCGTATTTTTCATCCTCTAAATAGGAATAGCGATATTTCATCTGCTCTCTTATCCGAGTCTGTACTTGTGAAAATGGTATTAGCTCGCATTCGGATTTATCAACGTAGTCTATTTCGCTTGCGCCGTTCCACTCACACCCTATGACCCCATCGCGGCTGACATATACCAGGATAATATCCTGGGGCCATGGCGCAGCATATTCAGAAGCCGCAGTAGTAGGGTATACAGTATAACCCGTGCCCACGTCAACTGTTGATAATCCATTGTTTGTTTTGCCGTATACCATCACATAAAGCGGTATTATATATTCATTGCTTGGTTCTACAAGCTGTGCTTTTTTTGTATCGATTAACGCCATATTGTCGCATGGCAGACTGCTGACGAATAATTCCGCTATATCGGTGGCCTCCTGTTCGCTTATGCCTATATCGTCGATTTTAAGTATTCCATCGCCCCAATCCAATCCCTCATATTGCGTTACCCCGCCGGGCGCTATATATAACGACATCCCGTTCATTATTCCGAAAATGATAGTTTTCCTGTTATTCAGCAAAAATTCACCTATATACTCATCACCTTCTGATTTGGAATTAAAACTAAGGATTCCTTGCTGCTTGGTTTCCGGGGCAGTTTCAAGCCTCGTATACAAATCGTTCAGAATAGTATTTATCTCTGCTGGCGACATGTCTCTTTCTTCTGACTTTTGGGCAAGTTGACGCTCATAAGCAATGATCATCTCTAAAATTTCCTGTTTCGTAAGGTTAATATCTCGCATATATATCTGCGACATATCTTCAACGAATAATTTAGCTATTTTTTCTATCTTTGTGCTATCAAACGGGGCACGTTTAACGATTATATTGCGACATTTGGTAATGTGAGGAACTTCTATACATGCATCAGCCGAAATGCGGTATGTTTTTGATGTTTCCATATCTTTTTCAATCCAAATTTCAGGAATGATCAACTCGCCAATCGTGCATTTGTCATCCGCACTTGTATAGTTCGGATTGCTGCCGACAACAATGCTGCTCTCCGGCGTGGGCTGGCAGGCAGATATAGCAATAATGCAAAAAAAGACGCTTAAAAGGTATATGGCCTTCTTCATTTACTCATCTCCTTGTCTCCTTTGCCAAAATGCAGGACTTCGGGCGCATACGCAAGCATGCGCCCCAGCTTATGCTTTATTGATACTCGCTAATAACCGATTCATATCCTGCTTTCCAAGTTCATTGCATCTCCATTAACTGCCGTGTTGTCATTCGAGGCTCAACATATCTGCCGTCAATGGCCGAAAACACCATACAATCTTCAAAATAGAGCTCCGGGATGCCGTCTATTTGCAGATCATAGAATACATACCACGATGGGGTATATTGTCCCTGCTCTTGATTTGTATTAGCCGATGCCAACAAGCCGGTTCCCAAACATATTTTGTTTATTGTTATTACGCATTGATGCTCAGGATTGCCTTTATTTGCATGGCAGTATTTCATTTGATTGGTAACGATAGATATCAACTCGTCAAGCCCTACCAAGCTCCCACTGTCGCTTTCTCCGATTTCCTCGACCGCTCCTTGCCAATCAAACACAGCAACGCCTGTCTCATCAACGAAAACCTCTATCAGCTCGCTTTCCCACGGTGCAACCAACGCTGGGGAAACGCCGTTGTTTATCCTGCAATCCCTGCCTATCAAATAGGCTGTTAGCCCTCCTATCCTTTTTGCGTATGTGAAAAGCCAGCCATTAGTAATTATTTCGCCCGTATATGGCGTGACAAGTCTTGCTTTGGAATCGGTGCGGCTATACGACCCGCCGCAAATATCATTTACCAATTTATCCGCTTGGTCTGCCGCGGCCTTTTCGGATACCGTTACCGATATGGTGGTTCCGGCGGGTTCGCCGCTTATGGCATCTCCGGCTTGAACCATACTCTCCGCCTGCAATACGGAATCAGGATATTTTGCATAGTAAAAGTAATTTCCGTTCCTCTCAAACTGGGCTTGCTCCCATCCTCCGTCATTCTCAAAGTCCACTATACAAAGTTCATTTTGGTCATGATTTTCCCAGCCGAATGCTGTCCTTCCTGTGGACTCAGGTGAGTTCTTGATTTTCTCCTCGATTTCACGAACGACCGAGTTCACATCAAATTGTTCGTCATAATCCCCGTTTGCGCTTTTCTGCTTAAGCTTTATCAGTACATTTGCCCAATATGCTTTGTTCGCCTGAGCATACTCATATAGGCTTGCGCCCTGTGAGAACATATCAACGAGTCTGATATTCTCATCGTCTGAACGTTTAAGCCTTTGCACAGTATATATGGATGCTCCTTCAATTCCCTCTGCGCTGATATCCGCATCGTAGCGAATAATCATATTGACTTTCGGGAGGTCGATCTGATCATTATATTTTTGCGGGAAACGGTCTGCACTGGCCTTTTCACCCTTTTTGCCGCCTGATCCTTGTCCGCTAATTATTAAATTATCCTTTCCGTCCTGTTCGCCAATGATGGGCGAACTGCTGGGCGTTGGCTGGCAGGCAGAAAATATTAACAGTATATTTATCGTCAATACGAACCATACAATCTTCTTTTTCATCTATTTTTCAATATGCCAGCAATGCAAATCACCGTATGGCTGTGCACATTGTTTGTTCTCCTTTCATAAATGTCGGAAGTCAGCAGGTATATTAAGCGGCATAAAACTTGCCTACGGCGTAAAAGTAACCATAAGACGAAATAGCAGACAGCCTTAACTTAGCAGAAGAGTAATTATTGGCTCCGCTTTTAAAAGTTAAAGTAACACTGTCGCCGCCCCATACGGTTAATTCGTTGCTGAGCGCTGTACTGCCACTTACGACCTTTGATTTATGCGGAGAGGCGTAAGGACTGTCTCTTTCAGTTGCACTACTTGTGCATTCGTCTCGCGCGTAGCTCCAAGAAGTACCAACCCTATCCAGTGATCTGGTATCAAAGTAGTTATTTGCACCGCCGGAGTATTCATGGTATCCGGCAAATGCAACGGATGACATTGAAAAAAATCAAAACTGCAGCAATAAGGAAAGCTATTATTTTTCTCATTTTAGTATCCTTTCAAATACGGTATTTACGTTTTTGTAGATCATGGGATACAATTTAGCCATACCCTTGCAAACCGGCATCGCCCTTTCAGCTATGAGCTTGTCCAACTCATGACTTGCAAGGGCTTTTTTATTCCTTCAATGGAACCACCTCCTTTTTCGCTATATATAAGACACGCTGACGCGGGAAAATCTGTCGCCGTAAGCGTATTTTTTATATACTAATAACCGACACCGCCATACGGCTATTTCATCCTCATCATCCTTGCAAACCTGCTTACCACAATTACCGCGACGATTATCGCGATAGCCGCGAAGGCCGCAAGGGCGCTTATCCACCATTGGCTCATGGCGCGCTTTTGCTCCTCCTCGGCCTTTTTCTCGGCGTCGGTCTTTTCTCCGGCGATCACCGGCTGCTTTATCTCGGTGGCGAAGTCCACGCTCACCGCGTATTCCTCCCCCGCGTCGTCCTTGTAGGATATGGTGTAGACGCCTGTGGTCTTGCCGTAGCTTTCGGTGTAGCCCTCGGTCATGGAGAGCATACCCACGAATACCTTCAGCTCCCCGTATCCCGCCTGCCCGGGCTGTATATCCCCAAGGAACACGCTTGACGTGGGGAAAAGTCCCGCGCCGGTCAGATTCACGGTGACGTTCCTGAGCGGGCTTTTGCCTATGTTGAACACGTTGGCGGGCAGGGTGAAGGTCTCGCCCGCGGTGACGCTCTTGGGCAGGGATATGGCGTCGTATGTCATTTCCGCGGGCTGGGTGACATTCACGAGGAACTGCCGCGTGGCGGTGTATACTCCGCCGTAAAGATCGACGTAATCCAATGTTATGAAAAACGCCCTGTTCCCCGCTATTACGTCCTTTGTGGTGCGCATTTTAAACGCGGCCTCGGCGCCTTCGCCGGAGGCTATGTTATCGAGCAGTATGGCGTTGTTGGTGTCGTAGGGCAGTATGCCCTCGGCTTCGCTGCCGTATGTAAGCCTGACGCTTCGTGCGCGTATGCTGCCTATGTTGTCTATTTTGACATTCACGGAAAACTCCCTGTCCCCGCCGACGGTATCGGGCGTTATCTCGCAGGCCGATATGAACAGCTCCGGCTTTTCGGCTGCCTCTTTGGCGTCGGGGTCCTTGGGCTTTTTGCCGTCTGAAACCGTCACGAACACGGTAAAGCTCTGCTGCTTCTGCTGCCCCAGCACGTCGAGGTAGTCCGCCTTCAGCGTCACGGGATATGAGCCGTTTATCCGCCCCTTAACGAGCGGTATTTCAAACATGAACACATACCGTCCCCAGCCGACTGCGGTCTGGGAATAGTTGCCGAAAACGAAGGGGCTGTCCGCCGTCGCGCCGAGGTCGGCGGTTACCGTCACCTTGCCGTCATAGGTTTCGCCCATAAGCGGGAATATAATGTAGCAGCAGCCGTTCACTATGCGGGGCACATAGCCCGCGCCGTAGGTTTTGTCCATGCCATCGTACAGGCTCCAGCTGTCTATTATCAGCTTGTCCGCCACCGGGGTAGGCTCCGGCGTGGGTTCAAGTGTAGGATTGGGCGTAGTTACAGGCGCTTGTGTCTCTGCGGGCGGCGTTTCGCCCTCAGCAAAGGCGGCGATGGGCAGCGCAAGCAGCAATATTGCCATCAGCGCCGCGAATAGTCGGTTCATATACTTTCCTCCCGTATCATGGTCATAACTCCCGCGTCCATCTCGCACACGGTATCGCAAAGCTCGTCTATATCCCCCTGATTGTGGCTGGCCAGCAGTATTGTCTTGCCCTGCTCCTTCAGCCCCTTTATGAGCTGCCGCATCTCCCGAACGCCATGCTTGTCCAAGCCGTTCAGCGGTTCGTCTAAAATGAGCAGCGCGGGATCCTCCATTATGGCCTGGGCTATTCCCAACCTCTGGCGCATACCGAGGGAATACTTGCCAACGGGCTTTTCCATAAGCGGGTCGAGCCCCACGCGGCGGATAGCGGCGGCGATCTGCTCAAGCCCTATCTTTTTATTCAGCGAGGCCAATATCTCAAGGTTCTTCACGCCGGTCATATTGGGCAGAAACCCCGGCGTTTCGATTATCAGGCCGAGGCCGGGCGGGAAGTCCACGTCTTTGCCCACCCGCTTGCCGTTGACTATGACTTCTCCCTCCGTTGGTATCAGAAAGCCGCATATACACTTCATAAGCACGGTTTTGCCGCTGCCGTTGTTGCCCACTATGCCGTGTATCTTTCCTCTTTCAAAATCGCGGGTGACGCTTTTTAATACCCGCTCCTGCCCGAAGTCCTTGGATAGGTTTTTGACCGAAATGATGTTCATGCTTCAGTACCGCCAAAGTTAAAGTTGTAATTCCGCACCGCCCGAAGGGAAAGGAAAAAGCACAGGGCGATGAGCATTGCGAATATAAAATACGTCTGCCATAGCCTTGGCAAAAGATCGTAGCCGAAGTTGTGCATGTGGTACGTGGCCTGATTCAGCGGCGAAAGCCAGCCCACCGCCACGTTTGCCTTGTACATGAGCGCATCCGGCAGTTTGAATATAGCCTTTATGGTCTGGGGGTTGAGTAAAAAGCCGAACAGGCTGAATGCGAACACGGCGGCTATCCCCGCAAGCTGACCGCGCCGTAAATTGAACAGGAGCATGACGAATACCATCAGAAGGGTGTACAGCAGCATCAGCAGGAATATGGTAGCCATGCACTCATACGGGCGGCTCATCTCCAGCGTTTTCACCAGCGCGGGCAGGGCCACCTTCTGCCCCGCGCCGGAGTAGCCGAGGATTGCGGCGGTCTCAGACCACATATCCCCCACAAAGCTCTGCCGCATACAGACCAGGGAGGTGGAAACCAGTATAAACGCAAGGTATATAAGCGTGGCCAAGGCGATATACGCCGCCTGCCCCGTGAGCCAGGTCTTGCGGTCCGTGCGCATAAGGTAAAAGGGCGTGGCGCTTGATATGAACGGCATGTCTGCAAAGAGCAGCAGGAGAAGCAATGAGGAGAGCAATATTGAGTTGCTGTCCCCGAATGTCCACACGAAGGCTTCCACAAGCTGCATTGTGGTTTCGTACTCCTTGGCGAACTTCACGGCCTTGTCCGAAAGCAGGAAGCAAAGCACGAACGCAAGGCAGAAGGTGATTACTATTCTTGGGTTTTTGTGCCAGCGGCGGAAGTTGTATTTGGTCACGGCAAGAATCTGCTTCGGCTTCATATCCTCTCAAGCCTCCTTTTCGCGGCGTA
>ERZ827524.223-NODE-223-length-80018-cov-3.718332_pt1 | contig 80018 bp, 70 predicted proteins | sample MGYA00519702_ERZ827524 | MGnify/ENA primary metagenome ERZ827524 (study PRJEB31778, sample SAMEA3449341) | human gut metagenome | biome: human gut; feature: human-associated habitat; material: faeces | place: United Kingdom | collected 2010/2012 ...
TTGCCGCAAAAAGCGGCAACGCGGCGGCATATTTGCCGCGAGTGAAGAGGTGACAGTCAAAAACAATTCGGTGAATTGTTTTTGACAAAAAGAAAGGAATTTTATGATATGAGCAATACCATTGCCGCAATTGCAACCCCTCATGCAATCGGAGGAATTTCGGTGATCCGTGTGTCGGGTGACCAGGCAATCGCTGTCTGCGACTGCTGTTTTCAGGCAGTTTCGGGGCAACCGCTTTCGGCGATTCCCGGATATCGCGCGGCATACGGCAAGGTCGTTGACGGGGATTGTCTGATTGATGAAGCAGTAGCCCTTGTCTTTCGTGCGCCGAAAAGCTATACCGGCGAAGATGTTGTTGAAATTTCCTGTCATGGCGGCATCTATATTACCCAAGAGGTCTTGCGGGTGTTGTTAAAATGCGGTGCTGTTCCTGCTGCTCCCGGCGAATTTACCAAGCGCGCCTTTTTAAACGGCAAGCTTTCGCTGACGCAGGCGGAGTCTGTGATGGATGTCATTGCATCCCAGGGAAAACAAACAGCGCAGGCGGCGCTTGCCGGAATGGAAGGAAATTTATACCGGAAAATTACCGGGATAAAGGAAGAACTTCTTTCGATTGCGGGGCATCTTTCTGCCTGGGCGGATTATCCCGAGGAAGAAATTCCGGTGGTGGAGCATGACCGGCTTCTTTCTTCGCTCAAAAGGGCGGAGCGGGAAATCAATGAACTTTTGGCGGGATTTGACCGCGGCAGGCTGGTTCGTGCCGGCATCAATACCGTTATTGTCGGAAAGCCCAACGTCGGAAAATCTACCCTGATGAACCTTTTGACCGGATATCAGCGTTCTATTGTTACCGAAATCGCAGGAACAACCCGCGACGTTATTGAGGACACTATCAACATTGGCGGAATTGTGTTAAATCTTGCGGATACTGCCGGTATCCACCAAACCGACGATGTTGTGGAACAGGCAGGGGTAGCACTCTCGGTACAGCGTCTGAAAACAGCCGATTTGGTTTTGGCGCTCTTCGATCATTCTTCTGCGCTGACAAAAGAGGATTTCTCTTTTATCGAGCAGCTTGCAGGCCAAAATGTGATTGCTGTGGTGAACAAGACCGATTTAGATCAGCAGATAGACATCGCGAAATTAAAAGAATATTTTAAACATATAATATATATTAGTGCAAAAAATTCAAATGGTATAGAAGAATTAAACAACGCCATATTGGAACTGTTGAAAATCGCAGACTTTGATCCTTTTGCGCCGATGCTGGCAAACGAGCGGCAGCGGAGTGCGGCGCAGCAGGCGGCTGACTTTTTATCGGAAGCGGTTGCGGGATTATCCGCCGGATTTACCCTTGACGCAGTGACGATTTCGATTGAATCGGCAATAGAAGGGCTATTGGCGTTGACCGGAGAACGAGTGACCGATCGGGTGGTAGATGAGGTGTTTTCTCATTTTTGCGTCGGCAAATAGTCAAAAGCAATTCACCGAATTGCTTTTGACTGACGGCGTTTGTGTTTCCCGGCGAATATCCTGCCGGGATTTTGGCAAAGCCAAAACCACACAAAGCCGCTTGCTGAAAAAGCTTTGTGCTAATCCCCTTTTATAATCGCGGGAATGAAAACCTGTTAATCCATATCAACTTAGTGCGCGAAATAAGGTGCAGGGAATTATTCCCTGCAGAAAGGAATGGTCATAGTAAATGATAATGGGCTATGAAATGGAAGCATATGATGTTGCGGTAGTGGGCGCCGGCCATGCAGGATGTGAAGCGGCATTGGCGGCGGCGCGATTGGGCTTGAAAACCGTATTGTTTACCATTTCTTTGGACGGAATTGCAAATCTTCCCTGTAATCCCTCTATCGGGGGTACCGCAAAAGGGCATTTGGTCAGAGAAGTAGACGCGCTGGGCGGAGAAATGGGACGTGCGGCAGACAAGACTTTTTTGCAAAGCCGTATTTTGAATAGAGGAAAGGGACCGGCAGTCCATAGCCTGCGTGTCCAGACCGATCGGGTAAAATATCATAACCTGATGAAAAAGGTGTTGGAACAGCAGGAAAACCTTTCGGTAAAGCAAGCGGAAATCATCGATATCCGTACCGATGAAAACAACCGTGTGACCGGTGTGGTTACCAAGCTGGGAGCGGTTTACCCTGTCTCGGCAGCAGTGCTGTCCTGCGGTACTTATCTCAACGGGCTGATTCACGTCGGCAGCGTTCATTACGAAAGCGGTCCCGACGGAACGACGCCTGCAAAGGGCTTGACTCAAAATCTGGAACGGATCGGGATCGAGATGCGCCGCTTCAAAACCGGTACACCTTCCCGTGTTCATCGCAGAAGCATTGATTTCTCCCAGTTGGAAGAGCAGGACGGAGATGAGGAGATTGTTCCTTTTTCCTTTGAAACAACCGAAGAGCTTCATAACCGGGTGAAATGCCATATTGCCTATACCAATCCGGAAACACATCGGATTATTCGGGAAAACCTGCATCGCTCTCCTTTATATGGCGGATTGATCGAGGGAGTGGGCCCCCGCTATTGCCCCAGCATTGAGGACAAGGTGGTGCGGTTTGCAGACAAGGAACGGCATCAGCTATTTATTGAACCGATGGGGATGGATACCGACGAGATGTATTTGCAGGGGATGTCCTCCAGCTTGCCCGAAGATGTGCAGGTTGCATTTTTGCACACCATCAAAGGATTGGAACACGTTGAAATCATGCGCAATGCTTATGCGATTGAATATGATTGCTGTAATCCGCAGCAGCTTTTGCCGACGCTGGAATTTAAACAGGTGAAAGGGCTTTACGGAGCAGGACAGTTTAACGGCACCTCCGGCTATGAGGAAGCGGCGGCGCAAGGGTTGGTTGCCGGAATCAATGCGGCGCTTGCGATAAAAGGGGAAGAGCCGATGATCCTTGACCGTGCAAGCTCCTATATCGGAACCTTGATTGACGACATTGTGACAAAGGGCTGTTCCGATCCTTACCGAATGATGACCTCGCGGAGTGAATATCGTTTAATTCTCCGTCAGGATAATGCGGACCAGCGGCTGACGCCAATCGGCAGAAGAATCGGACTGATTTCGGATGCCAGATGGGAACATTTACAGGAAAAGCTGAATCGGATTGCCGAAGAAAAGAAGCGATTGGAAAAAGTGACCATTAAGCCCTCCGCCGCATTAAATGAGGTTCTTGTTTCACGTGAAACATCGGAAGTGACGACCGGTATTAAGGGAATCGATCTCTTGCGGCGGCCGCAGGTTTCTTATGAAGATTTTGCTCCCTTTGATCCGGAGCGCCCTGAACTGCCAAAAGAAGTCAGGGAGCAGGTTGAGGTTGAGATTAAATATGAGGGATATATCAAACGTCAGCTTTCTCAGGTAGCGGAGATGCGCCGGCTGGAGCAAAAACAGCTTCCTGAGGGGGTAGATTATACCGCTATCAGCGGATTGCGGTTGGAAGCACGGGAAAAACTGGAGAAAATACGACCGATTTCTATCGGACAGGCTTCCCGTATTTCGGGAGTCAGTCCGGCGGATATTTCGGTATTGCTGATCTGGCTGGAGCAGACTGCCCGTCAGAAGAGGGAAAAAAAGCAGATCATTTAAATTTGCGCTGTTCGGCAAATAAGTACGGAGGAAAGCGCAAAAGTTCTTTAAATATGAGCCTATAAAGGAGAATTGTCGATGACTGAATTTTTGAAGAACGCTGCGAAGGCAGAGGGCTTTGCGTTATCCGATAATCAGCTTGCCGCATTTCAGCAATATGCGGAGTTGTTGGTGGAATGGAATCAAAAGATGAATCTGACGGCGATTACCGAGCCGGAGAAAATTGCAGTAAAGCATTTTGTGGACAGCTTGATGTTGTTGAAATACATCGATATTCCAGAAAACGCAGCCTTGATTGATGTCGGAACCGGCGCAGGCTTTCCCGGCATTCCGATTAAGATTTTTTCTCCTTCGGTGCAGGTTGCCTTGCTGGATGCATTAAATAAGCGAGTTGGCTTTTTGAATACGGTATCTGAAGCGTTGGGACAAAATAATCAATGCCTGCATTTGCGTGCCGAGGAGGGCGGAAGAAAGCCGGAGCTTCGGGAACAATTTGATGTTGCCACGGCACGGGCGGTTGCATCCATGGCGACGCTTGCGGAATATTGTCTGCCGTATGTAAAAGTCGGAGGCGTGTTCGCTGCTCTTAAGGGGTTCGAAATTGAGGCAGAACTGGAAGAGGCAAAGCCGGCTATTAAGCTGTTGGGCGGAAAAATTGAACGAGTGGAACAATATACATTGGCGGGAGAACAGAAAAGATCGGTGATTATCATAAAAAAGATATCGCAGGTTTCGACAAAATATCCCCGTAGTTCGGCAAAAATGTCGAAGAATCCTTTAAAATAGTCTAAAACACCCTGCGTTTCGTCGAACGCAGGGTGTTTTTGTCGAACGAAAATACTGGAAATATTTAACAGGCTGTGTTAAGATAAAGTCAGAGAAGAAAAAGGTGGTCAAGCTGTGTTAAGATACGGGTGAAAGGAACGGATAAATTATGGTTGCTATATTTGGAAAAGAAAAACAGGTTAACAGAGTGATCTCAATTCATATCAATGAAATATTTCCCAATCCCAATCAGCCGAGAACCGAATTTAATGAACAGGAGTTGCAGCAGTTATCTGACAGCATTCGAGTGAATGGACTGTTACAGCCCTTGACTGTTCGAAAAAATGTTTATCAGCAATACGAGCTGATTTCGGGGGAGAGACGTTTAAGAGCCTCCAAACTGGCAGGACTGACCGAAATTCCTGCGATTGTAGTGGATACTGATGAACGGCAGTCGGCGATTTTCGCTTTAATCGAAAACATACAGCGCGCCGACCTGAATTTTTTTGAGGAAGCCATTGCAATTAAGAATCTGATCTCCGAGTGGAATATTACCCAAGAGGAAGCTTCGGAACGATTGGGAAAAGCACAATCCACTCTGGCAAACAAACTGCGTTTGCTGAAGCTCGGCAGCGAGGAACAGCAAATGATTCTGCAGAATGGGTTGACCGAGCGGCATGCGCGGGCGCTTTTAAAGATCAATGATGAGAAGAAACGTACACAAGCATTGATACATATCGTTGAGAAGAAAATGAATGTTGTACAGGCTGAAACATTTATTGAACAGCTTCTCTCCGAACCGAAACCGGAGAAAAAGCGCATATTGATTATTAAGGATGTCCGTTTGTTTATCAACACCATTAACAAGGCGTTAGATACCATGAAACGGGCAGGAATCAAAGCGGAAGCAGAGAAAAAACAGGACGACGAGTTTATTGAATATGTCGTTCGGATTCCGATAAAGGGATAGCTTCGCGCAAGGAAGAACTTCTGCCGAATTCTCGCATATGGAATTATTTTGCAATAATAACGGTATTTTCCTTTTTATAAAGGTAAAATATAAATGTCCTTCCCCTCATGGCCGCTGCGCTTTTTGCAGCGGCTTTCCCTTTTTTTCTGTAATGTTTCACATGAAACATTTACCGTAATTCTATTTTGAAGAATTGCATCCTTTTCACTGATTAATAAAATGTTTCATGTGAAACATTTTATTAATCAACAGAATCACAGAAAAAATAAAACAGAGATATTTTTTAAAAAACTGCCTTTTTGGCTTGAAATATACGGAAAATATGCTATAATTAAAAGTAAGCAGATGCTATGCATCTGCGCGCCGCATGAAATGCGGCTGACGGTGCAAAGCACCGTTGCTTTACTATTGAAACAATAAATTGTGCTGCGTTGCAGCACCACCGCCGAAGGCGGACATCAAAACATCGTTTTGATGAATTTAAGTTATAATAAACTTAAAGCACGTTGCGCTTTAAGTTTATTGAAACACTGCTCGCTTCGCTGCGCCAGTGGTGTGTGTTTGAATAAAAGTAAGCAGATACTTATATATCTGCTTGCCCTAATTATGCGGCTAATAGTGCAGAAACTGCACGTAACATAAATAATCTTCGGAAACAATTCGGCTTAGGGCCTGTTCCATTACGGGTCCTGAATTTTTTGTCGCTTTTATAAAGCTTGTTCCGAAAAAAGAAGGAGGTTTCGCGTTGAGTAAGGTCATTTCAATCGCCAATCAAAAGGGCGGTGTCGGAAAAACAACATCTGCGGTTAATATTGCGGCGGCGTTGGGTCAGCAAAAGAAAAAAGTACTGTTGATTGACCTGGACCCGCAGGGGAATGCCACCAGTGGAATGGGACTCAATAAACGGAATAATAAAAAGACGGTTTATGACATCATTCTCCAGGATGAGAAAGCAGAAGATGTCATTATTTCGTCTGCTTATAAAAACGTAGATATGATTCCCGGCAGCATTATGCTTGCGGGAGGAGAAATTGAACTGGTCGACATGGAGAATCGTGTCTATCGACTGAAACTGGCACTGACGTTGGTGAAAGAAAAATATGACTTCATTCTGATCGACTGTCCCCCTTCTTTGGGACTGCTGACTTTGAATGCGCTTGCTGCCAGTCACTCGTTTATTATCCCGATTCAATGCGAATATTACGCTCTTGAGGGCTTGTCACAGCTGATGGAAACGGTGCGAAACGTGAAGCGGCTTTATAATTGCTGTCTGGAAATTGAAGGCGTTTTGCTGACAATGTATGACGGCAGATTGAATTTAACTTTGCAGGTAGTAGATGAAGTGAAAAAATACTTCCCGCAGAAGGTTTATAAAACAGTGGTACCGAGAAACGTCCGGCTTTCCGAGGCCCCCAGTTTCGGACAGCCGATTCAGTATTATGATAAGGGCTCTAAAGGAACAAAGGCTTATAATGATCTCGCAAAGGAAATTATCAAGCAAAATCGTTAAAGAGCCATTCCCAAAGGAAACAAAATATAGGAAGGGAATGATAGAATGGCGAGAAAAAGCGGATTAGGAAAAGGGTTGGACGCCCTTTTTGTCGATAACAGCACCGATCATGCCAATGGGGTAGTAACCTTACGCATCAGCGAAATTGAACCCAATAAAAATCAGCCGCGGAAGGATTTTGACGAGAATGCGCTGGCACAGTTGGCGGATTCTATTGCGGAGCATGGCGTGCTTCAGCCGCTGCTGGTTCGTCCCATGACAAATGGAGGATATCAGCTGGTCGCGGGAGAACGGCGTTGGAGAGCCAGCAAAATGGCAGGCTTGAGCGAGGTGCCGGTGGTAGTACAGGAAATGACCGACACCGAGGCAATGGAAATCGGATTGATTGAAAATCTTCAGCGGGAAGATTTAAATCCGATCGAAGAAGCGCTCGGTTATCGGGAATTAATTGATTCACATCAGATGACTCAGGATATGGTTGCACAGCGGGTCGGAAAATCCAGACCGGTCGTTGCAAACGCGCTTCGTTTGCTCAACTTACCTGACGGCGTGGTGAAAATGGTTCGAAACGGAGCTCTTTCCGCCGGGCATGCGCGGGCGCTGTTGTCGATTGAAGATCCCGAGGAGCAGAATTCGATGGCAAAAAAGGCTGCTGACGGATTACTGACGGTACGGGATATTGAAAAATGCGGCAAAAAGAACAATCAGCCGGCTAAAACAGCAAAAACGGGAAAAACTATCCAAAAGGACAGCTTTTACGACGAGATGGAGATTGCGCTGAAACAGGAATTGGGGAAAAGAGTAAAAATCACCATGAACGGCAGCAAGGGCAGGCTGGAAATTGAATTTTACAGCAAAGAGGAGCTTTCTGAACTGGCAGAAAGTCTTACCCGCCACTAAGCATAAGCAGGGGATAATCCCCTGCACCCTAAATCGCGACAAAGTAAGTATAAGGAATGAGAACAGGCTCGCGGTAAGGGACTGCATATATGAATGCGGGAATAAAAGCGATTAATCCCCGCGGAAATGTTTTAGAAAATGATGAACAGAAGGGAATATAAAGCTTATGTTGGACATAAAGTTGCTTCGGACAAATCCGGAATTAGTAAAAGAAAATATTAAAAAGAAATTTCAGGATCAAAAATTGGTTCTGGTCGATGAAGTTGTGGCGATGGATCAGGAATATCGCGACGCCAAATCTCGCTGTGATGAGCTGCGCGGACAGCGCAACACCATCAGTAAGCAGATCGGCGGTTTTATGTCCAAAGGTCAGAAGGAAGAGGCAGAGGCTGCAAAGCAGCAGGTCGCCGCGATTGCCAAGGAATTAACTGAGCTGGAAGAAAAGGAAGAAACCCTTGCAGCCGAAATCAGAGAACGGATGCTGGTGATTCCGAATATTATCGACGAATCGGTGCCGATCGGCAAGGATGACAGCGAAAACGTAGAAGTAGAGCGGTTTGGTGAGCCGGTTGTGCCGGAATATGAAGTGCCGTACCATGTTGATATCATGGAAAAATTGAGCGGCATTGATCTGGACAGTGCCAGAAAAACCAGCGGAAACGGATTTTATTATCTTTGCGGCGATATTGCCCGGTTGCATTCCGCGATTTTGTCCTATGCAAGAGATTTTATGATTGACCGCGGTTTTACTTATTATGTTCCGCCCTTTATGATTCGCAGCAATGTGGTGACCGGCGTTATGAGCTTTGCCGAGATGGAAAACATGATGTATAAAATCGAGGGCGAGGACCTTTATCTGATTGGTACCAGCGAGCACTCGATGATCGGCAAATTCATCGACACCATTTTGGAGGAGGACAAGCTCCCCCAGACGCTGACCAGCTATTCGCCCTGCTTCCGCAAAGAAGTAGGCGCGCACGGAATCGAGGAACGGGGCGTATACCGTATCCACCAGTTTGAAAAGCAGGAGATGGTGGTTGTCTGCAAACCGGAGGACAGCCCGATGTGGTTTGAAAAGCTATATCACAATACGGTTGACTTCTTCCGCACGTTGGATATTCCGGTGCGGACGCTGGAGTGCTGTTCCGGTGACTTGGCGGATCTGAAAGTGAAGAGTATCGACGTGGAAGCATGGTCTCCGCGCCAGCAGAAATATTTTGAGGTAGGAAGCTGCTCCAATTTGGGCGATGCGCAGGCGCGCAGGCTGGGTATCCGCGTGAAAAACAAGGAGACGGGGAATTATTTCCCGCACACCCTCAACAACACCGTTGTGGCTCCGCCCCGGATGTTAATTGCATTTCTGGAAAACAATTACAACCAAGACGGCTCGATTCGTATTCCCGAGGCACTTCGGATGTACATGGGCGGAAAAGAAATTTTAAAATAGGCATGAAAAAGGAGGTTGACGGTCGGTTTGCGATTGTCAGCCTCTGAATTTTATCAATGATTTGGGGGATTGAAAATGCCGGAGCAAAAAGACGGGATTTTTAATTATAATATTTATCTGCATTTTTATGACTGTGATCCCAAAGAGCAGGCAAAGCTATCGACGATACTGAAATATGCCGCCGATATTGCCGGGATAGATTACACCTTAAAGGGATACAGTCATCAATATTTATGGGACAACGGAATGGTGTTTTTATTATCGCGTTCCAGCTTTCGGATTCATCGGATGCCGCGCGCCTATGAGGAAATCGTTGTTTCCACCTGGGAACACGGAATAAAAGGCTCTCAATTTTTGCGGGATTTTGAATATTTCAGCAAGGAGGGAGAGCTGTTGGTTTCGGCATCTACTGCTTGGCTGTTGGTGAATCCTGTCAGTCGTAAAATTTTAAGGCCGACCGAGTTTATCGGAGAACTGCAGAAGCTGCCTGAGAAGAAGCCGGACTGTATGGAGGCGGGGAAGCTGCGGATGCCGGAACAGCACGAGTTCCTCGGCAAGCGAAAAATACGATATTCGGATCTGGACGGAAACGGCCACGTTTACAATGCGGTATACGGGGATATTGTCTCTGATTTTTTGCCGGAGGATCTAATCCGGCGCCAAATGGTCGGGTTCCAGATCAACTATCAGACCGAAGCGGTTTTGGGAGAGGAACTGGATATATTTCTGGCGCTCGATTCGACTGATCCGAACAGCCGATACATTGAGGGGAGAAATGCCGCCGGCGGAAATTGCTTTATCAGCCGGATTGAGTTTACGGCAGAGGATTGAGTGAGAATGAATTTTTACGAGAAAGTGTATGCGGTTGTCAAGCAGATTCCGAAAGGAAAAGTTGCTACTTACGGGCAGATTGCACTGCTTTGCGGAAATCCGCGTGCAGCCCGCGCCGTAGGTTATGCGCTGCACTGCAATCCGGAACCGGGAGTGATTCCCTGCCATCGGGTGGTCAACCGCGAGGGGAGAACAGCGCCGGGATTCGCGTTCGGCGGTCCCAACATACAGAGGGAAATGTTGGAGAGTGAAGGTGTCGTTTTCGACGACGAGGGGAAAGCTTTGTTGAAAACTTACATTTGGCACCAGGCATAATGCCTGGACTTTTTGTAAACGAAAAATGCACCGCATTCTTCGTTTACTGACGGCATTTGTGTTTCCCGGCAAATATGAAGCCGGGATTTCAGCTCCGCTGAAACCACACAAAGCCGCTTGTCTTATCCTGCTTTGTACAAAGTTTATTGCCTGCGGATATATGCTGATTTTGTTACGCGAATACTAAACTTTTCTAATGGCACCAGCTCGGTGCGCGAATTAGGGTGCAGGGAATTATTCCCTGCAAAAAGGAGTGGTTGATTTAAAATGCAGATTACTTTTTTGGGAACCGGAGCGGCAGATACCCCATTGGTACTTCCGCAGCAGTATCAAGCTGCTTTTTCAAAGGAAATTCGCCGCAACAGCAGCATCTTGGTGCAGGATTGGCTGATGATTGATTGCGGTCCGCATGCGCTCTATTCATTGGAATTGCTCCATGCTGATTTATCAAAGATTACGGATTTGTGCGTGACCCACACCCACGCTGATCATATCGATCCTGCCGCCGTTGCCCGATTGGCGGCACTACGGAAAAAGCCGCTGCGCATATGGTGCGACGCCGGCGCGGTGCCTGTCTTTTCAGAGATTGCGAATGTTGACATTCATCCTCTGCGGGCAGGGCAGGAAAGGAGCATAGGAGAATGCTCTGTTATTCCACTGTCGGCAAATCATTTGGTGGAAAACACCGACGAGCAACCACTGCATTATCTGTTGGAATATCGGGGAAAACGGTTTTTCTATGGCTGCGACGGAGCCTGGATTCAGGCGGGCAGTTTTTTGACCTTGCAGCAGCATCGTCCGCTTGATTTGATGATCTTTGATGCCACGGTCGGCAGGGAGGACGAGGGGATTCGGCTGGGCTCCCACAATTCACTGGCAATGCTGGAATTAATGCTTCCGCTTTTGAAACGGTGCCAAATAGCATCGGAACAAACAAAAATTATTCTTTCTCATATGGCGATTACCCTTCATCAGCCGCATGACAACATCGTGAAAGAAATGGAGCCGAAGGGCTTTATCGTTGCTTATGATGGTCTGACCATTTCTTTTTGATGCTCGTTAAACTAGCTAAAAATCCGTTCTCCTTTTGAATAAATTAACAACTAAGGGTAAAAATAAAATACATAAAGTATATTTATCGAAACATATTCCGTATAGTTGTCGTATTTATGGATTCTTTGGTTGAAAAAGCGTTATAAAAGTGATATAATAGTTCAAATTATAATTTAGCCAAAAAAGGAAAAGATTGAAAGGATGTGCCGATATGTTGGAAACTGCTTTTGAGAAAAAGTTTGGCAAAGAGGGTTTGACCTTTGACGATGTTCTGTTGATTCCCGCAGAATCCGATATTCTCCCTGCTGATATTGACGTAAAAACCAGATTGGCAAAGGATATTATGCTCAACACCCCGATTATTACTGCGGCGATGGATACCGTTACTGAGTTTCGTATGGCGATTGCCATCGCAAGAGAGGGCGGCGTCGGTATCATCCATAAAAATATGTCGATCGAGGATCAGGCGGATCAGGTCGATAAGGTAAAACGTTCTGAAAACGGCGTTATTGTGAATCCATTCTTTTTAAGCCCGGACCATTATGTGTTCGATGCCAACGAGCTGATGGGAAAATACCGGATTTCCGGTGTTCCGGTCGTAGAAGACGGAAAGCTTGTCGGCATTTTGACCAACCGTGACCTGCGGTTTTTGACTGATTTCAACATCAAAATCAAGGAAGTTATGACCAAGGAAAATTTGGTTACAGCCGCTGTGGGCACTACTCTTTCTGAAGCACAGGAAATTCTTCGCCAACATAAAATCGAAAAGTTGCCGCTGGTAGACGAAAACGGCATGCTCAAAGGCTTAATTACCATTAAGGATATTGAAAAAGCGGTGCAGTATCCCAATTCTGCCCGTGATAAAAGCGGCAGATTGCTTTGCGGGGCGGCAATTGGCGTTACCGCCGATGTGCTTGACCGTGCCAAAGCGCTGGTTGATGCACAGGTTGATGTCCTTTGCTTGGATTCGGCACATGGTCACAGCAAGGGGATCCTCGATTGCGTTCGCAAGGTAAAGGAAGCTTTCCCAGATGTTGCGCTGATTGCCGGCAATGTAGCGACAGCCGAAGGCGCCGAGGCGCTGATTAAAGCAGGCGCTGACTGCGTGAAGGTCGGTATCGGTCCCGGTTCTATCTGTACCACTCGTGTGGTATCCGGTATTGGTGTTCCGCAAATTACTGCGGTATATGACGCTTGCTGTGTTGCGGCAAAATATGATATTCCGGTGATCGCCGACGGCGGTATCAAATACTCCGGTGATATCGTTAAGGCTTTGGCGGCCGGCGCCAGCACCGTCATGCTGGGCAGCTTGCTTGCCGGTTGTGAAGAATCTCCGGGTGAGAGCGAAATCTTCCAGGGCAGACGGTTCAAGGTCTATCGCGGTATGGGCAGTCTCGGCGCAATGGCGAAGGGAAGCAGTGACCGCTATTTCCAACAGAACAACAAGAAATTGGTTCCCGAAGGGGTAGAAGGACGGGTTCCTTACAAAGGAAATGTTTCCGAATCGGTTTATCAATTGATCGGGGGCTTACGCTCCGGTATGGGATATTGTGGCTGTGCGAATATTGTGGAACTTCATAAAAAATCCAAATTTGTCCGGATCACCGGCGCTGGTTTGAAAGAATCTCATCCGCATGATATTTATATTACTAAAGAGGCACCAAACTATTCGGTTCAGGTGTAAAATTTGAAAAATCAATAGGCATTAACATTACAAAAAGGAAACCTCTGCGCAAAAATTACTTACAGTAATAAATACGCAGAGGTTTTTTGCTGTTCCTGAACGTTGCTGGACATTTTAAAACCTTTGTGATATGTTTTGTGATAGAGAAAAATTTTGTATGGAGGAGAGCAGACTATGAATGTTGGTTTTTTTGCATGCGGGATGCTCAGTTTTATATTTATATTATTAGCTATAATTTTCGCAATATTAAAGAGTAAAGCGTCAGTGCTAATCAGTGGTTTTAATTCTAAATCAAAAGAAGAAAGATCATTATATGATGAAGAAAAAATGTGCCGAGATCAAAGAAATGCTTTTTTGATTTGGGCGGCAATTCTTGGAATCGGAGCATTATTTTCATATTTGATTTCACAGTATTCAGCCATAGCCGCCATTATAATATGGTTAATCATATTTTTTAAAGACGTCCATTTGGATGATGAAAAAGCCTTTGGCAAATATAAAAAATAAGAGAATTCTGTGTTTTTGATAAACCAAGGTGTGCATTGGGTCAGTTGGAGCTTTTATGCCGTCAGCGGAATTGCCTTGATTTTAACGGTAGTTTTCCTGCTGCCGCTGAAGCGGATGAAATAGTTGAATGCACATTTAAAACAATACAAAAAGGAAACCTCTATACTTTTAATACTAAAAGTATAGAGGTTTTGCTTGTTATGATGGAGTTGTCATGTTAAAAGGAACCGAAATATATTGTTGTACTGCTTGTTTCAAACTTATATTCGGACCAACAGGGCAGTTAAAAGGGAAGCGGCAACAATTAATGTCAATGCCGAAACGGTTAAAAAGATACTGAGTTTTTTCATGGCTACAACATCCCTTCGCTTTCATTGTCATATAAAACAGGATTGATATCAAAACAGCCTGTCGGTTGAAAATGCAGAGGTACTGTTCTATTTTGCTATGCTCACTTGGGTGCAACGCAATAAAAAAACAGCCTTATATAATATAAGACTGTTTTAGAGGGCATTTTGTGACATCATTTTTCGAAAAAAATAAATTTTGTATCATTGCCCAGTTTCTTCGAAAAAAAGTAGTTAAATCAGATAGTTTGCCAACTCGTTTATTACTGTTTGAATCCCCGAAAAAAGAGCGGTTCCCATTCTGATTGGATACGGAATTGCCGGATAACATTCCTGCAGATATTTTGCGGCTGTGTTCCATTCTGACAGATCTGCGGTAATTACTTTATCCATTAGCTGAAAAGAGATTTTGGGCTTGTTGTCGGCAATGGGTTTTACATCAATCAGTGCGACATCGCCGTAAATCGCCGATGCGGTATTATTCCAAGCGATACCCGCAAGAGCGAGTGCACTGCAGATCATCAATGTCATAAAAAATCCGAGAAAACAGCTTCTGCGGACTGCTTTTTTACTCTTTTTCATGGTTCTCACAATTCTTTCCGGGGGATTGGTTATTCTCTTTCTAAAGTAGATTATCGGATAAAATTTATTGCAGCAAAAGTGGGTTAGGACATCATTCCGAGCAATGCTTTAGCGATAGACTTACCCGCCAGCTCGCCGGCATATCGTGCTTCCTCCAGGCTGTTTCCGTGTCCGCCCATCTCCAGTAGAAGCGCGCCCGGTGAGGTGTCCTGATTGTATTTGCGATAGGCAAAGGAAATCGGACGCATCAGCCCGGGATGATCGGATTCCATTTGTTTTTGCAATGCTGCGGCAAAACGCAGGTTTTTGTAAAAATCATGGGTGATATCGCCGGTTTTTTCTGCACCTGCAATAATCATGATCTGTGCTGCATTTTTTCCGTTTATTTTTACGGTGGGAGCAATTATGGTGCCGTCGGAACGCTGAATGGCATCCCGGTGGACGTCCAAAACCACCTTAATGGTCGGATATTGCTTCATGTATTTTTGTATCGTCTTTTTGGACAGCGCATAGGAACCGGTATAGGAGGGATTATCATGCTGTGTGGTATCATGAATGACACCGATTCCCGCCGCCTTTAGTTGTTCGGTGATTTGATTGCCTACCATAATCATATTTCTAGTGTTGTCTGTGGAACGGGAATTATACGTTTTATCATAATAATCACGTGTGAGCGGCTCATAGCTTTCGGTGGCATGAGTATGATAAATCAGAACCTGAGGCTTGGTTGTTTTGGTGAGCTTCATTTCAAGCTTTTTGGACAGCTCGTTTTTTACGGTGGAGGTAGCAATTTGGGTACTGTTTCGGACGCTTCCGTGGCTTAATGAAATCAGGTCGCCTGACCAGCCGCCGTTATAGATTTGCCGGAGGATTTTACCGCGGTTTGCGACGGCAACTTCTGCGGCGGAGGCGGTGATTTCGGAAGTCGGCGCGGTGGAAACAGAGGAAACAATCTCGGATACTACCGAGCTGACTGACGATGTATCTGTCGGCTGTGAAGAAGACTCGGAAACACTGCTGCTGTTATCCAAAAAAACGGTTTTTCCGCCCTCCGGGAAAGTGAGTCCGGCAGACAGCAAAGCCGCTTTTGATGCGGCGGCGTTCATATAAGGCATCGACATCATTAACAGCTTGACCGACAAAGGTAATGCGATCAAGAAAATAATGATACCGAATATTTTTTTATATCTGGTTTTCTTTTTTCGCCGTGCCATTCTTTTTCTGCTCCTTTTCCGAGATACAGCGCCGTTGACCGCGCAAGGCACTGTATCCTGATTCGATACAACACTAATAATTATGAAAAAAAGCCGAAAAATATACCCGGGCGGAGAATCTTCCCGCTCGGGCATGAGTAATAACAGAATCTATTAACCTGAAAGGCAAGCTGAATTTCATGAAGCAAAATCTTTTTACCGGTCGATAAATGGTATTTTATTCTTTATCCGAGCCGTCTAATAAAACTTCACGGAAAATACCGTCTTTCAGTAACAGCGTCTTGATCTCAAATGGCTGAAACAAAAGATCTGCTTTTGCTTTGGCAGCAGGGAAGGTTAGATGCGCGGGTTCCTGTTGCGGCAGCGGATTGAAAAGCCGGATTAAATAGCCGTTTTTCTCTTTGGTAAAGGCAGACAGAATAATGGATGAATTATTCAGGTGCATGCCGCCGCCGGCGGTGCCTCCTTTCCCGGAGGGGTAATACGACAGCGCAAACGGACTTTCATTTTCAATCTGCGCTTCTCTGTCTATATTTGCCAGAAGATCATCTTTTTCGCCTGCTCGGATAACAAAGTCAAAAGATCGTTCTCCTATATCTATGCGGGGCATATAGCGATCATTCGGAAGGATTTGCAGGTCGTCAATCGGGTGCGCGCAGTAAGCCGGTGAATGCAAAAGAGTCATCCGTAATTCATTATCGCAATAATCATGAGCGTATATACCGGTGTTGATCACCGAAACCGCATGCTGTGCGTCTGCAACGGTCAGCCATTTTTGAAACACCGATTCTCTGCCGTCCGGTATTGTCTTTTCCCGTCCGAAGATCGTTTGTCCATAACATTCAGCCTGTGAAAGCGCCGATTTCAGTGAAAGCTTTATCATTTTGTCCGGCTGCATCCATTGCAGTTTTATCTTTACCTGTAAGCGCTTGCTTGCATTTTCAAAACAGTAACGGACGATTGCAGCAGATTGCTCATAGGTAAAAATGGCTTCTGCCACAGTACGTACTTCGCCTTGTTCAATGATTCGCACCGGTGCAAGGGGCGTTTGCAATCCGGCAATTTTTCCGGCGCGCGCGGGGTCCGCCAGAGCAAAAGAACCGATAACGCTGCGGTATGATGACTTTGTCATGCCCCAGGGATCTTCGTCATCCCGGATTACCAATAATTCTCCGGTGTTTTCACTCAGCATAGAGACGCCGTCAACAATATACTCTTTTATCAGACCGTTATCGGTTCCCACAGAAACCGACACGCTGCCGTCGGATAACTGAATTCGATCGCCGTCCGGCTGAAAAAGAGATGGTTTGGATGGTAAAATCACCGGCTTACAACGTACTGCGGTAACTGCAAAGGGCGCCAAATTAACATCAAATACAATTCTTTTGCGCCAGTCAATCGGAATGTTGCTGTCCTCTTTTTCCAACTGGGAGGGGATTTTTTTTCCGTCCTGGTATACTTCAAAGTCGGTATAGGTGCCGCTTCGATTCTGATCTTGGAGTTGAAACTCACATTCTACGACACGTTGAACAGGATAGGGACTGGCGTTATAGATAAATACGGGAATATTTCCCGCGGTTTCTTTTGCCTCTAATGCGGCAAAGGACATAAACGCCCGCATCCGTTCTTTTGACAGCAATTCCATCGCGTAGTCCATGTTGCGCAGGGAAGCCTCTTCAGCCCGTTTGACCGACGAACCGGGAAGAACATCATGAAATTCAGAGAATAAAAGGGCTTTTTCCGCCTCCTTTATCCTATCCCAGTTTCCTATATAACCGGTTTGCAGTTCTGCCCCACAAACCATTTTTTCGGTGGAATACAGCATGTTTTCCAGGACACGATGCTTTTGTTTTATCAGAATTTGAGAGGTATAGCATCCGATCATGACAGAGTTCAGAGATTTTTCAAATTTCGGCAGTTCCTGTATCGGAAGAGCGTCAAAATATTCTTCCGGCGTGCTGTGTATTAACAAATAGTTTTGTTTTTTCAGCTTTTCTTTTAGCTGGGCAATCTGCTCCAGGTCAATTCTGGACGGACCTCCGCCATGATTTCCGATTCCCCAGAGAATCAGCAATGCGTTTGCCTCTTGATGACCATTTCGGTAATTTTCTATTTTTTCGGTTGCTTTACCCAGAGAGGAATTATAAAGTTCGTCCGAAAGATGAGTGGCGATTTCCGATCCGTCATAGCCAATCCAATTAAAATCTACGGCGGGCGGGTCAAACATAAAGGCTGCCGGACGACCGACAATATAGGAATCATATCCTGCTTTTTTTAAAATTTGCACCAATCCGCGGCTATGGCCAAAGGAATCAAAATTAATGGCAGTGGTCGGGACTCGGTTAAATTTTTCTTTAAAGTATTTTCTGCCGGTTGCAATTTGTCGGACAAGTGATTCTCCGGAGGGCATGTTGCAATCAGGCTGGAGATACCATCCGCCCATAATGTGCCAGCAGCCGCGTTTGACCAGATTTTGAATTTTTGTGAAAAGCTCCGGTTCGTATTCTTCTACCCATTGATACAGCAGCGATTCATTATGATTAAAGACAAATCCATCAAACTCCTCGCAAAAATCCGCTGCAATGCGGAATGTTGATAACGTCTCTGCCAGCCCTTCTTCCCATTCCCATTGCCATACAGGGTCCAGATGTGCATTGCAGATCAGAAAAATCTGTTTCACCTTTTAGATTCAATCCTTTCTTTCTGATAAGGAAGACAGGGCCGCCTCATTACGATTTATCCGATCGCTTTGAGACAGCCCTATCTCATGAAAACGGCAAAGTTATCCTTGCTGTTTTTTCCGCTTTTTTAAATAAAGAGCACCCAAAGCAATACCGAACATACCCAGAGTGAGCGGCAGCGCTGCCGTATCACCCGTTTCGGGATTTCCGTCGTTACCGTCCGGTTTTTTAACGGTATCATCTTTTTTGTCGTCTTGTTCGTCATCTTTATCATCAACAATGGCGTTGCTGTCCACTACGGCAAAGGAAGCGGACTTATCCAAAACAAAGCGGAAGGTATTTTCCTCTTTATTATATTGACCGTCAATCAATTTGCCGGAACCGTCTGCGTTAACGGTATAGAATTTCAGGGAGGAAATATCGCCTTCTCCGGCATTGTAAACCAATTCTGTCGGCTTGTCAAAAGTATAATTATAGGGATTTCCGTTTACCACAAGGTTCATATCATAAACAGCGGAAACCTTGCTGTTCGGAATAGACACTCCTGCAACAGAAGCGCGCTTTTTGGCTTGAATGGTCAGCAGGCTGTTGGTGAAGTCGTCGATTTCCAGAACATCATTCGGCACGGTCAGGGACAGATTGCTGTCTGCAGCTAAGTTCTCTTTTTCTTCCATTTCGCTGACCAGGAAGTTAAAGATGCCGCTGTTGCTGCTATAATCGGTGCCGACATAGGACTTCAAGCTGAGGTTCTTGATTTTCATTTCAGCATCATAGGTGCCCGGCATTTCCCATCCCAGATTCATGCCGTCTACAAAAAGGGTATCCATTGTTACGCCCTGCATAAATCCTTTCTGATTTGCGAGAACCAAAGCTCTTTTTATAGTGGGAATCAAATCAATGTCAATATTCATCCAGTCATTGTCTTCACTGCCGACCGGAGTTCCGTTTTGGGTGAAGCTCATGTTGGTGAATCCTCTGGAGGGGACATTGTAGATGAACAGCCCGGAAGCGTCATCCTTGCCGCCATCCTGAATACCGGCTTCACCGGGGAATGGATAGCGGTTATCAAACAACGGAATACCGAACCACATCATCTCGGTACTGCCTTTGCTGTTCGTTCCTTTGACATACAGGTAAAGGTACAGAGAGCCTGCATGGAGGGAAGGATTTGCATCTTCGCCCATATGATCTTGGAAGAATGTCAGTTTTTGAGAAAGCTGCAAACGCAGATGTTCTGCATTTTTCAGTTTGAAGGCAAATTTGTTTTCAGTTGAAGTCAGTGATTGCTCCAGCAGCAAATGCGGCCAGCGCTCATTGGCTTCACGGGGGTTATCATAAACCGCTGAGGCGTTTAAACGCAGACCGATTTCGCCGGTGTTGGTGTCTACGGTTACTACCTTGGAGGGGTTTTCATAGATGTATACATTATCTTCGGGAGAATAGAACATTGTTACATCTTCATCACGGAAATTATATTTGGAATCCCATTGTGCCAGTTTCCAAATCGGACGTAAAGAATCATTGCCGTATTTGAAGTAGTAAGGAGGCTGTGATCCTTCGGTCGGAGAATCCATGCCGGTTACGCGGAACCCGTTTTCAAATTTCAGATCGCGGAATAATTCGTACACGCCGTTAATCACCTCTTCCGGTCCCGCATCGCTTTCAGGGACGACAGCAGTCAGACCGTTTACTTTATGAATGGTAAATTGAGCGTCCTGACTGGTGGAATCTTTATAAGTCAGACCGATATAGGCAAAATTGTGGTTGGAAAACAACTTGGAAAGATTGCTGTAACCGTTTGCCACATTGATTTTGCCGTGATCGTTATTCATCCGATCAGCGCCTACCCGCAGATAATCTCCATCGTTGAATACGATATCAAAGCTGCCGTTTGCTGCGGGAACAAAAGCAATTTTTATGTTTTGGAAGCTCAGCACTTTGATCTGTGAGTAGCAACCGTTCGCATCATTCTGGAAATTGGTTTCTTTGCTTACCTCGGGGGTAAATTTGACGCCGTTCCAATAAATTTCGCCGATTCCCAAAGAATTGTCTGACAACGGACGGATCAGCATTACCAGTCCCGAGCCGTAAGTCGGATCGCCGGATGCTTCAAAGTGGCGGTACGCGCCATCCGGATTAGCGGTATCCCGGATGAGAGATTTATCCATTAAATGTACCGCAATGAATGAATCTACGCCATTTACGCCGTTGAGCCGGTAGTTGTCCAAGCTGAATTCGACCGAAACACCGTTTGCCATGTCGATCGGGCGCAGCCAGGTTGCACCGATTCCACCATTGCCGGCTGTTTGATTGCCGGATACTGACAATCCGCCGTTGGTGTCGGCGGCAATATCGGACACGATAGAGGAGCCCGTTATATCGACGTAGTTATGCGCACCCCATCCTGAGAGGGTATTCGGTACTGCCTGCTGTCCGTTGACGCTATGAATGGTGAATTGTGCTTGCGTGGAATCTACGCTGTGATGATAGACCAGAGACAGATACGCCGGAGTCGCCTGATCAAAAAACTTCCGCAGTTTCACATAAGAGTTTGCAGGATTGATTTCACCCGATGCGTCTACTCTGTCCGCTCCTACCCGAGTATAATTGCCATCATTAATGCGGATATAAAATCCGGCTCCGTTAGGAACAAAAGATATTTTCACGTTTTTGAAGCTGTCCAGTTGGATTTGTGAATAACAGCCGTTTGCGTCGCCTTCCCAGTTTTGCTCTGTACTCGGCGCGCTGGTGTCGGGCGCAAATTTGACGCCGTTCCAGAAGATTTCACCGATCCCTAACTGGTTATTTGCTAAGGGCCGCATCAGGATAACCAATCCCGAGCCATATTCCGGTCTGCCTCCTCCCGCATCCATCTTATGAAAGACAGGGGACTCATTTTTGGAATCCGTGATCTGCATTTTATCCTTGATTTGGAGAGAAATCCAGGAGTCTACGCCGTTCACTCCGTTTGGCTGATAGTTGTCCAAGCTGAATTCCAATGAGAATCCGTTTGCCATATCAATCGGTCTTGCATAAGTTACGCCGAGTTCGCCTTCTCCGGCAGCCTGTATTCCGGAAACGACCAAATTTCCATTATCGTCGGCTGTCATTTCGCTTTCCAATACGCTGCCGTCGGCTGCCGTATAGTTATGCAGTCCCCAGCTGTCTAACGTGTTGGCAAGATTAGCGAACTTTCCGTTAATTTTATTGACGGAGAATTTTGTTTCATAATTTGCCGCATTATACGCTACCATTTGCAGATAAGCCGGTGTTCCTGTCGGGAAAATAGCGTCTACCAGATTCAATTTCACCGCAGGATTAATCTCACCGTTTCCGTCTACTCTGTCAATTGTTTCGCCGTTCCCATTGACTCTGGCATAGGCGCCTTCATTAAAAATAAGGTTATATCCGCCGGATTCCAATTTTACGAAATCCAGTTTAATATTTTGATAATTGCTGCTGTTCAGGCGAATGTTATCATAGGAGCCGTCTCCGATATAGACATAGCCGTTATTGGCAGAGGTTGCATCGGTATTTGAAGCAACGCCGTAATACCGCATTTCCAGAGTAATCCAGCCTTCTGTACGGGGGCGCATGATGATAATTAATCCCTTGCCCTCTGCCGGATCTTTGGCGTCGGTATTATCCCATTGTTTAAATACCGGCTCAGCATTCTTCTCATTGGTGACAGAAACTCTGTCCATCAGTGCAACTGCGAACCATTTGTCCTGTGAGTTTGCGTCATACTGATCAAAGCTGCAGTTGATGGAAAAACCTCCCTGATCCAAATAAATCGGTTTTGTATAGGTTGCTCCGATCCCTTTTCCGCCGGTGACCTGATCGCCGGAAACCTGAATGCTTCCGTTGGCCAGAGGGGTTAGTGCAGAGGTTACGGCTTCCCCGTCAACTGCCACATAATTATGGGCGCCCCAATCAGAAACCGAGGAACCGACTAATTCGGGTTCTGTTTTCGCCATGCTGATGAGTGATGTGCTCAGAGAAGCCGCAAGAATACTTGCGCTCAATAAAACAGAAAGTACCTTTTTCTTCATTGATATACCATCCTTTCATTTATATATTTACTGTATAATCATACGCGATTTCCTTTTGGGTAAAGGTCACGCATTCTGATTCGGAGAGATAAATATGTACCGGAAGCACCGCCGGCAGATTGATTTCCAGGGAAACATGATAAGAGTCCGCGTCCTTTTTAACGCTGCGTTTTATCCGGATCGTTCCTTTTGATGTGGCAATATCCGCCTGCATATTACCCATATATAAGGATGCCGGTTTTACGAGGATTTCATCATAGCCGGGCTTTGCCGGCCGGACGCCGAGTGTCACGGCAATAAAATCATAAAGCGGGATTGCCGACCATGCATGGCACTCGCTGCGTTGTGTAACATTATCTTCCGGCCAAGTGGTAACACCGTTATCAAGCAGTAGTTTCCAGTTTTTCCATTTGTCCTGTACTTCATCATAAACGCCCGCTTTTTCCAACGCGCGGAACAGATAAAAAGACATGGAGTAAGAGCATTGCAGCAGATTTTGATCCGACATACACCGCCGCATCAGATTTTTTGCATCCTCTCCGCCGATACAGCCGGAAAGTACTGCCCAAAGCTGTGCATGTTGGCTGTGTTTTTGCTCCGAACGGCAAACCAGATAATATCCGGATTTTTGATTAAACGCCGTTTGGTTGATTGCCGCTTTGATCCGGTCGTAACGAGCCAGATAGCAGTGACTGACATCCTTTAAATGCAGCGCATCATAAAGATAAGCCGCTCTTAACAGACCGTAAGCATACATATGGCTGTAAAGATATAATGGTTCTTCCGGATCGGAGACAGGACTGCCGTGATTCGGCTTCCAGTCTTCTACCCAATCCACAAAGCTCCAATAACCGGTATTTCCCACCAAATTTGTCTCCGGATCTATCCGGTCTTCAAAATATTTCAAAATGCCGGTAATGGTGGGCAGATAAGTTCGGAGCAATTCCCGGTCTCCGAAATATTGATAATGATAATAAATCATATCAATGTAATAAATGGCGAAAGAGGGGATAATCTGCACAAAGGAGGCCGGCGCATTGCAATGGATCATGCCGTCTGGTCTGCGAGTGCTGTGAAAATCATCAATCGCTTTTCGTGCCAGCCTGTCATCATCCGATATCTGATAGGTCAGCAAGGTTTCTATCATAGTATCCATGATATACTGCATCTGCTCATAATAAGGGCAATCGACATAGGTATCAAGCATACAGCGTTCCAGGGTGCGAACGCTGACCTGCCACATCCGGTTTAACACCGGATTTTCTGCCGAAAAAGAGCCTTGCTTTTGCAGAGGATATCCGGTGAGCCGAAAGACAGGCGTTTGCAGCCGTACCTCTGCTGTTCCGGTACTGATTTTAATACGCAGAAAACGGAAGACACGAAACCAAAACGGCTCATACAACTGACTTCCGGCAACGGCGATATAGCGGTCGGTTTCTCCGAACAACTCGCCTTCCGCGGCATTGTCCCGCAATCCTTTAAAGTATCCGCCGCAGCCGTCCGGCGTCCGGTATGCCTCGCTGTACAGCAAGGTGACATCAGCTCGGTCTGCACTGCAGGTCATCGGGAGGCTGACATACGCATTTACCAGTTCTCCCATATCAATATCAAAATAAGTATCGGTATGAGGCGGAATAACCACCTCTTGATTTTGCAGCAGGGGGGTAAAATCCAAAGCTGTCGGTTGCTTTGTAATGGCTTTCGGGAGAATCTGGGTCTCCCGCAGCATCGGGATCGTGCGGGGATGCAGCTGCCATTCGTAAAGGACGCCGCCCAGCCGGGTAGAATCCGAAGGGCAGACTAAGGCGGCATACGCCCATGCGGAGTCATCATATTCGGTCTGATTCCATCCCTGTTCGTATCGATCCGCAAAGCAAAGCTCCTGATCACCGGCATATTTGCTTTCTTCTGCTTCCCGGAATTGATAGGAGGCATCCGGTTTGCATTTCCACCGGGAGTCGGTGCAGATATCGGCATCTTTACTGTCCAGCCAGAAGCCCCCTCTGGAGCTTCCGGTCAGGGAAATCGGCCCGCAGTGGAAATTCATCGCCGCCAGATAATCCTCGGGAAACCGCAGAACATGAGCCGCAATCACGTTTTTGCCTTCCTGCAGATAAGAGGTGATATCCACGGTGTCATAATATTTGCGGAACTTGTCGCCCTTCATGGGACCGCTGATGACATATCGTCCGTTTACATAAAGCTTGAATCGGCTGTCAGCCGAAACCATAACCGAGAGCGGTTTCCCTTTTTTATAGTCAAAAGTACGTCTAAAAAATACAGATTGTTTTCCATAAATGAACTGATCTGTTTCCCAAATCCAATATGCGTTCCTTTTCATAGTATCTTCCTTAAAGTTTTAGTCCCGCCGATGTCAATCCCTCGACATAGAATTTGTTTGCAAACATAAACAATAAAATCAAGGGAAGGGATGCAAGAATATATCCTGCAAACTGAACCGGTGTGTTGTTGGCGTACTGTCCGGAAAACTGCCGGAATAAACCGGCTGAGATCGTCCACAGCTCCGGCTTGCTGATGGTGATGCTCGGCCAGACGATATCGTTCCAGATAGCAATAATCTGCTGAATAGCCAGCGTGCCCAATATCGCTTTGGAGAGCGGCAGGCAGACATAAAAGTAGCTTTGTACTTCGGAACAGCCGTCAATTCGGGCTGCTTCAAAGGTGCTTTCGGGGATTCCGCTGAAGAATGCGCGCAGCAGAAATACGCCGTTTACCGAACCGCCGAAAATAATGGGAACAATTAAAACCCAATAGGTATTGAGCATATTAAAGTTGTTATACAACATATAGGTTGGCACCAACGTCAGCACACCGGGCACCATCATCAAGGCAATAACCGCATAATAAATCAATTCCCGCCCGGGAAACTTCATTCGGGCGAACACATAAGCCGAAATAGAAGAGACAAATAACAATCCTGTTACGCCTGCCGCGGCAACAAATAACGTGTTAAAGATATAGGTGCCAACGACGGTATATGCAGTCTTAAAGTTGGAAAACCATAACGGCAGGGTTGGAACCCATGGATCCGCCCGAAACGCATCTTGGTTTTTCAGCGCAATAAAAACAGAAATAAACAACGGATATAACATGCAGACCATTAAAACTGCTATGATGAGATGAAGAAAAATTTGCGGAATTGCCGTCTTCTTTTTTGCATGAACTGCCATCTTAACCTTTCCTTTCTTATAAAGACAGAGTATTGCTCCGGACAGTTAATATACGAACATGCGGCGTTTTTTGCCGGCAGAAAATTCGTTTCGTTTATCGTACTTCGATTGGTGCAGACACTGCCCGGATCTTTTTCCGTTAATCCTTTTTCTTATATCTCATAATAAAGATGGTCAGCAGGAAAATGACAATAAACATCACAAATCCGACTGCGCTGGCATATCCCATCCGGTTTGCCGTAAAAGCTTTGATATACATATAATAACCCGGCACATAAGTGGTGTACCCCGGTCCGCCTTCGGTCAGAATCAACTGGCTGTTATAATCCTGGATGGCACCGATTAAACCGAAAACCAGAAAATATTTTACCTGCCCCATCAAAAGAGGGAGGTCGATATGTATAATACGTTTTAAGGTACTGCATCCGTCCAGTACGGTGGCTTCGATGACTTCCCCGCTGATATCCATTAATCCTGACATATAAATAAGGACAGAGGTTCCGCCGATCCACGGGAATCCCATAAAGATCAATGACGGGATAACTAGGTTTACATCTCCCAGCCAGTTGACAATCTGATCCTGACCGATCAAACCCAACCCTCTGAGAATGGTAGTCAGCAGCCCTAATTGCGGGTCATAGATTTTCTGCCACAAGAGAGTGTAAACCATTCCCGGCGCAACCATCGGAAGCAGCACCATGACACGGTAGTTATACTGCCATTTTTTGTTTTTGACCGAGAAAATCAGTTCCGCCATAATCAGCGGCACTACTACCGAAATGAGTAAACGCGGCAGCATCAGTTTGAGCAGCGTGGGAACAGAGTTTAAAAAGACGGGATCGGAAAACAGTTCTTTAAAATTATCCAGTCCGATGAATGTTGCAGAACCGGTAACGTTCCAGTCGAAAAAGGAGTGGTACAAACCGCTGATAGGGGGGTAATAGCAGGTAATCAGCAATCCTATAATCAATGGGGAAAGCAGCAGATATGCCATTTTATTCTGCCATATTTGCCGCAGGACAGATTTTTTTCCGATTTCATTGGAATGTTTTGATTTGTTTTTTTTAATCATCAAATAAATCCTCCATGCTCATCCCGCCGCTGCCGCTGCTGCTCGGTTTTTTAATTTCCAGTGTGATCACTTTTTTCTTTTGAACGGCGATGAAGACAGAATCGGAAATATTTCTGAATTCAATATCAACGTCGCTTTCTTCAAAAACGCCGGGAATATAGCTGTACGGGAAATATTTAAAGGTTACGGTTCCGTCATCCTGTACCTTTATTTTATCTCCGCTGAGATTTCCTCCGCCTTTTACTAAGGCGGTTACATTATCTCCTGCTGCAAGCCGACCATGTTTACTTACTTTTAAAGTGATCAAAACCGGTTGGTTGGGGTCTGCAACAACAGTTTTCGGCGTGATGGAAACCAGTTCTATTTGGGTATCTTGCGCCCGGGCAAAGTCAAAGGCGTACAATCCTAATAAAACTAAAACAATAATACCTAAGATGATAAACTTTTTAAATTTTTTCATGGGTTGTTCTCCTGTCAGAACCGGCTTATTCCTTGATCGTCCATCCGGAGGTATCCAGTTCAGAAGACTTTATAATTGCATCTGCATCCTTTTGGGACAGGTCATTTAGCTGCATTGCAAACTGTTTATCATCGATTTTGTTTAAAAGCCATTGTTCAAACAGTTTGTTGCCTTGTTGACGGTAATCTGCGCCGTTGGCAGTCAGCCATCCTGTTGTGGACGGATATTTCGGGAATTGCTGGCTCATCCAGTCTTCCAGCTCCGGAGGAACCACACAATTGACGGTAGAGCCTAGAACGGCGCCTCTTTTCTCCAGCACAACCGCGGACATATTTGTGGAGGTGGTCATGTATTTGACAAATTCCACGCAAGCTTCCTTCACTGCCGCAGATTTTCCTTCCATCGATTTCTTCAAGAAAGTAAAGGACGCCTGTACTCCTGGTTTGTTCGGCCCTTTTTCTGTAAACTCTACTTCCGGCAGATAAGAAAGGGTGTCTTTGGATATTACCGGCGGCGGGAACATGCCGAATTCGAAGTCCAGGCTGGTATCACTGATCATATACGGCAGTTTCCACATACCGTCTTCCCAAATGGCAACTTTTCCTTCCTGCCATAAAGGTTCGTAGTCGGTGGTTTCATAACCTTCCTGCAAAATCGGGCTGTTCTTTGTGTCATATTTACGCTTTACCTGTTTCCAAATATCCATGGCATATGTATTTTTTAAAGGATTATAAATTCCTTCTTTTACTGCTCTTACACGCTCAACCGAATCCTGCATGCCGTCTTTGTTATAGTCCAGAACATCCATTTGAAGCATGGCGAAAATCGGTCCTAAAGAGAATTGTGTATCCCAGTTCTGAAGATCAATATTGGTGTTGACTGCGTTAGGAGCAAAAGGAATATAGCCTGCTTTTTTGATTTTTTCACAGGCGGTGAACATTTGCTCCCAGGTTTTCGGCGGTGTAATATTTAATTCATTGAAAATTTTCTTGTTATAGTAGTATGCGGTAGGGGAGCCGCAGTCCAGCATATAAGGGATTGCAACGATTTGCCCTTTGGTGTTTACAATGGAGTTGCTTGAGAAAAGGTACGACGGATATTGGTCTATCCACTTTTCGCTGCCTTTTTCGCCGTCCGAAACATATTCGTTGGGTGTTTGCAGGATGTCGGTTAAATCGATGAACCAGTCACTGTCACCGAATGTTCCGGCTCCGCCCAGGTTTGTTGCTACATCCATTTGGGTGCCGGCTGCCAAACGGGGAAGCATCCATTGATTAATACCTGCCACATAATCTCCGCCAGTAGTAGGATGTGATTTATCGACCTCTACCGTGACATTCGGATACATTTTTTCAAATTTTTTGATTAGCTCTCTGGTAGAATTAAAAACGGTCGGTGCATCTTGAGTCGGTACTTCATTGTCGGTCGGTTCATACTCGCCTAAGCTTACGATAATTGTTACCGGTTTACCGTCATTTATCACCTTGTCAGTACCGGTTCCGTCGGCATTTCCCTGATCGCCCTGTTTGGTACAGCCTGAGAACGAAGCTGCCGCCAGCAATGCACAGAGGAAGCACGAAACAGCACGAAGCCTTTTATTAATCATAATAATCACCATTCCTTTTTGAATTAATACCGGTATTTTGCAGCGCGCAATGATTTGCGGGTGAAAAAGAACAAACGGAGCGTGAAAAATATTATTTTTCACGCTGACGTCCCTTTCGGTGTGAGAGATCCGAAATTATGCTTTTTTCTTTTTGATAACGACAAATGCCGTAACACCGCCTGCAGCTAAAACGACTGCCGCAATCAGTACGATTGCCCAAACCGGAAAACCTTTGTCCGGCTCTGCGTCGGTTCCTTTTGCAGTGCTTTCTTCCTGGGAGAGAACGGATTCTGTTTGGGTGTCGCCGGTCGTTTCGGAGGTTTGAGAAGTGTTGTCGATATCTGTTGTTGATACTGCGCTGTCTGTCTGACTTGCATCGGTGATACTGCCGGCTGATTCAATGGGTTTATTGCTGGTTGTTCCGGTTGATGTGTTTCCGGTTGGGGTTTGGCTCTTTGAGGAAACGGACGCAGAGGGCTTGGAAACGGACGAAGTATTGGGAGCTGCGGAAGAGGTGGCTGTGGAGTCTGCCTTTACCGCGGTACCATTAATTTTACTGATGCGCCATTCAATTTGTTGAGCGGAATCTTTAGAAGATACACCCATATAGAAATATACGCTGCCTTTTTCCATTAACGTGGTAAAAGCACTGGTAAAGTCACTTCCGCCGTCTTCTGTTAAATCTACCTTGGTACCGTTTACAAGATAATCATAGGTTCCGGATGAATTTTTCTTGATCCGAACGGTAAAGGTTGTTGTCATCTTGCCCGGGAACATGTAAGCGCGTCTGGATGCAGTCCCCCAGCTATTGGTCAGCTGATTGATCTCAAATGCGGTTGTATTCCCCATCGGACGGATCAAGGTGACGATTCCCTGTGATTGCCCTGCTTTATTTACATTGAAGTAAGCGGTGGGCTTATTTAACAAGCACAGTGAAATCCAACTGTCCACACCGGTGTTTTGAAGATTGTAATCTCCGGCTTTTTTTGTTACTGTAAATTCTACTGAAAAATCTTTCAGGTCAACCGGGAGAGCGTACATTACACCCGCGTTGCTGCCGCCGGGAACATATTCCCCGCCGGTGTATCCGATTGTTAAACCGTTGCTGCCCAGTGATATGCTGGACGGTTTCGGCGAACCGTTTACTTCATTTCCGGGCATGGCAACCCACTTGTCAGTACCGGAAATAGGATTCCAATAAGTCGCGGCAGAGGTTTGCAGGGAGCAAAGAGAAAAAATCAAGGTAAGTACCAAGAAAAGACCGGTTGCTCTCGAAAAACTTTTTTTCATTTTCATCAATCTCCTTTTTTAAATAAATATTAGCAAATACAATCTGATTCAGTTTTTACCGGCGGTTCCTTCTGTCTTTTTGGAAGCGGGAAGAGCGGCAGTTTCCTAACTCAAATTGCATCAATACTTTCTTACATAAATTGGAAATGTTAAGATTCAATATTAATATATTAAACAAAAAAGTATTTTTTAGAACTTTAGCGCTAACATTTTTTGACAAAAAATATATCGATTTTATAATATATTTTTTAAGTCGACTATTTTTTATTATGAAACAGGATTTGTAAAGCAAATCCGTCGTGGAATAACAAAAAATAAACCTTGGATTTTTTAAGTCGACTATTTTTTATAAAAACAAGCAAATAAAAGGGGGATGTCGTAAAAAGACATCAGGCAAGCAAAGCGCTTAGATTAATTTTTTTACGCTTTCCCCTTCAATCAGTTTTGGCTCTACCACCCGGACATCCGAAACCTTTTTGCCGCAAATTTGATGATAAACCTGTTCCATACAGGTTCTGCCGATTTCGTAAGGCTGAATCGAAACCGTTGTTAGGCGGGGGCAAGAAATTTCACTGTATAAGCTCCCGTCATGTCCGATAATCGAGATATCTTCCGGAACTTTCAACTTACAGGTTATGGCGGCATTTAAGAGCCCTACTGCAATTTCATCGTTCGCGCAATAAATCGCCGTCGGAAGATCGGATTTGGAAAACAGCCGCATACCTGCTTTAAAGCCGTCCTCCACCGAATCATAAGAGCTGTCATTATAATTTGCGTTGATTGGACAGCCGTTTTCCTCCATTGCTTCCAAAAAGCCCTGGTACCGCTCGTTCCATATTCCCCGGTCATTAAACTTATGACAGATAACGCCTATTTTTTTATGTCCATTTTGGCATAGATAATTAACCGCTAACTTTGCGCCGCCTTTATAATCTTCCCGTACCCAACCCGAAACACCGGTAATACGGTAATCTTCCATCAGGATAACCGGCAGTCCGTTTTGGGAGGCTTCCTCGGATATCGATTCAAAATCTTTATAAAAACGTACCATGGATGCAATATCTAAATCCGAATTATTGGTTCGTGTTTCTATCGGGAGAACGATCAAACCGTCAATTTGTTTGCTCATCAAAGTATTTGCGCTTTTAATCAAGCTTTCTGTGTCCTGTCCACTGCCCAAGATGATATCCATACCGCACTCGGTTGCAGCTTTATTAATACCGGAGACAATCACAGAATAAACAGGGTTTTCTAACCTGGAAACCAAAACACCCACAGAATTTGTGTGATTAGTGGCAAGACATCTGGCTACCAAATTGGGGCGGTAATTTAGCTCCCGGATCGCTGACATCACTTTTTCCCGTGTTTTTGCGGAGACGCCGTCCTTATTATTGATTACGCGCGAAACCGTCATAGCAGATACTTGGGACAGCAATGCCACATCGTCCAACGTTGCCATTTAATCACCCCGTTTTTAAGCAAATTGGCTAACTTATCAATTATAAAATCTGTTTTTTAGAATTGTTTGCGCTAACATCAACTACATAATAGCATATACGGTATCCAATGTCAATCCGGCATTTTGACTAAAGTTACATGCAAAAAATTGTTGTTTCAAACAAACACAACGAGTAGACATCTTTCTTATATACTGCGAATAGTATATGTTTTCAGAAAAATACATACAGTATAAAAACAACACCTTCCGGCGGTAGAATATACCGCAGAAAGGTGTTTGTCTTTCAACCGCAGTTATGTTTTTTATGTAACGTAACGGTTGATCGATTCAGCGCCTAAACCAAAGCTGATGGACAAAGCAGAATTTACCTGATACATTGCATCTTCATCCAGCATTCCCATACGTTCTTTCAATCTTTTTTTATCAATGGTGCGGATCTGCTCTAACAGCACTACCGAGTTCTTTGCAAGTCCGCAGTTTTGCGCGTTGATTTCTATGTGGGTCGGCAGTTTGGATTTTTCCTTTTGGCTGGTAATTGCCGCCGCAATCACGGTCGGACTGTATTTGTTTCCCACGTCGTTCTGCACGATGAGCACAGGACGGACACCGCCTTGCTCAGAACCGACGACCGGGCTTAAATCAGCATAATATATTTCTCCCCGTCTGACAGACATCCTGATTCACACTCCAATCTTCTCGTTTGTTTTATCGGTCAGAGTTATTTTTGCCAAAAAAAACAAGTTTAATCACTGCGCCGCATTTTTGGGGAGAATAAAATGCAGCAGGGAATCGTTATCTGTTTTATCATATTACGAAACCGGCAATTAGGTGTCTGTGTCAAACCGCGGAGGGCAAGGCTCATCCTGATAAATCACCCTGAAAGAAAGCGATTTTGCTTGTTTTCGGCAAAAAGCAAAGCCGATTCAGCGAAAAAAATTTTATTGCGATATTTCTATGGTTGGGGTATAATAGTCTTACAAGCAGCCACCGGCAGCTTGCAAGACGGACAACTTGAAACTGGCGGTCAATGAGGACGACCGCCTGCCGCAGGGGCGGCACCGTTTCAACTTGCCACAGCAAGCGATAGCTTTCAAGAGCCACCGGCTGCTTGCAAGACGGACAATTAAAAAAGGATAAGATTTGAAATCTGTTACGTAGGCGGACAAGTGCCGCCGCAGTAACACCTTGAAAAGAAAAACAGCGGTAAGCACGGCGAAGCCGTTTGCGGAGCTGGTTTTCGTCGAAAAGGGGGAGTCGGGGGAAAAACGCAGAACAAGGTTTTACCGCAGTGATTGCGTTTGTCCTTCGAGAGCAGTGTCGACTTTGTCGACACGCTCAATTGCCACCGGCAGCTTGCAAGACGGACAACTTGAAACCGGCGGTCAAAGAGGACGCTTTTATCTTATAAAGAGCAACAGGAAGAAGGACATCACAGCATGACAAAAAAGCGGATTGATTGGTTGGATGTTTCAAAGGCAATTGCCGTTATACTAATGGTAATCGGACATACGCCTCAGCTTGCGCCGGGAGTGCGCACTTTGATCTTTTCGTTTCATATGCCGTTGTTTTTTATATTGAGTGGATATACCTTCCGGATACCGGCTGATAGCATGATGTTTTTTAAAAAATCAGCAAAACGGTTGTTGCTTCCTTATGCAGTAACTGTATTCATGGCGGCTTTGCTGCATTTTGTCAAGCAGAGCTTTTGGTTTCATGCCGCCAATCCGTTTGACAACTTTTTTTATTATATAAAAGCCGGTTTGTATGGCTCCGGGGTGACGGTGAGACCTTTTTCAGACATTCCGGCAATAGGAAGCATCTGGTTTCTTCCCTGCCTGTTTCTGACAAGGCTGATATTTTTGATGATTTTGAAAATTGCCGGGGAGAACAGGGCGGTGGCAATGCTGATAAGCTGTTTTACCACTTGCGCGGGAGCGGTAATCGGGCAGTTTGTGTTTTTGCCGTGGAGCGCCGATATCGCAATGTTTTCCTGCGGATTTCTCTATCTCGGTTATTGTGCGCGTACAATGGATCCAGCCACGGTAAAATGGCAGTATCTTATACCGACGGCAATTATTTGGATTGGCTCTGTATGTGCGGGTGGAATAGAGATGGCAGGACGGAGATATCCTGATTTCCCGTTTTGCATTGCAGGCGCGGCGGCAGGGACTTTGTTGACAGTGAAATGCGCTGTACTGTTCGAAAAGCTGTCTGTCAGCAGGCGGGCGCTCTGCTTTCTGGGACGGCATTCGCTGCTGATACTCTGCGTTCATAAAATAGACGCCGTGGCGATTAATTGGGGGATTGTTGCGAATCGTTTGGAGTGCAATGCGCATTTAAAGAGTTTGCTGATTTCTTCGGCTCGGATCGGGATTGCATTGTCGGGGACGTTGCTGAGCTTGGGCATTCTGCAATTTTTCAAAAAAACTATTTTACAGGGACACTCCCTGTTTTTGCATAGAAAGGAAGAAAGAACATGTTGAATCATTTAACACAACAGGCAAGAGCGGCGATGACCGAACTGATTACGGTTGCAAAACCCAATCCTTTTGATATCGTGGTAGTCGGCTGTTCCAGCAGCGAAGCCGGCGGTCATAAAATCGGAACTGATTCCAGTGAGGCGGTTGCCGCCGCCATTTTTGCCGGAATTTATCCTGTTTTGCAGGAACATGATTTATATTTAGCGGCGCAGTGCTGTGAACATCTGAACCGCGCTCTGATTATCGAGCGCGCGGCTGCCGAAAAATATCATCTGGAGCCGGTAAACGTTATACCTCAGCCCAAAGCGGGTGGCTCCTTTGCTACTACTGCGTACCGTACATTTACCGCTCCGGTGGCGGTGGAAGAAGTACAGGCGGTCTGCGGATTGGATATCGGCGGGACTCTCATCGGAATGCATCTCAAAAAGGTGGCCGTTCCGGTGCGGTTATCTATCGACAAAATCGGAGAGGCTCGGATTCTTTGTGCGCGGACTCGTCCCAAATTTATCGGCGGATGTCGTGCCGTTTACAACGAAGAACTGCTTTAAGCGGTGTTTTGATTGATACGTAAAGGAGGGCTGTTTTACAATGGTATTGTTTCGCTGTCCGGTTTGCCGGTCTCCGCTGGTGGACTGCGGCAATCATGTCGCATGTGTCAACCATCACAGCTTTGACCGCGCTGCCGAGGGATATTACCATCTGCTTCCCTCCAACAAGATGCATGCAAAGCTGCCGGGAGACAGTAAGGAAATGGTTGCGGCGCGCCGTGCTTTTTTGAATGCCGGATATTATCAATTGTTCAGCGACGGGATCAACGATGCGGCAGCAAAAGCGATTGCCGGAATAAAATCGCCGGTGATACTGGATGCCGGATGCGGAGAAGGATATTACACGGCAAGATTGAAGCAGGCGCTATCGGAACAGCGCAGTGATGCCCGGATTGCCGGCTTTGACATATCCAAGGCAGCAGTGAGGGCGGCTGCCAAGCGGGACAAAGAAATCTCCTTTGCGGTGGCAAGCATTTTTGACATTCCGGTGGCGGACAACTGCTGTGATTTGGTGTTGAACGTGTTTGCGCCGATTGTTCCTGCTGAGTTTGCAAGGGTGCTGCGGGCAGGCGGTGTACTGTTGATTGCGGTGCCGAGCGAGCGGCATTTGTTGGGATTAAAGGAAATTCTATACGAAGTCCCATATGAAAATGAGAAGACCGACACCGAATATGAAGGCTTTGATTTCCTGGAGCGGATTCCGTTGCGGGGTACGATAACGCTTACCGAGCCGGAACAAATTGCCAATTTATTTTCCATGACGCCGTATTACTGGAAAACTTCGCAGGCAGGCAGTGAAAGATTGCGGCAAGCGACACGGTTGGAGACCGAAATCGGATTTGATTTGTTGCTTTATCGCCGGCACCAAGCATAATGCTCGGATTTATATCGCGGGAAAGTGCGCAAAAGGAATCTGTCAGAGTTCGCGAAATAGGTACAGTGTTTATTCGCGAGAATAGAGGCTTTTTTATTGCACTGACTAAACACGCGATATAGGGTACAGGGAATGATTCCCTGCCAAGCGTAATGCTTGATATGCTATAAGGGAGATGATGGGTTATCGCAATTAATAAATTCATGAGAGCGGCGCTGAAGGCGCTCTCCTATCCGGATTTGAAAACGAAAGAAAGCTATCGGCTGCAGCGAGCGGTCATCAACCTGACGCATAAGCACTATATGCGTCCGTTTTATCATATCTGGGATCATAAAATTTCCGCCGGTGACCATAATATCCCTGTACGGATCTTTTATCCTGAAATCGTGGGCGAATTTCCGCTGCTGATTTTTTTCCACGGCGGCGGTTGGGTGACCGGCAACATCGACAGCTATGACAAGATTTGTGCCAACCTTGCGAAACACACCAAGCGCACGGTGGTATCGGTGGATTATCGGCTGGCGCCCGAGCATAAATTTCCGGCAGGACTGGAGGACTGCTACCGGGTAGTGCAGGAGGTTATCGCAAATGCGCCTGCTTTGGGAGGACAGCCGGACAACATTACCCTCATCGGAGACAGCGCCGGCGGGAATCTTGCGGCGGCGGTATCATTGATGGCAAGAGATCGGGGAGAGCCGATGGCACAGGCGCAGATACTGCTTTATCCCGCTGTAAACAATGACCATACCGACCGTTCTCCCTTTCGATCGGTAAAAGAAAACGGCGCCGGATATTTGTTGACCAGCAAGCGTGTGTCGGACTTTATGGAGCTTTATAAAAGCTGTGATGCTGATTTGCAGAATCCCTATTTTGCGCCGCTTCTGGCGGAGGACTTTTCCAATCAGCCCGATACTTTAATCATCACAGCCGAGTTTGATCCGCTGCGGGATGAGGGCGAGGCGTACGGCAGAAAGCTGGAGCAGGCGGGAAACCGCGTGGAAATCGTTCGGATGAAGGACGCTTTGCACGGGTTTATTTCGCTGAGTCCAAGGTATGCTCACGTACGGAAAAGTTATCTGCTGATCAATCGGTTTCTCGGGTGCAGCTGCCCCGCCGATCCCGAATGACAGTTCATTTCCCGTCCTGTTTATTGATTGCAAAACAAGGATGACGTTCATAGAAAGGAATCGTTATTTACATGAGCAAAAAATCACCGGAATGGAATCGGCTTGACAACGCCGCTAAAATATTTCCGTCTAATACCGGAAAGCGTGATACCAAGGTCTTTCGGTTCTCTTGCGAACTTTATGAAGAGGTTGTTCCCGAGTTTTTACAGCAGGCGCTTGATATTACCGTTGCATATTTTCCGATTTTTCGGAGCGTGATGAAAAAGGGTCTGTTTTGGTATTATTTTGAGCAGAGCCGTCTGGAACCGGTCGTCTTACCTGAAACTCGACCGGTTTGCAGTCCGCTTTACAATCCTGATTATCGTACTTTGCTGTTTGAGGTGACCTATTTCGGACGGCGCATCAACTTTGAAGTGTTCCATGCGCTGACCGACGGAACCGGAGCCATGCAGTTTTTAAAAATGTTGGTTTCCCAGTACTTAAAGCTCAAATATCCGGACAAGGATCTTCCGTCACTGGATTATGACGCCAGCACCTCCCAAAAAAGCGAGGACAGTTTTCAGAAATATTATGATCCCAAGACAACTGCCGACAAAGCAAAACGGGTTTCTGCCTATCAGATAAAGGGCAGCAAGGAACCGGAGGGACGGCTCAATGTTATTGAGGGTGTCCTTCCGGTGAAGGCGCTCCTTGCGTTAGCCCATCAATACCATACGACTCTGACGGTATTTGTTGCCGCCGTGCTGATTCGGTCTATCGGCAGGCAGATGGCTACGGGGGACAAGCGCAAGCCGGTTGTACTCGATATCCCCGTGAATTTGCGGAACTATTTCGACTCCGAAACGGCACGCAACTTTTTTGGCGTCATCAACGTCAGCTATCATTTCGGGGAGCGCTCGGGAGAACTTGACGACATCATCGAGCAGGTCGCAAAGACGATGCATGAGGAGCTGACTCGGGAAAAATTAAGCGGTATTATCAATGACTTTATCAAGATCGAGCGAAACGCGGCAGTGCGAATCGTTCCGCTGCCCCTGAAGGATATTGTCCTGCGGCAAGCGGGCAGAATCAATCAGCGGGAAGCAACCTCCTCGCTGTCCAACATCGGACGGACCGACATTCCGCCCGAGCTGAAACCATACATCCGATTATTTGATGTGATTTGCAGCACCGACCGCACCCAGCTTTGTTTGTGTTCCTGCGGGGACTTGCTGACCGCTTGTTTTTCCTCTGTTTTTGAAAGCACCGAGGTGCAGAAAAACTTCTTTCGAACCTTTACCGAGCTGGGAATATCGGCGGAGATTTCCTCCAATGACAGCTTCGGAGCTGTGGACGCTCCTGCAATCAATCGGGTGAATCCGCTCCAGTTCGGCAATCCCAACAGAGATGTCGCGGCGGATCGCGCCGAACATCGTTTGACAAAAGAAACAAAGCGACAGCAGAAGCAGACCGAAAAAGCCGGAAAAAACCTGCAAAAGAAAATTGCGGCGGAAGAAAAAAGGAAACGGAAAGCCGAGAGCAAAACGATAAAACACTTAGAGAAAACCAACCGAAAGCAAGCGTTACAGCATGAAAAGCAGGAGAAAAAGGCTTTGAAAAAGCTGGGGCGGGCAAAAAGGAATGATGATTAATATGAAATACTGCGAAAAGTGCAAGGTCAGCGTACCGAATCCCAAACAGCGCTGTCCGCTTTGCCAGGGGATGCTGACGGGCGGGGACGGCACCGAAACCGAAACCTTCCCCAACATCCCCACGATTTACCGTCAATACAGCCTTTATTTTCGTTTGATGATTCTCGGCTCGGTTGCCGCCGGCGTGATATCGGTGATGATCAATATGCTGCTCCCGGACAGCGGATGGTGGTCGTTGTTTGTGGTGGGCGGTTTGGTCTGCATGTGGATTCCGCTGTGGACCGCTGTCCGCAAACGGAGCAACATCTCCAAAAACATCCTGTATCAGGTTGTGGTGCTTTCTTTGCTGCTGTGCGGCTGGGATGGGTTTACCGGCTGGCATCGGTGGTCAGTTAATTTTGCGATTCCTGCTTTATGTATCTCGGCAATGCTGGGAATTACGATCGTCAGCAAGGTTATGCACCTCAAGGCAGAGGATTATATTATCTATTTATTGATTAATATTATTTTCGGACTGGTTCCGTTTATTTTTGCGGCGACCGGTTTGGCGTCGATAAAATGGCTTTGTCTTGCTTCTATGGTGGTAAGCGTAGTCGGGCTGACCTCGGTTTTTCTTTTTTCGGAGGCAAACGTCTGGCAGGAGCTGAAAAAACGGTTTCATTTATAGGGAACAGAAATATACAAACTGCGGAATAGGAGTAAAATGATTTATTTCTATTACACAGTTTTTGTATATTTTAAAACAAATAGTTGACACAAGGAATAAAATATTATATACTATACGTAGTAATATATTTGCTATGTATATATAAAAATTATGTTTTATAAGCTAAAAACAAATTAATTATTGAAAATGCGAATGGTGGTGTTTCCAATTTGGCGGGAAAAAGGTTAATCTATAAATTTGATATAATAAGTCAAAAAGTTGTGTTAATGAAAGGATGGTTTTAATGAAAAAAAGTATAATTAAAAATTTTGTTGTTTTTTTGCAAGTACTTTATTATTATTTACGATGCCATTAACTTCATTTGCCTTAGATCAAACTGAGTATATTAGTCCAAATACATTAATTACGCCAAGTAATATAATAGATGTAATGAATTACTTAGAACTTGATGTAGATAAATTAATTCTTACCCCACAAGAAGATGGGTGTTCTTCATTAACAGTTGGAGATTTACAGCGAAAAGTTGAGGAGGATAAAAATCAAAACATACATTCTATAAGTAAAACAGAATATTATTGTCAAGAAAATGTTTTGACCAGAGCATCATCTATTCGCACCAAAATGGTATACGCAACAGATGAGTACGATCCCTATAAACTTACTTATTCTGTTGGCATTAAATATGAACATTGTAATGCTGGAACTCATATATGGGAACAATTTCTTGATGTAACAAGTATGGATGTTAGCGTTAGCGGTAAGGGTTTGAATATAGCTACTAAATATAAGATTACCAGCAAATCAATGAATGGAGCCATTAAAGACGGTGGAAAAAGGCAGAAATAAACTCTAGCGTGAAAGTCACTAGTTATCTAACTGTTGCATTTGCTGAAATTCCTATGAATACAATAAATCATAATTCAACTCATTACTTCTATGCACAGACAATAAACTAATTTAATATGGTGGAAATAAGTTATGGCAGAAATAATAAAAGATGGGCTTGTATTAGGAGCAGCTATAATCGTCTGCGTAGCTGTTATAGTATTCATTATCCGGTTACTAGAAAAATCCGGATTGTTTGAGACGGTTGGAAATAAATTGATTGAAAAATGTGATTCCTTGATAAAAATTATCTTTAAAAAGAAACGATAAAACAAAAAGCAAACCGCGGCAGGAATTTTTTCCTGCCGCGGTTTTTAGTATGAATTTATTTTGTTGTCTTTTTGTTCTTTCTTATTGTCCATAAAGAAGTTGTTAGGATCAAAGCGATTCCGAGGAATAGCATCATAGATGAATTTCCCATACCGGTTTGCGGGTTCTCATCGGTACTCGGATTCTGTTGTATATCCTGATTATTTTCTTCTTCCGGAAGCTTTGTATCATCATCGGTATCGCCTTTTTCGTTTTCATCGGTTTCAGCGGCGCTCGCTTTTCCGACATAAAGCACTTGATGCTCATACGACTGATAGACCAAAACTTTTTCTCCGTCGATTTCGGCAACTTTTGCATTTACAATAACCCGAATTCCCTCGTCTAACGGTAAGACGCCTGTTTTTTCTCCGACAACGGCGATGATTTGATTGTCGGAATCGCACAGATAAAAAGTATTGGCTTTGGTTTCGACGTCTGTCGCTGTAATCACTCCGGTAACAGAAACACAGTCTCCGACCTTTTGTTTATTGATATCTGCAACAGAAGTGAAGTTGTCCAGATCCGCTAGGTACTGAATTGCCCTTAAATAAAACGCGGTGTTAGAAGCGTCGTTTCCGATTTCATAGTTGGAATATGCATATCGTCCGCTGACGATGATGTTCCCTTTGCCGATTTTTTGAGCGGCTACCAGGGGAATCGTTTCTCCGTTTTCCTCTTGTTTCTCTGCGTAGGTGTACCCGTCGTCCCGTACCGTGCCGCTGTATGAGGTTTTATTGCCGGTCAGCAAAATTTCCAGATTCTTATCCGAGTCCGCTTTTAACGCTTGCCCTTGAGACGAAATTAAGGAAGCTCCTCTGTAAATACGCAGTGCATACATATCGTCATTGATTCCCAATGTGGATTTCGGAAAGCTTTTTGCATAGAAAGACTGCACGTTTTTGTTGTCCTGATTTTCGGTTAACGCTTCATGTATTCCGTCATGATTAAATCGAATGTCGCTGTTTAATTTTTCTAACAGGGTATTATACTGTGTCGGATCATAGGTGCTTTGATCGGTAGACTGCGTGGAATATAAAAGTCCGCCGCCGTTATTTACGAAATCTGCAATTGCTTTTTCCTCCTCACCTGCCAGCTTGTTAGAGGGCGCCGAGGCGGAATCCTTGGTGGGAGTGTTCAAAATTAAAACATCAACATCTTTCAAAATCGAAGGCGTAATGGTATTGGTATTAAACGAAACCTGATATCCAAACAGCCGAAGCACCTCGGAAAATTCCAGCATGGTACCGTTGACTACGCCGATATTTTTATGAGCATTGTCAAACAGGATTTTCTTGCCGTTAGGGACGATAACCGAAACCTCCTGTTCCAGCTGCTTTACGCTGCCTTCTGCCTGAACCGACAGTTCTGCGCGAATTTTTACATTTCCTGCCAGCTCTGTTTTGAACGATTCAGTAATTGTTTTGACTTCACCGACGGCTAATTCTTCTGTCATTTGATAAGTGCTGATTTTATCATCATTGATATAGAAACTGATTTCAGCCCCTTTGGAATATGCGGCATTTCCGTGGTTTATCAGCTGTACGCTGACCTCGGAATCACTGTTTAAGCTGATAAATTGCGGAGATACAACGAGATTTGCAAGCTTCACGTCTTCTGCGCTGCTTTGGGTGTAATGCGCAGAGCCTAATCCGGTTCTTCCGTCTTCATGCGTTACTTTTACCACATACCAGTTTTGACCTTCTCCGACAACAATGTCCTGATGAAACGCCGCTGTGTTAACCGGTTTGTCAAAGCTTTTTGAGGCAATGATTTTGCCGCCATTGCTGATGATTTCGATTTTGGATATTTTTTCTTCGGGATCGGAAGCATTGATTTCAAAAGAAACGGTGCCTCCTTTGGTGACGTTCAGCTCACTGCCCATGATCTGACCGTTCGCATAAACCTCTAATTTTAAATTTCTGGTCTGGGTAGAATATACGCGTCTGGAGCGCATAGCATCATAAATATCCTCTTCGGTCGGCGACTCGGCGATGATTGCAGTCAGGTTATCGGCGTCGCCCCAGTTGGCAGCGTGGTTGTCCTGGGAGTTGACGGGAGCCAGATGCCAGCCGTAATCCAACGCTTTAAAATAATAGTCTGTTGTGTCTAAATAGTTGCTGTTTAATGAACCGTTTCCGACTTCGATGAGTTGTATTTTATCATCGAGGTCTTTTTGATACTTTAAATATTCAAAGGAACTTTGCGGTCTGTTTGGATGGTTAAACATTGCAATTGCGCCATCCTGATTATCTAACCATTGATAAAAAGCACTGAGTTCTTTCATTGTGGAAGCGGCTTCTACATAGGTATCGGTATTATACACATTGATATGTCCGTAGTTTTCTCCGCCGTTGGCTGCGCTTGAGGTCATTTCAAATCCGCGTCCGGCGAAATAATTGCTTTGCCGGTTTTCCTCTGCCTGCTGTCCGGTTTTTTGCCATTCGCTTCCTTCTTTTTCCACAAATTCGTTGGTATCGCTGTTATATTCCCCGAAATCCTTTCCGTCTAAAAGATTGGAATGGTCTGTTACAAACAAGAAATCCAATCCTTTCTTTTTACCGTATTCATACGCTTGTTTCGGCACAGAACTTCCTCCTGCATCCGAAAATGAGGTGTGTGAATGAGGAACACCGAAATAATATTGATAATTATCACTATTTCCGTTTGTGTCCTGCAAATTGCCGACAGCTTGTCCGGTTATCAGGTTTGCGGATAAAATGGTTATCGCAGAAACCGCAGACAAAACTTTTAAAAAGATTTTCTTCATCTGTCTTCTCTCCTTTTTTCATTTGTTTTTATTATAACAGGAGCACAGAGTTGTTTTCATCAAGGCGGGGTATTTTTATTGACAAGAACAGGTAAAAGATTTGTGAGAAAATGTAAAGAAGAATGACAGGCAGGGAATAGCTTGTTTTGCCTTTGCGGACATTGTTCACAAATAGTCGGATAATTGTTAAAATCTGTACCGGTTTGTTTCTTTTATTTTCATAATTTCCGTAGTATAATAAAAATGTAATATTGAACAATCGTTTAACATTGGAAAAGGGGCGGTGGAATGCAAATTCAAAAGGAAGAAGTCCGCAACAGGATTATCGAAGCGGCAAAACAGGAATTCCTGCGCAATGGCTATCGGCGCACTTCCATGCGGACAATCGCGGAGCAGGCGGGCGTCACTCCCGGCAACATTTATGCATATTTCCGGGGAAAAGCGGATTTGTTAGACGTCATTACCCGCCCTACCCTCGAGGAGCTTAACCGGCTGATTGCGGAGGTTTCCAAAGGAGCCCGGATCAGCAAACCAACCATTCTCGAAATGGCGGAGCAAATTACTGCGGTTTTTTTGAACAACCGCACTCAGTTTTTAATTTTAATGAACGGCTGCGGCGGCTCCAAATATGAGCAAATCAGAGAACAGATTTGTTTATGCGCTGTCAGCCGGATGGAAGAGGAATTGCTGCCGGTGCTGCCAGGTGGCATGCAAAGCAAACTGCTGATTGAAACGATGGCAAATGCGTTGATTTCCGGCTTTTTTTACCTTTTTGATCAGTATCAGGGCAACGAAGAGGAACTGCGCAGAACGATGATGGACTTTATGATGATAACGCTGTATCATATTCAGGCTCCCGGCGGGGAAGAAACACGTTAGAAAGGATTTGATAGGATGGATAGCTTTGTGACGCTCAAGGATGTTTATAAACGATATCAGATGGGGGAAGTGACAATCACTGCATCGGACGGGGTGTCGTTTGAAATCAATAAAGGCGAATTTGCCGTTGTAGTAGGAAGCAGCGGCGCCGGAAAAACCACCATCCTTAATATTTTGGGAGGAATGGATTCCTGCGACGAGGGGACGATTCTGGTGGACGGCAAGGACATTGCCAAGTACAACGACAAACAATTGACCGAATACCGGCGGTTTGATATCGGTTTTGTGTTTCAGTTTTATAATTTGGTGCCGAATCTGACCGCGAAGGAGAACGTAGAGCTTGCGACCCAGATATCCAAGGACTCCCTCAATCCCGCCGAGGTGCTGAAGGAAGTCGGCTTAGGAGACCGGCTGGACAATTTTCCGGCCCAGCTTTCGGGCGGGGAGCAGCAACGGGTTTCCATCGCAAGAGCGCTTGCCAAACGCCCCAAGCTGCTGCTTTGCGACGAGCCGACCGGCGCCCTGGATTACAATACCGGCAAGACCATCTTAAAGCTATTGCAGGATACTTGCCGAAACAACAACATGACCGTAGTGCTGATTACTCACAATCAGGCAATCACGCCGATGGCTGACCGGGTGATCAAGATGAAAAACAGTAAGGTACAAAGCATTACCGTGAATCCCAACCCGACGCCGGTAGAGGAAATTGAATGGTAGCAGGGCAGGGGATTATCCCCTGCCAAGCACCTCGAGCGGTTGCCGCAGACAAGCGGCAACGCGGCGTCGTATTTGCCGCGAGTGAAGAGGTGACAGACACAAACAGTCCAGTGAACTGTTTGTGACAAAAGGAAAGGACAAGGGATACCAATGAAAAAAGTCCTGAGAAAGGAACTGCTTCGGGAAATATGGAAAACAAAAAACCGTTTTCTGTCTATCCTGGCAATTATAGCGGTGGGGACCGGCTTTTTTGCCGGTGTAAAGGTTTGCTGTCCCGACATGAAACTGACGGCAACCCATTATTTTGCCGACACCCGTCTGATGGATCTTCACCTGAAATCCACTCTGGGTTTTACCGATGAGGATGTCGACACCATAAAAAACACCGACGGAATCCGCGGGATGATGCCGGCATATTCGGTGGACAGCTTTGTTCAGGCAACCGACAACACCAGTATCATTGTAAAAGCGCTTTCGATACCGACCGGCGCGGCAGAGGAGGACGAAAACTATCTGAACCGCCCGGTGCTCAAGGAAGGCAGACTGCCTGAAAATTCGGGCGAGTGTGTGGTGGAACAAAGTTCGCTTGCGAGCGTGGATTTTTCCATCGGCAGCAAGATTACGCTTTATCTGAAAACCTCCGACATCGGTGACAGCCTGAAAACCGATACCTTCACTATCGTGGGTGTAATTGAATCACCGCAGTACATCAGCTTTAACCGCGGAAACAGTTTGATTGGCGACGGTTCGATTGATGCTTTTATCATGGTTCCGGAGCAGGACTTTAATATTGAGGTTTATACCGACCTGTATCTGACTTTGGACAGCACCAAAGGAGTGTCGCCGTTTGAAGAAGAGTATGACAGATTGGTAGAAGAAAAGGCGACGACGCTGGAAGAGATAGCCAAACACCGTGCGCAGGTACGTTATGAAGAAATACATGAGGACGCACAAGCTGAGATTGACAAGGCAAAGCAGGAGCTTGCCGACGGTGAAAAAACCAGAAATGAAGAATTAAGCAAAGCCGAAAAACAGCTTGCTTCCGCAAAAAAGGAGCTTGCCGACGGGTATCGGGAATATCAGGACGGGCAAACCGCGTATCAAGAGCAAATTGCCGACGCAAAAGCACAGCTGGAAAGCGGAAAGCAGGAGCTTGCCGCCGGGCAGGCAGAATATGAAAGCGGGCTGAAACAGCATCAGGCAGGCTTGCTGAAATGGGAATCAGCGTTAGAAAACGGCAAGGAACAGCTGGACGGGGCAAAGGCAACTGTTGCCGGAATAAACGGTATTCTGGAAAATTATGAAACCGTGTCAATTGCCGATCCTGCCGATTTTCCCGAGCAGGTCCGGCAAACCATCGCTGCCGCCCAATTGCTTGCCGCCGCCGACGGCTCGGACGGATCGGCGTTTGCCAACCTGCTGACCGGATACATTCAAGCTCCGGCAGAGCAAAAGCCCACATTGAAAGCGGCAGTGCTGCAGGCGGTCGATGCCATCAACACCAATCTCTCCGCCCGGGAAAGCGTATTAAATTCCGGATTTGCCAAGCTTGACGCGCTTAAAGAGGGAAAGACGGCAGAAGGGGAGACCTATACCGAGGAAGAACAAAGGCTGGTTGACAGCGGTAAGCTCTTGACCGAGTCCTCGCAAAAGCTTGCCGCCGCAAAGCAGGAAATTGCCGAAAAGGAAGCATTGCTGACAGCGGAAGAGGAAAAAGGTTTACGGAAACTCGCTGATGCAAAGAAAAAGCTGACTGACGGGCAGGCAGAATATGACAAAGGGCTTGCCGAATATGAGAGCCAAAAGACCGAATCGGGAGAAAAACTGGAAGAAGCCCGCAAAAAAATCAAAGAAGCGGAAAATGAGCTTTCCGAGTTAGCTGAGCCGGTGTGGTACGTCTGGGACAGGGACAACAATCCCGGCTATTCCGGTTACGAGGAGGACGCCGAAAAGGTGGACGCAATCGCCAAGGTGTTCCCGGTCTTTTTCGTTTTGGTGGCGGCGCTTGTCTGCCTGACGACCATGACCAGAATGGTAGAGGAGGAGCGTACGCAGATCGGCACCATGAAGGCGCTTGGATACGGAAAAAGGACGATTGTCTCCAAGTATCTGCTTTATGCCATTACGGCAAGCGTGATAGGAAGCGCCATCGGGCTGACGGTGGGATTCCAGCTTTTTCCGCGGGTGATTATCCGGGCATACAGCATTATGTATTATCTGCCTGATCCGATGACGCCGTTTCGATGGGATTATGCGGCGGTGTGTACGGCGGTGGCGGTGCTTTGCACCGGGTTGTCCGCTTTCGCCGCCTGCAACAAAGCGCTCAGTTCGGGGCCGGCAAAATTGATGCGTCCCCGCGCACCGAAATCGGGCAAGCGGGTGCTGCTGGAAAGACTGTCTTTTATCTGGGGGAAGCTTTCCTTTATTCACAAGGTTACCCTGCGCAACATCTTTCGATATAAGCGGCGGGTGGCGATGACGATTATCGGCATTGCCGGATGTACTGCGCTGATGCTGACCGGATTCGGGTTAAAATATTCCATTTCTTCGATTGCCGAAAAGCAATACGGCAACATCTTTGTTTATGACGCGATTGCGGTAATGGAGGATGATGTTACCGATACCGCGCCGTTACAGGACTTTTTAAACGGGATCGACGGCGTTAAACAGAGTATCAAGATTGTTCATCGCAGTCTAGACGCTACCAACGGTTCGGTTATTAAAAACATCAACCTGTATGTGCCGCAGGAGCCGGAACAGATCGGAGATTACATCAATCTGCGGGAACGGATTGGGTATCAGCAGCTCTCGCTGAGCGATGACGGTGTGATTATCAACGAGAAGCTGGCAAAGCTGCTCTCGTTAAGCACAGGGGATGACATCACGCTGAATAATCCGGACGGGCGGCCAATCACGGTGCCGATTACCGGGGTTTGTGAAAATTACGCGCTCAACTATGTTTATATGTCGCCGGCGCTTTACGAATCCTCTTTCCGAACCGAACCTGCCTATAACACCTTCTTATTCAATGTCAGCGAGGATTGCGACCGGAGCGCCGCCGCGGAACAGCTTCTTGACCACGGGGGATTTTTGGGGGTGTCTTATTCCAGTGAGGGAATGGGACGGTTTACCGACATGATGGGGAGCTTAAACAGCATCGTTTGGGTGCTGATTATCTCGGCGGGCGCGCTCGCCTTTATCGTCATGTACAACCTGGTCAACATCAACGTAAACGAGCGAATCCGGGAGCTTGCGACCATTAAGGTGCTCGGTTTTTACGACAAAGAGGTTTCCGCCTATATTTACCGCGAAAACAATATCGCGGCGGCATTTGGTATTATGATCGGTTTGGTTTTAGGCGTCTTTCTGGAGCGGTTTGTGATTGTGACAGCCGAGGTAGATGCAGTCATGTTTGCGCCGGACATCAGCGCGCCGTGTTTCTTATTTGCGGCTGCACTGACGGTATTGTTTACGCTGATTGTGAATATCACCCTTCATTTTCAGTTGAAGAAAATCAACATGGTCGAATCGTTAAAATCAGTAGAATAAAAAAACGCGGCTGCTATTTCGACAGCAACCGCGTTTTTAGTATTCGGCTCATGAAAGAAGAGCCGGCAACGTTCAGCTAAAATCATATTTTGGGGTGATGCGGCTGTGATTTTAATAACGAATTAAAATCTTAACCGTTGTCAAGTAAATAATTCATAAAATATCTTGTTTTTTCTTTTGATTTTTGATATTATATTTTAAGACGATATTAATATATTGAGAAAAAGGGCGGTCGGCTTCTTCCGCTAATTTTTTAGTTTCTTCAATTACATCTGGGTCGAGAGAAATGCTGACCCGCTCTTTTAGTGGCTTCATGAACTGCAATCTTTCCTTTCTTGTCTTGGTTGGGCTTTTCGCAAACGGGGGTTGCTTGCTGTTATCCGTTGTCTTTTATTGCAGAAGATATGGCATGCTATATTGAAAAATATATACTGTTTTTCAACAAAACCCCATAATATTTTAGCACGAATAAATCAAGATTGTTGACAAGTAATAATTATTCATATATAATATGAATAATTATTACTGAATTGGAGGAGGATATATGAAGGTTATATGTCAAAATAAAATTTGTACATTTTATAAGAGTGACTGCTGTACCCGAGAAGAAATTGTTTTAAACGAACTCGGCGTATGTGGATCCTATGTTACCACCTTAAAGCTGCCCGAAGAAGAAGAAATGTCAGTGAGCTTTGGCTGGACAGGTCATTTTCATGACGAGGACGAATAATAATCATTTAAATATGTATTATAAATAGAGAACAAATTTAAGCGTGGGGGATTCCTCACGCTTCATTTTGTTTGGATTGTGTTGTCCGGATATTATCTTCAATAAGGGATAAAGCCCCGTCATTCACGTTCCGGTGGTGGATTGTACCGCCATCGGAACGTGAGCGGAACCCGCCGTCTATATAGAGGCGGGGGACACATTCCTTTTGTTATACCCGGTTGTCTGCCGGCTCAAAATCAATTTGACCGCTGTTCACATCAGCACGGACGCAGATTACTTTTACAGGATCACCGACTCGGTAACTTTTGGGATTTCCGGGTGCTTTCATTTCGATCAGCCCGTCAAATTCATAACCTTCTCCCAGGCTTTCGGTACGTATTAATCCCTCTACGGTGTTCGGAAGTTCTACATACAGCCCCTGCGGCGTTACCGAAGAAACCTGTCCGTCAAACGGCTCGCCCTGATGGTTGGTCATAAATTCGGCTTTATAACAATCTTCGCATTCCCGCTCTGCCTGCATGGCGCGCAGCTCGGTACGGGTAGATTGCTGTGCGGCAGAGGGCGCAAACTTATAGTACTTTTTTTGTATCTTTACCGCAGGCATCCCTGTCACTAAATCGGACAGGATACGGTGAATCGCCAAATCGGGATAGCGGCGGATCGGCGAGGTAAAATGAGCGTAGTCCTGCAATACCAGCCCGAAATGACCGAGCGGCTGTTCGCTGTATTTTGCCTTTGCCATCGAACGCAGAACGTAAGTGTTGATCAAGGCGTCGTACTTAGTGCCTTTGGCGTTCTCTAAAACAGCGGCAAGCTGTCCCGGCTGTACCTCTGTTTGGAAGGTGGGCACCGGAAGCCCCAGCAGACGGAGAATTTCCTGCAAATTTTCTGCTTTTTCGGGAGAGGGCGGCTCGTGGACGCGGTAAACAAAGGGAAGCTCCAACTTTCTGCCCAGTGCCGCCGCTGCTTCGTTGGCAAGAAGCATAAATTCCTCAATGATCCGTTCCGATTTTCCCCTCTCCCGCGGCTTGATATCCGAAACAGAACCGTCTTCACCGATAATAATTTTGCTTTCGGTGGTGTCGATCTCGGGAGCGCCGCGATTTTTGCGGTTGGCGGTTAAAATATCAGCAAGCTGCTCCATTTGAAACAACGTATCGGTTAATCCGGCATATTTTTCGATGATTTCAGGGGATGCCGTTCGGTCCAGAATTTGATTGATTTCGCTGTAAACCCCTTTCACACGGGAGCAGATGACTGATTTTTGAAAATCAAAATCTACCAATTTTCCGTCCTCGCTGACTGTCAGGAGGGCGGAAAAAGTCAATCTGTCTTCTTGGGGATTTAAAGAACAAATACCGTTGGAAAGCGCTTCGGGCAGCATCGGCACCACCCGATTGGCATAATACAGGCTGGTACCGCGGGAGAATGCTTCTTCATCAAGCGGCGATCCTTTGGTTACATAACGGGAAACATCGGCGATGTGTACGCCCAGCTGATAGCTGTCTCCCAGCTTGATGAGCGAAACGGCATCGTCCAAATCCTTTGAATCGGCTGAGTCAATGGTAAAGATTAACTCGCTGCGAAGATCCAGTCGATTGGTCAGATCGCTTGGCTGGATTCCCCGTGTTGCGAGAAATTCTGCCTGCTCTAAGGCGATTTCCGGAAATTCTTTCGGAATTCCGTTGATTCTCAGCACGGCCGCGGCACAGGCGGCGGCACTGCTGCTGGTACCGAATCCTTCTATAATACGACAACGGTGATCGGCGTGCCGCAGTCCTCGCAAAATGACCTGCGCCGTTACTTTGTCCCCAATGTTGCAGCCGTTTGTTCTACCCTTGATCACCGGGATAGGAAATCGGGCAAAACGATCCGGCAGAACGGCGAGTCGCCCCTCATCCATCATCAGTACGCCCGAAAATTCACCACTGCCTTGCTCGACAATTCGAACGACCTCTCCTTCTAAGCCGCCTTCTTCTCTGCGGGAGGGGATATAGCGCAGCTGCACCGTATCCCCGGGGAGCGCGCCTTTGAGAAATTTACCGGGAATAAAAACCTCTTGGTCGTTGCTCTGCTGTACTGCAAAGCCGAACGTTTTATTCAGCCTTGAGATAACCGCGGTATGCAGTCCCAGCTTCTTTGCCGAGAAATAGTGGTTTTGATTGCGGAGGATTTCTCCCGACTCTTCCAGCCGTTTGAGTGCGGCGGAAAAACTTTTTTGTTCTTTTGCCGAAAGCCGTGATTTTGTCAGCAGTTCCCGTCTGGAAAAGCCGTTTTTTCCAGCGCGCGCTGCGGCTGTTCGGATTTTTTTATCAATACTGTCACTCATGGATTTCCCTTTCTTTATTTTGAAAAGTATCCGGCTTTTGCCGGAGTATTACTGTTATTGTTCCAAAAACAATCCGAAATATCAGGGCTGTTTTTCTACCGGGACGCCCTTTTTCCGGATTAGAGATAAAAATTCGTCATAGTCTTTTTCCTCCGGCACGAAATCATAAAGGTCGATTTGTTCTCCGTTTTTCAGGGCGATAACATAGGAGGAAAAATCAACCGGCTCATCGTCAATGATGCGGTTTGGCTTATAATAGACTTTATCCACTTCCTTGTACCGATAGTAAGTCTCTTTTAAGGAGAAAAAAGCGGAATTGTCAACGATTCCGTTTGGCAGCAGCTTCACATTCCATTTTACCATCAGCAGGGTAAAGAACATCCCGCCGATTAACAGCAGCGTAAAAAACACTTTCATCAGGCGGTCACTGCCGGGACCGTTTTCAATATGGTCGAGCCTTTGCTGCTTTTCATAGGATTTTTTAAACAACAGACGATAAACGAAATGGCGGGAATAATAGCTGGAGCAAATCCCCATCAGAAAGGATGGCAGAAATACAAACGGAAGCTGCGCCATCGGTCCCAACACCAATTCGGCGTTACGGCTTTCCACAAAATAAAACAGAAAGAAAATGCCGACGAAAAAAGGAATCCAGATGACTGTCCAGATAATCCAGGAGAGAAAAAGCGCGCCTACTTCTTTGCCGGCACTTTTCGGACTTCCGTTTTTGTTGTATTTGGCGCGGATATTTTCCTGTACCGAGAGAGGAACCGCCGGCCGGGCGGGAACCTCCTTTTGCAGAAGCCGAATCAGCCTTTGTTCATAATTGCTTTTATATTTCATCCGTTCCAGCTTGACGAGCGCCTTGTCTGTGTTGCCGTACATATACCGCAAATAAGGATCGCCGGCCATATGGTTGGTCAGCAGGGTGTAAAAAAACTCCAGCGTCCAGAGGGCTTCGTCATCCAGTACAGTGATCTGCTTTTTGGTTTCTGCAAAGACGTGTTCTAAAAAACTGATCCGCACAGCCGCACATCTGTCAGAGTCTGATACAAGCGTTTCTATTTTGGGCTGCATGCCGATGATCACCTCAGCCAGCTGTGCGAAAGAATCCCGCATGGTTTGGGCATCGGATATCATCGGGATGGTGAGTAGCAGCGGGGTGTCTGTTTCCAGAAATCCTGCAATATGGGAAAGCGGATAGGGCAGGGCCGGAAAACAGTCGGGGATCAGGTAGCATTCCAGAATACTGTTGACTACTCCCGCCAGTCCGTGGGCAGTATATTGGAACAACAGCACATATCCGGCGGGATAGACAAGCTCGGCAAAATGCTGTTTGATATTCTCTGCCTGGCTGCCTTTTTTGAAAACGGAAAAAGTTTCGCAGGTTATCGCGCCGCTTTGCTCTGCAAAAGTTTTGGCAGAACGGTTCATTTCGTCTATGATTTCCTGCATGGTATTCTGTCTTGTCATGAGAGGTTTTGCATCCTTTCTATCGTCAATCGATTTGCAAGCTCGTTGGACGATATCTTACGATTTTGTCAGAACAATTTTACGGGTATAGTCGGCACCGCAGGGCAGTGGCGGAGAAACTGCTAAGTTCCACAGGTCGGTTGCCCTTTTTTCCAGACCGGCGAAGCGGGGTGAAATTTTCTCAAGCTCCGGAAAGGAAGAAACAATAGGCAGAACTGCGGTTTGTCCTGCCAGAGCGAGAATTTCTCTGCCGCGCGGGTTAAATCCAAGCACTCTTAAATAGGGAATCGGCAGACGGTAATCGGTTTGCCGCAAGCTCAAAGCGGCGCTCCAGGCAATTCGGCGGAGGCGGGCGTGGGTATAGCGCTTGGTTTTAACGCTGTCTAAAAAATCCGAAACCGATTCGGCGGATTGGGCGGCACGGTAAAGCCGATTCTGCAGCCCCTCGGTCACATCGGGTAATGCGGCATAATCCTTCACGGTCATTTGGCGTAACTGCCAGAGCAGTGCGGTTTCCAGCTTGTTCGGATCAGCAGTCGGCTTTCCGGTCAGGCAGGTTACAGCCGACTGCGGCATAAAGGCGGCAATGGATTCTCCCGCTCCCAGCTTCTGCCGCAGCAGGCTTGCACTTGCGTAATTGCCGGACGTTTCCTCGGCGTCATGCGCTGTTCCGATACGGGAAACGGTAAAAGGACGGATATCGGATTTTAAGCCTGCGAGCGCATTCAGATAAGAGATTCCTAAGGTATTGTTGGGAGAAGCAAGCAGCGAGGCGGTTTGCTCTCCTCCAAGCCTTGCAACTGCCCGCATTCTTGCGGTGGGATAGGAACAGCCGCTTTTGAGCAATGCCGTGAAGTCAGGGCTTTGATGAAGATTCCTGCAGAGAGCGGCTGCCTGCTGCAGGTCATTTAAATTGCCGCTTTCACTGCCGAAGGAGAGCATATCAACACAGCCGAGCGCATGCAGCAGAAACACGCCGCCGAAGCCAAACCGCTCCGCCGAGCTCATCGCATAGGGAACAGGAAGCTCCAAAATCAAGTCAGCACCGCTTTCGAGAGCGGCGGCGGCACGATCCCATTTAGAAAAAAGAGCAGGCTCGCCCCGCTGCACAAAGCTGCCGCTCATGACGGCAACGATGTGGGTGGCTCCTGCTCTTTTGGTTTGCTCGATTTGATAAAGATGTCCGTTATGAAACGGATTGTATTCCGCAATAATTCCGGCAATGGTCATGGATGAATCTCCTTTTGCGATGGCAATGCAGTCCGTTATCTCCGCCACAGTGCATCAGCGCGTTTTTTCAGCAAAGCCGGTTGATTCGGCAGTTTTTCGTCAATCACAAGGGCAAGCAGTTCGTCCAGAATTCTGCCGATTTCTTTACCTTGCGGGATGCCGAGATCCATTAAGTCACTGCCGTTAATTTTAAGCTGTTCTCTTGTAAAGCACTGATTCTGTGCGAGCACTTCGTTAAGGATATTTTCAATCAATTGCAGTACCGATAGGTTTTCGTATTTATGAGTGGTTGCGCTGCGGTCGGCGGCTTTGACGGCTAACAATTCCCGAAAGCCCTCCTCACCCAGCCGGTTGAGCCAGCGTTTGACCGATTTGCTTTGGGGAACAATGTCGCAGTCGTGATAACGAACAAGTGCAGTCACGCGGCTGATAGTCGCGTTGTCAAAATGGAGCCGGTGCATGATTTCCCGGGCAGCCTGTTCGCTCAATTCGGGATGTCCGTAGAAATGTCCGATTCCTTTTTCATCCAGGCTGAAAGAGGCTGGTTTTCCCAGATCATGAAACAGCAATGCAAGCCGCACCCGTACCGACGGGATACTGTTGGCAATTGCCTGAACGGTGTGTTCCCAAACGGTCAGATAGTGATGCGGATTTTTTTGGTCAAAATCAAAGGCAGGGCGGATTTCGGGCAGTACTTCTCCCAAAATACTGCGGTAGGTAAGCAGAACCTGCTGTACGTTTTCCCCGAAGAGCAGTTTTACCAGTTCTTCCCGGATACGCTCGCCAGAAATATTGGACAGCAGTCCGCGTTTTTGCCGCAGGGCTGTTTCGGTTTTCGGCTCAATCGAGAAGCCTAAAACAGCCGCAAACCGCAGTCCCCGGAGAATTCGGAGGGCATCCTCCTTGAACCGCTGTTCCGGATCGCCCACGCAACGAAGAACCTTCTCTTTTAAATCCCGTTTGCCGCCCCAGTCGTCTACCAATCCCTGCTCGGGATGATATGCCATTGCGTTGACGGTAAAATCCCGGCGTTTTAAGTCTTCATGCAGATCGGCGGTAAAGATCACGCTGTCGGGACGGCGGGAATCCGAATAATCACCGTCGATTCGGTAGGTGGTTATTTCCAGGTTATGATAGTCGGATACCACCGTTACGGTACCGTGTTTTAAACCGGTATCCACCACAGTGTACCCACGAAATGCAGCTTTGACCTGTTCCGGAAGTGCATTGGTGGCAATATCCCAATCAGCCGGCGGGTTCCCGAGCAGACTGTCGCGGACACAACCGCCCACAAAATAAGCAGAAAACCCGGCGCTTTCCAGCACACGGACAGCACGCAATGCGTATTCGGGTATCTTAATGTTCATGAAGCTCCTCCTTTGTTTTGGGGAAAGTATCGGTTTTTTCAGATCGAGGTTTATTCGTCGGCTTGCTGACGCCGCAGGATACTGCCCCGGACAACGCCTTGTGGGCAGGGGATTTTTACCTGCATCAACGGATGGCAGGCGGCTTCCACTGCTTCGCCGGTATCCTCATAGATTGCTTCTACCTTTAAGGAAAAGGGCGGCTTGGAAGGCTCCAGCACCTCTAATAGATCGCCGACTGCAAATTTGTTTTTTTGTGTCACCGTCAGCAGACCGTCCTGATAGGATTCGGCGGTTGCGACAACATCGTAATTACGCAGATATCCGCCGTTGAGATAATATTGCCCGTTTTCGGGCGGGCCGAAGAAAAATCCGGTGGAATATTGGCGGTGGCTGACCTTGGTGACCTCATCCAGGATCCACTGCTCAGGGCGGTAACGGGCGGGATTCTTCATAAATGGAATCCACCGCACAGCGATAGGCATTGGTTACCACCGAAACATAATAAGATGATTTTGCCCGCCCCTCGATTTTCAGGCTGGTGACGCCGGCCTTGACCAGCTTGTCGATATGTTCAATCATGCAAAGGTCTTTGGCGTTAAGAATGTGGGTTCCCTTTTCGTCCTCAAAAATGGGAAAAAATTGATTCGGGCGCTTTTCCTCTACTAAATGATATGCCCAGCGGCATGGCTGTGCGCATTCGCCCCGGTTGGCGTCCCTTGCGGTCAGGTAGTTGGACAGCAGGCACCGCCCTGACACCGACACACACATGGCACCGTGCACGAAAACCTCGATGTCAAGGTCGGGCGATGTTTTCGCACGGATCTCCGCGATTTCTTCCAGTGACAGTTCGCGTGCGAGCACCACTCGCTTGGCGCCCATCTGATAAAAAGTATCGGCGGTTACGTAATTCACAATGCCTGCCTGGGTGGAAATATGAACTTCCATATCGGGAAGCACTTTTTTTATCAATGATAACACACCGATATCGGATGCAATCAGGGCATCCACGCCGCAAGCCGCCACCTCTTTCAGAAAATCAGGCAACTCGGTCATCTCTTGGTTGCGGGGCAGTGTATTACAGGTTAAAAACACCTTCACTCCCCGGCTGTGGGCAAAAGCGACGGCGCTTTGTAATTCCTCGAAGCTGAAATTGGGTGCGCCTGCCCGCATGCCGAATCGGTTTGCGCCAAGATAGACGGCGTCGGCGCCATATTGAATTGCAGCTTCCAGACGTTCTCGGTCGCCTGCCGGAGCAAGCACCTCGGGTTTTATTTGTGTTGACAATAAAAGCATTCCTTTCCTGTAGGGGATTATTCCTTGCCAAGCAACACGCTTGGATTTTCAGCAAGGGAGAGGTGACAGCGAATGATAAATCAACCAAGCGGTTTTGTGTGGTTAAAATCCCGACATCGTACTTGTCGGGGAACACAAATACCGTCAACGAATAAGAAATGCACCGCATTTCTTATTCGTTAAACACCTGCTTTTTTTCGGTTTTGATTGTGTTCTTTCAGCGTTTTGGCATAATAGAAGTTGCCCTCTTTGTCGGTCAGGAAATAAAAATATTTCGTATCTTCGGGGTAAAGCGCCGCTTCAATCGCTTCCAAGCCCGGATTGCAAATCGGGGCGACCGGCAATCCCTGACATTTATAGGTGTTATAAGCGTCATACATATTTTGGTTTTTGGTTTTGTCAAACGGCTTAATGTTTTTCTCTACATAGTTAATGGTTACGTCGGACTGGAGATTGGGAAACTGAGAAGATTTATCCAGGCGGTTCCAGAATACCGAGGAAACCTTCCGCATTTGCTGGCTCTGTCCCGATTCCGCCTGAATCAGCGAGGCGAGCGTCAGCGTTTCCTCCAGTGACAATCCCATTTCTTTCATTCTTCCCCAATGGGCGTTGGTGATTTTGCTGTTAAAGTTTTTAAAAATCTTTTTGCAGACCGACTCTGCTGATTCCTCTAAGAAGAAATCGTAAGTATCGGGGAAAACATATCCTTCCATTTTGAAATACTTTAAAGGCTCATTGGTCACAACATAGTTTTCAAAGCTGTACCCGAAGGTCACTCGGTTGACAGTGTTGATAAAGTCAGCCGCTTTGCAGATTCCCTGTGTTTCCAAGTCGGCGGCAATCTCCCGAATGGTCATTCCTTCCTTGATGGTTACGCTTACAACGTCTTTTTTCGGCGCGTCTTTTTGCAGTTCGTCCATCAGTTGTTCATAACTCATAGAAGGATTCAGGGTATAAATCCCGTAATTGTATTTGCCGTCGGTGCCGCTGGATTTTGAGACAAACCGGAACAACAGAGAATAGTTGATGATCTCGTTTTTCTTTAAAATAGCGGCGATCTGCTTGGTACTGGAATTTTTGGGAATTTCAATCTGAACATCCATATTCGTTTTGCTGAAAGCAAAGATATCGTTGGCGGCAAGCATAATCAGCACGGCAAATAGGATGGACAGGGATATCACCAACGCTGTATAAAAAATTGCTTTTTTGGGAGATACCCCTTTTTTCTTTTTCTTTTTTTTCGGGGCAACATTGGACGCCTCCGGTACTTCGGCAGGTTCGTCACTATGTATCTCTTCCTCAAAAACGTCAGCATTGTCCAGCTCTTCATCACTGAGATTTAGAACAAAGCGGGGAGAGGAAGCGTTATTTTCTTCAGCAGTTTCGGGAGGCTCCGGAGGAGAAACCGGTTGCTCCGGAGTGTTGAATTCGCCGGTATTTTGATTATCCATTTGGATCACCATTCCTTCTTGAGTTTGTTTTCTAAAAGTGACAGTATCGGAACTGACTGCTTTACTTGTTATTGTACGAATAAGGCAATTGCTGCGAAAAACGGCCTTCTGTGCAAAAGACAAAAAATAGTTTTTATCGACAAGGGCGGTTTTCCTGTAACCAAAAACAGCACCAAATCATAAAATATACAAACCGGCAAGAGCAAATGCTCTTACGGTAATATATATAAGAGGTGACAATTATGTGTTTTAATGGATTTGGCGGTAACTGCAGTTGGATTATCATCATTGTTTTGTTGTTAGTTTGCTGTGGCGGTTGCGGAAATAATAATGGCTGTGGCTGCGGAAATAACAATAACGGATGTGGCTGCTGCTAATCTGCTTTCCGGAATACCTAACCTTGTGAACGGCCGCCGCCTTTGCGGCGGTCCACCGTGGAAAAGCTCCTTTTTAAGAGGGGCTTTTCTTTTTTTGGCATCGGCTTGTTTTCCTGCGCCGGAATGCGCTTGACAAATTTCTCGGTGACAAGAATCGAAGCGGCAACGTCAAACCGTCCGTGCGGCAGTTCATTTCGGATACAGCTGTTATAACAGATGCCGATGTTTACTCCGTGATACCGGTTGAGAAACCGGTCGTAATATCCCTTGCCGTAACCGAGCCGATATCCCGCCAAATCAAAAGACAGCCCCGGAATAATACAAACTGAATCCGAAAAGTCGGTTACTTTTTTGCAGATATCGAGCTTCGGTTCCAATACCGAAAAGGTTGCCGGCTCTAAGTCCTGCATAGAGTGAATTCGATAGAAATCCATCGCTACGATGCCGTCGGCGCAGCGGGGAACGGCGACCGCCTTACCCGCCCGCAGCATGGTATCAATCAAACGAAAGGTGGACACTTCAATCGGAGTGGAAACGTAGGTTAATATCAGCTTTGCACTCTGTACCTCGGGCAGAGCAGTCAGCCGCTTAAATATCATTTCATCCTTTTGCGCCTTATGAGAAAGGGGCATGTCCCGACGGGCTTTTTTGCACTCATCCCGCAGTTCCCTCTTGAGAATACGGATATCGGTTACTCCCATTGCAGAGCCGCCTTCAGAGAATCTGCACGCTCTTGTCCGAGCAAAGAGGCAACCAGCGCAAATGCAAAATGATTTGCAGTTCCGGCGCCTTTTGAGGTAATGGTATTGCCGTCGGCAACAACCGGTTCAGATACAATTTCTGCCCCGGAAAGCTCCTGCTCAAAGCCGGGAAAGCAAACGGCTCGTTTGCCGTTTAGCAAGCCCATATGCCCCAATACCGAGGGGGCGGCACAGATGGCGGCAATTTTTTTGCCTGCCTGATAGCAGTCTGTAATTATTTTGGTGACCGTTTCGGATTGCTCCAGATTGCGGGTACCCGGCATGCCGCCGGGCAGAATGATCATTTCGGGAAGCTGCTCGGCAGCAGCCGCAGCAGCTTCCTCCGCCGTCATGTCACAGGTCACGGTAATGCCGTGAGAGCCGGTGATGTTTTTTCCGCCGACGCCGACCAGTTTCAGCTCCAACTCACAGCGTCTGAGATAATCTGCGGGGGTAAGCGCCTCCACTTCTTCAAATCCGGGCGCGAGAAAAAGATAAATCATCATGTGTTTATACGCGCAAACGCACGCAACCACCTTTCTGTATAGCGTTTTATCAGTCCATCATTAATCCCATATACGGATGGACCGTTTTCAGTGAAATCGGAAAAGAGGACAAGGGGCGAATCATACCGTGCGGTTTGATGTTGTGGGAGAAGGAGTCCTCTGTTGTCGGAAAGATTGCCACCGCTTCCGCACAGTGAAATCGTTTTAAAAGAGCGGGAAGGCATTCGGTCAGCGCTTGCTCTGAAAGAGAAGTCTCCTTCACTGTCAACAATCCGCGGTCGGGATAGCAAACAGCATAATCCGTCTCGCCGACTCCTGTCACAAAAACTCCCGCGTTTTGCATTTCCAGGTACAGGTAAGGGAAATATTGCTCGCCGAAAACGACCGATGCGTCTTGCTTTTTTAAAAAGCTTCGACGGCGCGCAAAAAACGCATCTTCCTCTAAATCGGTGAGCAGACCGGCTGACTCTGAGTCGGCAAGCAGCAATCGGGATGAAAGAGAAATAAACTTCATGTTTTTATAAGATGCGGTGCGATATTCCCGCCTTTGATAGAAAGTGAACAGACTTGGTGTTGCCGGTATCAGGCAGGAAAAACAATCTCCTCTTTCGGCGGCAAAGCTGCAAGCATAGTCGAGCAGCTCAGACATATATCCTTTCCCTTCAAACGCTTTGGCAGTAGCGGCGGCATAGATATAGTGACCGGGATAGTCGCCGTCAGGGGTGCACAGGCTTACCGGCAGCATTGAAACCATGGATACCGGAATACCGCCTGATCGTCTGACTGCAATCGTAATACGGTCAAACAGCGTGTCAAAATACCGGGTAATATACCGGTCGGAGTCGCCGAAGCATTCCTTCCAGATTTGTTTGAGAAAAGGAATGTCCTGTTTGCCTGCACAGTCTAACATAAGCATCACCTGTTCTTTTTGTTACATCAACACTGCTGTGTATTTTGTCAGCAAAATTTCGGGTTGATAAGATAGCTTTGCTTTGCGCAGCCCTTCCAGTCCCATGTCTTCCTCACGGTTAACATATGTGAAGTTTGATGCACAATGAGAAACAAACTGATTGTTGATGGTTGGGTAAGCGCCCCGAACTTCGGAAAAAGCCTTTTCAATGTGAACGACAAAAGTATCGGAGTTGAGGGGTTCCCCCAAAGTATATCCGACAATCTCGCCGTCTACCCGAAGGATGCCGCCCACCAGTCCCAGAACATCATAATGGCGAAACGCCTTGCGAACCGCGCAGACTTCTTTCTGTTTGCCGGCATCTTCGGAACAGCCGTTGGCTGCGCACCATTTGGCGTTCATTTCAAGACATTCCTCTCGGGTTTCAGGAGTGATTTGTTCAAAGCTCCAGTCGTTTAGCTTAAACTGATTGATGTGATTGCGCTTGCCGTGAAGTTTCTTTCCGGAAAGCGAGATCAAACTTTCGGAGGTGTAGATGTAGTCGAAATTATTACGATCTTCCTCGAACCGAAATCTTCCCGGAAAAGCATTTTCCAATTCAGCTTTTGCCGACTCACAAATGCCGTGCATCCGAAACGGAACGTCCGACTCCCGGCAATATTGCAGCAGTGCCTCTACCGCTTCGGTCAAATCAGAGCTTCCGGCGGGAAAGAGAAAACTCGGATGGTGTTTGCCGGAATAGACCATGTACCGGTCTTGAAAGCGGCAGACGTTGATATTATACTGTACGCCCCAGATATAGTTGCCGGTGAAAGAATATTCACTTCCTTGAAAATCAGAGGCTTTTAAAAGAGGGATTGCCCATTCTCGATCTTCTATGGTAATCGGTTTAAAATTCAGCAAAAAATTCACCCTTTGTATTGGTACGAATCCGTTCGTCTTTTTATTTGGGATTCATGTTTTATTGTCCTTGATTTGTCGATTGATCGGTTGTTTTTAGTATTTGACGTCTGTTCCGCGATAATACGCCCGCATTTCGGAAATTTTTCCGCAGGACATTTTTCCTTCGGGACAGCCTCCTTTAACACAGCTCGGCCCTGCATTTCGGAACAAAGTCGGTGCGACCTCCCGTACCAGCCGCAGCATTTCATCGGCAACAGCCTTGATTTCCCATTGTGCACGGTTGCAGCAACGATGAGAGAAGAAATTGTACAGGCTTCTTGCGTTCATGGTGACGATAATCGATGTCTCGCAGGCATTCGGCAAAACAAAACGCGCGTCCTCCTGCGCTTTTTTCAGGAACGCATTGTATTCTTTTTTATAATTTTCTTTAAAATATACCGTCGGTTCGGTTTCAGACGGAAGTTCGATTCCGTTTTCCCGGGCAAAGGCGGCGATTTCTTTTTCCACAATGGCGCTGCGGAGTTTTTCGTAAGACTGTTGGATCATTTCCATTGTTTCCCGGTACAGCTTGTCCGTTTCGGGAGCCGCCGAGACAGCCGGAGGAGTGACATAGGAAAACTGTGTTTCGCTGACATACCGTTGGCTTTTTTGGCTGTAAGAAGCGAGCCGATGCCGCACTAATTGATGGCTGCAGGCACGGGAAATGCCCTCTATTCCGAAGGTAAAGGAAACGTGTTCAATCGGACTTTCGTGTCCCATGCCGGCAAGCATCTCTACGAAGTCGGCTGCCTTTTCTTCGGTCAGACTGTCGTACAGCGAATCAATGCCGCTGCTGGAATAGCATAGCTTTGCCGCACAGGCAATGGTTTTTTCGGGATCGGGCGTATGCGCCAATAAAATGACTTTCATAAGATATCATCAGTCCTTTTCAGAAATCTAAAGCTTGTCCGAGTAGCAGGGATACGGATTGCAGAAAGCTGAGCTTTCTGCAATCCGGGTGTTTAGCATTCAAAGTCAGAAGCAGTGGGGTCTTCGCAATCCAGATCGTTTAATCTGGGCGGGAAGAACTCGTTGACCGGGAATTTGATTCTCTGGAACAGCTCGCAGGGATCGTCGGTGGTTGTAACACATTCTTTATCCGGGATGCAGAAATCGTATACCGGAACCATCATCTGAACAGAGCGTTCGATCTGGCAGATCGAGAACATGCCGATTGTAATCAGCACAATCTTTTCGGGAACACAAGCGGTAAATTCGCCCTCAAAGTCCTCAGAGATGCCTGTGGGAACCGCAGAAGCGAAACAGCCGCATTTTTCCGGACAATAGTCGCAAAGTTTGCAGGCGAGACAGATCGGATTAACGACCTGAACACTGGCTTTCGGGGTGTTTGCGGGGGAGTTGCCGCAGCGATCTTTCTTGTGGCAGCAGGTTCCTTCGGATGTGAACACTTTTACACCGCCTTCGCTGCCGTACAAAATTACTTTTTTGCTAAAAATTGCAACGCCGCAGACAGGGGTCGGACACTCAAGCGGAGAGGTGTATGCATCGATATGTACCTTGAAGAAAAAGGTCATGTCAACCGAGTAAAAGCCTTTATTGAATGGAATCGGCTCTACATCGAGGAAAACATTGAGCACTTCTACTCTTCGGCATTTCACGCTCAGCGCATTGTCGATAATCGGCTGCGTCTGATTGGTGAAAAGAACCTGCAAATCCTCCAGGCAGTCTTTGTCACTGCAGCTGTCGTACACTCTGCCTGCATTGATGCAGACCGCTTCTTTAAAGCAATTTGCATGATTCGCAGAGTTGAAATTCGTATCAGCCATAATAATCCTCCTAATATCATGATTAAGGTTGTGAAATCAAAGCCTCAATACATATTATGAGGAAACGGCGAATTCGTGCATAGAAAAACAAAAAAAAGAGAAATTTCCGGTTGGACAAAGCCTGTCAATATCTTTATTTTACCATATCGGGAAGTTCGAATCAATAAGGCAAATGTGAACAAGTGGTTTCTCTCAGCGGCGCAGGTAATCTACAATCTCAACGGTTTCTCCTCCCCGGAGATAAACCCGGGGAACCCGTTTGCTGATGTCGCAGATAATTTCATAGTTAATTGTATTTGCAAGGGAGGCAACTTCATCTACCGAAAGGAAATTGTCCTCTGAATGCCCGAATACCGTCACAATGTCTCCGGCTTTCGCCTGCGGGATATCGGTAACGTCCAGCATCAGCTGATCCATGCAGACCTTGCCGAGAATATTGGCAGGTTTACCGTGCAGCAGCATTTTTCCCCGTCCCGAGAGCGCACGGTGGTACCCGTCGGCATAACCGATCGGGACGGTGGCAATCCGCATGGGGCGATCCGAAATAAAGTTTCTGCCGTAGCTTACCGAGCGTCCGGGCGGAATCTCCTTGACCATGGTTACGATGGTTTTCAGCTCCATCAACGGTTTGACCGGCAATATATCCTGAAAGTCGCCGCTGGGAGATAAGCCGTACATGGAAATTCCCATCCGAGCTAAATTGCAGAGCGGATTGGGATGCCGAATGATGCCGGCGCTGTTTTGAAGATGGATATGGTGAAAGCGGATGCCGGATTCCTGCAATCGCTGTACCAGGCTGTTGAAGGCATTTTGCTGGGCGTCGGTATAGTCAAGCGATTCCGGACTCAGCTCATCCGCCACCGAAAAATGAGAGAAGATGCCTTCAAAGGAGAGATTTTGCAGCTTGCAGACCGATAACACTTCTTGGGTGGCATCGGAATCCAGTTGGTTGACAAATCCGATGCGTCCCATGCCGGTATCGATTTTCAGATGGCATTTTACCGTAACACCGGCAGTGGCAGCCGCTTGGCTGAGTTTTTCCGCATATTCGGTGCAAAACACGCTCTGGCTGATATTTTGCTGTGCCAGGACGTCGGCATATTCTGCGGGGGTAACGCCTAAAATCAGAATATCCCCGTCTGCGCCGGCATTGCGGAGAGAAAGTGCTTCCTCCAGATTGGAAACGCCGAAAAAGCGGATGCCCAGCCGGCAAAGCTCGGTGACAATTGCTTTGTCGCCGTGCCCGTAAGCGTCGGCTTTTACAATTGCCATCAAATCTGTGCTTTTCGGAAGACAACCGCGCAGACTGTTAATATTATACTCCAGATGATCAAGATTAATTTCTGCCCATGTTCTTTTTAATAATTTATTCAATCGGAAGGACGCCCTTTCATAAAAATGTAATTATTTATACATAAAATAGAAATAATATTAAAATATAATTTAAAACAAACATTTGTTTGTGATTTTAAAGAAAAACGATAAATGATATTTTTGAAAAAATCATATCAGGCAGACGGATATACACCGCCCGTCCAAGTATAGCGTAACGATGCGACCTCCTTTAAAAAAACAAACAGGATAACGGAGGATAACCGCGCTTGGCGGCAGGAAAGGAATATGCGGATGATTAACATTGCAAAATCAGTAGCCTTTACCGGACACCGCCCTGAAAAAATTGCAGCCGGCGGTCAGGAGGACAGCGCTCGGATTCAACGAATCAAGCAAGAGCTGCGGGAAGCTGTCATCGGTAAAATCGAAGCAGGATGCAATTGCTTTCTAAGCGGAATGGCAATGGGTGCTGATCTCTGGGCAGCCGAAATTGTGCTGGAGCTGAAGCAGTTTTATCCCCATATTTTATTGACGGCGGTGATTCCGTTTGCCGGACAGGCTGACCGCTTTCCCGAAATGTGGCGAAAGCGATATGATGCCGTGCTGGCAGGCTGTGATTACGTCACGGTGCTGAGCGACAGCTATTACAAAGGCTGCTTTCGGGCGCGCAATCAATGGCTGCTTGATCATTCCGAGCATCTGATTGCCGTATTTAACGGCAGTCGGGGCGGAACAATGCAAACGCTGAATGATGCGCTGCTTTCAGGGCATCGGGTAGTGGTGATCCAATGCTGATTACTTTTTTCGGTTTTTGCTTGAGGAAGAGCTGAGAATCGAGATACCGGCAACATTGGCTATGATAGACAGTACCATTAAAACGAGGCTGAGAGAAGAGTCTGAAGTCAAAAAAAGAAGAACGCAGACGATCAGGCTGACGATACCGAGTACCAGCAAAAGCGCGCTGAAAACTTTTAGTCCCATAAAAATCGATTCCTTTCCGTAAAAGTCAAAATCTTTGCTTTTTATTATTATGCAAACTTTTTGCGAAACGAAGTGAAGCGGCATAACAATGTTTTTAAAACGCAACGTGTTTTAAAAACATTATAACACAAATTCATCAAAACAAAGTTTTGATGACCGCCGTGGGCGGAAGCGCTGCAAAGGCAGCGCAATTTATTGTTGCAATAGAAAAGCGACGGTGCGTTGCGCCGTCCAGCCGCATTTTATGCGGCGCGTAGCTGCATACGCAGCTACTTTGCTTTTTATTATAACACAAACCGTCGCATAAAACAATGTCGAAAAATATTCACTCTACCGAAAGTAGAGTGAATATTTTTGGCTCTACTTTCCCAAAATTTTCAGTGGAGAGAGAAAACTATAGGGTAGGGTGACAGAAAGACTGTTTTGGGATATAGTAAATATGAGATCGGAAGATCAGATTTTTCCTTTGGTATGTTGTGAAAACATATTGAAAACGAATTTGTTCTGCCAACATGACTTTACTGATAATATAAAGCGAGGTTTTTTTATGAGTTCATATGTTTTGAGTTGTTGTTCCACCGCCGATTTGTCGGCGGAACATTTACAGGAAAGGGATATCCATTATATTTGTTTTCACTTTTCGTTAAACGGAAAAGAATATGCGGATGATTTGGGAAAAAGCATTTCGTTTGAAGATTTTTACAAAGCGATGGCGGAAGGGGCCGAGACCAAAACCTCCCAGGTAAACGCAGAAGAGTATATAGAGTATTTTGAATCTTTTTTACAACAGGGAAAAGATATTTTACATGTCTCTCTTTCCAGCGGAATATCGGGCGCCTGCAATTCGGCGAAAATCGCCAAAGAGACGCTGGAGGAAAAATATCCGGAGCGGAAAATCAGAGTGGTAGATTCATTGGGGGCTTCTTCAGGATACGGTCTGTTGATGAATAAGCTGGCAGATCTCAGAGACCAGGGGATGGAAATTGACGAACTGACCGACTGGGCAAATCAGCATAAGCTGGAACTCCATCATTGGTTCTTTTCCACCGATCTGACCTTCTATGTCAAAGGCGGACGTATCACCAAAGCAGCCGGATGGTTTGGGACAGTACTGAAAATTTGCCCTCTGTTAAATATGGATCATTTGGGACGTTTGATTCCACGGCATAAAATTCGGGGAAAGAAAAAGGTGATTCAGGAAATCGTTGACAAAATGGAGCAGCACGCACAGGACGGACTGAAATATTCCGGTGCATGCTATATTTCTCATTCCGGTTGTTATGAGGATGCGCGGGCTGTTGCTGATTTGGTCGAAAAACGCTTCCGCCGCCTTGACGGAAAGGTAGTCATCAACAGTGTCGGTACTACGATTGGCAGTCATACCGGTCCGGGAACTGTGGCGCTGTTCTTCTGGGGTGATCAACGCACCGATTAAACGGGACAGCTATGATTCCCTTCGGCAAAAAAGAGCAAGGAGTTGTAAAATCAACTCCTTGCTCTTTTTATACTTATAGCTTATCTGCCGTAAAACTCGTCGGTTGCCTCAAAGAATGCGTCAATGTTTTCCCATTTGGACATCGGCGGAATGTCACAACCCGAGGAAATGACAAAGTTCGGATATTTGCAACAGGCGTCCATGACATCTTTGGTTGCTTTTTTCACCGATTCCACAGTGCCGTTGCGGAGTTCTCCGGCAGGATCGACATTTCCCATTGCGATAGTATCCGACGGGATATGTGTCATCATCTCCGCCATTGAGATAGCGTTTCCGAAGTGATAAGCCGAAGCTCCGGTGGACAGAATGGCGTCGATCATGGCAATCGTGCCGTTGCCGCAATTGTGGTAAATGACAAGGAAGTTGTCGTCCTGAACCGCGTCTACGATTTGTTTCACGTAATCGCAGGAAAATTCCTGTGAAAGCGCAGGAGACAGCAGTCCGGCAAGGGGCTCTGCCATAATAATACCGTGCGCGCCCGCAGCCTTGTATGCGTTTGCGTAAGCAATTAAAAAGTCGGTGACTTTTTGGAGTACCGTATGTACCATATCGGGATCCTCATAGCAATAGATCATCGCCTCGGTCACATCCATCAATCTGCCGGCAAGGGAGAACGGACCGATGATGCCGGCGAATACCGGGCGATCGGTAATCTCCTTGACCGCTTTTTCAATTGCGCCGATATAAATACCGGTTCTGCCCGAGCCGATTTCGGGAATTTTCAAAGCTTCTGCTTCTTCCAATGAAGAAACAATACTGCCGGTAACGGTCGGCACTTCGTCATCCGAAAAGACGATCGAGGAGCCGAAACACTCTGCTTCTACCGACAAATCCATCAGGCTGACCGACGCGGCGGACGGTACCCGGTCAGCGACTGCTTTCATCCCTTTTGCCTGGATGTCGCTGTCCGAAATCAGATCTTTTACACTGATTCCCAGCAGCTGAATTGCCGGGAAAGACAGTACCGGCAATGCCGTTTTCTGCGGGGCATCGAGCATCTCCTGTAACCATTTGCGCATATCTTTTTTCACTGAAATCACCAATCCTTTTTGATTTGTATTCTTTTGCAGATTACCGCTTTCTTATGCGGGAACAGTACAATTGTAAAAAGAAACTAACCATAATATACAAGAAACGGTGGAAGATGTATTGTAAAATATTGAAAAAAATAAAATGATTTCATTCAGATAAAGCAAATGGATAGGAAAAGTGAATTTGAATTTTGGGAGTCATAGATAACAGAACGCTGAGCGTCCTGAAAAAAAGGAACCGCCTTTTTCTCGTAAGGCGGTTCCTTTTAAAACGATCTATTTAATTTGTACCTTATTCTGCAATATTGATCCGGTTTACAGCCCGTTTCAGCTTCAGCTCGGCAAGGTCATGTTCAGCGTTGCTTTGGGCGTGCTGTAACATTTCGCGCGCCTTTTCCTCGGCACGTTTTGCCCGCTCTAAATCAATTTCGTCTTTCCACTCGCAGGTGGTGGCTAAAATCAGTGTTTTTTCCCGATCCGCCTTGATGAAGCCGCCGGACAGTGCCGCGATTTTCTCGCCGTCCGAAAACCTGATTTTGAGCGCGCCGGTGCCGAGCGCAGAGATATATTTTGCGTGTCCTTTCAGAATGCCGACATCGCCCGAAATGGTGCGTACAACGACTCGCTCCGCTTCGCCGTCAAAGAACATCCGCTCGGGAGTAACAATGGAAAGATGAAAATCCGACATATCGGGACACCTCCTTGAATTGATGATTACGCTTGTTTGGCTTTTTCCAATACATCCTCAATGCCGCCGGCGAACAAAAATGCCGATTCGGGAATATCATCGTATTTGCCCTCAAGGATTTCTTTAAAGCCGCGGATGGTTTCTTTAATCGGGACATATCTGCCCTGCATACCGGTGAATTTTTCTGCCACTGAGAAAGGCTGAGAAAGGAAGTTCTGGATTCTTCTGGCTCTGGCAACGGTCAGCTTGTCCTCGTCTGACAGCTCGTCCATTCCCAGAATCGCGATAATGTCCTGCAGCTCCTTGTAGCGTTGAAGAGTAGACTGCACCGCTCTGGCTACCTCATAATGTTCTACGCCCACGATTTCGGGGGTAAGAATACGGGAGTTGGATTCCAGCGGATCCACAGCCGGATAGATACCGAGCGAAGAAATCGCACGGGAGAGAACGGTGGTGGCATCCAGATGTGCAAAAGTCGTTGCGGGTGCCGGGTCAGTCAGGTCGTCGGCAGGAACATAAACTGCCTGCACCGAAGTGATAGAGCCCTTCTTCGTAGAGGTGATTCGCTCCTGTAATGCGCCCATCTCGGTCGCCAAGGTGGGCTGATATCCAACCGCCGACGGCATCCGTCCGAGCAGAGCCGATACCTCTGAGCCTGCCTGGGTAAAGCGGAAGATGTTATCAATAAACAGCAAAACGTCCTGCCCTTCGCTGTCACGGAAATGCTCCGCCATGGTCAGACCGGATAAACCAACCCGCATTCTTGCTCCCGGCGGCTCATTCATCTGACCGTAGACCAATGCGGTCTTGTCGATAACGCCGCTTTCTATCATTTCATTGTATAAATCATTGCCCTCACGGGTACGCTCTCCGACACCGGTGAAAACCGAAATGCCGCCGTGCTCCTTGGCAATATTGTTAATCAGCTCCATAATCAGAACGGTTTTGCCCACGCCGGCGCCGCCGAACAGTCCGATTTTTCCGCCCTTCAGATAAGGCGCAATCAAATCGACTACCTTGATGCCGGTTTCCAAAACCTCGCTGGAGGCTTCCTGCTCTTCATAGGAAGGGGCAGGACGATGAATCGGCAGGCGCTCCGCCGATGTTACCGGTTCTTTGTCATCCACCGGCTCGCCCAGCAGATTAAAGATTCTGCCTAATGTGGCTTTTCCGACCGGAACGGTAATCGGCGAACCGGTATCGACCGCCTGCAAGCCCCGAACCAGACCGTCGGTCGAGCTCATGGCAATACAGCGCACGGTGTCGTCACCGATATGCTGCGCGACTTCCACTACCAGCTTTTTCCCCTTATTATCTATCTCGATTGCGTTAAGCAGATTGGGCAGACAACCTGCCTCAAACCGAATATCAAGCACCGGTCCGATGATTTGGATGACCGTGCCAATGTTTTGTTTTGCCATGCTTTTTGATTCCTTTCCCTTAACAAACGTCAGTTGGCGGCTTGTGCGCCTGAAACGATTTCGGTAATTTCCTGGGTAATCGCGCCTTGGCGCGCACGGTTATACCGGAGCGATAAATCGGAGATCATCGCGTCGGCATTATCGCTTGCCGCTTCCATGGCAGTGCGCCTTGCGCCCTGTTCCGAGGCAAAAGATTCAATCACTGCACCGAGAATCATTCCGCCCATATATTCCGGGATAATACTGTCAAATACCGCTTCGGCAGATGGCTCATAGATGACAAGCTCTCGGCTGCCGGGCAGATCTTCTCCTTCAAAGGAAAGCGGGAGCATCTTTAAAACGGTCGGCGTCTGTGTCAGCGCCGAAACAAACTGGGTGAATACGATAAAGACCTCGTCGATTTCCTTGGCGCGGAATTTTTCAATGACTTCGTCGGCAATTTGGTTTGCAGTGATAATGTCGATGTCCTCGGCAATACCGGGATAAGAGGACAGGAGAGAAAAGCCGCTTCGCTCATAATGTTCCGCCGCTTTTTTGCCGATGGCTATGACAGAAACGTTTTTGCCGGCGCTTTCGGCGTTGACCAGTTTGAAAATATTCGAATTGTAGCCGCCGGCAAGTCCGCGGTCGCCGGCGATGACAATATAAAGCGAGTTCTTCACCGGTCTTTCCCGGGTATAGATCGAGGAAAAATCGGTGTTATTGTTGGCAATTTCCGAAATCGCCTCGTACAGCAGATTAAAATAGGGACGGGAAGCCTCTGCCCGTTCTTTTGCCCGCCGCAGCTTAGAGGAAGCAACCAGTTCCATTGCCTTGGTGATCTGCATGGTACTTTCCACACTCTTGATGCGGCGTTTGATATCCTTCATGCCGGACGCCATAAACCATCATTCCTTTCTGTTGTTTTTTGCGGATGAATCCATTATTTTGCAGCAAGGAAGGTAGGAATAAATTCGTTTAAAGCTGCGTCCAGCGCAATTCTGTTGTCGTCGGTCAGCAGACCTGTTTCGGTGATGGAGGAAACAATTTCGGGATGAGTTTCATCCATGTTCCGTAACAGCTCCTGCTCAAATTCGGGAATATCCGATACGGCGATTTCCTTTAGGAAGTTGTTGATGACGGCATAAATGATAATGACCTGATGCTCCACCCGCATGGGAGAGTTTTTATCCTGCTTGAGCACTTCCACGATACGTTCGCCCTTGGCAAGACGCTCCTTGGTATCGCGGTCAAGGTCGGAGCCGAATTGGGAGAAGGATTGCAACTCCCGATATTGAGAATAGGACAATTTCAGGGAGCCGGCAACCTTTTTCATCGCTTTAATCTGAGCGTCGCCGCCGACACGGGATACCGAAATACCGGGATTAATGGGGGGACGAACGCCGGCGTTAAACAATTCGGTTTCCAGAAAGATCTGGCCGTCGGTAATCGAAATCACGTTGGTCGGGATGTATGCCGATACGTCTCCTGCCTGGGTTTCAATAATCGGCAATGCAGTCAGAGAACCGCCGCCGTATTCCGGGCTGAGATTTGCCGCACGCTCCAAAAGACGGGAGTGCAGATAAAAAACGTCACCCGGATAAGCTTCACGCCCCGGCGGGCGCTTGAGCAGCAAAGACAGCGCGCGGTAGGCGACTGCCTGCTTGGATAAATCATCATAAACGCAAAGGACATCTTTGCCCTGATGCATAAAGTATTCGCCCATCGCGCATCCCGCATAGGGCGCAATATACTGAAGCGGCGCAAGCTCGGAGGCAGTTGCCGATACGACGATGGTATAGTCCATCGCGCCGTTTTTGGTCAGAGTGTCAACCACTGTTGCAACGGTAGAGTTTTTCTGCCCGATTGCGACATAAACGCAGATAACGTCCTTGTCTTTTTGATTGATAATGGTATCGAGCGCGATGGTTGTTTTTCCGGTCTGTCGGTCACCGATAATCAGCTCCCGCTGTCCACGGCCAATCGGGATCATGCTGTCGATTGCCTTGATGCCGGTCTGCAGCGGACGGTTGACCGATTTTCTTTGAATAATGCCGGGTGCTTCCGATTCAATGGGTCGGGTTTCGGTGGTCAGGATCGCTCCTTTGCCGTCGATGGGTTCGCCCAGTGCGTTAACCACCCTGCCGAGCAGGGCTTCCCCGACCGGCACCGAAACGATTTGACCGGTGCGTCTGACGGTATCGCCTTCTTTGATTTGGGCGTCCGAGCCCAACATAACGGCGCCGACAAAGTCCTGCTCCAAGTTGAGTGCCATTGCCTTTACACCGTTTTCAAATTCGAGCAGCTCGCCCAGCATACATTTTTCCAGCCCGTGCAGTCGGGCGATTCCGTCCCCGACCGTTACCACGGTACCGACGTCGTTGAGTGCGAGCTGATGAGAAAAGTTTTTAATTTGCTGTTTGATTAAGCCGCTGATTTCTTCGGGGCGTAATTCCACGAAAAAAACCTCCTTGGTTCCTCTGTTGCGGGCTTTGCCGCCGCGGAGTCAATCTAGTCTGCTGAAAGTTTTGCTGTTCGTCTGCAGGCAGCCTGCCTGCAAAACGGACAGGCTTAGATTACCTGTGTCTGTATCTGCCGTTTTAAGAGGGTGAGTTTCTCCCGCACCGTGCCGTCGATTTCAACATTGTCATATTGCAGCAGCACGCCCCCTAAAAGCGATCTATCCACCTTTGCGGTAAGCTCGATATTCTTCTTGGTGATTGCCGCAAGCTTATTCCGGAGCTTTTGCTGTAATATGGGCGGCATCTCTACCGCGGTCACCGCAGTCACCGCCAGGATATTCTTTTCCTTGTTTAAAAGAGTCTTAAATTCATCGGCAATCCCTGCCAGATGAGAAAACCTGCCGTTTTGCGCCAGCACCTTTAAAAAGTTTAACAGACAGCCGTCTGTTTTGCCGTCGAACACCTTGCCGATGAGGTCGGTTTTATCCGCCTTGGAAACGGCGGGAGAGGATAATAAACGGACGAAGTCGCCGTTTTCGGACAAAATTTTTGAAACGGCGGCAAGTTCGCTGCCGATGACTTCCAGCTTGTCCAGTTCAGCCGCAACCTCAAAGAGAGATTTGGCGTAAGTGGTTTCTACAATTCCAGCCATGCCTGATGATTCCTTTCTCTGTTTTTGTGCGCGACAGGTAAACCGCCCTGTCCGACATCATAAAAACAGAATCTGTATCTGTTCAATAAGGGGCAAAGCCCCGATATTCATGATTGCCGGTCTGACATCTGAAGATCGTCGATATCGTCAATAAAAGACTCGATCAACCGCTGGTGTTCCTTCGTGTCCAGTTCCTTTTCCACAACCTGACCGGCAACCAAAAACGCCATATCCGAGATATCGTTTTTGATTTCGTTGACCGCTTTTTTCTTTTCGTTTTCGATTTGTTCTTCTGCTTTTTTCAGGATGCCGGCAGACTTCTGATGCGCTTCGGCGATAATTTCTTCGCCCCGGAGCTGTGCTTTTTTGGTTGCCGACCGAACCAGTTCGCCGGCTTCCTCTTTGGCGTTTTTGAGATGTGCTTCATATTCCGCCTGCATTGCCAGCGCAGAGGTTTTGGCTTCCTCGGCAGCCCGATAGGTTTCTTCTACTTCGGATTGCCTGTCCGCAAGCATTTTCTTTACCGGCTGATACAGAAAGTGCTTGATGATCAGGAACAAAATCAGCAGATTTCCCCAGGTGAAAAGCAGCTGCCAGAAATCTATGCCGAAAAAGCCGGTGTATTCTCCCCCGGGAGAGAACAACGACCCGAAAAAGCCGGTAATGGATTCCCACATATTATGATCATTCCTTTCGCGTTACCGTTCATTGCCGCTTGGACGAATCCGATTACAGCATATTGATGAGCGGATTAACGAACAGGAGAATGATTGCAATAACCAAGCCGTAAATACCGGTAGATTCCGCAACCGCACAACCGACCAGCATCGTTTTCATAATATCGCCCTGTGCTTCGGGCTGTCTGCCGACTGCTTCTGCCGCTTTGCCTGCCGCGAAGCCTTGTCCGATACCGGGACCGATACCTGCGATCATTGCCAATCCTGCGCCGATAGCGGATGCTGCTAAAATAATTGCTCTTTCCATAGTAAAAACCTCCAAGTTTTGAATTGCGTAAATAGGGGATGCTTTCGTGGGTCTTTCTTATTTATTATCTTTTAATCCGATGCCGCGTTGGAGATGAAAACCATCGTCAGCATACAGAAGATAAACGCCTGTAAAAATCCGGTGAACAAATCAAAGTAGATGGATAAGAACGCCGGAAGTCCCAACTGCAAAATCGGGACGCTGATATGAAGCAGTGCCGTTGACAAAGATGCCAGTCCGCCGTAAATCAGGGTAGTGATAACGACGCCCGCCGCCACGTTGCCGAAGTGACGGAAACTCATGGAAATCGGGGTGGCAACCTCGCTGATGAGGTTTAACGGAAGCATAAACGGCAGCGGCTGTGCGAAGCCTTTGAGATAGCCGCCCAGCTTGTGCGCCCGGATATTATTGTATTGGATTAAAACAAAGGTAACAAGCGACCAGCCCAGCGTGGTATTAAAGTCTGCAGTGACCGGACGGACACCCAGCAGACTGATCAGACTGCCGCAGACCGAAAAAATCATCAACGCCAGAATAAAAGGCGCGTAGCTAATAAATTTCTTGCCCATGGTGCTTTCTACCAGACTGTCAATCAGGGTAACGATTTTTTCCGCGACAAGCTGGGTTTTTCGTGTCGGAATCTTACTGAGCTTACGGGTCAGTATCTTCGACAGGATGAATACCGCCAATATAATGCACCAGGATGCAACGATGGTGTCGGTAATGTTGATTCCGCCGAGAAGATTGATGCGGAACAGGATTTTTGGGCCTTCCAAAGGATCGCCCTCCTTGCAAAAAATAGTCAAGTTTTCCCAAAAGGGATAGATAAGGCTTGTCCGGCAGGGGAAAATCAGTGTTGTTTCTGTTTCTTGTTGCCGCCGGTAATAGTTTCAAAGATTGCCCATCCGAAAAAAGTGATTTTCGGAGCAAACAACGGCAGAATGACTCCAAAGGGATTTAGATAGGGCAGTTTGAAGGAAGCAACGATTACCACCGCCGCCAATAACAGCCGAATGGTATAATTAACAATCATAAACCGTTTCGCATGCAAAGGATGCTTGGTGCAGGCTTTCTGGCAAAGACTGCCCAGCAGCATAAAGTTTGCCAGCGTAAACAGACTGCCGAAGAGCAGTGAAATCAGCATGGTGAGCGGATTCACACGGCATAGCAGTCCTCCGGCGAAAATCAGTATATCCATTCCCACCAAGGTCAGCGCGACCTTTTTCAGTTCTTTCAGAATGATTTCCATTTCGCTCACTCCTTGCTTTTTTTGTTTCGGTCGGAGTTGGTATCCTTTAAGATACCACGGACAAAGCGGTAAAAAGTGACGCCCATTGCTCCGAATCCGAGTCCCAGTCCGATCAGTAACATCCAGCTGCCCAGATGAAACCGGCGCTGAAGCCAGCCCGCTGCCCACAGGCAAAGCAAAAGCGGAACAACAAGGGATAATCCGAGCTGGGTAAACTGCACGGCGGTTTTGAGCAGCCGGAACCACTCTCCGCGTTTGTCCTGTTGTTTCAAAGCAAACTCCTTAACAATCTATGATTTCGTGTATTTCAAACTTATTATAAACCCAAAACCGAAAAAATACCAGATTTTTTCTTTAACATTATATTTGGATTTATGAACATTGTGAACAAAAAGTAACAGGTTTAAACCAAACGCTTCTTTTTAAATACCGCAGCAGTCAGGAAATAAAGGAGAACGCCTGCGGCAAGGGTGATTACAATTGTCAGCCAGTATTCCCAATCCACAGCGCCGGAATAATCCGAGGCATATCCCATCAGTGCAAGGGGGCTGAATCGGTTTGCCTGTATCATCGTCAGAAACACCGAAACAAAATAGATAACGATATAAACGATAATTGCGCTGATTCCGGCTTTTCCGGTCATGCAGCCGACCGACAGCATCAGTGCGGCGGCGAATGCCATAAACAAACCAAATGCCGCAACCGCCGGCAAGGTGTCTAAAACATGCACGCGGTCCGAGAATAAAAATCCGGAATAGAGAAAAGTCAGACAAAAACTTAGGATAGCGCTGATAAAAGCGATAGCGGGATAAACCAGAAATTTTGACAGAATATAAACAGGACGGGAAAAACCATTGCAGATCGGAATGACGCAGCTGTGATTTTTTTGATCTCCGCCCGCTGTCCGCATCATAGACAAAACCAATGCCAACAAGCCCATGTTCATAAAGTCGGAGGAAAAGCTTTGAAGCGCCATTGCCTGATTCGCCTGTATCTGACTGCTCAGAGCCTCCATACCCGGAAGAGAGGACATAGGCGCAAGGAGCAGCGGCGTAATCAATATCATGATCGGATCTGCGAGGATAAAAAACAGAGCCGGCAGGAAAAAGGCAAGCCAGCGTTTTGTGCCGAAATACTCCATCCATTCTTTTTTAAAACCGAATTTTAACTGCATCAGAAACCGCCTCCTTGTTGTGCCGCAGCTTGCGCAGAGGATCGGGCAGCCGCGCGGTAACATACTTGCATATAAATTTGCTCCAAAGAAGTCGTTTGAGATTCGAAGCGGACAACGGTTTCGGGCTGTTCGGCAAGGAATCGGAATAACCGGGGAGCGCTTTGCGCGATATCTCCCTTGAGCTGAACGTGAAAGACCTTCTGATCGGAACGGAAGGAAGCTACAAAGTCGGTTTGCAGCAGCTTTTCACAAAGCGGCTGTGAAAAATCGGACAATTCAAAGCTAACGGTGTCGCTTGCATATTTGCGGTAAAGCTCAGGTAATGTGCCGGATTCCGCAATGACGCCGTCGTTCAGGATTCCCACCCGATCGGCTACCCGTTCTACGTCGGTCAAAATGTGGGTGGAAAGCAGTACGGTTTTTCCCATCTGTTTTAGGGTTTCGATAATCTGCATCACCTCTGCACGTCCCTGCGGGTCGAGCGCCGAGGTCGGTTCGTCTAAAATAACAATATCATAATTGGCATAAATGGCGGCGCCGATGCCGACCCGCTGTTTCATGCCGCGGGAGTATCCGCCGATTTTCCGATCTGCGCTGTCCTGCAGACCGATAATGCGGATGACTTCTTCGGTGCGCCGGTATAAATCGCCGGAATAACGGCATGCCGCTCCGATGTAATTGAGATACTGACGGCAGTTCATATATTCAAACAAGGCAGGGGCTTCGGGCAGATAGCCAACCTGTACCCGTCCCGCCGTCACAACTTCCTCCCCGCCGATGCGGACGCTGCCGGCATCTTTGGCAAGCAGTCCGGTGATGATGTTCATGGTGGTGGACTTGCCGCATCCGTTTTTGCCGATAAAGCCGAATACTTCTCCCTTGCCGACAAACAGATCTACGCCCTTGAGCACGGAAAAGTTTTTATAATTTTTCTGTAACCCTTTAATTTCAATCATTTTTATGACCATTCCTTTTAAACGTTACTTCTTCCGGATTGACGACGTTGACCGGAACTCCCTCTATATAAGCGCGCAGATTGGAAACAACCTGATCCAGCAATCGCTGTCTGGTTTCCAACGCCGCCCATGCAATATGCGGAGTGATCACGCAGTTTTTGGCGTGCAGCAGCGGATTATCGACCGTCATCGGCTCCACGTCAACCACGTCCAGTCCGGCGCCGCCGATGAAGCCTTTGTTCAGTGCCTCTGCCAGATCGGGCTGATTAACAATCGGACCTCTTGCCGTGTTGATCAGAATGGCGGAGGATTTCATTTTCGCCAGTGCTTCGGCATTGATCATTCCTCTGGTTTCGTCAAAAAGCGGGCAGTGAAGCGAAACGAAATCACTTTGAGAAAGGAGTGTATCAAAGTCGGTGTAGCGGATATCCATTTCGGGAGGAAGCGGTTTTTCGGTTCGGGTATAAACCAGTATTTTCATATTGAAAGCCGCCGCGATACGGGCAACCTGATGCCCGATACTGCCGAATCCGACCAGCCCGATCGTTTTGCCTGCCAGCTCGGTCAGCTTTTCATAAAAGCAAAAGTCCTTGGAGGAAGTCCACTCTCCGTCCTGAACCCGGCTGTTATGTTCTGCGACCCGATTGGTGAATCGGAGAATCAGCGCAAAAACATGCTGCGCGACTGCGTTTGTGGAGTAGTTCGGAATGTTGGTGACGGTGATTCCCTTTTCGGCAGCGCATTGGATATCAACGACGTTGTATCCGGTAGAAAACAGCCCGATATACTTCAGGTTGGGGCAGGATTCTATAATGCTGCGGTCAATCAGCGTTTTGTTGGAAAAAGCGATTTCTGCGTCACCGATTCGCTCGGCGGTGAGTTGGGTAGGCGTCCTGTCATAGTAAGAAAGATTGCCGAACTCCTTCAATGCTTCAAAGGACAGGTCGCCGGGATTCAGTGTATGCCCATCCAGTATTACCATTTTCATAAAACATCCACGTCTTTCCGGTTTTGCGGTCAGTCGGAAACGCAAAGCCTTCGTAAAACACGATTATCGAACGGAAACGACCGGCTTTTTCCATTTGCCGGTCGCTTGCTATTTCAAGAAGAATCAGTCTTTGTCGGAATCGGAATCTTCTTCCGCTTGTGTATCGGCTGGGTCTTCAGCAGTTTCTGCATCTGCGGCGCTGTTATCGGTTGTTTCGGTTGTATTATCGACATCATCCGGAATTTCCGACTCATCGGCATCGACCGCACCATCAGTGTCTGAAACATCAGTTGTTTCGGCGCCGAAAGCGTCTAATTGGTCAAGGGTGCTTTGCATGGCGTTTTTCTTTCCGGGATTCCGGAACAGAAAATAAATCACGAGAATAAAGAAAACCAACTGAATGCCGCCCAAAAGCAGAACCTGCCATTGCTTTTTGCAGACGTAGGTCAACAGCGTAAGCGGAATCCAGATAACAAACAAGAGCTGATAAATCTTTTTTTCCTTTAAATAAGAATAGAGAAAATAAGCAGTGCCAAGAACCGCTAAAGCTAAATGAATCCAGAATTGCCAGTTCAAAACGATCAACGCCTTTCTGTTAAAATAAAAAAATGAGTAAAGAGAACAGAGCTGATTTCATCAGCGGACGATCTCCGGAATAAAAGGATGATCCGCTGTTTTGCCAATAAAGACTTACACCATTGATTATATCATTAACATTTTCTAAAATCAACCAATTTTCGTCGAAAAATCGGGTTTTGTTCTTTCTGCCGAAATGAGCGGCCCTTTTTTTGCGAAAGCAGACAGCATAAAAGGGATTCGGCGCAATCTTCCATACTATACAGAACAACTGCCGAAAAAAGAACAAAATCGGAATATCTTCTGATTTTAAAGAGAACTACTTGCATTTTATGCAATTTCATGGCACAATAATACTATCGTTTGTTGTATCAAAGTGAATCAAAAAGGAGAAACAATTTATGGCGCATCAACTTGTTATTGTGCTTGATTTCGGCGGACAGTATAACCAACTGATTGCACGGCGTGTCAGAGACTGTAATGTTTACTGTGAGGTACTGTCTTATAAGACGCCGCTGGCAGAAATTAAAAAGAAGAACCCTACCGGCATCATTTTTACCGGCGGGCCGAACAGCGTGTATCTGGAGGATTCCCCCAGTATATCTAAAGAAATATTTGAGCTGGGTGTACCGGTTTTGGGAATTTGCTACGGCACACAGTTGATTGCGCATTTGCTGGGCGGTAAGGTGGCAACGGCGCCGACCAGCGAGTACGGCAAGACCGAAACTTTTTACCGCAATGATTGTTTGCTGTTTGCCGAATTGCCGGAAAAGGGCATTTCCTGGATGAGTCATACCGATTATATTGAAAAAGCACCGGAGAAATTCAAAATTACAGCCCATACACCAGTGTGTCCGGTTGCAGGAATGGAAAATGCAGAGAAGAAGCTGTATGCAGTACAGTTCCATCCAGAGGTTATGCATACTCAGGAAG
>ERZ827524.227-NODE-227-length-79267-cov-7.400028_pt1 | contig 79267 bp, 74 predicted proteins | sample MGYA00519702_ERZ827524 | MGnify/ENA primary metagenome ERZ827524 (study PRJEB31778, sample SAMEA3449341) | human gut metagenome | biome: human gut; feature: human-associated habitat; material: faeces | place: United Kingdom | collected 2010/2012 ...
GGGGGAGAATAGCCCTTTCCGCAAATGAAAGAATAGCTGAATTTCTTGATTTTGCGATTCAAGCCAAGTTTGCTTATGTCAACAAGCTGAGACGCGCGGATTCTGCGCGTTGTCCACAAGGAGGAAGCATATGAACCATCTGAACGGAAAAAATGAAGAAGACCGCCGCATTTACGAGCGCAGCGCCCGCCTGATTCTGCTGCTTGCTCTGCGGGACATCGCGCCGGGCGCAAAGGCGCGCTTTGAGCACAGCATCGGCTTGGGGCTCTACCTGAACGTGAGCGGCGTTTCGCTGACAGCGTCGCTGGTGCGCAAAATCGAGGTGCGCATGCGCGAAATTTCCAAGGCCGACCTGCCGATTGTCAAATCCCGCTGGACGCGCGAGCAGGCGGTGGCGTATTTCCGCGCGCAGGGGCAGGAGGACACCGTGCGCCTGCTGGCGTATCGCCCGTTCGATCATTTCGACGTGTATACCTGCGACGGGCTGAGCGAGTATTTTTACGGCGACATGGTGGAATCGACGGGCGAAATCCAATCCTTCGCGCTGCGGTTTTATTACCCCGGCATGGTGCTTCTGCTGCCCGCCGAGGCGCTTGACGGCGCGCCCGCGCCGTTTGTCGAGCGGCCGAAGCTCATGCGCGCGTATGTCGAGGCGAACGTCTGCTCGCGGATTCTGCAATGCGAAAACGCCGCCGACCTGAACGACATCATCGCAAAGGGCGACGCGCGGACGTTTATCCGCGTCAGCGAGGCCATGCAGGAGCGCGCCGTCGCGCAGATCGCCGAGCGCATCGTTGCCAACGGCGCGCGGGTCGTGTTCATCGCCGGGCCGAGCTCCAGCGGCAAAACGACCTTCGCCAACCGGCTGAGCGTGCAGCTCCGCGTCAGCGGCAAGCGCCCGCTGGCGATTTCGCTGGATAACTACTATAAAAACCGCGAGATGATCCCGCTCGGCGCGGACGGAAAGCCCGATTTGGAATGTTTGGAATCCATCGACGTGGCGCTGTTCAACGATCAACTGGTGGAGCTGCTGGCCGGGCGCGAGGTCGAGCTGCCGCTGTATTCCTTCAAGACAAAGCGCAGGCTGGAAAGGGGCGTGCGGCTCAGGGCGCAGGAGGATCAGGTGATCGTCGTCGAGGGCATCCACGGGCTGAACGACGCGCTCAGCGAGGAGATCCCCAGCGAGCTGAAATACCGAATCTATGTCAGCGCGCTGACCCAGCTCAACCTCGACGGCCACAACCGTATCCGCACGACGGATGTGCGCCTGCTCCGGCGGATGGTGCGCGACGCGCGAACCCGCCACACCGACGTGACCGCGACGATGGCGATGTGGGACAGCGTCCGCGCGGGGGAGGAAAAATACATCTTCCCCTATCAGGAGAAGGCGGACGTCATGTTCAATTCGTCGCTGCTGTATGAAATCGCGGTGCTGAAGAAATACGCCTTTCCGATGCTCAAATCCATCCCAAAGGATAGCCCGTATTACACGCGCTCGCGGCGGCTGGTCAAATTCCTTCATTATTTCAAGGATTGCAGCGAGGAGAGCGAAATCCCGCCGACGTCCATCCTGCGCGAATTTATCGGCGGATGCACGTTTTACGATGAATAACGCCGCGCCGCCCTGCTCACAATAGCGGCAAGGAGGCGAATCAAGTGAAAAAATGGTTTTTGACGCTGATGTGCATGGCCGCTGTCAGCGTGATGATGGTCGGCTGCTCCGCCAACACGGTGAGCACAGCCCCGACCGCGTCCCCGATGGCGACGACGGCCGCGCCGACCCATTCCCCGATGGCGACGGCGGAAGCGACCGCCGAACCCTCGCCCGCCGCGACGACCGAGGCGATGACGCCTGCGCAGGCCGGCCAACTGGCCGAGAAGATCGCGCAGGCCGTGCAGCAGATCAGCGAGATCGACGAGGCGCAGGTCGTCGTGAACAACGGCCGCGCGCTGATCGCCGTCAGGTTTGACGCGCAATACAGTGCGGGGCTGGACGACCGCATGAAGCAGCAGATCACCGAAACCGTGCAGAAGGTGGACGACAACCTCAAGGATGTGGAAATCACCGACGACGACACGCTCTACGGCCAGATCAAAGGGCTTGGCGAGCGCGTGGCCAACGTGACCGGCCTTGACGAGCTGGCGGATGATTTCGGCGACCTCTGGGATCGCATCGTCGGCCGATGACCCCATCCGGCGCATAACGGCGCAGGCGGCGGGGCGATGCCGCCGCGAAGAGAATTTTCCCCCCAAAAAACAAAATCCGAACCTCTTCCGAAACGAACGGAAAACGGGTTCGGATTTTTGCTTAACGTGCAGGAAATTGCGTCAAAAGCAAATTCTGCACAAAAGGCGAAGGCGAGCGGATCAATTTTCCGCGTACATCGCCACCAGCTCGTCGCTGCCGGCGGCTTTCAATTCGGAAAGCCACGCGGCGTAGGTTTCGTCGTTCAGCTCAATTTCGCCGGTGGCGAAGCGCGCAACGCCCCTATCCACCAGACCACCGAGCACCGCGGTCAGCTCGTTTGCGCGCTGCTGACGCGCAAGGCTCAGCGCGTGCGCGGGGATGACCTGCTCGCTGACGGCGTGGACGCGCTCGTTCTGCTCGAAGACATGCTGATCGACCGGACTGGCGACCTTGGATATGAAATCGCTGGGATAAAGGCCGGGCATGGCCGCGCCGGTGTACATCAGCACGTTTGCGCGAACGTCGTTGATCGTCCGGCTGCCGGTCAGCTTGAACGACCATGTGCCGTCCGCGTTCCAGACATAATCCTCGCCCTCAACGCCCGCGTAGGCCAGCAGCGCGCCGTCCTCGCTATAGAGCGCATCGACCCAGCGAAGCGCGGCGGCGGGGTCTTCGCAGGAGGAGGAGACGGCAAAGCAGCCCGTCCACACCTCGCCCAGCAGGTCGCGCCAGCGGGTCGCGCCGGAAGCATCCGGCATGAGCAGCGCGTCGTAATCCGCCGCGGCGGCGGAGGGAACGTGCGTATACGGTGTCATCGTGACGATCAGGCCGCTGGTCACGGGCGTTTTTTCATCAGAGGAGGCGGCGGAGAGCGCCGCCGTGCTGTGCATCGCGGTGAACGCGGTATGGGGCAGGATGCCCTGCGCCACCCAGTCGCGCAGGGTGGCGATCCATTCGCGATAGGCGAGCAGCTCCGGCGCAAAGGCCAGCGAGCCGTCGGGCAGACGCGCGAGGTTGCTGTCATCTGCGACGACGCCGAAATACGGCAGAAGCCAGCGCATCTCGTAAACGCCGATCAGATCCGCCGCGACTTCATCCTGCTTGAAATTGCCGTTGGGATCGCCCGCCTTGAACGCCAGCAGCACGTTGGTCAATTCCGCCACGGAGGTCGGCACGGACAGGTTCAGCGCGGAAAGCCACTTCGCGTTGATCCACACGCAGACCTGGCGCTCCGTCGTATTCAGCAGGGGGAGGGAGGCGATTCGGCCGTCGTCCAGCGTGATGGCCGCCCGCCAATCGGGGTGCGCCGCCAGCAGCGCGGAGAGGTTGGGCATGTTGGCCTCGATCAGCGGCGCAAGGTCGATCAGCGCGCCGCTTTCCAGCAGGGTCTGCTCCTGCGCGCGGGAGAGATTCGCCTTGAAGAGCACATCCGCCGGGATGCTCCCCTGCGCCATGGCGGCAATCAGATTCGCATACTGCGTTTCATCTGAAACGGCGTGCGCGTCCATGGAAACGCCGGTCAGCGCCTCCATGCGCGGGAAAAACAGGCTGCTCTCCCAGTTGCGCTCGACGGTTTCGGTTTCAAGCCCGGTGAGCGTCGTCGCGCTCGCCGCGCCTGCCAGCAGGGACAGGGCGAGGGACAGAGAAAGGGTTTTTTTCAAAAAGCTGTGCATTGTGCGCCTCCGAGAATCAATTTACCGTGATTATACCATACTTTGGCTATGGAGAAAAGGGGACGCGGCGGATGGTCAGGGCGGACTATTCGCGCGTCGGCCGCCATAGGATGGGCGGGACGGGAGGCGAGGCGCGGTGCTGGAGGCGATGCTCGAGGGATGGCGCGGCAAGCGTGTGCTGATCGTGGGGGATCGAGGCGGCCTGTGCGCGTTTCTGATTGCGGTTTTGGATGAAATCGGCGTAAGGCCGGTATGCGTCAGCGACCGGGCGGACGCGCAGACGCTCTGCCGCGCGCTGACGGCAGGGCGGGTGAGCGCGGCAATTTTGCCGGGAGAGATGACGGGGCGAAGCCTGCCGGAGCGGCTGGAGGCGACGCTCACGCTGACGCGGGAGGTGCGCGAGGCGGGCGTGCCGCTGCTGCTGGCGATGTCGGATGCGGCGGTCTACCGGGGCGGCGGACGGGTGAACGAGGCGGGAGAAATCGGCGGGCGCACGCGCGAGGGAATGGAGGCGAGCATCCTGCAAACGGCGCTGCTGGGCGCGGCGCGGGGGCTGATGGGCGACGCGGTTCGGACGATGCTCGTTCGCCACGCGCCGGTCTTGGGTGAAGACTGCGCGGCATGGTGCGACGCGCTGCTGGAGGGGCGGACGATCCGGGTGCGCCATCCGGCGGCGCGCGGGGTGTTTGTGCATCCGCTGGATATCGTCTGCTGCGGGCTGACGCTGGGCGCGCGGGCGTTTCAATGCGGCGAGGGCGGCGTATATAACATCGGGACGGATGAGCGGAGCATCAGCACACGTCAGAGCGCGGCACGGAGGCTGGCAATGCGCCACGGCGGCGCGGGCACGGCGCAGGAAGAAACGGAGGACGGCGAGCCCTCGGCGCAGCTTTTGGATGGAAGCGCGGCGCGGCGGCTCTGCGGCGCGGCCTGTCGGCTGGACGTGGATCAGGCGCTGGATCTGCTTCTCGAGCAGCGTCGTGCGGCGCGGGCGGGGCAGGAGGAGGCGGCCATCCGCCGGATGACGCGGACATATCTGGAAGGCTGCCGCGCATAACCTGAAAGCGGAGGCGATGATATGGAGAAGAACACCGTGCAGCTCCCCCGGCATACCCTGATGCTCGACGGACGCGCGCGCGCGAAGCTCACCGGCGTGACGGCGGTGAGCTGTTTCAACGACCGGGAGGTTGTGCTGGAAACCGGCGAGGGCGAGGTGGCGCTGCTCGGCGAAAACCTGCACATCGAGCAGCTGAACCTCGACGACGGCCAGCTCGACGTGACCGGAGAGATCGTGGGCGTCGAATACAGCGAGGCGACCCAGAGAAAGGCGCGGCGCGGGCTGTTCGGCCGCAAGAAGGGGTGACCGCCGCACAGCAGGCGCAGGCGCTCGGATGGATGGCGGCGCTGGGCGCGGCGGCGGGGCTTTGCTACGATCTGCTCGGGCGGCTGCGGCGCGGCTGGCTGACCGCGGGCGCGGCGGATCTGTTCCTCGGGGCGCTCTGCGCGGCGGGCATGACGGGAATCGCGCTCCGCCTGCGGATGAATCCGTTTCGGCTCTATGCGTTTGCGGGCGTGGCGCTCGGACTGGCGGCGTATGCCGCGACGCTGGGGCGGCTTCTTCGCTTTTTCGCGGCAAGAAGCGCGCGTTTGCGGGCGAATCCGCGCGAATGTGTCAAAAAAGTTAAATAACGTCGCGGAGATGATGAATTTGTTGCAGGAAAAAATGAAAAAAGGTCGAATTATGACTGTACAAATTTGTCAAAAGATGCGGGGGATGGGCGACGTGGCCGCAAAAAGAAAGAGAATCAGGCCGTTTCGGATTTTGGCGGTGCTGATGGGCGCGGGGACGCTGGCGATGCTGATGCGCTTTCCGGCGAAGGCCGTGAGCCTGGAGCGTCAGCAGGAGCAGCTGGTGGCGGCGGCGCAGGCCTATCACGACGCGCAGAGTGAGAACAACCAGCTCAAGACTGCGCTGACGGAGATCGATTCCTCCGATTTCATCGAGCGCACGGCGCGCAGGGACTACGGCTATTGCTGGTACGGCGAAATCATCTATCAGGTGGGCAATTTGGACGAGATCGAGCAGCAGCTTGATTTTGATGTATACGGACAGGATTAAGCGGAGGGAAACGCCATGCGCCTTGGCTGCATTGGAATCGGGTCGAACGCGATCCGCCTGCTGGTTGCGAGCTGGAAGGACGGGCAGCTTTGCGATGTGCGCCGCGAGCGCCGCGGGACGCGCCTGTTCGCCGGGCTGATCGGCGGAAGGCTGACCGAGGAGAGCATACAATCTTCTGTGAACGCTGTTGACGAGCTGGCGCAGTGCGCCCGCGGCGACGGCGCGCAGGAGATTTTTGTTTTTGCCACCAGCGCGGTGCGCGACGCGGCGAACGGGCGGGTCTTCACCGACCGATGCGAGGCGGCCTGCGGGACGCGGGTGGAGATCGTCTCCGGCGAGGAGGAGGCGGTGCTCTCGTACATCGGCGCGAGCGACGGCGGCGTTTGCGGCATGATCGACATCGGCGGTGGCTCGACGGAATTTACGCTGGGCGAGGGCGAAAAAATCCGCGGCGCGGTCAGCTTGCAGATGGGCGCGGTGCGCATGAACGCGCAGCGGCCGGTTTTGAGGCTCGATGATTACGCGGCGACGGTGGAACAATGCAGGCGGCTCATCCAGCGCGACGCGCAGGGGCTGCTGACGCTGGGGATGAAGCCGGACTGGGTCGGCGTCGGCGGGACGATGACCACGCTGGGCGCGATGCAGTGCGCCGTTCCGCTCTTTGACGCGGCGCGCTGCGAGGGCATGCGGATGGATTTTGAAACGGTCGCGGGCTGGGGCAGGCGGCTTGCGCGCATGAGCATGGCTGAGCGGCGGCAGGTGCCGGGGCTGATGGTGCACCGCGCGGACATCATTCCCAGCGGCGTGGCGATTCTGGAAGCCGCGATGCGCGAATTCGGCATGGACTCGATCCGCCTTTCCGCGCACGGCAACATGGACGGCTACCTGAAGAAAAAATTTCAAAAAAAGGATTGACAGAAGCCGAAAAATTGTGTATAATGATCCTCGTCGTCAGAACGACGGCGCTTCACATCGCGGGATGGAGCAGTCTGGCAGCTCGTCGGGCTCATAACCCGAAGGTCGTAGGTTCAAATCCTACTCCCGCAACCATATGGCGGCATAGCTCAGCTGGCCAGAGCATTCGGTTCATACCCGAAGTGTCATGTGTTCGAATCACATTGCCGCTACCAGAGAATCCAGTCAAGATGATTGCTTGGCTGGATTTTTTGATGTGTAGGAAATTGCATAAAACCGTCCGCGTGAGCAAGACTTTGATGCGTGGCAGACTTCGGCGGAAGTGAAGGCGGGCTCAGCCCGCTTTTGTTCATGTCAAAGTGCCGAAATTTTGGGATTTCGGCACTTTATTTGTCACATCTTCAATAAAATAACAACTGTTTAATCCTTGCACGGATTGAGTTTTTGGAGGCTTTGCGCAGTCACATGCCGTGCCACAAACGGTTAAAGAAGGGTCAGCAGCCTGCGGGCATTTTCCAAGTCTTCTTCCTGCGTGTGGATGTACATATTCTGCATGGTTTTCAAATCTGCCCAGCCGCCCATGCTTTGCAGCGTTTTTTCCGATACGCCTGCGCGGTAGGCACGTGTGGCGAAGGTATGACGGAAGCAATGCGGCGTTTTGCCGTAGACGTTGATTGCTGCGCAAACGCGCTCCCACAGGCGGCGATTTGCCTGAAAGGTGAGCGGCTGATGCGTATCATCGCGCATGTGCAGCAGATAAGCGTCGGGATCGTGCATTTCCTCCGGTGTGAGCGCGAGAACGTCCCACAGCTTGGGAAGCATCAGCATGTGGCGAAAGCCCGCTTCCGTTTTCGGATCGCCGATGATGGTTTTCGCTTTGGCATAGGTGACGCTGCGCTCGATACGGATCAGCATTTTATGCGGATCAATGTCCTTCATGCGGATGCCGCGGATATCCTCGCTGCGTGCCGGGCAGTAGAGCAGCAGCGCCACATAACGGCGGTCAAGCAGCTTGGGTATATCCGGCAAATGCGCCTCGATGTCTTCGGCTTCCTTTGTGGTCAGCGGGAGACGTGTGCTCTTTTTCTTGGAGGGGTTGCGCAGTCGCTTGGATTTGGATGGATTGCTGGGAATCAGCCCATCTTCAAAGGCGACGTCAAGCACCATGCGGACGACCAGCCAGATTTCGTCAATCGTCTTCTTGGAGAGGGATTCTTTGCTGTTGAGAAAGAGCTGCACGTCGTCGATGGAGATATCCCGAACATCCATTTCGCCGAAATATGGCAGAACGTGGCGTTTGAGATAGCTTTCATAGCCGGTCAACGTGGTTTCGCGAACCTTGCCGACTTTGTAGAGCGTAAACCAACGCTCGGCAATATCCGAAAAGCGTGTACTTAATCCGTCTTTGCGATGCTGCCCGTTTTCATCCGGCGGAACGACAACGCCCTCCGTGATGGCGTGGGACAGATACGATTGAAAGAGTTCCTGTTGCGTTGAGCCGGTCAGCCAGAATACTTTCCCGTTGATGATCGCTCGTTGTTTGAGTTTTGCAGACATATCCGGTTCTCCTTGTCCAGACATGTCTGACGGGGCCGGTGTGAGGTTGTCAAGGATCGTGGATTCCACGCCCATTGTAGCATGGTTTGGGGGCGGCGTGAAGCCCTGAATCGTTGTCATGGGACTCCTTTCATAGAAAAACAATTCAAGTGGCGAAGTGGCAGGCTAAAAGGGCTTAGAGCCGCTTCGCCACTTGAGGAAAAGGACTAAGAGAGCAGACTCACCATCCACTGTGTTCCGTCGCGGACGACGTACAGCTTGGATGCGAGGTTTCGTTTGGCGGAACGGACGGTACGCGGGGAAATGCCCTGCTCCTGCGCGGCTTTGTCGATGACGCTGCTGGGACAGACGCGCCCGTTTTCAAGCAGGGAGAGAATGAGCTTTTCGGCACACTCAACCTTTGTGGGCGTGTGTTCCGAGCCGGAAAGCAGCTCGTCGGCGGTGAGCTGATATTCGCCGAGCCAGCGAAAACCGTCCGCGTCGCCGAGTGAGAAAGCCAATGACTTGCCCGGAGGTGCCAGCGAGCTTTTCTCATGCGTCAGCACCCGCGTGGTGGGGTCGTCCCTGACTTTGCCGATGAACAAGAGACTGCGCACGGCGGCAGTCATGTCGATGGAACCAAGCCCGCGATAGGTGCTTTGTGAGCCGGATGCTTTGTTGAGATGACCGATCATCAAAATAGCGCAGTCGTGGACTTCGGCAATTTCACCCAGTGCACGGAAGATCGGGCGCACTTCGTTGGCACGGTTCATATCGACCTGAGCGCCCAGAAACGCCTGAATCGGGTCGATAATCAACAGCTTGGCTTGATTTTCGCGAATGGCACGTTCAATGCGGTTGTCTGTCAATGTGAGCATGGATTCGCGGTCGTCAATGACCAACACGCGGTCAAGGTCGGCACCTGCTTCGATTAAGCGGGGCTTGACGGTATCGCCGAGACCGTCCTCCGCCGTCTGATAGATCACGTTGAAGGGTTCAAGCAGCTCACCGTTTGGAAGCTGTTGACGGTTGGTGCAGGCGGCTGTGAGATACATGGCGAAATAGGTCTTGCCCTCGCCGGGATTGCCTTGCAGGATGGTCAGCTTGCCGAAGGGAATGTATGGATACCAGAGCCAGTGAACGGCGGTTTGTTGTACGTCGCTCAGGCGGATCATGGGAACGGAGTCGGGCATGGGAACCTCCTTATCTGGATATTTCGGAATGATGTCGTTCTTCTCGTTCGCGAAGCAGAAGATCAATATTGTGCTGCACTTGTGAGAGCTTCAGCAGCTCGTCGCGAAGAGGAATCAGGCGCGGGGCTTGTTCGGCGTAACTTTGTCGGAGGGTTTCAAGTTCTTCTTTCCAAACCTTGATTGTCGGCGGTTTGTCGCTCAGTTTTTCTTTGAGAATGCGGCGTGCAGCATAGAACAATCGGAGTTCGCCGTCATGTTCCTGTGCGTAAGCGTCTCGCCGGTTTTTCCAGTGAATCGCGTTCAGGTTTTCATAAATCGGCTTATTCCTGGCGTAGATGTCTGCCTGACGAATGAGCACTTCCGATTCGCGGATTCGGGAAGAAGTGGAATGGAGCGCATCGCTCAACTGATGAAAGGCAGAACGGGTTTCGGAGAGTTGAGTGGAAAGGTCTTCAAGGGTGAAAAGCTGATGGGCTTGCAGAAAATTGACGGTTTCGGCAAATTGCTTGAGGTCGCGGACTTTTCCTTTTTGACTCCATGCCTGAGCATAGCGCCGCTGCTGTGCTTCGCTGACCAATTCCCAAAGCGTGGGCGTTTTAGAGGCTTCCGGCTCAGAGCGGAGAGCGTTGATCCATTCGGTCAATTTCGCGATCTGTGCTTTTAATGCGCGTGTCAGCCTGTTGGTGGAGCGAATCCAGCGGTTCAACTCGCCTTTTTCCGTGCGGATGCCTTTCTGCTCCAGCTTGCGAACGTTGGGACCTTCGTGAACGGTTGGAATTTGTTCGACGCTTTGCCGCGCATAAGAACGGTGGTCGATGCGCGAAGGAATTCCCTTTTCTTCAAACTTGGCATTGACGGCGTTGCACCATGCGGTGCGCCACGATTCGAGTCTTTCGGAAGAATGCCAATCGGTGGTATGGACGGCATTGAAACGGTAGCGACCGTCTGAACCGCGGATGCGGTTTCCGCTGGCATCCAGCATATATTCGCGGCGCTGCTTGGGCGCAAAGCTGCCGTCAGGATTCAATGGACGCATGGTGGTCATGACGTGCATGTGGGGATTGGGAATGCCGCCGGCCTTGTCGGGAGAATGAATGGCAAGGTCGGCGATCGTTCCGCGATCCACAAATTCTTTTTGCACGAAAGCGCGAGCCAGTTCGATATTCTCGTCCAGTGAAAGTTCGTTTTGCAGCGCGATGTCAAAACTGTATGCGAGCTGCGCTTTGGGATGGCGTTCAGCGGCTTCTACGGCGTTCCAGAGCGTTGCTCGGTCACGGAAGCACTCGGGGGCATGAGCAGGCAGCAGAATTTCCGTATGGAGAACGCCGCCCTTGCGTGTGTAGTCGCTGATTTCGTCATAATATTCGCTGTACAGGCGTTCGCCTGCGCGATATGCTGCGGCGGCAAGGGCGCTCTGTCCCGCGCTTCGCTTGATTTGAGAAACGGAGAAATGATACAGCGCCATCAGCTTTGTTCAAACGATGAAATACCACGCGGATCATGCGCAATTTGGTTTTCATCGGCGAAGGCAAAGCGGATGTTTTCGATATCATCCTCATCATCTTCGAGCGTCATATCCAGGAGAATGTCCTGTACTGCGGAGAGCGCAAAGATGCGCTCCATGACGCGGTAAAAATCGGCTTTATTCAATGCGGCAACCTGCGGGCAGAGAGCTTCAATCGCGCCGCCCATGTTGCAAAGATGATGGGTACGCTTTTTCCTGCTCAAGATTACGCAGTTTTTGATTCGGTTCGATGTGGGAAGAGGGCGTTTTGTTCATAGCGTATGGATTCCTTTCTGAAAAAACGAATGAGAAAAACGGCTGCGGAAGGATTCAAAAACTTTGCGGCAGACGGGATCTGCTTGCAGATCGTGGCTGATGCAAAGTACGCGGGGGATAGGCGCAGAGCGCCGCAAGAGGGGGCAGCCCTCTTGGACGCAGCAACGCTGCGCAAAGTCTCTTGCGTTGCGGGAGCAGGGCAAAGAGGAAAACCGCGAGTAAAGCACGAAGATACATCCGAAGGATGTATAGAAGTGCGCCCTTCCGTTCCGTCGGGTTCTGTCGATCGACGAGCAGATCATATCACAAAAACAAGAAAAATAACAGACGATTCCCAAACGATGGATAAATTCGCAAAATCGCAAAAAATCCACGCTCTTGAAGCGGTTATCCAAATTGAAAAATGTGAAAAAACGATGAGGGGAAAAAAGAAATGCTTGAGACGATGCCGATTTTTGAAAAAATAAAGATGCTGCGGGACAGACACGGGCTTACGCTGGACGAGCTGGCGGAACAAACGGGGCTTTCGCGCTCGGCGTTGAGCAATTATGAGACGAACGAAAGCAAAGAGGTCAGCCAATTTGCGCTGGTCGCGTTGGCGAAATTCTATGGCGTTTCAACGGATTATTTGCTGGGACTGTCAGCACTCGAAAACCCGATGCAGGGAGATATTCATGATCTGAATATCAGCAGTGAGATGGCAGAGCTGCTCAAAAGCGGAAAAATCAACAACCGACTGCTTTGCGAAATGGCGACGCATCCGGATTTTCCGAAATTACTGATGGATATGGAAATCATGGTGGACGGCGAAGCGAGAAACGCGATTCGGGCGATTGATATGCTGTTTGAAGCCGTCCGCATGAAAATTATCAAAGAGACGAACATCAGTGAGGATTCAAATGCCCAGATCCTGACGTTTAAGGAAGCGCAGATTGACGAGGACGAGTATTTTGAGATGAAAATCAAAAACGACCTGCGCCCAATCCTGCGCTTCATGCGGGACAAGTACGCCGAAAGAAGCGAGGGAAGTCGGCAACTCGAAGAAATCGAGAAATATGTTCAGCAGCTGATTCGGGAAGCGGACATTGTCCGTGAACAGAAAGAACAGAATGTCCCCGATGATGAAATCTGGATTGACCGAACGATAGCCATGCTGATGGCGAAATGGAAAATCAAGTGGAATAAACTGACGGAAGTGCAGCAACGCTCGTTCAAAGAGGTGCTGATGCAGTCGGAATTGAGGAAGGAGCAGCTGCCGAAAAAGAGGATGAGGGGAAAACAGAGAAAGTGACTTTTTGGAATGATGTATCTGAAAAAGTCCAGATGAATTGTCGATTTTGGATGGATGACATGGTATAATGAAACAGACTATTGAAGCTATTTGATTAAATTTGAAGGAGTACAGATATGGAAAAAGCTCAGGCCTCTGCGAATATTGGATTTGAGAAGCAGATTTGGGATGCAGCATGTGTTCTGCGCGGAAATATGGATGCATCTGTATATAAAAGCGTTGTATTGGATTGAATTTGGAAGCACAACTTATATAATCATTGATTATGAGAAGTGAGAACTCCTTGTCGATAAGAATCTGATAAAACTAATCTATAGACTATCATTAAGATGCGTCCCGATGAAATGCTGCTATAACATGCCTGAACATATTTGTAAAAGCTAGAATGTTTAATTGATGATATTTCATATTTGTTCCGAATGAATATGTGGGAAAAGAAATTAAGGAATAAGATAAAAATAATTGATGATATATGTTTCGATACAGAAAAATGACTTGCTGTGATGATTGATTGAATAGTTACATTTTGAAAGAGAGAAAATGGAAATGGTAGATTTTGCACCGGGTATGAGAACAATCATTCGAGATGAAGAATGGATGATTAAAAAGATTGAGACAAACAATCTTGGAAATAAGACCTTATATTGCGTTGGTATTTCTCTGCTAGTCAAGGACAGAGAGGCAAGTTTTCTTACTGATTTGGAACAAATCCAAGTCGTGAATCCTGCTGAAGTGAAATTGGTTGCTGATTATTCACCATTCTATAAGAGAGCATTGCTATATCTAGAAAGTCAGTGGCGTCAGCAGATTCCTACCGATTTCAACTTACATATTGGACATCGAGCAGCTATGGATTTGATGCCCTATCAGTTAGATCCGGCTAAACTGTCACTTCAGCGTCCTCGGCAGAGAATTCTCATTGCGGACACCGTAGGTCTCGGCAAAACTTTGGAAGCTGGCATTTTGATGTCTGAGCTAATTGCTCGTGGTAAGGGTAAAAGAATACTGGTTGTTACCGTTAAGAGCATGATGACACAGTTCCAAAAGGAAATGTGGAACCGATTCACCATTCCTTTGGTGCGCCTTGATTCTAACCGGATTCAAAAGATTCGTGCCAACTTGCCGTCGAATTATAATCCTTTTTTCTATTATGACAAGACAATTGTATCTATCGACACCTTAAAGCGAGACGTTGAATATCGTACTCATCTGGAAAATGCATATTGGGACATTATTGTAATCGATGAAGCTCAGAACGTTGCAGAGCGTGGAGATTATCAGGCGCAGCGTTCTCGTCTTGCGAAGCTGCTTGCAGATCGTAGTGACACCATGATAATGTTGTCCGCAACGCCTCATGATGGTCGGGCAAAGAGTTTTGCTTCTTTGATGAATATGCTCGATCCGACCGCAATTGCAGACCCAGAAAACTATACTCCCGAAGATATTAAAGGACGGTGCATCCGTCGTTTCAAAAAAGATGTCAAAGACCAGGTCAGCGGCTCTTTTCTGGAAAGAAAAATCACACTTGAGCGTTGCAATGCATCCGCAAAGGAAGAATACGCTTTTGATATTTTTGCTGAAATGCAACTGGAGATGGATTTGGGTAAAACCAAAGGTTCAGGTCAGCTGTTTAAGACCAGCTTGGAAAAATCTTTGTTCTCCAGTCCGGCGGCTTGCATCAAGAGTATCGAAGCACGCTTGAAGAAACTATATAAAAAATATGCCGCAGATGACATCAAAGATATTCGTCTGCTTGAAGGTCTGAAAACTGCGTTGGAGGCAATTACTCCGGCAGATTTTACACGCTATCAGAAACTCCTTGATCTCCTCAGAAGTAAGGAATACGCTTGGAATCCAGCTGATAGCGGCGACCGTGTCGTTATCTTTACTGAGCGTATCGAAACCATGAAGTATCTTGCTGAAAGACTTCGCCAAGACCTTGGATTGAAGGCAAACGTCATCCAGGAGATTTCCGGAGGGATGAGCGACGCCGAACAGCAACGCATCGTTGAAGATTTTGGCCGCACGGAATCTCCGGTTCGTGTTTTGGTCGCATCGGATGTAGCATCTGAAGGTTTGAACCTGCATTATTTGAGTCATAGATTGATTCATTTTGACATTCCTTGGTCTTTAATGGTGTTCCAACAGAGAAACGGTAGAATCGACAGATATGGTCAGCAGAAACGCCCTGATATTCGTTATATGCTCATTGAGAGCGATAACAAACGTATCAAGGGCGATATGCGCATCATCGAAATCTTGATTACAAAAGAGGAACAGGCTCTGAAAAACATTGGAGATCCGTCTCTGTTGCTCGGTAAGTTTACCATTGAAGATGAAGAACTCGTTGTAGCTGAAACAATCGAAGCCGGTTCGGATTCAGATGCTTTTGAACAAACATTGGATGCGGGTGAAGACGACTTCGATCCATTTGAAGCGTTAATGGCAGCAGCGGGCAAAGAAGAAGATGAGGACGAGAAAAAATCAGAGATTGTTTCGGATGACACCTTGTTCTCGGATATAGATTATTTGTATCAGGCACTCACATATCTAAATCAGACAGAAAATCATCCTGTTGAAAGACTGAAAACAGTTTCCGGTTTGGATATCAGGTTGACTCCGGATATGGAGCGACGTTTGAAAGCACTCATCCCGGAAGAAGCACTACCGCAGGGAGAAACCCTCCGTGTTTCTGATGATAAGGCTTTCTGCATGGAGCAAATGCGAAGCAGTATGCAGAAAAACATGGACGAGTCTGCCTGGCCGACTACTCAGTATTTGTGGAAACTCCATCCCATTCTGAGTTGGGTTAATGACAAAGCAGGTTTGCTGTTTAAGAGGGATGAAGCCCCTGTTATTGGGCTTCCTGGAACGTTAAAGGCTGGCGAATGCATTTATGTTGTAACCGGCAGCATGCCGAATCTAAAGTCAACCCCTTTGGTTGATGAATGGTTTGGTTTGTTGTACCAGAATGGCAAATTTGTTAGGGTGTTAGCCATGAATGAAGTGGTACAGAAAACAGGATTGAGCAATCCCAAGATTCCGAATACGAATTGTATCGGTGAAGGTGAAATTTCCGCTGCAAGTTCCTTGTTGCGCGATGTAGTTTCCCAAGCAAAAGTGCATTTGAATGAACATTACAATAGATATCTGACGGAAATGAATCCGCTGCTGGATGAAGAAGTTGATAAGTTGATTGCGCTTCAGGGGAAGCATAAAGAATACTACCAGACGACATTGTTCGAGCATGAACGAAAAAGGCAGGAGCAGGAGCGCCGGGTAGATGAACTCTTTGATCAGTTTACGAACTGGGTGAAAGAGACTTTGACAATACAGAACAACCCATACATCAGAGTTGTATCTGTGCTGATGGGGGTATCGCAATGAGCATGGATTTAACAGGTATCGTCAATAAAAACGAATACTTTACCAATCATTATTTTTCCACTGTGTTTGAGGAAAATGCGAGTGCCACCATAAGTGGATGGAATGCAGAAGCAAGGGAGTCGGAAGAAAGCCGTACTCCCTGGTCGCTTTTGCGTCAGAATGCACGACAGTATTATACGGCACATGATAAGTTTGTCCGTTCTTCTGTAAACTTACAAGTGCTCGCCAATATCAAGGCGCTTGCGGGTAGCTATCTGAAATCATTGGGCTATCCGGAAGCAAAACCAGAAGTTGTGACCGTGGATGACTCTCTGTCGATTCCGGTTTATCTCGAAATGACAAAGAGCAATGGCGCACCAGTGCTGTGGGTATTGTTGTCAGCATCTAAAGAATCCGATGCAGGCATTATGGAGAGCTTTGTTTTTAATGCGGATGATGTGGATGAAGATGCAGTTGGAACGCTCCATAAGGGTATTCTGAATGAAATACCAAACAAGGACTTGGTGACGAAAATCCTTTTTGGCTCTGCGGAACCGCCTCGTTTCGTTATGCTGATTGGCATGAATCAGATTGCTCTTGTTGACCGCAACAAGTGGAATGAAAAGTGCTATCTTCAGTTTGAACTTGAGGAGATTTTTTCTCGGCTGGAAAACACGACTTTGCAGGCAATGGCTGTCCTGCTTCATAAGGATTCTCTTTGTCCTGATGATGGAAAAGTTCTGTTGGATGAGTTGGATGAACAGAGCCAGAAGAATGCTTCCGGTGTATCGCAAGACTTAAAGTACGCCCTCCGTGAAAGCATTGAACTGCTCGGTAACGAAGTCCTTTACGATATGAAGACACGCCTTGGTCGTGATCTTGATGCGAACCCTGTAGATGCCGGACAGCTGACGTTAGAGTGTCTGCGCTATATGTATCGTATGCTGTTTGTGCTCTTTATTGAGTCCAGACCGGAACTTGGCTATGCACCGATTAAAGCACAGAGTTATTACTCTGGATATTCTCTGGAAAGCTTGCGAGATATTGCGGATAACGTCCGTGATGATGTCAATGAAGTCGGTGATGGCTATTACCTGCATGAAACTCTGGCAAAGCTCTATGAGCTGATTTATGACGGCTATCCGAAAACGGAAGAAGAACTGAAAAAAGCAACAGGTTCCAATAGCCTGCACGATATGTTCCTGATTGCTCCGCTGAAGGCACATATCTTCGATCCGGAATATACCAAGATGATTACCAATGCCAAGCTGAGAAACAGCTGTATGCTGCGCATCATTGACCTTATGAGCTTGACAAGGGCAACGGGCAGAAGAAATGGTCGCCGTGGTCGTATTTCCTATGCCAATCTGGGCATCAACCAGATGGGCGCAGTGTACGAGGCGCTTCTTTCCTATCGAGGATTTATTGCTGAACATGACCTCTATGAAGTAAAGAGAGCCGGTGACAGTTTCAACGAGCTGGATGTCGGTTACTTTGTATCTGAATCTGAGCTTGACCAATATACCGAAGATGAGCGTGTCCGTTATGAATCTGGTGAAAAAACGGGCAAACTGCGCATGTATGAAAAAGGCACTTTCATTTATCGTCTGGCAGGTAGAGAACGTGAGAAATCCGCATCCTACTACACACCGGAGGTCTTGACCAAGTGCCTGGTTAAGTATGCCCTGAAGGAGCTTCTTGAGGGAAAAACTGCGGATGAAATTCTCAAGCTGACCATCTGCGAGCCTGCTATGGGCAGTGCGGCGTTCTTGAACGAAGCAATCAATCAGCTGGCAGAAGCTTATATCTCTCGCAAAGAGAAAGAAACCGGCGAGATTATCAGCTATGAAAAGAGATTTAATGAATTGCAGAAGGTCAAGATGTTTATTGCCGACCGCAATGTTTATGGCATCGACCTGAACCCTGTGGCTGTTGAGCTGGCAGAGGTTTCCCTGTGGCTGAACACCATTTATGAGGGCGGCTTTGTGCCCTGGTTTGGCACGCAACTGGTGAACGGAAACTCACTGATCGGCGCAAGGCGGCAGGTGTACCGCGTTGAAAATACACAATCCACCTCTAAGGGATTGCGTTGGTATGAGATGGAGCCAGAGCGGATACCTTTGGGAACAAAACGCATGCCGAAAAAGCAGGTTTATCATTTTCTGCTTGGCGATCCGGGAATGTGCAGCTATTCCGATAAAGTCATCAAATCCCTTGAACCGGATAAAATCAAGGAGATGGCAAAGTGGAATAAGAAATTCACTGAGCCTATCACCGATGATGAGGTTGTTACGCTGCTGCGGCTTTCTGCGGCAATTGATGAACTGTGGGAAGCACAAATTCAACAGCGCAAAGAAGTGGGGGTAAAGACACAGGACGCCCTCTCTGTCTTTGGCTATACCGATGACGCAGAGGATTCGCATACGACGATTCGCCAGAAGGACAAAATCTTCAGCGAACGCTATAAGAGTGAACACATGCGGAATGCCGGTCCGTATGCACGACTGAAGTTTGCGATGGACTATTGGTGTGCGCTGTGGTTCTGGCCGATTGACAAGGCGGATCTGCTTCCTAGCAGAAGTGAATTCCTGTTTGATATGTCCCTGATTCTTGAAGGAACCATGGCATCTGTGAATATTACCGATTCTGTCAAGGGTGGTCAGCTTTCTCTGTTCCCAACAGAAATGGAACAGATGGCAATGAATATTATCGACACTTACGGTACGGATACCATCGTAGATATTCCTCGCCTGCGTAAGGAAAATCCGAGGCTTGATCTGGCTGCAAGAATTGCAGAACAGAACAAGTTCATGCACTGGGAGCTTGAATTTGCAGATTTGTTTGCAGAGCGTGGTGGGTTTGATCTGATTATTGGTAATCCACCTTGGATTAAAATTACTTGGAATGAGAAATCCGTACTCGCTGACAGACACCCAATGTTTGCAGTCAAAGAACTAACGGCAAAGGAAACCGCTGTACATAGGGAGAAAACATTAAAAAGTTTTTCAACATATAACACTTATTTGGAAGAATATGTATCGGTTACAGGCGAACAAGCATTTTTGAATGCGGTTCAGAATTATCCGGATTTAAGAGGACAGCAAACAAATCTCTTTAGATGCTTTTTACCGCTTGCGTGGGATAATGGAACATCAACTGGAGTAAGTGCGTTCGTACATCCAAACGGCGTATTTGATGATCCCAAAGGAACAACATTAAGAAAACGTTTATATAAAAAGCTACGATATCATTTCCAGTTTGAAAATGAACTCAATTTATTTGAGGGAACAAATGACCATGGCAGAATGAGATTTTCGCTTAATGTGTATTGCAATCAAACCTCAAAGAAGATAGATGTTATTTCAAACTTGTTTTCACCGTCAACCATATCGGAGTGCTATGAAACCCCTAAATCAGATGTATTGCCAGGTATTAAAGATCAAAATGGGGACTGGAATACGCGTGGGCACCCTGATCGAATTGTAACTGTTGGAAAAAAAGAACTGCTTCTTTTTGCGAGATTGTTTGATGGTAATGATGATTGGGAAACAGCAAGACTGCCAGTGCTACACGCCAAGCAGTTAGTGGGTTTTCTAGAGCAATTTTCTAACCAAGAACGAACCTTTGAGAATATTAGAGACGACATTTGTGTTTCTGTTATGTGGGATGAGACGAATGCACAAAAGTCTGGAATAATTCAAAGGAATATTCATTTTCCTGATGAATTAATACAAACTATTTATTCAGGACCACATATTAGTATTGCAAATCCACTTTTTAAGACTTCACGGAGTAAATGCGTATACAACAGTGACTATGACAATATTGATTTAGATTATGTGAATGATTCTTACATACAAAGATGTAACTACCAACAAAGTTGTTCAAGTAACGAATACTACAATAAGATGCCTTCTACACCGTGGGGAACCCCTTATAATAGTAATTACCGACTTATTATGCGTAGAATGCTCAATCAAAGCGGGGAGAGGACATTGATTCCTGCAATAGTCCCTCCAAAGACAGCTCACATCAACACGGTTATTGGTTTGTGCATGAACGACCATAAAACGCTTGTGTTACAATCTGCACTTTTTCAATCAATTATTGCCGACGGATATATTAAAGTAACAGGTAAAATGGGTATGTATGGAGAAACACTTACCAAATTTCCTATTCTACCAGATACGTTAGCTGATGAGCTTAGAGTAAGGGTATTAGTTTTGAACTGCTTAACTAGTAATTATGCTCAATTGTGGAAAGAGTGCTATTCATCACATTACAACAATGATAGCTGGAGTAAACAGGATAGAAGGCTGAAGAACTCTTTCTTTGAGGCATTGTCCTCAAATTGGAGACGCAGCTTTTCTCTTAGAGACGATTTTACGAGAAGACAAGCATTATTGGAGATAGATGTACTAGTAGCAATGTCTTTGGGGATTACCCTAGATCAGTTATGTACACTTTATAACATCCAGTTCCCTGTTCTACAAAGCTATGAAGCGGATACATGGTACGACGCCAACGGTCGAATCACGTTTACCAACAACCGCAGCCTTGTGGGGGTTGGTTTCGACCGGAAGGAGTTTGAGCTGAACATGAAGGATGCCCCTGCCGGGAAGAAGTTCTATCGCACGATCATGGACGACACCATGCCCGGCGGCCCTGTGGAGCGTACCATTGAGTATGTTGCCCCGTTTGATCGCTGTGACCGTGAGCAGGACTACGAGACTGCTTGGAAGTTCTTTGAGGAGAAGTACGGGAAATAAAAAACAATTACGGAGGTGCTTGTATTGGACTTAATCTCTTTGTTTGCAGCTGAATTTAATATTCCCGTCATCGGAGATGAGCAAAAAGTTTGGTTTTTTAGAACGAAAGCAGGAAGGTTCTATTTTGACTTTCAGGTCAACAATTTTATAGGCCTTGGCTGGGAACAAGTCAGCCCAGATTTGATTACTGATAAGAGCATCTCCTATGACAGCAAGAAGGAAAAAATAGAAGGCCTATACCCGGATGAAAAACGCCCCGGCTTAATACTTGGGCAAATGGATACTTTCTATAACAGAATGAAAGAAAACGATCTCGTTGTAATTCCTTCATCAGGAGGGAAGCAGGTCGCCATTGGAAAAATTGGGTCGATTGTGGAGACGGTATGCCACAAACAACAGTCCGATGACTACGCTAAGTGTGACTATAGCCACAAGAGATCCGTCGAGTGGTTAAAGGTAGTAGATTCATGGCAGGATATCTATCTGTTTAGAGCGCTAAGAGCACAGCAAACTATCTCTGATATCACAGAGGAAGCCCGACTTATTTTTCGCAATCTTTTCCCTGTATATATTTCAGGGGATGCTGTACATATCTCATTTCATAAGGCAAGTCAGTCAGAATTAAGTCTTGCATACAATGTTGAGTTGCAAGCAGGTCTTCTCGACATTATGGATGAAATAGCAAAGCTATATGGAATGGATAGTTTTCGTGATAGAGTGAGCATCAAGACCGCGGTTGGTTCACCCGGCTTTATTGAAATGATTCTCCCCCACATTCCAGTTGCAGTAATTTCAGTTGGTGCAGTCGCAAAAATAGTTATGGGTAAAATCAAAGGTACGGATGGCACTACTGCTTCGGGAATTGCAGCTATCATCTCATCAGTGAACATCTTGATAAATGATCATCATAATCGTAAAAAAACAGATGCTGAAATAAAGCAAATCGAAGCGAGTGCGAGATTGACAGATGCTCAGGCAGAAAAAGAAAAGGCAGAGGCGGAAAAATTGAGAGCTGAAGCGGCCCTGTATACAGCACAAGCCCAAAAGACCACTGCTGAAATTCCTGCGTTGAGAGGAAATTTTGAGCAGGTGTACATGATGCCGTCTGGAAAAACAAATGTTCAAGAGGACGCGGAGCAGGAAGCATTGACTGTCGCAGACGATGCGAAAGTTCAGACAGCGGTATGCCAGCTTAATAAATGTGCAGGAAAGGTTTGTTTAGCAGCGTCTAAATGCGGCCTCACCTATAATGGTCAGAAAATTCAACGCATCGGATAATCATAAAATATTTAGGAGGATTGCAGTATGTTACCATCCATACTTGCTAAACAATTACAGAAAGGCATTGGGGATTATATCGAAACCACATTCCCGATGACCAATGAACCGTTCAAAGGTTCCGTACAGAAAATGCTGGCGAATAAAGGCTCTGTTTACCATGAGCCTTATGTTGCTGTGCGCCTTCCGTTCCGTGTGGCAGCGGAAATGCCAACTTGTTTTGAAGCAATTCATCCTGCATATCTTCCTTATGTGCATCAGCAAAAAGCCTTTGAGCGACTGACCGGAGATGATGGTAGATCCACGTTAGTTGCAACGGGTACTGGTTCCGGTAAAACAGAGTGTTTCCTTTATCCGATTTTGGAATATTGCTATCAGCATCGCGGTGAGCGAGGAATAAAAGCTCTGATTATTTATCCGATGAACGCCCTGGCGACGGATCAGGCTAAACGTATTGCGGAGTTGATCTATGGAAGCGAAGAACTCCGTGGAAATGTGTCTGTCGGTATGTATGTTGGTGGACAAGAACATACACCTGCCCGTATGATGAGTGAACATGGCGTTATTACAGACCATGAAACCATGTTGAACAACGCGCCGGATATTCTGATGACCAACTACAAAATGCTGGACTATCTGCTGGTGCGCCCGAAAGATGCTCTCTTGTGGAGGGATAATGAACCTGAAACTCTGAAATATATCGCGGTCGATGAGTTGCATACATTCGATGGAGCGCAAGGCACAGATTTGGCTTGTTTGCTTCGTCGTTTGAAACGACGCCTGGGCATCTATGATGGATACCTGTGCTGTGTCGGTACATCGGCAACGATGGGCTCAAAGGAAAACGATAGTAATATTCTGAACTACGCAGAAGAAATCTTTGGTGAGCCGTTTGACAAGGACGCAATTATCACAGAAGATCGTTTGAGTGCGCAAGAGTTTTTTGCGGGTGCTGAAGTGACGGAATTTGCGCTGCCAACAGTAGAACAGGCTATAGAATTGGAAAAATTGTCTGAGGAAGATGAGCCTTCTGCTTACTTGCAGAGCGCAGTAAAAGATTGGTTTCCGGACTTCTCTTTTGATGTCCTTGACGATGAAGGGAGAATCCAGCTTGGATATGAGCTGATGCATCACAGCTTCATGCAATCGGTGATCAACCTGACCGGTGGTGCATATTATCAAGCCTCTAAAATCGCAGAAGAGCTGAATATCCATTACCCGGATTTGAAAGATCTGCCTGATGCTACTGTAGTGATCAATTCCCTCTTTGCTTTAATTTCTCATGCGAGAACAGGCAAAGCAGGAAGGTTACGTCCATTTTTGAATGTTCAGGTTCAGCTCTGGATGCGTGAGCTTCGTCGCGTGGTTGCGAAGGTGGATCCGGATGAGATCACCTATGAGATCGCGAATGATTTGAATAAGCAACAGGCAAAGCAGTATCTTCCTGTTGTAAACTGCCGCGATTGCGGTATTACGGGTTGGGTGTCTGTACTCAACGAACGCAGCAATGCCACCATGACAAATCTCGAATCGTTCTACAATCTATATTTCCGTGCAGATGAAAAAATCGTGATGATGTTTCCTCACTCTCACGATGAACGCATTTCAGGGATGATTCCTGCAAGAATTTGCCCCGATTGTCTGCAAGTAAAACTTGGCGAGGATGGGACAGATGAATGCTTCAACTGCGGTGCCGAAATGGTTGATGTAATGATTCCCAATCCGATCAAGACTTCTGGTACTAAGAACCACAAGCAATATGTTTGCCCCTGTTGTGGTAGCCGTCGCGGTCTTTCGTTGATGGGTCTTCGCAGCGCAACAGAAATTAGCGCAAGCCTTTCTCAAATGTTTGCGTCCAAGTTTAACGATGACAAAAAGACATTGGCATTCTCGGATAATGTTCAGGATGCTGCACACAGAGCGGGCTTTTTCAATTCAAGAACATGGCGCTTTGGCCTTAGAACTGCTATTCAAAAATACTGTACCGAGAAGGGTTCTGGTCAAAACCTTGCAGATTTTCAGAATGGTTTTATAGAGTATTGGCATGAGCACATGACTGATGAGCAGTTTGTGAGTTTTTTTATTGCGCCTAATTTAACTTGGAAACAAGCCTATGAAGATATGGTTGAGAAGCGCAGCTTGGGCAAGGATAAGCAGGCACAAATTTTGGTATATGAAGTAGAGCAGCGTATAAAATACGAAATCATGCTTGAATTTGGTCTTGCCGGTAACATTGGGCGAACGCTTGAAAAGTCTAATTGCTCTGTTATTTCCTTTATTGCAGAAGATATCATTCAGATTGCTGATGCTGTACAAGAAAGAACGATCAACGAACTTGGCGTGTTGACCACTGAAAGATTGGATTCGTTCAAACGCATGGTCATCGGGTACTTGAACTTAATGCGCACAAATGGTGCTTTTGAGGATAAAGTGTTCGACGAATACACTAGGAACGATGGTAATGGCTATATGCTGTCAAACGACAGGAATCGTTGGCTGCCTGGTCGTCAATCGGGGCGAAACACTCCCCGCTTTATTGCTGAGCATATTGGCAATGGTCGATCTTCCTTTGAATTTGACTCGCCTTCCGCTAATAAGTATGTAGATTGGATTGCTTCTTGCTGTAATGAATTGATGGTGGAAGACAGCAACTTTCGGGCAATCAGCAAATTCATTCTGGACGAAGCTGTAAAGAGAAATCTAATATCTCTGGTTCCTTCTTCGGTAAACTATAAGATTTACGGATTAAATAAGGAACGCGTCTTTATCACAGATGATGTGATGCAGATGCGTTGTGATAAATGCGGTTCTGTATATGCTATTGCAGCGGAAAATGCAGAGCTTTGGGTTGGTGCGCCTTGCCAAAGGACTACCTGTGGTGGATTCCTTGAAAAATATGATACAGGCGAAATCAATTATTATGGTCGCCTTTACAGTGCTGGTGATTTAGTTCGTATCAACGCAAGGGAACATACTGGTTTATTAGAGCGTCCAAATAGAGAGCAGCTTGAAATTGATTTTAAGCGTGGTAAAGATACTCAGAAGATTTGGGACCCAAATGTTTTATCGTGTACTCCAACCCTGGAAATGGGTATTGATATTGGTGATTTGTCTACGGTTATCCTGTGCAGTATGCCACCAGCTCAGAGTCAGTTTTTACAGAGAGCTGGTCGTGCAGGTCGTAAGGATGGTAATGCACTGACTTTGGCTGTTGCGAATGCAAGACCCCATGATTTGTATTTCTATTCTGATCCTTTGGAGATGATTGCCGGCGAGGTCACTCCACCTAAAATCTTTCTTCGAGCATCTGCTGTTCTAGAAAGGCAGTTTGTTGCTTTTTGCATGGATTCTTGGGTTAAAAAAGGAATTCCTGATGGCGCTATTCCTGATAAAGTTGGTATTGTTCTGAAAAAACTGGATGCTCGCCCAGATGATATGTTTCCGTTCAACTTCTTGAATTATGTGCAAAGCACGTTGTCTCGTCAGTTGAATTCCTTCATGCAAATGTTTGCAGCGTACCTCGATGATAGCGCAAGAGAAGAACTTCAAATGTTCGCCAGAGGAAAAGATGCTAATAACAGTCCTATGTATGTCAAAATTCTGGATGCATTCGAGGATTTGAAAAAGCAACAGGATGCGCTGAAAACAAGCGTAGATGCTCTAAAAGCCATGATTCATGCTCTGGAAAATAAGCCAAAAGATAGTTCCTATGATGAAGAAATCAAGGAATTGAAGCGTGAAGAAGCAGCACTGCTTACGGTTCTTCAGGAAATTGGCAAGAAGAATATCTTTAATTTTCTGTCTGATGAGGGGTTGCTTCCGAATTATGCTTTCCCTGAAGCGGGTATTATTCTGCGAGCGGTTCTCTATCGTAAAGAGGATGAAGAAACACCGGTTCAGAAGAAAAGATACGAGAAGATGGTCTATGAATATAGCCGTAGTGCTTCCTCCGCTATCAGTGAGTTTGCTCCTAATAATAGCTTTTATGTTGACGGGCGTAAGTTAACTATAGATCAGGTTGATTTGACAACTGCTCAGACCGCAAGATGGAGACTTTGTCCGAATTGTTCTCATGCTCGGCTTGAGGAAATTGGAAAGAATACATCAGCTTGTCCTCAATGTGGTAGTCCTGCATGGGCTGATGCTGGACAAGTTAGAACGATGTTGAAAGTTCAAATGGTCTACTCTAATATGGACTATACTAAGAGTCTGATTAACGATGAAAGCGATGAACGAAGCAATACTTTCTACTGCAAGCAACTCTTGGTTGACGTAGATGAGGATCACGATATTTCCTGTGCATATCGTATGGACAACGAGGATTTCCCGTTTGGATATGAGTTTGTTCGAAAAGCAACTCTGCGTGAAATTAACTTTGGCGAGAGTGACATGACTGGTGAAAAATTGTCTGTTTCCGGTGTCGAAGAAGTACGCAATGGCTTTAGAATCTGTAAATATTGCGGCAAAATCCAATTTGAAAACGGAAAAGCCAACCATAGCTACGCCTGCAAGACAAGAAAAATGCCTGCTTTAATGCAGACTGATGCTTATGAGGAATGTCTGTTCTTGTACCGTGAGTTCAGCACGGAGATTCTCCGACTTCTTGTTCCGGCAACCACAATGGATTCTTCTTCTGTGAAAATGGAATCGTTTGTGGCTGCATTTATGTTGGGGATGAAAGAGTATTTCGGTAATGTTGATCATCTAAGGGCAACTGTCAGTGAAGCCCCTGTTCCTGATGCAGATTATCGAAAGCAGTATCTGGTCATTTACGACTCTGTTCCGGGTGGTACGGGCTATCTGAAACAGTTGATGCATGAAAAGAACGCTCTGATTGAAATCTTTGAGAAGGCACTTCATGTAATGGAGAATTGTTCCTGCAAAGATGATCCGCAGAAAGATGGATGTTATCATTGCTTGTACGCTTATCGTCAGAGTCAGCAGATAGGTCATATTTCAAGGACTACGGCTATTAGAATTTTGAAATCTATTCTTTCTGGCAAAGATAATGTTCAACAGATTGATAAGATCAATGATATTTCTGTCAATCCGTTGTTTGATAGCGAGTTGGAACAGCGCTTTATGGAGGCGATTCGCACCAAGCTTGGTGCTGCCAATGTAAGCGACACGATTCGCAATGGAAAACATAGTTATTATGTGAAAATAGAAAACTTTGCTTGGGAAATTGAGCCTCAGGTTTTTCTGGATGCTGGCTCGGGTGTTTCAGTAGCTTGCAAGCCGGATTTTGTGTTCTGGCCGGTTTCTGCACCAGATCACAAGCCAGTGGCTGTATTCACAGATGGGTTCCTATATCATAAAGACATCGTTTCTGATGATACAATTAAGCGAGAAGCCATTCGCAGAAGCGGCAATTTCCGTGTTTGGTCGCTGAGCTTCAAGGACGTTCAAAGTGTATTTGTACCACAGGGCGATTTCTGCACATCAACACTTGAAGCAGAAAAAATGCCTTCTGGCAAGATGATGTATCAGAATATGATTAAGAAACAAAAAGCAGATGTCATTGAACCGGCAAAGTTGTCTTCCTTCGATTTGCTGCTGGAATATCTTAAACTGCCTGATGCAGAAAGCGTTTTTAAGGGACAAGCATACGCGTATTCTTTGTCCCTGTTAGAACCTGTCTTAAGGAAGAACAATCTTGCTTTTACTAACTGGGAGATGATTGTAAAAGCCGTAAATGACCAGACACATTTTACTAATGTCGATTTTGTGTTCCCTGGAACTATATTCGGCAGTTGGATTCCGAGAAGTTCTAATGCACATCTGACAATTTATTCTGCTATTCTTGCATCTGAACTCAAAGCGGAAGGCATTGTTTCGGTTTGTGCTGTCCTCAATGACGAAAAGGATCATAGAACAGATAAATATGAGCAGGAATGGAATGGACTTTGGAGATTCTATAACTTGATGCAATTCTCGGATGAGTTTATAGCGGTATCGTCTGTAGGTATGAGCCACATGGATTACTTTACACTGCCTGTTGCGGTAAATACTGATTCTGATACTGCTGCACCTGTGACCGCAGTTGATGATGCTTGGAATGCAATTGAGGAGCTTCTGTTTGATGATGATGCAAAGGCATTTGTCGAATTTGCAAAAGATGCTAGTGTGCCGGCTCCGGATGAAGATGACATTGGCTATGAAGTTGAAGGTGATGATGGAGAAGTGGTTGCTACTGTAGAAATTGCATGGCCTGATAAACGGATTGGTTTCATGACTGCTGAACAGGCTGAAGATAAGGAGAAGCTTGAAAAATTGGGATGGAGAATTCTGAGTTTACTTGATGCTGCGGATGTTGATATTGCAAGCTATTTTGGAGGTGATGACTAAATGGCGGATAATGTCAAGGTGGCAATTTCATCGGATTTTTTAACGGCATTTGCTCGGCTTCCGAGACAAGTTCAAGGTAAGGTGACGGAGTTCGTAAATAAGTTCCGAAACAATCCGAGGTCTCCCGGAATTAACTATGAGAAACTTAATTCGGGAATAGATAGGAAGATTTTTTCAGTACGCATTGATGATACTTATCGTGGTATTGTTGTCCGTCAGCAAGAAGCTGGAGTATATCTGCTCTTGTGGGTAGATCACCATGATGAAGCCTATCAATGGGCTGCTCGTAAACGATGTGAAGTCAATCCCCAAACGGGTACTATTCAGGTGTTTGATGTTCAAACTGTAGTGGGGCAGACATCTACACCTAAAGAAGTTGCTCTATTTGCTCTTGCAAATGATGATGACTTGCTTAAACTCGGTGTACCTGAGGAACAGCTTGATCTTGTTAGAAGTTTTATTAGTAAAGAAGATTTTTATAAAGCGGAACCTGCTATGCCACATGATGCTTATGAGCATCTTTCTTGGTTAGCAGAAGGTTTCTCTGTGGAAGAAGTTTTGGAGATTGTTTCCGAAGAACAGAACACGTTTGCTTCCGGAGAAGATTTGGCGGCTGCATTAGATGTTCCTACAAGTATGAAATCTTTTGTTGTGGTTGATGGAGAAGATGAATTGCGTCGAATTATGGCAGAACCATTGGAAAAATGGCGTGTATTTCTTCATCCGACGCAGAGAAAAATTGTCCAGAAAGAGTATTCTGGTTCCGCAAGAGTGCTTGGTGGCGCTGGTACCGGCAAAACTGTAGTTGCCATGCATAGAGCAAAACATTTGGCATCAAAATGCGAAGGACAGCAAAGAATTCTGGTGACTACCTTTACCGCTAATCTTGCGGCTGACATCCGAGAGAATCTGCGTAAAATCTGTACCTTGGAAGAACTCCGAAGAATAGAAGTCATTCATTTGGATGCCTGGGTGAATCAGTTTCTTCGTGAGTCCGGTTTCTCTGCTCAGATTGGGTATGACGATGTGATAAATCCCCTTTGGGAGAAAGCTGTTTTGTCAGCAAACATCGATCTGCCGTTTGAGACTTCGTTCTATGAAGAAGAGTGGAACAGGATTGCGATAGCACAAGAAGCGCTCACGCTTGAAAAATATGTGAGGGCAACCCGAAATGGTCGAGGCACTAGACTTGATCGAAAAAAAAGAATGCAGGTTTGGAAGGTTTTTGAAAACTATCAAAATCTGATGAAAGAGAACCAGATACGTGATATAAACACCGCCATGTATGAAAGTACCAAACTGCTTCAATCTGTGGGTAGAAAACCAAGATATGCAAGTATTATCATTGACGAGGGGCAAGATTTCAGCGACAATGCATATCGTTTGATTAGAGCGTTGGCAGGAGAAGAACATCCAAACGATATTTTCATAGTTGGTGACTCTCACCAGAGAATATATCGAAATCATCCTACCCTTTCTAAGTGTGGTATAAATGTTCGCGGTCGTAGCAGCATATTAAAAATCAACTATCGCACTACAGAGGAAATTCGCAAATACGCTTTTGCGTTATTGAATGGTATTTCTTTTGATGACTTGGATGAAAATTCTGATCTTGGAGATAAATGTCAATCCCTTACGCATGGAGAAAAACCGATAGTTGAGAATTTTGAAAATGCTAATGATGAATTTGATTTCCTTCTTCATGAAGTGAAGAAGCTAAAAGAAAATGGCATTTCTCTCACTGATATATGTGTTGTGGCACGTACCAAAAAGCTGGTTGACGATTACATTGCACTTTTTACAAAAGCTGGGATTTGCGCCTATGTAATTAAGAGAAACAAAGTTGATGATCGTAGTTTTGATGGATTGCGAGTTGCCACGATGCATCGGGTAAAGGGACTGGAATTTAAGTATGTATTTATTGTAGCTGCGAACAGTAGGATTATTCCATTACCATCTGCAATCAATAAAACGGATCCAGTTTCCGAGGTTGAGTCAGTAACTTCGGAAAAATGCCTGCTTTATGTAGCAATGACTCGCGCACAAAAGGGAGTTTATATTACAAGTTATGGTAGAAAATCGGTTTTTTTGAAGTCATAAACTCAACTATAAAAGTCTTGTATTGTGAATTCAGGATAAAACGTCCAATATCAGAATAGCATGTTGATAGAATTGTGAGTATGTGCTTATGTGCAGACAATGATGCTTACTGCTGCACTATATTGGTCAAGACTTGCTCTCGAATTGACGTCGTGAGATGGAGGAGGCAATAGGTACGGTGATGAATCAGTACGAATTGCGGACAGATAATTCAGAAGAATAACAAGGAATGTACTCGCTAGAATATTTGGTGGAGGATTGAATCTTGCTGTTCGATACAGTATAATGAACTCGGACTAAACCGAGTCGGAGGTGACCGAGTAAATGAAATTCTACGGACGGGAGAAGCAGCGCAAGGATTTGCATCGTCTGTTTTTGTATGAAGGGATGCAGCTTGGCTTGATTTATGGGCGCAGGCGCGTCGGCAAAAGTGAGCTGATTAAGCAGAGCCTGCGTGAAACGGACGTAACCAGCATTTATTTTGAATGTAAACAGACGACGGAGCAGAATAACACGGAGAGTCTGGCTGTGCTGCTGGCGGATACGTTTCATTTTCCGAAACCTTCTTTTGACAGCATGGAAGCGTTGCTGACGTATCTGTTTGAAGCGGCGAAGGAAAAGCAGATGATCCTGGTGCTGGATGAGTATCCGTACTTGCGCGAAGTTGTGCAGGGGATGGACAGCGTTTTGCAGGCGTTGGTTGACCTCTATCGCGATACATCGGCACTGAAGCTCATCCTGTGCGGTTCGTATGTGGACGTTATGAAATCCCTTTTGCTTCGGGAGAATCCGCTGTATGGGCGCGTGGATCGAACGATTGATTTGAAGCCGATGGATTATTACGAATCGGCACTGTTCTATCCGACTTTTTCTGATGAAGATAAGGTCAGATTGTACAGCGTGTTCGGCGGGATTCCGTATTACAACAGGCTCATCAATTCGCAGCTTTCGGTTCGGGAGAACATTATCGAGTTGATTGCTTCACCGGACGCCCGGCTGGAAAATGAAGTTTCGATGTACCTTAAATCGGAAATTTCCAAAATCAACAATGCGAATGAGGTGTTTGAAGCGCTGGCACGGGGATTCTCGAAGTACAGCGATTTGCTTTCGCAGTCCCATGTTTCCAGCAGCCCGGCGTTGGCGGATGTGCTGGAAAAGCTCATTCGCATGGAGGTTGTCAAGAAAGAAGCACCCATTAACGATGTGAACAACAAGCGCAAGGCGGGGTATATCATTACGGATAATCTTTCGCTGTTTTACTATCGGTATGTGTTCCGCTATTCCTCGCAGATGAATGTGATGGATTCCGATGTGTTTTATGACCGGTATATCAGGGATGATTTTGAAAAGCAGTACGTGCCTCGCCAGTTTGAGGAGATTTGCAGGCAGTATCTGACTCGCCAAAATCGTGCGGGAAAGCTCCCGATTCCGTTTGATCGAATCGGAAAGTATTATTACGATGATCCGCAGACGCGGACGAACGGCGAGTTCGATATCGTGACGGAAGATCCGAACGGCTACGTCTTTTATGAGGCGAAATTCCGCAGCGAACCGCTCACGCTGAGCATGATTCAGCAGGAAATCGAGCAGGTCAGGCGGACGGGGATGAATTGTTATCGGTATGCGTTTATTTCGCGGAGCGGATTCGATGCGCAGGCGGATGAAGGGGTGGAGTTGATTTCACTCGAAAAATTGTATGAATAAAGTCATGCAAAAAGAAAAAGCAAAGTGCGTTTTTTGCACATTGCTTTTTGATATTAAATGATAAACGTTTTTGCGGTTGTAAACTTCGTCCTCAACCGTTAGGAATCTCCGAACAGATGGAACTTTTATGAGTTTATCGTATTCATAAATGCGCTAAATCCACACAAATCTTCCGTCATCAACCATCCCACATCCGCCCCGTCATCCATGTCTTTTAGTTCCAATTTTGATTTTTCATACCCGAAGTGTCATGTGTTCGAATCACATTGCCGCTACCAGAGAATCCAGTCAAGATGATTGCTTGGCTGGATTTTTTGATGTGTAGGAAATTGCATAAAACCGTCCGCGTGAGCAAGACTTTGATGCGTGGCAGACTTCGGCGGAAGTGAAGGCGGGCTCAGCCCGCTTTTGTTCATGTCAAAGTGCCGAAATTTTGGGATTTCGGCACTTTATTTGTCACATCTTCAATAAAATAACAACTGTTTAATCCTTGCACGGATTGAGTTTTTGGAGGCTTTGCGCAGTCACATGCCGTGCCACAAACGGTTAAAGAAGGGTCAGCAGCCTGCGGGCATTTTCCAAGTCTTCTTCCTGCGTGTGGATGTACATATTCTGCATGGTTTTCAAATCTGCCCAGCCGCCCATGCTTTGCAGCGTTTTTTCCGATACGCCTGCGCGATAGGCGCGTGTGGCGAAGGTGTGTTACTTGAGGAACCCACCACCGTTTCTCCCCTGCGGAGGGACGCTGATTTGCTGACAGAGCAGCAGAAGTTTCTGAGCGAACCGACTTCCATTCCCGGTATGTGTCGGCGGCTTTCTTTTGATGGGCTGGTAAAGAAGATCAAGGATCAGATTGATTACTGGGATCTGATTGAGAATGAAAACAGGGACGAAATTGACAATATCGTTTCAATCATGGTTGAGGTCATGTCCACCAAGTGTGAGTATTTCACGATTTCGGGTAAGAAGTACCCGGCGGACCTGGTTCATCAGCGTTACAGCCAGATCACTTGTCAGACCATCGAATATGTCCTGGAATGTGTGCATAAATGCGGCAGCGACATCCGGAATATCAAGCAGTACCTGGTTGCTAGCCAGAAATGAATATATGTCGCTGGTCGGAAAGCAAAATTCCAACGAGGTGATCGCTTACCAGTTGCGACAATCCTTCAAGCCGGGAGAAGTGACGGCGGAGGAAGCCAATCAGATAGGATATCAGGAGGCGGGGCTGCAGTCGGGCGACACGGTCTGCATCGGCATGAGCGGCTCATTTCCGGGGCTTGGCATTGCCTCGATTGCGGCGGCGAACGAGATGGGGCTGAATGTCCGCGTGATTGCGTCCTACGGCGCATCCATGTACGGCGCGACGCGGACGGCGCTGCCGATTGTGCGGATTCTGGACGTCGCCAGACAGGCGGGGCTGATTGAATACAACATGCTGGCGGTTTCGCTGGGCGGCGATTTCGATCAGGGGTATAACCTGATTTACCCGAATTCGCGCGAGGTGATTTTCGCGCTGGCGCGGGAAGCGGGGCTGACGATGATCGACGAGGAGACGATCCCGGCCTCGATTCAGAGGCGGCTGGCGATTTACGGCGACGATGTGGATTGCTTCGTCAACGTGGGCGGCGCAAGCGCCAACATGGGCACAAGTCCGTACACGCTGACGTTTCCGAACGGGCTGGTGCTCGACCCGCCGGCAATCCCCGCCAACGAGGACAGAGGCCTGACCTTTGAATACGCGGCGCGGCATATCCCGGTGGTTCACCTGCTCAACGTGCGCGGGCTGGCGGAGGAAAACGGCCTGCCGTTTGACCCCGTTCCGCTGACGAGGCCGAGGGAGACGGACGTGTATTATACGATGCGGTATTCGCCGGTGTACGCCATTTCCGCCCTTGTTTTGGCGGCGATATGTTTGAAGTGCGGAAGGAAGCAGAAGAAAGGGGAACAAGCATGAATCTGTTTGACATTTTGGGGCCGGTTATGGTCGGGCCGAGCAGCTCGCATACCGCCGGCGCCGTTCGGATCGGGTTGGCGGCGCTGTGCTATTTGGGCGGCGGCGATGCGGAGGCGATCTGCCACGCGGCCGCGCTGGCGATCAAGAGCCTGCTGGGGCTGGTGTGCGACCCGATTGCCGGGCTGGTGGAAGTGCCGTGCATCAAGCGCAATGCCTCCGGTGCAATGGTCGCCATGTGCTGCGCCGATATGGCGCTGGCCGGAATCCGCTCGGCTGTGCCGCCGGACGAGGTCATTATGGCCATGAAGGACGTCGGGGACAAGATGGATGTTTCTCTGCGCGAAACGGGCTTGGGCGGCATCGCCGGAACGCCGAGCGGCGTGAAAATTGCCGACGAATTGAGATTGGCATACGGCCGTCTGAATGGATAAAAAGAAAACTGCGCGCTTTGAACGGTTGAGGATGAGGAGAACGTGGAACAGAAAAATCAGTTAAAGGCCGCATAAGAAAAATTCCGTCAGAGTCAGGTATAAGACTCTGGCGGAATTTTTTCGTTACGGCGGATGATCTCGCTTGGCACTTGGAAGAAGCCTCCTCCGTCTGCCGTTTTCAAAATAACCGTAGTGGAAGGTAATAAAAAATCCGAACCCATTTCCGATTTGGAAAATCTGGTTCGGATTTATATGCGTTTGGTGCACCCGGCAGGAGTCGAACCTGTGGCCTTCAGAGTCGGAGGGATGCTGGGTTAGGAGAGTTTTTCCTGATATTGCTGAAAGTTTCTGATGCGATTTTCTGTTTGACTACCATTTTGACTACCAGAGGTCATTTTTTCGAGAGTGGAGAGCGCTTGCTCAGTGCGAAAATCCGTTACATGGTCATAAATTTTCAGAATCATTTTTTCATCAGCATGACCCATCCATTTCATTGCGAGCTTGAGATCAGTTCCGGCATCGCGAAGCATGGTGCAGTAGCTGTGGCGAAAGTCATGGGGGCGAACAGAGAATGTTTTCCAATCGGACAAGCGAAGGACTTCGGCCTCTTCTGTTTTTCCTGCTTTGATGAGAGCTTCAACGCGGAGCTGGATAGGGTCGTGATTTCGATTTTTTGCTCCGCGATGATGCCAACGCTTAGGGTGACCGTTCAGCCTTCGTTCGATTGTTCCGAGGTACGAATTCCAAGCGCTGGAGAAGGCGCTTTCAGACATCAGACCGCCGTTTTTGCAAGCAGGGGCAAGTAGGCCGTGTAGTCCGCGAAGTTCATTTTCCAGAATGGAGAGAAGCGGTATTTCACGCTCACCTGCTTCGGTCTTAGGATCGCCGAGGATAGGCTGGTTGCTTTCGTAGTGAATGGCATGGTGAACATGAATAACATGATGCTCAAAATCTACATCTTCGTCAATATTGAGCGCGAGGGCTTCACCACGACGCAGGCCGGCATAGAGCATGACGTAGACGGCGGCGCGGAAACTGTGGTTGCACTCGTGAATCAAAGCCCGTTCAGAGTCTGTGATTGTTCGATGAGAACCCGATGAACCCTTGGGCGGTTTGGCATGTTTTGATCGACAAGGATTAACGGTAGCATAACCGTCTTCAATAGCTGTCTCGAAGATTGCAGAAAAAAGACATTTGGCACGTTTGATTGTACTGGCACTCAAACCGAGGTAGTGTGCGCTGTAAACGGCCTTAATATCGGATGGCTTAACGTCTCTAATGAGCATGTCGCCGATTTGGTCACAAAGAATGTCGATATGATGGGCGCAATCGTTATAGTGTTTTTTGCTGACATCGGCTTTGTGAATGGGAAGCCATGAGGCAGCGTAATGCCTAACATCCATACTATAGGCATCGCGCTGGATGCCCTGCTTCAGCATTTGCTTATAAGCATCGCGGGCGGCAAAGGCTTCACCTTCTGTCAAACCGTAAAACCATTTTCCTTGATATCGACATGCGAAGCGCCCATCTTTTCGGCGTTTGAGGTGCTGCCTTGGCACGAGAACCCAACCCCTTCCTACTATCCAAAATACGAACGTATGTTCTAATAAACTGTCAAAAAATTGCGCACCACAAAAGATGCGCTTTCTTCTTTCAAACCCATCGAAATCGACGGATTTGAACGTTTTGCCAACGACGGCAAAACGTTTGGTGCAAACCAGTAGACATGTTTATTTGCGCTTTTCGGATTCGATCAGGCGCTGCACTTCGCGGTCGAAGTCGGAGACAATGCACTGCGTTTTGTTGAACGCGTCATATTCCGCTTCGGCTTTCTTTTTTGCGGCCGCCGCAGATATGCGCCCCTTGTCAGGCAAAATGTCGTAGCGGCGGAAGGTCAGAAACTCGTTGACGCTGGAGGCGAACTGTTCCATCGTGAAGGTATTTTCGCGCTCAATCAAATCTTCGATATAATCAAAATAGCCGGAGACGGTACGCTCAAGCTGGCGAATCTGCTTCGCATCCAGATAGTTTTTTGCGACGGAAATATCCGATTTGAGAATCCGACCATCAGGGGCGTTTTTCCATGTAGTCAGCCCCATGTGGTCTTTGGCGCGGTCGGCACGGTCATAGATGATTTCGGCGGCGGTCTGCCCCGTGATGGCGTAGTGGAATTTATTCTGAATCATGGCGTAGAAGTCATGGGCAACGGCAGCGTTTTTATCATAGTCGATGCTGCACTCTGCGAAGATATCCGTTACCTGTTGCCAGATGCGGCGTTCGCTGGCACGGATCGAGCGGACACGCTCAAGCAGCTCACGGAAGTAGTCGTGACCAAACGCAGTTGTTCCCTGCTTGAGGCGTTCGTCATCCAGCGCGAAGCCCTTGGTCATATACTCCTTCAAGACGCTGGTTGCCCAGATGCGGAACTGTGTCGCGCGGCGGGAGTTGACGCGGTAGCCGACGGAGATAATCGCATCCAGATTATAAAAATTTGTTTCGGATGTTTGTGTTTTTCCTTCAATGGCGCCGTGGGGAGTGGTTATTTCCATTTTGGAAAGGACCACTTCTTCATTCAGTTCACCTTCGGCAAAGATGTTTTTCAGATGTTTGCTGATGGCCGGAGGCTGTACGCCAAACAGCTCGGCCATGCCCTTTTGAGAAAGCCAAATTGTTTCGTCTTTGATGATGGCGTTTACGCTCACATTTTCTTCGGCGGATTGATACATCAGAAAACGAAAATCGTTGCTCATGGAATAATCCCTTCTTGATCTATTGATAATTGTCAGAAGCCTTGGATGCCAATTTTGTCTGGTGAATATGCTCCGAGAGATGGCGAAGAATAGGAGGCTTTATCACTTTCTGAAATTTGGATAGAGGCGCCGTCCCTTTCGTAATTATAGAAACTAAGTTGCAGTTTAATATTGTTCCAGCAAAAGGATAATCTATGGTCTTGACCGAGACTGTCGATGAGTTCCATATCGAATGAGCCTTCCGAGAAAGGAACGTCAAAGAAATAATTTTTTCCATTAAGTGGAATAGACCAGCTATTTGAAGTGGGAGAACCAAAGCTGTCTATAAGCATGGAAGCTAATTCGGCAGTAATACGATAGCCATCTATTCGGTCAACTTTTTTTCCAGTATTCAGACAATCATGTGAGACATAGACAGTGCTTAGAATGTCTTGTCCGAGCTCATTAGTATGTTTTGAGAACAGAACAGAAAAGATATTTCCACGGATTATAATATTGTTTGACAGATAATATGCAAGAGAGCTTCTATCATCGGAATAAACGGGTTCAAGTTCAAAACCTGTAATTTTTTCAAAATCTGAAACGGCTTCTGTAATTGGAGAACCAATGCGAATGCCCCATAAATAATTTAGTTCGTCATTTGTTGAGGCAATGGAACAGAATGGAAATATGCAGAGAATAACGGCAACGAAAAGAATCCTTTTCAAAGACAATACCCTCCTCAATAGAATTTCCTTCGTACTTCGACCAGTTTCCCATAAATGCGAACGGGAAGATCAGAAATTTCCTGCTTTGAATAGAAATGAGGCTCGTATACTTCGGTATTCAGACCGATCAGCATGATTCCATCCGGCAAAAGCCGGACTTTTTTTATTGTTGCCTCTTCCCCATTGACGATGACCGCGGCGATTTGTCCGTTTTCAATGCTTTCCTGCCGACGAATGATTGCGACATCTCCATCTTTGATATCGGGAAGCATTGAATCGCCCTTGACACGCAGAGCAACGAACTCGCCCTTCTTTGCCATGTCCGCTGGAATTTCCTCCCAGTCCTCAATATCCTCGATGGCCGCCAGCGGGATTCCGGCACGGATTGTACCGACGACAGGGATTCGGACAGCGGCAGGAGCCTGAATAGAAGCGCTGTCGATGATGTCGGTTTCGCCGAGTAAGTATTCGGGGGTAACATGGAACTTTTCAGCAAGTGCTGTGGCACAGCGCCAGTCGATATTATTTTTCCCAGATTCCCAGAATGAAACTGCGCTGGGAGAAATGCCGAACATATCAGCAATTTCCTTTTGCGTGATACGGTTAGCTTTTCGGAGTTCCTTTAGTCGATTCATGATTTCACGCCCTTTTATTGACTTTAATCAATATGATTTTATCTTTAATTCAATGAAACGTCAATAAAGTTGACAAAAGTTTATTAAAATCACGAAATCATATTGACAAAAGTAAAATCTAATAATATAATGTTGACAGAAATCAACAAGGAGGTGTGATGAAAATTATGAACCGAATCAAGGAACATCGCGAACGGCTTGGACTGTCAATGGCTGAACTTGCTGAAAAAATCGGTGTAGATGCTTCGACGGTTTGCCTGTGGGAACAGGGAAAGCGAATTCCAAAGTACGCATCAATTAAGAGAATGGCTAAGTTGTTTGGTTGTTCTCTTGGTGATGTTATTGATGTTGATTAAGTTAATTTTAATCAATATTAAACGTCAAGAAGTGTCAAGAAATGTCTGTTTTGAAGGCAGAGAGAACAGATTTCGTTCGGAAAGGAGGCGGGAACGTGAGCGAGCCAGCCCATCAGATTCTCAAGGATGCCCGAAAGGAGGCGGGGCTGACCCAAATTCAGGTTGCGGCGCTGCTCAGTGTGTCTGTTGAGCAGGTCAAGCGCATGGAGCGCGGCGATTGGATTCCAGAGATGGCCGACGTGGACATGATGGAGGAGCAGCTTCGTGATGTCGGTTTGTTCCGGCGCTGGGCACGGGCGCAGTACCCCGAAATCGTGAAATACTTCGGTGCGTCCGATAGCCGAGAGTTGGGGTTGCTCGGTGCGGTCGTCAATACCAAGCATCAGATCGACGATGTGCTCAAGCTCCAAGATAGAGTGGAGCGGGATGCCGTCGATGGACAGATTGACCCGACGCTGCGGAACAGCTATCGACAAGAGCTGGAGGAAGCCAGAGAAGCCATCGAAACGGCATTGGGTCTCTTACAAATCTAGGAGGAAAGCGGCATGAAAGCGAAGCTGCTCCACACGGAGGAAGTGGCCAAGGTCTTAGGCGTAAGCCGCAGGACGGCCAGCGACCTTATGCGGACAATGCCGTGCGTCAATATCGGAACGAGCACCACAAGACCGCATCTGGCCGTGCTTGAGCCTGATCTTGATGCGTGGATTCAGAGCCGCAGGACGGTGCGACAGCCTGATTCGGAAAAGCGAGAGGCTGGCAGAAGGCGGAAAGCCACGACAAAGCTGCTCGTTATGGACGGGCTGCTGGATGAGAACGGGCGGATAGCCCGGAGAAGATAGGAGCGAAAATTATGATTTATTGCAAGGACAACAAGGAACTGCATCTTTCTGGAACGGCCGATTTACTGCTTGCACAGGCAACCGCCATTGCCATAAATGTTCTCAAAGTGGCCTGCGCAGGAAGAAAAGACGAAATGCGCAAGGAGATTGTCGAGAAGTTTGTCGAGCTGGTGGTCAAAGACGTTTGCGGTGAAAAATCCAAGGTCAGTGACGGCAACTGCCTGATTAAAGTCGAGAACGGCATGACAACGATGGCCGGAAATGCGAAGGATATCCTTGAAGCGTTGGAAATCTGTGTCAGCGTTGTCGTGAAAACCTTGGCGGGTGAGGATGAGGACAAGGCTGGGTCGCTGGTTTGTGAGTTCATATCTCATGCGACAGAACGGATGATTCGCGATGATGTAAAGACAGTCGAGAAAAGAGGCGGGAAGAAATGCTCGAAAAACTGATTGATCTGTTCTGGGCTGGCGTGAGCATTCTGCTTGCGCTCGGCATTGCCGGAGGCGTGTCATTCTTCATTTGGGCGGCGTGCAAGCTCAAGAAGGAAGAACAACAAAATGCGGCGAGACAATAAAAAAAGAGATCAGCATGGAGAAGATGCTGACCTCCGCACCGCATTCAGACCAGAAGTGGCGCTGTTGTTATTATAGCAGATTCGTCACAGAAACGTCAAGGAGGTACGCAATGAGTGAAGCGGAATACGCCATCCTCGATCATCTGGAAAGTGTTTGCAGGGAGTTGCGAACTATGATTCGCACCACCGAAAAAGGAGCGTTGCAGGACGTGCAGCTTGGCGATTTGGTCAGTTGCTTATATACGGCGCTGGACAGCGCTGTGGTTGTTTGCGACGAGTACCAGAGCCGCGCGGAAGCCGCAAGCCTTGAAGAACTGGATTATTGCGAGGCTGTGTGATGGAGATACAGTCAAGGCCGGAGCTGGCATTTGATGAGCAGCAGCATTTGTACACGCTGGGCGGGCTTGTTCTGCCGAGTGTGACGCAGATTATGTCTCCGATGAGCAGCATGCTCTATGCAGCCGTTCCGCAGGCGGCGTTGGATGCGGCGGCAGACAGAGGAACGCGGGCGCATGAACAGGTCAGCAATTATGTCAGGTATGGTGTGTTTGAAACAGATGAAGATACTGCGCCATACGTCCGAGCGTTCCTCCGTTTTTGCAAGGATTATTCGCCGACTTGGCAGGGCAGCGAGATTCGCACCTATCATCGACAGATGATGTATGCGGGGACGCTGGACTTGCTGGGGCACATCGAACCCGACGATGGGCAGGGCGTTGATGTGGTTGATCTGAAATGCACCGCGGCTTATCACAGCGTTATGCTGGCCACGCAGATTGGCGCGTATGCCCATGCGATGCAAAGCCACGGCATGAAGATTCGGCGGCTGTACGGTTTACAGCTTATGCGAGATGGACGTTATCACTTCGGGCAGGTCGATGACGGATATAAAAACTTTTTGCATTGCATGGCGATTTACAACGCGATGCAGGCGGAAATCAGATAGGAGTGATGTACATGGAAGCAAGAGCAACAGACAACGTTTTGCAGATTCGGACACTTGGTTCGCTCGGCATCGAAGAACAGTTGACTGCTTCGGGTCAGGCGATTATTGAGCGAGCCGAGAACATGCGAATCGGAAATGCACGCGAGTATGAGGACGCGGCGGCGTTCCTCGTGGAAATCAAGAAGCGCTCCAAACAGATGAAGGAATACTGGAAACCCAGCAAGGATGCGGCAAAAGCTGCGCACGCCCGTATCTGCGAGCAGGAGAAGGCCATGCTTGCGCCGATGGAACGGGCAGAGAAAACCATCAAGGCGGGTATGGCACGGTATCAGACGGCGGAAGCGGAGGCCAGACGCGAGGCGGAGCGGAAAGCCATCAAGCGCCAGCAGATCGAACGTGACCGTCTGATGAATGAGGCGGCGGAGGCCGAGCAGGCCGGGGACATGCACGGCGCGGCGATTTCGATGGCGATGGCCGAGATGGTGGAGGACATGAAAGCATCCGTGCTGGTTGCTGAACCCGCGAAGGCGGTCGGCACAACCGTCAGCAAGCGTTGGAAGGCACGCGTGGTGGATGAAGCCGCTGTGCCGGCCTATGTGAATGGTATGGAGCTGCGGAAAATCAATCAGACAGCGTTGGATGCACTTGCCCGAATGAGCAAGGGCGAGGCCAGCATCCCCGGCGTTGAGTTCTATCAGGATACAACCATCAGCGTAAAGGCGTAAGGGAGGAACGAAAAAAGATGGAAGAACTCGAAAATTTGCAGGTCATCAATCCGTATGCGGTTGCTCCGGCGAACGGTATGAGCATGGATTCAAAACGCCATGATTCCGGCAATGCGGTTGCTGCCAATGCAGAAGCTCGCGCGGTATCCGAGGTCAAAGCGCAGGTGATGATGGCGCGTCAGTTTCCGCGCGATCCGCTTTTGAGTATGGATTGCATCTTGCGGGAATGCGAGCGTCCGACGCTGGCGGATGCGGCGATCTACCTGTACCCGCGCGGAAATGAAATGATTTCCGGACCATCCATCCGGCTGGCAGAGGTGCTTGCCCGAAACTGGGGCAATGTGACCTTTGGTATGGAAGTGCTTGAACGCGGCGTAGCCAAGAACGGCGTTGGGTTCAGTGCAATCCGCGCGTTCGCATGGGATTTGCAGACAAACACCTACGTTTCACGCCATTTTGAAGTGAAACATTGGCGGTCTACGCGTTCGGGCGGCTATAAGCTGACCGATGACCGCGATATCTACGAACTGGAAGCCAACATGGGCAGCCGCAGACTGCGCGCCTGCATCCTTCAGATTATTCCCGGCGATGTAACCTCGGCGGCGGTTGCGGCTTGCCGAAAAACATCATCCAATGGGTTGGTTGAGATTATGAAGGACGAAAAGAAGCGCGCCGACCTCGTGGCGAAGATGCTGCGCATTTATGAAAAGCTGGGTGTGACGAGGACGGATTTGGAGAACTACTTGAACGCCAAGATTGACGATTGGAACGCCGACCACATGATCAAGCTCAAAGAGCTGAAATGCAGCTTTGATGACGGCGCGCTGACGCTGGGCGAAGTATTTCCGCATCTTGGAGGAAACGGGAAGAACGAGACGATTACCAAAGAGCAGATCGAGAAGATCATGCAGATGGAGAAGGAAACGGGGCGGCAGGGCGAAATCAGCGATGCGCTCAAGCGTATGGGCATTGCCAGGGTTGCCGATATTCCGGCAGCGCGTTTTGACGAAGTGGTGCAGATGGTTCAAACATTCATGCCACCTCAAAACCCCAAACAGGTCGAACAGGCCAAGTAATAAATATGCGGGGGAGATTCCCCCGCGTCGTGGCGGCGTAGCACAAGCAATGCAGCGCACGGTGGATAGTAGCGCCGAGCGCAGATATCGGTTTAAGTCCGATGGCCGCCAAAGCAGAAGGAGTCGAGCTGAAACGGTAGAAAAGGCGGCAGAAGAAGGGAGGCAGAGTACGCTGCCGGACACAAAATCAAATAGCAAATTCATACTGGCAGCCGGGAAAGACCGGCACTATGCGGCACAAACGGTTTTGACAGTGTTCTTCCCCTTTGGCACTGTTGCCGGCTCAACTCCGGCGCGCCGCACCAGCGGCATGCTGCCGCACTTAGACCAGAAAAAGCAAAAAGGAGGTGTAACAGGTAAATGCGTTCAGAAAAAGCCAGAGGGTTTGTCCTTGACTTTGCCGATGTGGAAGCACTGAACAATGAACTCGAACCTGCCGACGCGATGGCAGTCATTGTGGCGTTATCCAGATACGCGAAAGAGGGTAGGCGGCCGGAGAAGGGCGAGCTTTGCCCTGCGGCAAGTATGGCATTCACGCTGATGGTGCGCAACGTAGATCGGGGGCTTGAGAACCTCAAAAAACGCACGGAAAGCACGCGCAATGCTGCAAATGCACGTTGGCATCCACAAAGTGCGGCTGGAAAGCAAACGTATGCAGATGGATGCGAACGCATGCAAACGCAAGGAATGGAAGCATTAAACATACAAACGGATTCGGACGGTTGCGGATGCACACATATAGAATCAGATAAAGAATTAGAAAAAGAGAGAGAGGAGGATATAAGCAGCAAGGGCGAAACGAGCAGCCAGCCCCCGCCCTCTGGTGAAACGGAAAAAGGTTTGCTGGAGCAGATTGCCATCAATCGGGAAATCGAAGAAGCAGGACGAAAGGCCGGAGTTTTCCGTGAGGATTGGGACACTGCATCGCCGGATGCCCGTGACGAGCATGGGGATTTCCTGCTCATGCTGGAATTTCCCAAGGCATGGGTGTTGGAAGCCATCGAAAAGGCGCGTCGTGCGCATAAGCAAACCTCGCGCTATGTGCTGGGGATTCTTCGGGCGTACCGCAAGCAGGGCGGATCGGATGATGATATTGCACCAGCCGACCACAGGGCTAGGGGAAAGCCGTCCAATCAGGCTGCGCCGCCCATCTGTGAAACGAAGGACGGCAAAGATTACTACGAGGGGTACGAGTGCCTGTGAGTGAGGAGAAAACCACTGCCTATCAGGCGACTGAAAGCGAGAGAGCGATTATCGGGGCTATCCTGCGAGGCGATATTCTTCCGCGAAATATTGAGCTGACGCTTGAAGATTTCACGGATTTGATTTGCCACGAAGTTTTTGCCGTCATGCAAAAACTGGATGCTCAAAATAAGACATGCGACCTCGTTACCGTTTCGGACGCGATGCCGAATTTCGATTCTACGCTACTGGTTGACCTGCTGCAAAGCGGCATGCCGTCGCTGGTGCTGTGTGATCAGTATGTGGCGAACGTCAAAGCGGCCGGCATGCGGCGGGCGCTGTGCAAAATCGCTCAACAGACCGTAGAGCTTGCCCGAAACGAGCTGACTGATCCTGTCAAGGCGGCGGAAGAAATTCGCGGGCAGATTGATGAATTGGCGAAGAATGGGCCGACCCAGGAGATTGTTTCCATCCCGCAGATGATTCTCAATATGCACGACTATCTGTTTGCCGAACAGAAAACGGATGACAGCATGCACACGGGAATTGGGCGGTTGGATGGTGTGTTGGGCGGCGGGATTCGAGGCAGCAAGCTGTGCATCATCGGCGCAAGGCCATCCGTTGGCAAATCGGCATTGGGGCTGTTTATCGCTACCAACGCGGCACGGTCGGGAAAGCATGTCCTGTATGTATCGCTTGAGATGGACGAAGCCGAGCTGTATGACCGCATCGTGGCGCGTTTTTCAGGCGTGCCGGTGGATGTCATTGAAGCGTGCAACTTTTCCGATGAGCAGATTCAGAGCGTCGTTGCCGCGTATGCGGAAATAGGGCAAATCCAGCTAAGCATCAGCACGCAGGCACAGACCCCTTTGCAAATCCGTTCCCTTGCCCTCAGACAGCGGCAGGATACGGGGCTCGATATGATTGTCGTGGATTACTTGCAGCTGCTCAGGAGCGGCAGAAAGACCAACAACCGCGCGGAAGAAGTCGGCGAAATTTCCAGAGCGCTTAAACGGCTGGCGATGGAACTGAAAATTCCCGTTATTGCCATGACGCAGATGAATCGTCAGTCCGAAATGGGAATAGGCGAAGGCGGGCGGATGCCAAAAATGAGCGAAAGCCGAGAGAGTGGCACCATTGAGCAGGACGCGAATCAGTTTTTGATTCTGCATGCGCCGGATATTCGGACTGTTCCGGAGCCGTGGCAGCAGATGGCCGAATCCTGTCAGGCGAACGGATGGACATTCATGCTTATCAATGTGGCGAAGAATCGAAACGGCCGCAAGGGTATTTTGCCGATTGCTTTCGATGCACCACACATGAACTTCTTCGCATTTGAGCGAGACACACAAGGAGGGTAAAACACAATGAGCCAGACTTTTGGCAACCTCAAAGATCTGAGCCGCCTGATGGGAGGCGCAGTGCAGGAGCGCTGGGAAGATGCGCTCGGCAGAATGACGCGCAACATTCTTGACCCGAACACGGAGCCCAGACGGGCGCGCAAAATCACGATGGTGCTGACTATTAAGCCGACCGAGAGCAGGGACGGAGGCGAGATGTCTTTTGATGTGAAGGAGAGTTTCGCGCCGCCTACGCCTGTGAAGCAGAGCGTTTTCTTTGATCAGACGGATGACGGAACGATTTATGCGACGCAGAAGTTGAATCAGGTGGCGGGGCAGCTCGACATGGCCGGCAATGTGCAGCCGGAAGCTGTCAGCATGCCGATTGGCACGACGGAAGATGAAATGCAGGATGAACAGAAAACGATACCGCAAATTGTGTCGTTCCGAGCAAAGGAAAGGAGCCTGTAAATTATGGCAAGCATTCAGAATGGAAAGAGCGTCAGCGAAATGAGGGAAGTTCCGCTGTTCAAGCTGGGAGAGCTTGACGCCGAAGCGATGCGCTTCCTGTACGAGCTTGGCACCAAGAACCGGAGTTATACAGTACAGGAGATTGACGGCCGCATGTATGTCAACACGAGTGATTTGGTGCGTATCAAAGAGCCGTTTCCGGCGGTGCTCCCGACAGTGAACATCTTCACGCTGAGCGGCTTGGTGGATTATATCCTGAACGACCCGGACGATCATCTGGATAAGTTTGGAAATTTGGTCGTGCAGGTAACCGACCCGCGCAAGGTTGTGCTGTATGGGATTAAGTGCAGCGATGATTATGCGGTTCGAGCCGAGCTGGCGCGTGTCGTGACCGACAATGAGCCGTTCGAGTTTGGCAGGTATATTGGGCAGGAGGAATTCATTGTACAGCTTCAGAGCCGATTTATTGAAACCGACAATTCGTTGGAAGTCGGCAAGGTGGTTGGCAATTTGAGCATAGAGAAGGGGACAAACACCAGCGACGACGGCATCAGTCAGCGTGTAACGGTGCGTGACGGCATTGTGCGGGTCAGCGATGTGGTCATCAAAAATCCCGTGTATTTGAGGCCGTTCCGCACGTTCTGCGAGATTGATCAGCCGGAAAGCCCGTTCATTCTGCGTATCAGGAACAGCGATGGAAAGGGCATGCCGGAGATTGCGCTTTACGAGGCAGACGGCGGCCTGTGGAAGCATCGGGCGATTCAGGATATTCACGCGTATCTGGATAAGGCGTTGGATAACTTGGTAAACAGCGGCGCGGTCACAATTATCGCATAAACAAAAATATCCTGTCCGCGTTAGGGGCGCGGGCAGGACATTCCTCAAAAAACCGTATTCATTATATCAAAAGAAAGCAGTGAAGTCAAATGAGCGAGATTGTCGTGGATAACTTCGCAGGTGGCGGCGGCGCATCAACGGGTATTGAAATGGCAATAGGCCGCAGCGTGGATATTGCCATCAACCATGACCCGGCGGCGATTGCGATGCACAGAGCAAACCATCCGACAACCGAGCATTATCAGGAGGATGTTTGGAAGGTCAATCCCGTCAAGGCGTGTGCGGGGCGGCCTGTGGCGCTGGCGTGGTTTTCGCCTGACTGTAAGCATCACAGCAGGGCGAAAGGCGGAAAGCCTGTCAGCAGGCATATTCGAGGGCTGGCCTGGGTTGCGGTAAAGTGGGCGAAAGCAGTGCATCCGCGCGTTATCATGCTGGAAAACGTAGAAGAATTTCAGGACTGGGGACGGCTTGATAAGGATAACCGACCAGATCCTCGGTATAAGGGTGAAACTTTCCGGCGATTCGTCAGCCAGCTCGAACGGCAAGGGTACAAGGTCGAGTATAGGACGATGCGGGCATGCGATTATGGAGCGCCGACCATTCGAAAACGGTTCTTCCTGATTGCACGCTGTGACGGAAAACCGATTGTCTGGCCTGAACCGACGCATGCAGCGCCAGATAGCTTTGAGGCACTGGCAGGAATGAAAAAACCGTGGGTGCCGGTAGCTGATGTGCTGGACTTCAATCTTCCATGCCCTTCGATTTTTGCGACGAGCGAGGAAATATTCAAGCAGTACGGGATTCATGCTGTTCGCCCACTTTCGGAAAAGACCATGCGTAGAATTGCGAGAGGCATTGAAAAATTTGTTTTGAAGAATCCGTCGCCATTCATTATTCAAGTCAATCATGGTGGTGAAAATTTCAGGGGACAGGATATCGAAGAACCGCTGGATACGATCACGGCCAGGCATGGCACGGGCGTAGTCATGCCTATGATGATTCAGTATCACGATGAGCAGGGCGGCGAAGTGCGCGGGCAGACGGTAGATAAACCGATTATGACCGTGGACGCTTCAAACCGATATGGAATGGTTTCCGCATTTATCAGCAAGTTCTATGGCACGAGCAGTCCGGCCAGCGCGGCGGATGCTCCATTGCCGACGGTAACGGCCATCGACCATAATGCGCTGTGCGCGGCCTATGTGACGCAGTTCAACAATAATTGTGATGGGCAATGCGCAGATGAACCGCTCAACACCATTACGGCCAGAGCTGGCCATTTTGGAGATGTTCGAGCGTTCCTGGTCAAGTATTACGGACATGGAGATAATTCGGCATCCTGTGAGAAGCCCGCACCGACGATTACATCCAAAGACAGGCTTGGACTGGTTGCGGTGCGCGGAGAAAAATATCAGATTGTGGACATCGGGCTGCGGATGTTGACACCGCGCGAGCTTTTTGATGCGCAGGGATTCCCTGAAAACTACATCATTGATGTGGATGTAGACGGAAAGGCTTATCCGAAGGCGGAGCAGGTTGCCAGATGCGGTAATGCTGTTTGTCCGCCGATTCCGGCAGCGTTGGTCAGAGCGAATCTGCCGGAACTTTGCGGTGATGAAAAAACGGAGGCAGCGCAATGAACTACACCGATTTTTTGAAAAGCAAGGTTGTTGTTGCGCCGAAAAGCGGATTTGCAATCGACAGAGGCCAGCTTAATCCGGAGCTGAAAGGCCATCAAAAAGATGCGGTGCAATGGGCGATTGCCGGAGGGCGGCGGGCACTGTTCGAGAGCTTTGGATTGGGCAAAACGGCGCAGGAAATTGAATTTTGCCATCAGGTTGTTATGCACGAACGGGTAAATGATAACCCGAACGCGAAGGCGTTGATCGTGCTGCCGCTGGGCGTGAAGCAGGAGTTTAGCCGCGATGCGGTTGCGCTTTTGCACTACGAAGCGCCGCCATACGTCAGGACGCAGGCTGAAGCGGATGCATACGACGGCGAGATTGTGATGACGAACTACGAACGAGTGCGCGACGGAGACATTGACCCGAAGAAATTCTGTGCGGTGGCGCTGGATGAAGCGAGTGTGCTGCGGAGCTTTGGAAGCAAGACCTATCAAACGTTTTTACAGAAATTCCGGGGCGTAAAGTATAAGCTGGTCTGTACGGCTACACCGTCGCCGAACCGTTATAAGGAATTGATTCATTATGCAGCATTTCTTGAAGTGATGGATTCCGGCCAGGCGCTCACGCGCTTTTTCCAGAGGGACAGCACGAAGGCAAATCATCTGACGCTATATCCACACAAGGAGCAGGAGTTCTGGTTGTGGGTGGCGAGCTGGGCACTGCTGATTTCAAAGCCGAGCGATTTGGGATATGGAGACGAAGGCTATGATTTGCCGAAACTGACGGTGAATTGGTATGAACTGTCTGTTGACCATTCGAGCGCGGGAACGGATAAATTCGGGCAGGTCAAGCTCATCCGTGACGCATCGGTATCCATTCAGGATGAAGCGCGAGAGAAACGGGAGAGTTTGAACGCGCGCGTCGCCAAAATGGCCGAGATTGTAAACTGCGCGCCTGAAGATCATTTTATTCTCTGGCACGACCTTGAGAGCGAACGCTATGCGATAAAGGAAGCATTGCCGGAGGCCGTAGAGGTCTACGGTACACAGGATCTCGACGAGCGGGAACGGCGTGTGGTGGATTTCTCAGAGGGAAGGACACGGCTGCTGGCAACGAAGAAAGAAATCAGCGGTCAGGGCTGCAACTTCCAACGGTATTGCCACAGAGCAATCTTTTTGGGAATTGATTATAAGTTCAACGACTTTATACAGGCTGTTCATCGCATATACCGTTTCCTGCAAACAGAAGAAGTTGTAATCGACATTATTTATGTCGAGAGTGAAGCACAGGTCAAGGAAGCGTTGCTCAAAAAATGGAGGCAGCATGAGGAGCTTCAACGTCAGATGGTTGCCATCGTCAAGAAATACGGGTTGCATGACGGCCTGATTATGGAGAGGATGTGCAGAAGCATGGGTGTAGAACGGCTTGAAATTTGCGGAGAACGGTATAAAGCGGTGCGTGCTGATTGCGTAGAGGAAACGGCAAGAATGGAAGATAACAGCGTTGACTTGAGTGTTACCAGCATCCCGTTTTCCAATCACTATGAGTATACGCCAAGTTATAACGATTTCGGCCACAACGAGGACACGGAGCGCTTCTTCGAGCAGATGGATTTCCTGTCGCCGAATCTGCTTCGCATCTTGAAGCCAGGGCGCGTATTCGCCTGCCACGTCAAGGATAGGGTACTTTTCGGAAATGCAACGGGGACGGGCATGCCGACAATGGAACCATTTCACGCACTGTGCATTGAGCATTACATGAAAGCGGGATTCCAGTATTTCGGGATGATCACCGTTGTCACCGACGTGGTGAGGGAAAACAACCAGACCTACCGCCTCGGCTGGACGGAGCAATGCAAGGACGGAACGAAGATGGGCGTTGGATGCCCGGAATACATTCTGCTGTTTCGCAAGCTGCCAACGGACACGAGCCGCGCTTATGCGGATGAGCCTGTGGCCAAGAGCAAGGAGGACTACACCCGCGCACAATGGCAAATTGATGCGCACGGCTATTGGCGTTCCAGCGGCGACCGTCTGGTTGGAAAGGCCGAGCTGGCAACTGCACCGACGGACAAACTGCAAAAGCTGTACCGTCAGTTCAGCAGAGAGAACGTATATAGTTATGAGGAGCATGTCGAACTGGCAAAGAAGCTCGATGCGGAAGGCAAACTCCCTGCTACGTTCATGGTGGTTGCGCCGGGAAGCTGGTCAGACGAAGTATGGGACGACATCAATCGCATGCGGACGCTGAATACGACACAGAGCCAACGGCGGGCGCAGATGCACGTCTGCCCGCTTCAGCTGGACATTGTAGAAAGGCTCATCAACCGATACAGCAATCCGGGCGATACAGTATTTGACCCGTTTGCAGGGTTATTCACCGTGCCGAAGCTGGCGGTGGACATGGGACGGCGAGGTGTCGGCGTGGAGCTCAACCTTGACTACTTCCGCGACGGCGTGGGCTACATGCGTGCGGCCGAAGCACAGGTCGCCGCGCCGACCTTATTTGACCTGCTCGACGAGAAAAATGCGGTGTAAACAAATGGAGTGTAGAGCATTTGAGGACGGGCGATGCACACGGTTTGAAAGCCCGTATATTGGAGAATCGTGTCCCGTCGCCGAGCATCAGGAGATTTGCGTATTGGCGTACAGGGACGCATGCGGCAGATGCAGCCATGAGAATGATTCACAACCGACGGCGTGCATGTTCTGCATCCGATGCTATGCCCATGAGCCGGACAGATATGAAAAGACAGTGGAATCCGATGACGAGTGACATATTCGACAAAAAAGTATGAGGTTGGAAAATGGATAAAACGAAAATCGACTGGGCGGATGCAACATGGAACCCTGTTACGGGTTGTTTGCACAGTTGTTTATATTGCTATGCCAGAGGTATGGCAAAACGCTATGAAGGGCATGACCAGAGCGATGATTCAGCGATGTGCCGTAGTTCTTTGCCCTGCATTGAATTGAACGAGCCTTTGAAAGTGACGCGGTTGGACGGAAAGACGACAAATGCTCCGTATCCCTTTGGGTTCAAACCGACATTTCATAGGTACAGGCTGAATCAGCCGATGCGCTGGACGAAACCGCGCGATATCTTCGTGTGCAGCATGGCAGATCTGTTTGGCGAGTGGGTGCCGACGGAGTGGATCAGTGCGGTAATTGAGGCTTGCAAAGTTGCGCCGCAGCATCGCTACCTGTTCCTGACCAAGAATCCAAAACGATATATCAAGCTAATTCAGGCGGGCATATTGCCGCTGAACAATGACCGATTCTGGTACGGGACGACTTGCGAAAACCCGATGCAGGAATATTTCTTCTGTGGAAAGGCAAAGACGTTTGTTTCCATCGAACCGATTTTTGCACCGTTTACCGGGCTGAATTACTTCGACACGCCGCCGGAACAGCGGGTAGATTGGATTATTGTCGGTGCGGAAACAGGTAATCGGAAAGGCAAGGTTATTCCAGAAAAGAGCTGGATTGATGAGCTGGCATACTGTTCCGCGCAGCAAAAGACTCCAATTTTTATGAAATCGAGCTTGCGAGGGATTATGGGTGTCGATTTTGTCCAGCAGTTCCCATGGGATAAGTAGAAGACCAATTTCGAGAGGTCACGAAATCGATATGTATGGCAAATACTGGCGCTGCTGGCAGAGAAAATCGACACAGCAAGAGATGGAGAACCACCCTTGGGAGGGGGTGACGACGAATGATTAAGATATCTGACCAGAACAATGATTTCGGCGCGGTACTGATTTGCGCCGTGAGGTACTGCATCGGTCGGCAGACCTATATGCCAGGTCTGGTGATAGATTTCATCAGACCGTTGCTGTCGAAACTGGACAGCAAGACGCTAACGGTTATGGAAAGGGACATCATCGAGGCGGACAGTCTCGGAGATGAGCAGATCGACCAGCCGAGGTGGCTGTATTTCCTGAACGATATCAGAGCCGAAAAGCAGAGGAGGATAAAGCCGTGAAAATCTATCATTTCTGCGCCGACAAACTGCTCTGGCGTATTTTGAAGGATGGCCTGACGATGGGCGGAGTCGTTGTTCCAGAGAAGAAAGGCTTTGTCATGTATACGGGCTGGGTGTGGCTGACCTGTGACCCCGATCCGACGCATCAAAGCTGGGCAACGCAGAACTTTGTCCAGTATAGTCGGACGGCATGGCGGTTGACGATTGAAATTCCCGATTTGTGGCTGAAGAATATTTTTGATAGGCAGCAGCTTTCCGAAGCCGTTCCCGGCGCGGAAATTGTTTTTGATGGATATCCATATTCAGAGCAATGGAGGGCTTTCGATGGACGGATTCCGAGAGAGTGGATTAAAGCGGCGGAGAAAATGGAGGTGTAAGGTGAGGCGGATTGACTGGGGATTCATCGGCGCAATGGTCTTTTTTGCGGTGCTCATGTGCCTGATTGCCCTTGGCATTGTCGGTTTTGTTGAAAATGAACGCAATTCGATTCAGTGCGGAATTGTGGTGGATAAGGGCTATACAGCAGCCTATTCATCATATCGCTATGATGCGGATACGGGCAGGTCGAGCAGCACCAGCCATGGGCCACAGTACCGAATCTGCATTGAGGGGGAAAAGAACGGTGAAATCGTTCAATATTGGTTCAGCGCGACGGAAGAAGAATATGCAAGAAGCCGCATCGGCGAGTTTTTTGCGCGATGAAGGGAGTAAACGAAAATGAAGATTCTAGGCAAGCTGTTTCGTAAAAAGAAAACGGGATACCTGACGATGAGCAATAAACCGACGAAGAAAAGAAAGAAAGCGCGCTGATGGTCCGGAAGCCCATTGGATTATTGTAGTACGTTGTTTGCGGTGTTTTTGGTCATATCTGTCATCAAGAATCGACGAAAGCAAAGTGTGAGAAAGGAAAAAGACGCATGAAGATCATCTTTTTTCATCCCAATCAGGATGTGTGCGAGTTCATTTCTAATGCCGTGAAGCGGGAAAAGACTATGCAGGCCGTATGCGGCAAGCTGGAAGATTTGGCGCAGCAGGGGAAAGTCACGGGCAGGGATGTTGTCGTGACTTCGGGCAACAGCTTTGGGCTGATGGACGGCGGCGTTGATTTGGCTGTTGCGCAGACGTGGCCGGGCATCGAAGGACGCATCCAGACGAGGATTGCCCAGCTGTATGGGCCGGAAATGCCCATCGGGACGGCACTTCGGGCGAAAGTTGCAAATTCCCCCAATGTCATCTACGCGCCGACCATGCAGATTCCGATGGAGATTGTCGGCACAGATTACGTCTATCAGGCGGCACGTGCGGCCGTCTTGACGGTGAAAAACGAGCTGAGCGTGACAACTGAAACGGCAGTGTTTATGCCGCTGATGGGAACTGGGGCAGGCGGAATGACGGTTGATTCGGCACTGTACCAGATGCTTTACGGTATTCGGGACGGGTTACGGGAATGGAAGCAGGGCGATATGACATGGATGCACGCCTATGATATGCACACGCGCTGGCATAATATGTGCGGCATCCCAGAAGATCACCCCACAGATGAGCCGCAGCAGGAGAAGGGAGCCGTGCCGGATGAGTGATTCTAAAATTCACGAGTTCATTCATGGAACGGCATCGCTGGATGGCGGAATGGTAAGTCGGACGCGTTGTAAGTGCTGGCAGTGCGGGAAACCGTTCTATAAAACACCGCAGCATGCTTATAAACTGTCCATGAAAGCCAAGGGGAAAGCTGACGGATATGTGTATTTCTGTTCGTATTCCTGTATGAGAGTCACGCAGAGGGCGCTTGACGAAGAAAAGCGTCGGCGTGATGAAGAAATAGACCAGATATGCCATACGGACGAAAAGAAACGGGGGAAAAAGGGGAATGAACAAAGTATTTCTGATCGGAAACCTGACGAGAGACCCGGAGCTGAAAAGTACGAGCGCAGGTACGCCCGTTTGCAACTTTACCGTCGCGGTGAATCGACGGTTTCGTAATTCTCAAACTGGGCAGCAGGAGACGGATTTTTTGAACGTCGTCGCATGGCGGCAGTTGGCCGAGCTTTGCAGCCGCTACCTGTCCAAGGGAAGAAAAGCTGCGGTGACGGGTTCGATTCAAACGCGTACTTATGAGGCCAAAGACGGCGCGAAGCGGGTAGCGTGGGATATCGTCGCGGAGGAAGTCGAATTTCTAACATCGCAGTCGCAAAAGAACAGCGGTAGTTTCGGCGCACCGACGAGCGCCCCACAGGACGGCTATATCGAGACGGCCGGCAAGGACGGCAGGACGGATAGTGCTCCACAGCATCATGGCGACTACGGCGGGTTCACCGAGGTGGACGATGACCAACTGCCGTTTTAAGCGATAGCGTGGGGGAACGGAGGAAAGCATGCTGGAGATAGTGAAACTGATGGTGCTGGCGAGCGTGGCTTTTGCACTCGGAGCGGCGGCAATGTGGCAAGCAGTCTGGCAGGCGGCAGACAGAAAGGCGAAAGCTGCCATCGAATTGGCAGAAACGGCAAACAGGGCGATAAGTAAGGCGATGCGGCTTAGAAAGCTGGTTCTTGACCGTGCATTACTGCTGGGAATAATGACGGAGGAGGAGCGGAGCGCGTATGACGAAGACAAAACTGATGACGTACCTGTATGACTACCGTAAAATGTGTACGCGGATGGATGTGCTTGCGTATCGCATTCGCCGAGCAGAAGCGAGTCTGGACAGGGGGTCAGGTTTTATTGCAGGGACGCAGCTTGGTTCTCCTCAAATTACAGATATGCCCGTGGCGCACGGATCACCGATCAGCCCGACGGAGCGGACGGCTATGGTGCTGATGAATGATTTGCCGATGGCCGACATAGATAGTCTTCGAGCGGATACACAGGAATTGGAAAGCCTCAAAGCCAGAAAAAACATGCTTGATATCCTCCTCTCCGCGCTGCTGGAACGTGAGCGGTTTGTTATTATGGCGCATCTGGTCAGCGGGTTGCGCTGGCGGGAAACGGTGAAACGATACTCGGATGAATACGGGGACTGGATGACCGAGGGAGCGCTCAAGTATGTGATGCGCCAAGGATTGGAGCGCATGGTCGAGGTGTCGCAACAGATGAATGAGGCATAAAGAAAAGGCGTCGATTTCGACGCCTTTATTTTGTTTCATGGGGAAATTCGGAAGTCGAAGAACCGGGAATGTACTCCATGATGTCGCCCGGTTGGCAATGCAGCGTTTCACAGATGCGGGCAAGAACTTTAGGTGTTAAACCCGTACCTTTACCCATTGCGGCAACTGTCGTAGAAGAAAGTCCGACTTTTTGCCGAAATTCAGTCTTTGACATGCCCAAATCAATCAGAAGTTTCCAGAGCTTGTTAAAAGAAAACATTATATCACCTTCCAGCACCCATTATATCGCATGTAGGCTTCATGTGTAAAGAGAAAAAATCCAAAAAGATAAATAAAAAGTTTAGAAAACATATTGACATGCGATTTAACATGGTGTATTATATGTGCAACAAGTTAAACGTAAAGGACAAGGAGATAAACGGGATATGAAAAAGCAGTGGATTGATTTCCCGAAGAGCATCTGCATGGAGAGCTTCAGCACACGCCTCAGACCTTGCTATGACTGCATGATGCGGTTCGGTGACCGAGTTCTGATTGCGCAAACGAACTGGCAAGGAGGAACGGAAGCTGCTGTCTATGGCTTCGTCGATGACCCGGAGGAGTGGTTCTCAGCGGATGAGTGCCGATTGGAGCTTTTGAAGGTTGCCAAGCAGACCTTTGAGGATGCAGGGCACGCAATCGAGTGGTGCATCAAGAACGAGCATTGAGAAAGTGAGGAAAAAAACGATGAATGAACCGAAGCGCGGAGAAATCAGAAAGGCAGAGAGGCTTGCTTGCAAGCTGACGGGTAAGCAGGACTGCCGCGTGACCGGCTATTACACGGAAGGGGCAAACGGAGATTTCCAGACCTTCCAATGCGAAGTTCTTTCCGATGGCGGCAAGATGCGTGAAATCGACATTTATGTCGATGCGTTTCTCCCTGACCGCCGCCGCAGTCGGGTGTATACGAAGTAAGCGAACAAACAGGAAAAGAGAGGTACAAGAAGATGAAAGTCAACCTTACAGCAGAAATGAAGAAGTTTATCACCGTTGCGGAAATGCCCGCCGTGAAGAAGGTCATGCAGTACGAGAAGGAAAACGATGAATGGACAGTGCAGGAATGGGCGAAGATGGCCGCTCGGTTAGTTTTTGACGATAACGGGGCCAAGGTAATTGAAGCAACGGCGAGGATCGCAAAGAATCAGCGCGTTTGGGATGCTTTCGACGAGGAGACGAGAGACATTGACGTGTGGATCGAGTTTACCGCATTTAGCGAGTATCGTAGCAGTTTTATTATCGCGGGCGTATATCTGACCGACTTGTGGCAGCTCACAAAGGACAATGCCGATGAGATCAAGTCCCACATGTACATCAGACGGTTTGAGGAAGTAGGTTGAGGTTTTCAGAACGCCCGGATGCTGGGCGTTCTACAAAGCCCCAAAGGCTGATGAAATGACCAACAGGAGGAAATGCAAAATGAAAAATGGACGATCGCTTATGGAACTGGCGCAGGAGTTGGAGCGCCAGAGAAACGCGAAGCGGGATTATCTGCTGGACACTCGTAACTTGGAGATGGGATTCGTCGAAGCCGGGGCGTATCAAATGATGATGCGCAATGACAGCAAGAACGTCAGTACGCTGTTGGGTGTTGGAGAAATTGCCCATCGTCAGATCGGTTCGGCGCTTGGCATCCCTGCTAAATATTATGATAAGATGCGCGCAGAGAATCCCGAACTGCTGGCACAGAACGTGAACAGCTGGTTCACGATGACCCCGCAAAAGCGAATGGTGCGCACGTTGGACGGCAACGCGAGGGCGTTCCTCTCCGAACGGTATCGACGAATCGATAATGCCGAAATTGCAGAAGCTGTGCTTCCGATTCTTGCCGAAATGCCGGATGTGCGGATTGAAAGCTGTGAGATTACTGAAAGCAAGATGTATCTCAAGGCGGTAAATCCGCGGCTGACAGCGGAGGTCGTCCCCGGTGATATCGTGCAATCGGGCATCCTCATTACCAATTCCGAGGTCGGCATGGGCAGTATGTCTATTCAGCCGCTCGTATACAGGCTGGTTTGCACCAATGGTATGGTGGTTAACGATGCCAGAACGCGAAAATACCATGTTGGGCGCGGAAACGAAGCGGCGGAGGATTACACCCTGTACAGTAGCGAAACGCTGGCGGCCGATGACCGCGCGTTGCTGCTCAAGGTAAGAGATACCGTTCGAGCGGTGGTAGACCAGACCCGTTTTGAACGGGTGGTTGAAATGATGCGGGAGGCGAAAGAAGCCAAAATCACCAGTACGGACATTCCACAGATGGTGGAGCTGGCGGCCGCAGATTACGGCTTAAACAAAGCGGAGGGAAGCGGAGTGCTGGATCATCTGATTCGCGGCGGAGATCTGTCCTTGTATGGCTTATCCAATGCCATTACGCGAGCGGCACAGGATGTAGAAAGCTACGACCGCTCGACGGAGATGGAGAGCATCGGCTATACGGTGTTGGGGATGAGCAGGAGCGATTGGCAGTGCCTCAATGCGGCGGTAGTGGCCGCCTGACCAACAAAAAGCAGGCTGACCTAGCGGCCAGACGGGGAGACGGGAGAAATTCATGAAGAAACCGAAACTTTGCGTTGAGCCTGAAGAAACGCAGGATGAATACTGCATGACGGATGCGGATTTGGGTAACCTAACCAATCTGCTTCAGCAGGCCAATGATATCTGTGACTACTATCAGGGTATGATACAGAATCGGTTGGGGCTGCTTTGCGTGGCCAACGCGGAGGCGCACGATGAACTGATTGCACAGGTAGAGAGCTTCCGAGATACGGTGTTCGGCATGAGGAGGATTCAAAAATCGGAGGAAAATGCGCCAAGTGCCGGAATTTGACCGTTTTTTATCTGGGTTTTGACCGTGACAGGCTATTTTACGCGTGCTATAATTATCGTGTCAAAAGTGAACAGCAGAGAGCCGACGGGCGAAAACCCGGACGGCTCTTTTTGTACCCTGCTGATGGAGGCGTTTATGAGAAAAAGCGAGGTCAGGGCACCATATCGCTGCTTGAGCTGCGTTTATCTCAGCACATCCAGCGGCAAGGCTTACTGCCCATTTGCGACTTGTTTGAAGCACCGTGATGAAAAACCCAAGGACGATGGAGGAAAAGAGCATGGCAGAGATCAAGTGGGCAGAATCGGCACATCACCTGCCGATTGAGGATTTCAGCCCGAATCCCAGGAACCCGAAAAAGCACACGAAAAAGCAACTTGAGCATATCCGAAACTCCATTCTGCATTTTGGATTCCTTGACCCTATCGGCGTATGGGGCAAAGACCACGTTGTGGTGGAGGGACATGGACGGCTGGAAGCGCTGAAACAGCTTGTGCAGGACGGAAAAATCAGGATTCCGGCGGAAGGCGTTCCGTGCATCATGCTTGACCATCTTTCCAAACGTGACCGAGATGCTTATATGCTTGAGCATAATCAGAGCACGATGGAAACGCCGTGGGATGACGATCTGCTGGATGATGTGCTGGGCGACATCGCGAATGAGGGGCTGGATATGGAGCAGTTCGGTTTTGAGCTGCCCGGCGAAGAAGGCGGGGAGGATGGCAAATATACCAGCAGCGTCAACATCCCGCAGTACGAGGTCAGGGGCGAGATACCCAACTTTGCGGACATGCTGGACAGCGGCAGAACGGATGAGCTGATTCGAGAGATTGAGGCTTCCGGTGTAACGCAGGACGAGAAGAATTTTCTCGTGCAGGCGGCGAGACGGCATAATGTTTTCAATTACCGAGCCATTGCCGAGTATTACGCACAGGCAACGCCGGAGATGCAGCGGCTCATGGAACACTCGGCGCTGGTCATCATCGACGTGGATGACGCCATTGCGCTGGGATATGCCAAACTGAACGGAACGATTCGGGACATGATCGGGGAGGACGGCGGCGATGCGGAATGATTTTGCCGTGTTGATTCTCTCACACGGGCGCGCGGACAGAGTATATACAATTCCGACGCTCCGTAAGGGCGGATATACGGGAAAGATCTATATCGTCGTTGATAACGAAGATGAACAGCAGGATGAGTATATAGCCCGATATGGTAAAGAAAACGTGATTGTGTTTGATAAGCTGGAGGCTATGAAGCACAGCGATACAATGGACAATTATGAAAAGCATAATATCGTGCTGTATGCCCGAAACTCCTGCTTTGAGATTGCAAAGCGGCTGGGGCTGTCGTCATTCCTTGAGCTGGACGATGATTATACAGCGTTCGATTTTCGCTTTGAAAAGAGCGGGAAACTGGCGGCGAAGCACTGCACAGATCTTGATCAACTTTTCGAAGCAATGCTTAATTTTTTGTATGAATCCGATTCGCTGGTTGTGGCACTGTCGCAGGGCGGTGATTACATCGGCGGGCTGAACGGAAAATATTTCGCGAAGAAGCTGAGCAGAAAGGCGATGAACGCCTTTTTCTGCCGTGTGGACAGGCCGTTTTCGTTTTTCGGCTCGATAAACGAGGATGTGAACATGTACGTCACACTCGGCAGCCGTGGCGAGAAGATTTTTTCTGTCACAGACGCGTCGCTTATCCAGAAAGAGACGCAGGCCAATGCAGGCGGGTTGACGGATATCTATCTCGATGTCGGAACATACGTCAAATCGTTTTACAGCGTGATGACGATGCCCTCCTGCGTTACGGTGGCCATGATGGGAGAAACGCACAGGCGTATGCATCATAATATCTCTTGGGTCAACTGTGTTCCCATGATTTTGAACGAAAAATACCGAAAGGCTGTGAGCCCCGAAAGGGTAGGTGACCATGGGAAAAAAGAGGGGACGGCCAAGGAAGGAGATTGCCAAGCTGGAATTTGAGCAGCTTTGCAAAATTCAGTGTACCGAAACGGAAATCTGCGGTATTTTTGGGATTTGCGAAGATACGCTGAATGCGTGGTGTAAACGCACCTACAAGCAGACTTTTTCGGAGGTCTATAAAATATATGCGCAGGACGGCAAGGTATCTCTTAGGCGCATGCAGTTCAACCTTGCGAAGAAATCCCCTGCGATGGCAATCTTCCTCGGCAAAAACATGCTGGGGCAGAGCGACGAGCCGACAATCGAGAACAACGATGCGGCGGTTGCTTCTGCCAATGCGCAAATCACAGCACTGGCTGACCTGATTCGCAACCCGCAGCCAAATAGAACGATGGATGATGTGACGGGGCAGGAGGACGGAACACCGTGATAAAGTACGCACCGTTTACAGTGAAGCAGGCCGAGTATATCCGGCGCTGTCAAAGCTGCTGGCTCAACGTCGCCGAAGGCGGCAAACGCGCGGGCAAGAACATCATCAATCTGGTGGCGTGGGCGGCGGCGCTGGATACGCACCCGGACAAAATACACCTTGCGGCTGGCACATCGGTATCGGCGGCGAAGATGAATATTCTGGATTCAAACGGCTTCGGTCTCAAAGCGATTTTTGATGGGCGGTGCAGGGAAGGAAAGTATCAGGCGCGAGATTGTCTGTTCATCCAATCGGTGAGAGGGCAGAAGATTGTGCTCTTTGCCGGAGGAAAGAAAGCGGATGATGCGGCGCGAATCAAAGGCAACAGCTATGGTACGGTATATATTACCGAGGTCAACGAGTGTCACGAAACCTTTGTGAAAGAGTGTATCGACCGAACGCTTGCGTCGAACAGGCGGCAGGTCTTTTTTGACCTGAACCCAAAGCCGCCAAGCCACTGGTTCTATCGTGAATTTCTGGATTATCAGGACAAGTTGAAAAAGCGGGGAGAGAACCCCGGCTACAACTATGAGCATTTTACAATTCTGGACAACTTATCGCTCAGCAATGAGCAGCTTCGGACGGAGCTTGCCAAATATGACCAAAGCTCCATCTGGTTTCAGTCAGACATCCAGGGATTGCGCACATCGGCGCGAGGCCGAATTTATGACAGCTATGTGCGAGATCAGGTGGCCGTAGGGCGCGAATGGATTACAGGAAAGCGATTTATCGAGATGGCCGTTGGCGTGGACGTGGGCGGCACTGATGCGACTTGCGCAACCCTTACGGGTATCACGTCGGGTTGGCGGGATGTGGTGCATATCGACGGCCTTTACCATAAACAGGGAATCAGCGAGAAGATGACCGAGGCGAGGTATGCGCGGGCCATTGCTGAATGGCTGAAACCGTGGACGCGGATTTATCCACAAATTGCCAACGTTTATGTGGATAGTTCGGCAAAACTTTTTCGTGCTGCTCTGCGGGAAGAACTAAGTAAGCAGGGCATGGGGAGAATTGCGGTCATCGGAACGGATAAGTCGGACGGCATCAGAGCACGAATTGAGCTGGTCTGCATGCTGCTGATGCAGGGGCGGTATCACGTGGCCGAACATCTTGCGCCGTGGCACGAGGCGTTGCAGATGGCAACGTGGGATGAGGCAGCCTATGAAAAAGGCGAGTGGATGCGGCTGGATAATGGCTCGTATCCCGTCGATGCGCTGGATAGCTCCGAATACAGCATCTATCCATATGCCGGATATCTGGCGACGGTTGGATAAACAGGGAGGATTGAATCATGGATGAGCAGACGACTGTGCTTGCGCCGGAACAGGCGTGGGCGGCGCTGATGGCGCATCGAAGCGCGTATTATGCGCCATATTCCGCTGTTTATTGCGGCGCAGAAAAGGCGTTGAGAAAGACGGCCAAGCCGAAATCCTTCTGGCGGCGGGCGAGTAAGCAGAAAATCCATGTGCCGATTGCGGCTGACATTGCCACGACGGGCAGCGACCTGCTTTTTGGTGAACATCCCAAAATCATCTGTGTGGATGATATGAAGGAACAGCCGAACGGAGAAGGTCAGAAAAGGCTGGAGGAGATTCTGCGAATCAACGCCATGTCGGCGCTGCTCAACGAGGCGGCGGAAAGCGCGGCGGCGCTCGGCGACGTGTATCTCAAAATTGCATGGGATGTGCTGCGCTTGTCCTGCCCGATGATTCGCGTTGTGCAGGGTGATGATGCGTGGCCGGAATACAGGCTTGGAACGCTTCGGGCGATTCACTTCTTCACAATCATTGAGGAAGAACGCAGCGCGTCCGGCAATGTTCAGAGCGTCATCCGTGCGTATGAGCTGTATGAACCGAAGCGGATTTCCACCAGACTTTATCGCGGCACTTTGGACAGCCTCGGTGCACAGATGAGCGATGACGAGATGCAAAAGCTGGGCATTGAGCCGGAAGTGAGCACGGGAACGGATGAGATTTTGGCCGTTCATGTGCCGAATATCAAACCCAATCGGATGTTCCGAGGCTCGTACATGGGGCGCAGCGATTATGACAATCTTCGTGATCTGATGGATGCGCTTGATGAATCCTATTCGAGCTGGATGCGGGATATCAGATTGGCCAAAGCACGGCTGATTGTTCCCGCACAGTTTCTTCGACGCAAGCCGGAAGAAATGTTTGGCGACAGCATGAATCGCCCACCGACGTTTGAGTTTGATGAAGATGTCGAGACGCTGGTCGCACTGGACACCCAAAGCGGTTCTTTAGGTGGCGATGGTGAATCCAATAAGATTACGCCTTCTCAATTTTCCATCAGAGCGGATGAACATCAGAAAACATGTGTTGCGCTTGTCAGGGAAATTGTCACAGGCGCAGGATATTCGCCGCAGACTTTCGGCATCGACATTGAGGGAATGGCGCAATCGGGTACGGCACTTCGAATTCGTGAGAAGAAATCCTATTCAACGTGTGCCAAAAAGCAGACGTATTGGCAGGATACGCTGGAAGGATTGCTGACAGCCATGCTCCATCTTGACGCGCGGCTGTACCCGAAGAAGGGCAGCTCGCAGGAAATCCATGTGCATGTGCGCTTTCCGGGCATCTTTGCCAGCGATATGGCGACCACATCCTCCACGATTGAGATGATTAACCGCGCGCAGTCGGCCAGCGTACAGACAAAGGTGCGCATGCTGCATCCTGATTGGGACGAGACGCAGGTTGCTGCCGAAGTCAAGCTGATTTATGAGGAAAACGGAATCGGCATGGATGAGCCGGATGCGCGGCTGGGTGATTATGCACCGCTGCCGAATAAGCAGCATGCGCCGCTGGAAGATGAGCAGGAGGAATAGGGGGATGAATAAGCATGGCAATCCCCGTAGGCGAATACGAGAGCCTTGCGCAGCAGGTGCTTGAGGTTTACAACGAAGCGGAGCTGACCATGATTCGCCGCGTTGCACGCAGGCTGCTGAAAGGTGTGAACGCGCCTGGATGGGCCGAAAGAAAGCTGTCCGAAACAGCGCAGGTACACCACCAACTTTCCGAGCTGCTTGCCGCTCTGACAACGAACAGAGGGAAGATTACATCGGACACGCTGGAAACGGCCTATGCAGACGCACAGAAATGGTGCTTTGCGGATGCAAAAGCATATGCGCAATCCATCGGCATTTTGCATATTGCGCCGAACAGCGCAAAGGTAGCCGATATTTTGTCCGATCTCAACAGGCGACTGGATGCGGCAGACCGAAGGATTCTCCGCCAATGCGATGATGCGTATGCGGATGTGATAGCCGATGCGTCGGCGCTCGTGGCAACGGGCAGCATCACCTATCGGGAAGCGGTTGGACGCGCCCTTCGGGACTTTGCCGATAAGGGCATATCGTCCTTTGTTGACCGTTCCGGGCGGACATGGCAGATGGGAACATACGCGGAAATGGCGGTGCTGACTGCAATCACGCAGGCGACCGTCAGCGGGTATACCGATACTATGCAGAGCTACGGTTATGATTTGGCGATGATTTCATCGCACATGGATGCTTGCCCGCTTTGTGAAGCATGGCAGGGCGTTGTGGTTTCCGTTTCTGGAACGAATCATCGTTATCCGAGCTTGGATGACGCTTACGCCGCAGGAGTGTTCCATCCGCGGTGTCTGCATCATATTTCCATTTATCACGAGGGCATCACGCATGGAACACTGCGCAGTCGACCGCAGGCTGTACAGCAGCCGTCCGAAGGGTATACAGCCCGCAGCCGCCAACGGTACTGTGAACGGCAGATTCGGAGGTATAAACGGCGGCAGGCAGCAGCGGCAACGCCGGAGGAAGAACGGGAAGCGTTCAACATGGTGCGCAAGTGGCAGCGGATTACACGCCAGCACATTCAGAACGCGCCGACGACGCTTCTTCGGCATTATGACCGCGAGGGCGGCAGGGTGAAGCTCAGCGATGCAGCGCGAAAAATGAAAAAGTAGGAGGCATAACAGGTGCAGAAAAATACGGTTTGTCTGACGATGGAAGATGCGAAGCAGATCTATGAATTGTTTAACGCCTGTGCGTTGGCAGATTTGCATTACCATACCTGTCAGAGCGAGCTTTTTCGCCGTCATGTTTGCAGCACGTATAAGGCGGCCAACGTTGTAGACGCATTTGACAGACTGAAAGCCATGATTAACAGTTCCACCGAACAGGCAGAAAAGAAGGGGGAATAATCTATGCTGATTGGCAACGAGGAGAGAAGGAGCTTTAGCAGAACGCTTCGGGACGAAGAAAAGAGGCAGGTGCTTGCTTTACGGCTGTCCTATGATTCCGGCGAAATCATCCTCCAGATTGAGCAGATCGACAAGGACTACTGCATGGCGCATAGGCAGGATGTGCAGGAGGCTGTGAGCCAGTTCGTCTCCGATACGGTGCAAATGCTGGAGGATGCCGGACTGCCGAGCGTCAAATAATCCATGACCATCAGAGCGATTCTTTTTGGAGAGCGCTCTTTTGTTTTGCCCGGCGCGCGGGTTTCGCGCGCTCCGCCGAGCGGGAGACAGCCCGTCCAAAAGTCAAAGCGGATGACCAGAAAAAGGAGGAAAAGCAAATGTCTGATACCCCGAACTATGATTACCTCAAGCCCGTTCTCGGTGAGGAGCTTTTCGGCCAGTTTGCCGAGAAGATGGCCGCTGCACAGGGCATCCAACTCGCCAATGTGGGAGATGGAGCATACATCCCCAAGGCCAAGTATGACGCGGACAAGCGACAGCTTAGCTCGCAGATTACCCAACTGAACACCCAGCTTCAACAGGCACAGGCAGCCGGAGCGAACGCGGCCGCGCTTAATCAGCAGGTCGCGCAGTTGACTGCTGACTTGGCTGCGCGGGATAAGACCATCGCCGACAGCGCGAAGAAGGGGCTGATTCTCGCGGAGCTGCGAAATGCTGGCGCGCGAGACCCCGAACTGCTGGTGCGCCTGATTGACATGGACAAGGTGACGCAGAAGGACGGGAAGCTTGAAGGGCTGGATGATCAGCTTAACCCGATGAAAACTGCACAGCCGTATCTTTTCGGCAATCTGCCTGGTGGCCGCGGCGGTTTGGATACGCACAGCGGCGGCGCAGGTGCAGAAATGACTAACCAGCAGGTGAATGATGAGATTCGCCGTGCGGCAGGCCGATAATCGACCGTCCGAAAGGACAGACAGGAGAACAACATGAACATGATTAACCGCAACAGTGCGGAAGCGCTTATTCCTGAGCAGGTATCCAAGACGATTATTCAGAACGTTGCAACGCGTTCTGTGGCGCTGCGTCGCGGCTACCGCATGCCGAACATGACGGCGAAGCAGCAGAAGATTCCTGTGCTGACGGGTTCTGTGGCTGCTGGCTTCGTCAATGGCGACGTTGGCCTCAAGCCGACCAGCGGTTTGACGTGGGAAAAGGTCAACATCGTGGCGGAGGAGGTCGCCGTCATCGTGCCGATTCCTGACGCGGTGCTGGATGATGTGGATTACGACATCTGGGGCGAGGTGCAGCCGCGCATCGAGGAGGCATTCGCCAAGGTCATCGACATGGCCGTATTCCACGGCACGAACAAGCCGGACACGTGGCCGGAAGGTCTGGTCAGCGGCGCGATTAAGGCGGGCAAGGTGCGCCCGATGACTGGCGACCTGTATCAGGACATCAACGGCGAGGACGGCGTGATTGCGCTCGTTGAGGAAAAGGGTCTGCCTGTTGATGCCTTTATCGGTGCGCTTCAGCTCCGTGCGAAGCTGCGCGGTGCGGTGGATGCGAACCGACAGCCGATTTTCCGACTGGCGTACAGCAACGGCACGGCGGGTAAAGCGCTGTATGAACTGAACGGCAGCGAGATTAATTTCCCGATGAATGGTTCTTTCGACGGCAAGCAAGCACTTCTGCTGGCTGGCAACTGGAACCTCATGCGCTATGCGATTCGGCAGGATATCACCTACAAGATTCTGACGGAAGCGTCTCTCACCGACGATTCCGGCAAGGTGCTGCTCAACCTTGCCCAGCAGGATTGCTGCGCAATTCGAGCTGTCATGCGCCTTGGCTGGGCACTGCCGAAGCCGATGAACATGGTTTCCGGCACGAACTATTACCCGTTTGCCGTGCTTCTGCCGACGACCGTTCATACCATTGATGCGGCGACGTTCAAGGTGACGAAGCCCGTCAAGGCGGCAACCCCGCAGGCCGCGCACGATGGCGGCGACGGCTATACGGCAGGCATTGAATGGCTGCCGGCAGCGGACAGCTTTGCGGCCTCTACCGCCTATACGGCCAAGGTGACGCTGACTGCCGAGGAAGGGTATATGTTCCCGGCAACGTTCGGCGCGGCCAATATCAGCGGCCTGCCCAAGTCCTCCGAAGCCAAGGTCACTGTGGAACGCGTGAACGGCAACACCGTGACGATTACGGCCAAGTATACCGCGACTGGCGCGTAAGCTGGAAGGTATCGGGCGGGCATGGGTTGTCCGCCCGAAGTTTTATTTGAGGAGATGAAGATAAGCCAATGCTCATTGAGGAAAACGACCTGATTAACATGCGGGCGAAGATGAGCGGATTCATCTTTCCGAATGTACCAATCAGCGATTTTGAGCGTGCCGCATTTGAGCGGGCTGTCAACTATCAGATTGAACACGAGCGTCAGCGGCGCGCGGCTGTGGGCATGAGCTTACCCGAAGGGGTAACGTCGGTCGCAATCGGCCACTTTTCGGCATCGTTTGATGATTCGGCGTTCACTGGCAAGCTGACCCGCAAGACGATTTGTGATGCGGCATACAGTGAGCTGTTGCTGGCGGGGCTGCTTTATCGCGGGCTTGAAGGGAGGATGGCAGCATGTCCCTGATTGATATGCTGATGACGCAGGAGGCGCGCATTAAGCCGTTTGAGCGTTATGCGGGCGGAAAGGCGCTGTACGGCATCGAAGAAGTACGAAAATGCAGAATGGAGTTCGGGAAAAAGACAAAGGTTGTCTATAAAAATCCTGATGGCTCCATCGTTGAAACCGTAGCTTCCGCGCTGATGTTCTGCCCAATGCCGCCGATTCCCGTGAACAGCATCGTCGAGTGTGAAGGTACGAAAATGCGCGTGATTCAGTGCAGCCAAATGCACGGATTCGGGGCATATTCGCATCTGGAGGTGCAGCTCGAATGAGCAGGCACGGCAAGGTGCGCGTCAAAATCGACAAAGCGCTGATTCAGCGGCAGGTGCAGTCTGGCGGCAAAAGGGGAACGTTCGCCATGCTTGACCATATCGCATCTGTCTCTAAAGATCAGGTGCCGTTGGACATGGGGCCGTTGAAAAATTCCTGCGTTGTGGATGTGGCGGAGGATGGCTTATCCGGCACGATTTCATACGATACGCCGTATGCAGTCGTTCAGCATGAGAATCGGCATTTTCGCCATCAGCGAGGCCGAAAGGCCAAGTATTTGGAAGACCCCATCAATGATAAGGGCGTGCAGAGGGAAGCGCTGGCCGTGTTGGCGGACGCAATGGGCGAAGACCTTGGAGGATGAAGCGCGTGAATCTAATTGAACAGGTGGCCAACCATCTTGAATTTTTGGGGCTTGGTTTATGCGCCACGGAAGAACAGGACGGGAATATCTTCTGGGGGCATCTGCCGGACAGCCCGGATTGCGCAATCTGCATTTTTTCCACGGATACAGGGTTTTCGGGGAGCAAAGACGGCGCGAGGATTCAAATCTATACGCGCGGCGGTGTCGGCAATACCCAATGGCCGTATGAAACGGCATGCAGGATTACCGAAGAGCTGGAGGGCTTTATCGGATTCTTGGCTGGGGATGGCGCAAGGGTGCGGGTGGAAACCGTCAATTCTGCGCAGGGACTTGGCACGGATACGAAGGGACGCGAGCTGTATTCCAGCAACTATCTGATTTATTACTGTGATTTTTGATTGGAGGGAAGCACATGGGCAAGAAGGGCAGAAAAAACGGTTGCCCTGTCAATATCCGCAACTGGGTGGTGTCGATTCTCGACGTTGCCACGCAGCAGTTCGTGCGGATTTATGGCCTGACCAGCCTGACGCGCACCATCGAGGGTGAAACCGAGGACGGCAGCGCGGACACCGATATCTGGGCAGAGCCGTACATCACCAAGCGTTCCAGCTCCTGCGACTTGGAAGGCGACAAGAAGGTTATTGAAGCGACCGGCGAGGTTGACCCTGGACAGGAGATGCTGAACGAGTACGCCGAAATGAGCGGATGCGATTCCGACTGTACGCTCAAATTCGTTGACCCGTATGGTCACGGCTGGATTGCGGATTACGTTGTGACCAGCGCCGAGGAGTCGAGCGACGACAGCGATAACAGCGTGACGTGGTCTCTGGAACAGGTCGGCGAAGCCGAACCGATTCAGTATGTGCAGGTGAAGACCGTCGCGGCCAAGTCTGGCGGAACGGCGGCGGCCACGCTGGAAATGAAGGTCGGCGACAGCCCGAAGCTCATCGACGTGGAGTTCACGCCCGAAAATGCGTCGAATCAGCGATTTCGCGTGACCAACAACAAGCGAAGCGTTGTTCAGGTGTCGGATATCACCGAAAGCGGCTTTACGCTCACGGCGGTTGGGGAAGGCACGGCGAACATCGTCATCACCAGCGTCAATGGCGCGAAAACGGCCAGCATTGCTGTAACCGTTACGGCCGCCTCGTAAGAGTGGCAGCACATATAACAGGGAGGAGCGAAGCGCTTCTCCCTCTTTTTTTGAAGTGAATGGAGGAAAAACACATGGCTAAAGTGCTTGAGTTTGATACGTTTATGCAGGAAGCGAAGGGCGAAAACCTTACGGTGCGCGTCGGCGGCAAGGATTATTCCGTTCCGCCCAAAATTCCGGCGATTGTGCCACTGATGATGGCGCGCGCGGAGAAACTGGCTGACCAGAGTTCCCGCAATGCGGCGTACAGCAAGATGATCTTCACGGCGGCGGATGCGCTGTTTGGCGAAAAGGCGATGACCGAAATCTGTGAATCCGGCATGACGGTAGATATGCTGTCGCTGCTCGTGCAGAAAACGTTCGCGCTGATTAACGGTGTTGAAGATTTCGACGAAGAAGATGGGCAGGAACTCAGCGATGAGGACAGCCGCTCCAAGCTGCCAGGAGATGCGGCAAAAAAGTAAGTCTGCTCGACGTTTGGGATGCGATTGAAGCCGATTTCCAGCGGGATTACGGCATCAATCTCGCCGAGCAGATCGAGGGGCTGTCATGGCGGCGTTTCGTTGCGCTGTCCTGCAACCTGTCTCCGTATGGAGCGGTGGCGGTACGCATCCGCGCACAGCAGGACAGACAACGCAGAAATCCAGAGGACGATGATGAGGCTGACCGCAAAGCTGCGGAAGCCTTTTTTTCGTCGGTTGTTTCGGTTTAAGGCGGTGAGAACATGGCGTTAAAGGTCGGCGAACTGTTTGCCAGCTTTGATTTGGATGCGTCCGGCATGACGGGGACGATTCGCACCATTGAGACACAGCTGGAAGGCATCGGCGCGGACATGATTCGGGCGGGATCGACGCTTTCTTCCATGGTTACAGATCCGCTCAAAGGAATAGGCAAAAGCATTTTGAGTGCCGGCATGGATTTCACCTCGCAGATGTCCCGCGTCGAAGCCATTTCCGGCGCATCAGCGGCAGAAATGGAAAAGCTGAACGCGGAAGCGCTCAAAATGGGTTCGACGACGCAGTTCACGGCCACTGAGGCGGGACAGGCGCTCGAATATATGGCAATGGCAGGCTGGAAAACGGACAACATGCTTGATGGTCTTGCGCCGATTATGGATCTTGCGGCAGCTTCCGGCGAGAATTTGGCTGATGTGTCGGATATCGTTACGGATGCGCTGACTGCGTTCGGATTGAAAGCCAGCGATGCAAGCCATTTTTCTGATGTTCTGGCGCAGGCATCTTCCAATTCCAATACGAACGTCGGCCTTATGGGCGAGACGTTCAAATACGTTGCGCCTGTGGCGGGCGCGCTTGGCTATAACATTGAGGACGCGGCTATCGCCATTGGATTGATGGCCAATGCAGGCATCAAAGGAAGCCAATCCGGCACGGCGCTCCGCGCTTTATTGACGAGGCTTTCCAAGCCAACCAAGGAAGTCAAGACGGCGATGAAGGAACTCGGCTTGAGCATGACGACATCGACGGGCGAAATGAAACCGTTGCGTCAGCTCATGACCGAAATGCGAGGGAAATTCTCCGGCCTGACTGAACAGGAAAAGGCGCTGTATGCCGCGACATTGGCGGGGCAGGAGGGAATGTCCGGCCTGCTGGCAATCGTGAGTGCAAGCGACAAGGATTTTAATAAACTGGCGGCTTCCATTGACAACTGCGAGGGCGCAACAGGTCGAATGGCGGCGACAGTGCTTGCCAATGCCAAGGGCGACTGGACGCTGTTTCAGTCCGCTGTTGAGGGCGCGTATGTAGCGCTGTTCACACTGAATGAGCAGGCAATCCGAAAGACCATTCAGAGCATGACAGGACTCGTGGACAAGTTCAACGCGTTGGATGGGCCGATGAAGCAGGTCATCCTCAAGATGGGCATTTTGGCGGCGGCGATTGGCCCTGTGCTGATGTACGGAGGTAAAGCGCTGATGCTGGCGGGGAAGATTGCCCCGGCGATTGCAGCCTTGGTCAGTCCGCTGGGCATTGTGGCGGGAACGTTCCTGCTTTTTGGGACTGCCGCGATGGATGCGGGCAACGATATGGGCAAAGCGTTTGAAAAGTATACCCAAATCGGGGCACGGAAGCTCAAGACATTTGATAAAACGGTTCAATCGACCATCAAGAATATTTCCGGGCGTATTCCCAAGCTGGCTGCCTCGCTCAAAACGGGGCTTGCTGAAATTGTTCCGCAGGCGGCCGAAGCGGGAATGAACCTGTTTTCGTCGCTGGCGGACGTTGTGTCTGACAATGCGGCGGACGTGGCGCAGGTTGGCGCACAGGCGGTAACGTCTTTGCTGAACGGTTTCGCCAAGGGCGCGCCGAAACTGATTCCATCCGTCGTCTCGGCCACGGTATCCGTGCTGGCCGCAGCGATCCGCAATGCGCCGAATCTGCTGGAGGCTGGGATTGATCTGGCCAAGGGCATTTTCAAGGGATTCAAGGCGGTGAAGTGGGGCGAATTGGGTGTCACCGTTTTGACGGCGCTTGAAGAAACGCTTCGCGGCCTCGGCAAGACGGTGCAGAAGGCTTTTGTGGATGCAAAAAACTACATCAAAACGCTCAAATGGGCAGACGTTGTTGCAGTGATTAAAGGGGCATTCCATTTCGGTTCGGATTGGCTCAAGGGGTTGATTCTTGGCGATTCGCTGACTGACCAGAGCACATGGGGCGATGCGGGGGCGAAAATTTGGGGCTGGATTAAGGGCGGCTTTGTTTCCGTGACAGGGTGGCTTAAAGGCTTAATCCTAGGAGACACGCTGACCGAAGAAAGTACATGGAAAGATGTCGGCAGCACCGTATGGGACTGGATTAAGAGCGGATTCGGTGCGGCGGGAGACTGGCTCAAGAAGCTGTTCCTCGGCGATGAGGGAGAAAACGGCGGGGCATGGTCTGATGCAGGCGAGAAGATTGTCGGTCAGATCGCCGCGAGCTTCAAAGCGCTTACGCCTGAAAAACTGGCGGCGAAAGTCGGCGACATGTCCGCGTTGGCCTCGACGATTCTTACATCCATCATCAGCAACAAGGCTACCTTTGCGGCGAAAGCCGCCGAATTTGTGGCGGAGCTTGTCGGCGGTTTGAAAGATTTCAGCGCATGGGACACGTTCACAGCGGCGTTTTCTGCGCTGGCATCCGGCCTATTGGGCGGCGTTGTGACTGGGATTCAGCAAACCATCACAGCAGCGGCAGATATTGCAGGGGCGATTGGAAGCCTGTTGGAACTGATTAACGATAAAGACTGGGGAACCTCCATCGGAACGGTTGCTACCAGTCTGGTGGGCGCGATTATCGACGCTGTCAACGATATCGTGACAACGCCGGACTTAACCCGTTTTGTTCAGAATCTCGGCAAGGGTATCATCAACGGTATGGACGCTCTCGGAGATATCACGGGCGCGATTGTCGGGTACATCCTTTCACCGGAAGGGCTGACCAAGATTGTGCAGTGCGGCGCAGATTTTGTCTTTGCGCTCAGCAAGGGTATTGCGCTCGGCATGCTTAACATCGGCGAAGGTCTGATGAAGATGATGGGGTCAATCTTCACCAGTGCGCTGGACAGCGTAATGAGCTGGTTTGGCATTGAGACGGACTACTACTGGACGAAGGTTTCCGATATGATGTTCACCAATGCCGAAGGTGCGACAATGAAGGGCAGCCAGCTTGTCACCAAATATCTCGGTGAACAGCAGGGCACTTTGCTCGAACAGGTTGCGGCGTATTTGTCCCTCGAGAAGTTCGATATTAACGGCGTGCTGGCACAGTATGAAAGCCATTTCAGCGAGGCCGGCGTTGCACTGTATCAGGCGGTCATCAATGGTTTTCAGGATGGAGCGGAAATCTCCAATGAGCAGGCCATGATGGTGGCAGGATTGATTGTTGCCGGAATGGCGGACGGATTGCAGGAGAGATATCCAGAACTGTATGAGGCTGGTCAAGCGGCAGTTGAGCAGTTTGAAGATGCGTTCGGCAATGGCACGGATGCGCTGATTGCACTTTGTAATTCGCTGGGTATTGAGATTCCGGCTTCGCTGGCCGATGCGCTGGGAGACGAAAGCATCTGGAACAGTGCATCGGATGCGCTGAATACGGGCATGGAGCAGATCACCGGGGCGGTGGGCGATTTCATGGAGACCGCAGGCAAGGCAGACATGGGGCGTTATGGAAGCGGCGCAGAGCAGGGAACGGAAGGTGCGAAGAACTCCGTTATTGCCTCGATGAACACGACGACGGATCCAGAGAACTTCACGACTGCGGCCAGCAACGCGCAGACCACGGGCGAAAACATCGGAGCGGGCGTGAGCGACGGCGTTTCGGGGAAAGAAACGGACATCGCAACCGCCGTTCAAGGGCTGGTTGCGTCGATGAACACCACATTTGAGCCGACGGTTCAGAGTTTCGGCAATACGGCGCGTATGGCGATGACCAATGTATCCATCGGGATTCAGGCCATGCAGGGCAATGCGGTGCTGTCGGCACGAAATGCCGGGAATGCGGTGGTGAATGCAATGCGCGGCAGTTTGAACGGCAGCACGGGATACAGCCTCGGCAATGACCTGATGCGCGGCATTATCAGCGGCATCAACTCGATGGCGGGGATGCTGTCCAGCGCGGCACGGACTGTTGTACGCAATGCGGTCGCGGCTATGCGCAAGGCCGCCGATGCGCACAGCCCCAGCAGAGAGACGCTTGCACTCGGTCGGGATATGGACGCGGGCGGCGCTATCGGCCTTTCTGGCGGCATGATGGCCGCAGCGGCCACACAGGCGGTGAAAGATACCATCCGCGCCATGACGGCGCAGACGCGGCTTTCTGACCCGTCTGTCGGCACGGTGATGACGGCGCGTGCCAACGCTCGACAGACTGCCGCAGAGACGGCGAACAGCCTCTCCGATGGCGAGAATCGGGAAGCATATGCGAGTGCGGTCGGCAGAATGATTGCGGACAGACTCATCGAATCCGGGGCGCTTGGCGGCGATGTGGTGATGGACGGCGAAAAGGTTGGGCGGAAAACTGCGCCGACCGTTTCAAAGTCTATCGCGGATAAAGCGAAGAAAACGGTATCCGGCCGCAGCGCACAGGGGGTGCTGATTTGATGGAATTTGCCGGGGTGAAGCCGGAACAGCTCGGACGCGTGAAGGTAACTTCCGTGTCCGAGTGCTTTTTGGCTGAAAAGGAGTGGCAGACGGTGACGCGCAGGGGCGCGGTGCTGGCCTGCGTCGGCGTACCGACGGTGCGCAAAATCGAAGTAGAGCTGCTTATGCGGGCAAAAAACAGGTCGGCGCTTCCGCTGCTGCTGGAAAAGGTCAGAGCGTGGCTGGAGGAAAGCGGTGAAGAAAAGCTGCACTTTGACAGCATGGGCGGCACATATTACAAAGCGCGCTGCACAGGGACGGAAGCGCTGACGTACAGCGGCGCTTCAGCGCGGCTCAAGGTGACCTTCACCTGTGTGGATTATCGGCGATATCGTCAGTATGACGATAAACCCGTCGGCGGAGCAGACCCGTGTGCGGACAACTTTACCTTCGGCGGAAAGCACTGTTTGAACGATATGGGCTGCATGTTCGTACTCGACAAGGAGACGGCTGTTCCGGCACCTGTGCTGAACAAATATGAGGTGTCCGGCATGGCGGGAACATTGCGCTTTGAACGCGCCGATCTGATGCTCAAAGAGCGAAAAGTCAGCGGAAAGCTCTACTTCGTCAATCGAGAGCAGGAAGGGACGCGGCTGACTGATGAGCAGGTCGCACAGCGGATGCACGATGTCGCGGCGTGGCTCCTGCAAGCAGGACGCGCGGAGCTGGTGATGGATGCGGATATCAGCCGGTCGATTATGGCCGAGATTGAGGATGAAGCATCGCTGACATGCGATAAATGGGAAAATGGCGTGATGGACATCTCGTTTGCCGAGCAGCCTTTATGGCAGGATGCGGCGATGAGCACTGCTACGCAGGCTGTGAGCTTGGCGGCGGGGACGTGGCAGACCATCGACTTGAGCAAGGTCTTTCCGCGCGGCATGGGCTATACAACGCCGCTTACGCTGGATGTGATGAATACGGGCAGCACGGCGATTTTGGATTTTCGCATCAGGTACAGAGACAGACTCGGAAAGCAGAGGCAAACGCGGCTGTATGGCGGCGGATTTTCGCTCACGGGCGGTCAGAGCCTGCGAGTGGATGGAGAAAACCTGTCTGTGGTTTGCGGCGGCCAGAGCATGATTTCGGCGCTCTGCGAGGGCGACTTTCCTTCTGTACCTCCGAACGCAGTGAACATCGAGATTATGAGCGCGTCGGCGGCAGCGGCTTCGGTGACGGTGAGCGCACGGGCGAGGTGGTTGTGATTGAGGATTCCGATTTACAGTCGCGATATGACGCGCATTGGAACCATCCGCCATGCGTCCAAGGTGGGCTACAAGCGAATGTTCAACGACCTGCATACGGCGAGCTTTGAAATTCCTGCCGATGACGATGCGGACAACGACCTCTGTGAAACGGTTCACGGCATCGTGGACATCGTGGACGGTGATAAATCCGTTGGCAAATATCGAATTTGCGATCAGCCCGAATCGGATATCACGGGTGAAGGAGAGTTCATTCAATATGAGCTGGAGCATGTAATCGCCTTCTTGTTTGATGACCGCATTGACGGCTATCTGGAAATGGGCGGCACTGGCGTTTATACCGAGGATATCATCCGGCATTTGCTCAGCTTGCAGACGGTGAAGCGCTGGCAGCTTGGGCGGTGCGATTTTCGATATCAGTTTCAGTATTCGTGGGAAAAGGAAGATCTGCTCAATGCGCTTTTTTCAATCCCGAAGTGCTTCGACAGCGACTATCATTGGACGTATGACACGGACAGCTACCCGTGGACAATCAACCTCGTTCGGGCAGATGATGCGCGCAACTGCGAGGTGCGTTACGGCCGCAATGAGCAGAGCATCAAGCGGGGACGGGATATCTCCAATCTCTGTACGCGGCTGTACTGCATGGGCAGCGGCGAAGGTGTGAACCAAACCAGCATCCGAACGGTCAATCCGACAGGGAAAAGCTATATTGATTCTCCCAATATCAGCAAGTATGGCGTTATCAGCAAGCTGCTGACGGACAGCTCCATCAGCGACGAAGCGACGCTCTTTGCGAAGGGAAAAGCCTATTTGCGTGAGCTTGAAAACCCGATGTACAGCTATACCGTCAAAGCGCTGGATTTTTATCGCGTGACGGGGCTGGAATGGGATTTAATCGACGAAGGGAAGCTCGTGCGTCTCAACGATACACGGGCAAAACTTGACCTCGACAAACGAATTGTATCGGTTGAAAAAAGCGACGTCGAAGGAAATCCGTTAGATATGACCGTTGAGATTGCAACTCAATCTTCGGATGTGTCCAGTACGCTGGAAAGCATATCGGCCAAAACGGCCATCACGGCGCAGTATGCACAGGGCGCGACTAATCTGTATGCCATGCAGGCCAGCGACAATGCGGATGCGTCGCACCCGGCGGTGATGAACTTCTATGTGCCGACGGCCTGTGCGAAAATCAATCAGGTGCTCTTGAGCTGGAAACTTGAGAATTTCCGAGCGTATGAGACGGGCGCGGCTGCGGGCGGCGGCGATGTTCGCACGACGCAGGAGGGCGGCGGCAGTACGCAGACGAGCGAGGCCGGAGGCGCAACGACGGTATCTGTGCCGCAGCGTACCGTGGCGCAGGCAATTACCAGCGGCACACCGATGCAGGATGGAACGGTCAATGCTAATACGAGTTTTGCAAAAAGTATAGACGGAGGGAATGTGTCAGATACCGGTTCGTCCAGCGGGACAACAGGAGCTGGGGGAGGCGGCAATACCGGCGTGAGCCGGAACGAAGGCGGCGCGATGACCTCGACGGACGAAGCAGGGAGGCATTCGCACAGCTCTAACAACACGCACCGGCACACCTTCGACGGCGTTTCCGTTGGCAAGACGGGGTATACGAGTTACAACGGCGCGGGCAGCACGACCAGCACCGGCGCGCACAGCCACGGCATGGGTCACTGGCACAGCTTTGACAGCCACACGCACTCGATTGGAAGCCATAAACACGATATGACACATCGTCACGACTTTTCACATTATCACATGGTCAACGTGGCGGTCACGGTTCCGGCGGTATCGGTTGATATTCCGAATCACACGCATAAAGTGAATATTCCGGCACACAGCCACTCTTTTACATTGCAAAGCCATACGCATGAGATTCGGTACGGCATTTATGAAGGGGAAATTGCGTCAGGTGTGACGATTAAAGTGGACGGAACTGCGATTCCGCCTGAAAAAGTGAGCGGAAGTGAGATTGATGTTATTCCATATTTGAGTAAGGATAACAACGGAAGAATTGTGCGCGGGATGTGGCATGAAGTGTCTGTTGTACCGGATAAGCTGACGCGAATCCAAGCGGACTTGTTTGTGCAGACATTTGTGACCTCGTATACCGGAGGAAATTATTGAAAGGGGGGAAGAATGTGGCCTACTACGTATTTAGAACGATAGTGGATATGATGAAACCCAAAGCGGAAATTGTTTGGGATGCTTTGGCAAGCGTAGGCGATGCAGGAGCACATAAAATCTGCGTTATGACACAGGAAAACGGCAAACCGATCGACTTAACAGGGTGTACGGCGCAACTACTGGTTCAGCGCCAGGATGAAGCGACGCGATATTTGAATGCAGATTTCGATGCGAGCGGGTATGCCTGCGCAACGCTGGACAAGTCCTGTTACGAAGTGGCGGGACGATTGCAATGCACCATGCAGATTAAAGGCGAAAACCAAAGTGTTATATCGGTTGCGAGGATTTATTTGCTCGTAAGTAAGGCAGGCGGAGATATCGTAATTGATCCGACACATGTTGTTCCAAATCTGAATGAGCTTTTGGCGCAATACGAGCGCTTGAAAGAAATTTCAGATCAAACGGAAAAAACGATATTGAAAGCAAATACGGCAACGAAGAACGCGGATGCGGCCGCCAAACGGGCGGACGATGCGGCAAACGACGTGCAAAAGAAGCTCGACAACGGGGAATTTGTCGGCGCGCAAGGCCCGAAAGGCGACACTGGCGCGCAGGGACCAAGGGGCGAAAAAGGGGACACCGGCGAGCGGGGGCCGCAGGGCGAAACCGGAGCCACTGGCCCGCAAGGGCCAAAGGGAAAGGACGGCGAGGTGACTTTTGAAAGCCTGACGGATGAGCAGAAAGCGTCGCTTCGGGGTGAGCCCGGCGCAAAGGGCGAGAAAGGGGAAAAGGGTGACCCCGGCGCGCAAGGCGAGAAAGGAGAGAAGGGCGACCCCGGCAGGGATGCGCCGCAGGAAGCGGTGCTGTATACGGCGCAGACGCTTAATGATGCGCAAAAGACGCAGGCGAGGGAGAACATCGGCGCGGCGGATGCGGCGATGGTCAGTCAGCTAAAGGACGATAAAGTCAATCAATCCGACGCACTGACGTTAGAAGAGATTATGGCAAGCACGGACTTGTCTAAAAAAGTCGCCAGCGCCGAAGCGGTTAAATCCATAAAAA
>ERZ827524.247-NODE-247-length-76032-cov-6.175171_pt1 | contig 76032 bp, 69 predicted proteins | sample MGYA00519702_ERZ827524 | MGnify/ENA primary metagenome ERZ827524 (study PRJEB31778, sample SAMEA3449341) | human gut metagenome | biome: human gut; feature: human-associated habitat; material: faeces | place: United Kingdom | collected 2010/2012 ...
GGTCAGCGCATCACCGACGGCGCGCTGTATCCGCGGGATGTTCTGCGTATCTCCGGCGTGGAGGCTGTGCAGGATTATCTGGTGCAGTCCGTCCAGGCGGTGTACCGTCAGCAGGGCGTTGACATCAACGACAAGCACATCGAGGTCATCATCCGTCAGATGATGCGCAAGGTGCGCGTTGAGGATCCCGGCGATACCACGCTCCTGAGCGGCACCGTTGTGGATGTCTACGAGTTCGAGGACGCCAATGCCGTCGTACAGGCGCGCATCGACGCCGGTGAGACGGACCTCCGTCTGGCCACGGATTCCCTCATCCTCATGGGCATCACGAAGGCTTCCCTTGCCACGGAGTCCTTCCTCTCCGCTGCCTCCTTCCAGGAGACGACGAAGGTCCTGACCGAAGCCGCCATCAAGGGCAAGGTAGACCATCTGGTCGGCCTGAAGGAGAACGTCATCATCGGCAAGCTCATCCCCGCCGGTTCCGGCCTCGATATCTACCGCGATTTCGAGCCGACCAACTGGCCGGAGTCCTCTGTGACCCAGAGCATGATCGATAACGAGCAGAAGTAAATAAAATTCCCGCGCCATTGCGGCTTCGGCCTCCGCCGGACCGCGTGGTGCAGCTGAAAAGCCAATCAGCCCGTGCAGTGGATCGCTGCACGGGCTTTTTGCACGTCCAAATGCCTCGCAGAGTTCGCCGCCCGCAGGCGGCGAATGAAGTAAGATCATTTTCTCCGGCGGCGTGTACGTCGGAGAAAATACCGCTCAGTCCGCCAGTGTGCGGATCGTCTGCCAACGGCGGATGATCCGTGCGCGCAGCGGACTGTGATCCAATCGTCGGGAAAGCCCGAAGGGGTTCCCCGATGGGCAAAAAGCCCGGGGCGAAAGCCTCGGGCTTTTGCTGTATTTTCAGGTCTTTTGCAGCTCGGCCGTGCGGGCGAGCAGAGCCTGCAGGCGCTCGGGAAAGTCCAGCTCGCTCAGCTGCAGGAGCTGGCGGACGGCGTTTGGGATCGTGGCGGCGTTTGCGCTGCCGTGCGCCTTCAGGAAGGGCTTTGGCAGGCCGAGCAGCATGGACGCGCCGTTTGAGGCAAAGTCCAGCTCGGCGGCAATGGTGTCGCCCGCGGCGCGGACGGCGGGATCGGTGCTGGCGCGCAGCCGGGCGGCCGTGAACAGGCCCGTGCCCTCCACGGTCTTCAGCAGCACGTTGCCGGAGAAGCCCTCCGCCACGATGACGTCATACTCGCCGGACAGGGCGTCGCGCGCCTCCATCATGCCGGTGAAGCGAATGGGAAGCTGCTCAAGCAGATCATAGACCTCGCGGATAAAGTGGCTGCCCTTGCTCTCCTCCACGCCGACGGACAGAAGACCGACGCGCGGCTCCTCCACGCCGCAGCTCTGCATGAGAGCCGTGGCCATCAGAGCGAACTGCTCCATGCGCTCGGGCTTGCAGTCCACGTTTGCGCCGCAGTCGGCAAGGCACAGCCTGCGGCCGGGGATGGAAGGCAGAAATGTGGCAAGCGCGGGCGTGCGCACGCCGCGGACGCGCCCGGCATAGGCCACGCCGCCTGCGAGGGCTGCGCCGGTGCTCCCGGCGGTGAGCATGCCGGCAAGCTCCGGGTCGCGCTTCAGGCGCTGCATGCCCTTGACGAGCGTGGAGTCGCGCTTGTGCATGACGGCGTCGATGGGGTCGTCGTGATTTGTGATGATCTCGGATGCGGGCATGAATTCCAGCGCATCCCAATTGCAGGGATATTTTTCCAGCTCCGCACGAAGCATAGCCTCCTCGCCGGGCAGGACGAGCATGACGTCCGGGACCTCCAGTGTGCAGCGGGCGCAGCCCTCGAGCAGCTGCTCGGGATGGTCGCTGCCAAATACGTCAATCAGGATCTTCTTCATGATTCTCCAGCCCAAACTTTTCGGAAAGGTTTTTTTTGCGGGCGCGGACGCGCACCGTGTGCATGGTGATCCAGGCATTCTGCAGACCATCGAGCCCCAGCGCGATGCCGATGGCGACGGACGGCGTGAGGAAGCTGGAATACAGCGCCGAAAGGGCGAACAGGCCGCCGAGGCCGAGCAGCAGGGAGGAGCAGAGAATGGCGATCCAGCTCTCCATGCCGAAGCGGCGGGCATCCATCGCGATCTGCAGCTTCAGCAGGGCATCCAGAATAACATAGACGCTCAGCAACACCGGAAGTGTCGGCAGAACGCGCTGCGGCAGGAAGGCCAGAAGCCCTGCCAGCAGGGCGCACAGGATGCCGATGGCAAAGTCAAACTGAAAGGCGAGGCGGTAGAGATCATTGGAGTAGTAGCCGATCATTTTGGCGGCGCCGGTCAGCAGAAATAAAACGGCAAGCACTGTCCGCTGCAGGGATGTGACCTCCGTGCTGGGCAGGAAGATCAGCATCAGGCCTGCCAGAAAGATCAGAAACGAGGCGGCCGTATTGGTGATTTTGGCCAGCTTGACCAGATTGTCGTTTTGCTTCATGGCTGTTTGTTCCTTTCCGCACCGCCGCGCCACTGCGCGCGGGCGAGAATTTCATAGACACGGGGATCGACCATCGGCCGCTGCACCCCGGCAAGCGTCTGCTCCGAGAGCGTTCCCGTTTCGGCATACTCCCGGCCTGCCGCCTCGAAGGCCTGCAGACGGCGGGCCCGCGGCCCGTTCAGCTTTTCCACCGGGAGCAGCTCGCCCTGCGGGAAAAACAGGGGCGTATAATTCCGGCCGCTGCACAGCCGGTCGAGCTGGGCCAGCAGCGCTTCATACATGGGCGCGGCCTCCGTATAGCCGCATGAGGAGATGACGACGAGCTTCTTGCGCCGCAGCGCCGGGTCCCGCAGCGTCTGGAACGAGCAGTGCCCGCCCTCCGGCGTCTGGCCGTGGTATGGCTCCATCAGGCTGATCGTCCGATCCAGCAGGGCTTTGAGCTGAGCGGGAAGACCAAAATAATACAGGGGGAAGCTCGCAATCAGCACGTCTGCCCGGCGGAACTGCCCGACAAAAGCAGAGAAATCGTCCGCGATCGTGCAGGGGGCGCCGCTGCGCCAGCAGGCCATGCAGCCCCGGCAGGGCTCGATGCGGTTTTCTGTCAGAGAAAACGTCTCAAACGGCCAGCCTGTACCCTGCAGAAAGGCGCGGGAAAGTCGCAGCGTATTGCTGGCAGCGCCGCGCGGGCTGCCATTGAGCAGCAGAGCCTGCATGTTGATCTCCTCCTGTGTTCTGCGAGACTCAAAAAACCACCCCTATAGCATAGCGGGTCAGCCTCTGCTAGTCATCATTCATTCCCGGAGCGATGTGCAAAATCCATACACTCCGGGATATTTGTATGGCATTCAGGTGCGCGGATGAGCGGCGCTGAATTCCAGCGCATGGCGCACCGTGCCCTCGAACAGCTGGGCGACGCGGCGAAGCTCTGCCTCGAGCGCGACGTCGGAGCGGCCCGTCAGCCATTCCTCCAGCAGGCCGTAGAGGGCGTGGCAGCAGATGTCGCAAATGAGCTTGCGGTCCTGCTGGCTGTAGTCCAGATCGCGGACGTTTTGCTCGATATAGCGGTCCGACAGCTCGGAGATGACCTTGCTGAGGTAGACGCGCATGGCGTCCTGACATTTCGACTGGAAAATATGACGGCCGATCTGCGGCGAATCGATGAGGAAGCTGAGCATATCGAGCAGCATGGTCTCCCATGAGGCCCCGCCTGCGGGGACGGACAGCGCCCGCTCGATCTCGGACTCTAGCACGTCGCTCAGCAGATCGTAGACATCTTCGTAATGATAATAAAAGGTATTGCGCGTCAGCCCGCAGTCCTCGACGATGTCGCGGACGGTGATCTTATCCAGCGGCTTGACGGCCAGAAGCGCCCGGAACGACTCGGTGATGGCGCGTTTTGTGATCTGCTGTTTCATCCGGACTCTCCTTTCCGTGCCGCGCGGCTTCGGGCTGCGACGGCAAGTTTCTGCATTCGACAGCATTCAGTGTAGCACATGAATTAAAATTTTTCAACTTCGGCAGGAAAAAACAACATTTTCCGTTAAGAATTCACCGGCTGCGCGGTATGGGTGAAAGGAGGTATACGGCAATATGGAACACGACGTTCTCATTGCGCTGCTGTCGCTGGCCGGAACGCTGACAGGCACCCTCGGCGGGATCCTGACCTCAGCCCGGCTGACAAATTATCGGATCGAGCAGCTCGAGAAAAAAGTGGACCGTCACAACGGCTTCGGAGAGCGCATCCCGGTCCTGGAGGATCGGGTCACGGCGATCTCACACAGAATGGACTGCCTGGAAGGGGGGAAGACATGAAGGATCGGTTATCCGCTTTGCTGACGGTCAAGTCGCTCGTCACGGTGACGCTGACGGGGGTCTTTGCCGCGCTTGCGCTGCAGCGGTGTGTCTCAGCGCAGGAATTTCTGACCGTGTTTACGGTCGTCATCAGCTTTTATTTCGGAACACAGCATGAAAGGAGCAATGCAGCATGAAAATTTGTCTCGATGCCGGCCATGGGACCGGCCAGAATCAAAGCCCCGCACGGTGCGGCTACTTTGAGGGCGACCGGATGTTTACGCTGCAGCGCCTGCTGCAGCAGGAGCTGGAGGCCTACGGCGTGACCGTGGTCTGCACGCGCGCCGCGCGGCAGGACGACCCGCCGCTCTATACCCGCGCGCTGGCGGCGAAGGACTGCGATCTGTTCCTCAGCCTGCACAGCAACGCAGCGGGAAACGGGGTCTGCGAAAGCGTGGACTATCCCGTCGTCTTTTATCCGGTCAGTGGGAAGGGGATCGGGCTGGCTGCCGAGCTGGCGGAGTGCATCCATAAGACGATGGGAACGCTGCAGCCCGCGCAGACGCGCATCCGCTGGAACAGCGCGCACAACGCCGATTATTACGGGGTCATCCGCTTCACGGCAGCCTTCGGCGTGACGGGGATGATCCTGGAGCACAGCTTCCACACGAACACGCGTATGACATCCTGGCTGCTGGACGACGAAAATCTCAAGCGGCTGGCAGCTGCGGAGGCGGCCGCCATCGCTGAGCACTACGGCCTGAAAAAGACCGCAGACGAGCCGCAGCGGGCGGAGACGGTGTGCTATCATCTGCTCTCCGACGTGCCGCAGGGCGATTACCGCACCGTGCTGGACAAGCTGATCGCGGCGGACATCCTGCGCGGCCGCAGCGGAACGGGAGAGGAGCGGGTGCTGGACCTGACGGAGGACAGCGTCCGGCTTCTTGTTCTGCTGGACCGCGCAGGTGCGTTCGGGAGTTGACAGCGGGCCAAAGCCGCTGTAAAATCAGAAGCAGAAAACAGAAAGAAAGCGGAGGAAACGGCATGGATCGGATCATGGAACAGCTGCGGGCCTATCGCCCGTGGAACGAGCAGGAGGAGGCGGACTGCGCGGAGCTGCTGCGACGGCTCGGGCAGGGGGAGGACCTGTGGACGCGGGAGAACCGCTCGGCCCACCTGACGGCCTCCGGCTGGATCGTCAGCCCGGAGCGCGACCGTGTGCTCATGGCCTATCACAATCTCTATGACTCCTGGTCCTGGCTCGGCGGCCATGCCGACGGCGACCATGATCTTCTGGCTGTCGCTCTGCAGGAGGCACAGGAGGAGAGCGGACTTTCCACCGTGCGCGCCGTCAGCCCGGAGCTGTTCTCCGTGGAGATCCTGACTGTGGACGGGCACGAAAAGCGCGGGCACTATGTGCCGTCTCACCTGCACCTGAACGTGACATATCTGCTGGAGGCGGACCCGGCGCTGCCCATCCGCTGCAAGCCGGATGAGAACAGCCGCGTGGGTTGGTTCGGCCTGGATGAGGCCGTGGCGGCCTCGTCGGAGCCATGGTTCCGCGAGCGCATCTATTCCAAGCTCAATGCCAAGCTCTGCGCGGGCTGGCCCAAATAAATACGGAAAACAATGCGGCAGGGGCGAAAAGGCCCCTGCCGTTTTTTTATGCTTCTGTGCCTTACAGCCTGCCGAGCGGCACGGCGAGCCCCGTTCGGGTGCGGTTTAGCCCCACATTGCGGAGAGCGTGGGAATGATCTGCTTTTTACGGGACATGACGCCCGGCAGAAACACGACGTTGTTCTTGGCCTCGCTGGAGAAGGCCTGCTGGATCGTCTCCTCGTCGCCAAGGTAGATGAGCTGCGTGCCTTCAAGCAGCACGTCCGTCAGCATGAGCAGCATCAGGCTGTAGTGCCGCTCCTGCATGGTCTGGCCCATGATTTCCAGAAATTCCTGCTTGCGCTCGAGAATGTGCGCGGAATTCACGCAGGTGATCTGGCCGACGCCGAGATCGTGGCCCGCGATGTGGAAATCCTTGAAGTCCGTGAACAACAGCTCCTCCGGCGTCTTGTCATCCGACCACGAGGCGGAGAAGATCTGCTGGCCCAGCTCCTCGAGCGAGACGTTGGCGATACGCGCCATGCGCTCGGCCATACTGCGGTCGCGCTGGGTGCAGGTGGGGGACTTGAACATGACGGTATCCGAGACGATGGCGGCTGCCATCATGCCTGCGAGCTTTTCCGAGGGCATGAGGCCCTTTTCCTGATACATCGTGGCGATGATGGTCGTGGTGCTGCCGACCGGCTCGTTGCGGAAATAGATGGGATTGCCCGTCTGGATGTCCGCAAGGCGGTGATGATCGATGATCTCCAGAATTTCCGCCTGATCGAGGCCGGGCACGGACTGGGCCGCCTCGTTGTGATCGACGAGCACGACACGCTTGCGCTTTGGGCGGATCAGATGGTAACGGGAGAGCGTGCCGACGACGCGGTCGTTTTCATCCAGAATGGGATAGCAGCGGTAGCGGCTTTTCAGCATACCCTCGCGGACGTCGTCGACAAAGTCGTCGAGATGGAAGCACTCGAGGTCCTTCGTGCGGCAGATGCGGCTGATGGGCAGTGACTGATACAGCAGGCGGACGGCGCGGTAGGCATCGAACGGCGTGGAGATGATGACGGTGTCCGTCGGCGCATTGCGGAGCTGCTCGTCCAGCTCGGCCTGACAGACGATGACGCAGCGGGCGTGCTGCTCGATGGCGCGGCGCACCATGTCCGGCTGGTGGCCGCAGACGATGATGCTGTCGCTGCCGGAGAACAGCAGATTGTCACAGCTCTGCGGCAGGGCAATGCACACGTCGCCGCTGATGGAATCCACAAGATCGCCCGCTTCGTTCAGGATACGGCCCTCGAGCACGCTGAGCACATTGAACAGCGGAACGGCGTCGATGTGCGGATGCTCGATGGACTGCATGTCGCTGGCGGCGATGTCGCCGGAGGAGAGCATGCCGAACAGTGTGCCGTCCTCCTTTGTGATGGGCAGGGCAGCGATGGACGTGTCCATCGACAGAGCGGCCCACGCGCGGCTGATGGTCACGCCGGAGGAAAGCGCGGGCGGCGTGTCATAGTCGAGGTCGCGCACCTGCGTGCGCATGGTCTTGATCCAGACCGGGGCAGGGAAGCCGAAGCGGTCGAGCACGAGTTGTGTCTCGTCGCTGACGTGGCCGAGACGGGCGGCGCGGTACTCCCGGTCGCCGAGTGCATTGCGCAGCGCGGCGTAGGCCATGGCTGAGACGATGGAGTCGGTATCCGGATTCCGATGGCCGGTGACGTAAATGGGATCCATGGGCAGCCTCCTTCGGCAGCGCAGCTGCGCCGCCGTTCATTTTTCGATTATGGTATTATCCTACCCCGATTTCGGCGTTCTGTCAATGTCGGAATGCAGCTTTTTCCGGCTTCGATGGTCTGAATATGATGAAAACGTTTGCAAAATGTAGGTAAGCAGTACACATGGCAGTCTTGCATGAAATAATGCAGATTATGCTGATATTACGGCACATGAAAGGATAATCATGCGGGAAACTGTGAAAGAATTCCTGCAAGTATGCACGACGAGCAAAAAACATAAGGAAATGTATTCAAATTTTAGCGCATTTTTATCTTGACTGCACTTTGCGGCACTGCTACAATAAAGTATGGCCTAACGTCCGGTTTATCGAAAAGGGCCTGCGGGACCTTTTCGGCAAGCCGGGCGTATTGTCATAACAAAGAAAGGAAGGTTGATTCGATGAGAAAACAGAAGCTTCGGCAGCTATTGGCTGTCCTCCTGACGCTCTGCCTGCTGCTCGGCTGCGTTCCCGCAGTGTTTGCAGCAGACCAGACGAAGGAGCTGGAGCTGCAGCAGACGCCTGTTTCCATCTCTCCTGAAAATGAGAATGTGGAAACGGACGCAGCGGACGAGCCCGCGCCGGAGGAAACGGTGCGTGTAATCATCCGCTTCCGCAGCGATCCCCTGACCGAGCACGGCTATTCGACCCGCGGTCTCGGCAGCAACGCTGCGGCACTGGCCTACAGTGACCGCCTGCAGAAGGAGCAGCGCACGCAGATCAAGGCCATTTCGGCGGAGCTCGGCGTGACGCTTCCCGTGCGCTACCAGTTCACCATCGGCGTGAACGGCGTTGCCACGAGTGTGCCCTACGGCGAGGTGGAGGCGATCCGCGCCATGGACGGCGTTGAGAGCGTCTATGTGGAAAATCAGTACGAGCCGGATGTCGACGAGCCCAACACGGCTACGGCGGGCACGATGATCGGCTCCTATAACGCCTGGGCCGACGGCTACACCGGCGCAGGCAGCCGGGTCGCCATCATCGATACCGGCCTGGATATCGACCACCCGAGCTTTGACGAGAGCGCGTTCCTCTATGGCCTCGAGCGCTCCGCGGCCCGCTTCGGTAAGCAGGTCTCCGATTATGATCTGATGACGGAAGAGGACATCACGAAGGTCCTGCCCCGTCTGCATGCATCGGAGCGCATGAGCGGCCTGACGGCCGACGAGCTCTACCGCACGGCCAAGATCCCCTATGCGTTCAACTATATCGATGAGGATCTGGACGTCACCCATGACAACGACGCGCAGGGCGACCACGGCACGCACGTTGCCGGTATCGCCACCGCGAATACCTATGTCTGGACGAAGGACGCCGACGGCGATCTGCACGCGGCCCGCCAGAAAAACGGCGTGGTCGGCGTGGCGCCGGATGCGCAGGTCCTGCCGATGAAGGTCTTCGGCAAGGGCGGCGGCGCGTATGATTCGGACTATATGGCGGCCCTCGAGGACGCCCTGCTGCTCGACTGCGACACGGTCAACCTGTCGCTCGGCTCGTCCGTCTCCGGCCATACGTTCAGCGATAACGACGAGCTGTTTGCCAGCCTCCAGAACACGGACACCGTCGTGACCATCTCCGCCGGCAACAAGTTCAGCTATGCGCAGTACAACAATACCGGCACGAAGATGCAGCTCACGCAGGATACCGTGATCGACACGGTCGGCTCTCCCGGCTCGTTCGGCAATGCGTTCACCATTGCCTCGACCGACAACTCCGGCCTGACGGGCGTGATGCCGGTGTTCAACGGCGTCGGCACGTCCTACAATGATACCTCCGAGAACTACGGCGCCTATGCGTTCACGACGCTCGATACCTCGGCGGACAAGTCCGGCACGACGTATGACTACGTCTTCCTTGGCGACCCGACGACGGGCGAGGACATCTTCGGCGCGGACGAGAGCTTTGAGGGCCTCGACCTCACCGGCAAGATCGTCCTCATCTCCCGCGGCGGCGGTGTTTCGTTCTCCGTCAAGGCAAACAATGCCGTGAAGGCCGGTGCGGCCGCTACCGTTATCTATAATAACGAGAGCGCCAACAACCTTATGATGAACCTGGCGGACTATGAGTATAAGAACCCTGCTGTCCTCATCCCGATGATCAGCGCGGGCAGCATTCTCGCCGCCTCCGAAAAAGACGAGACGACCGGCCTGTACGGCGGCAAGATGGTCGTTGCCAACCAGGTCCGCACCGTGACGGACGTCCCCGGCGGCTTTGTGCCGAGCGACTTCTCCTCCTGGGGCGTTCCCGGCAACCTCGACCTGAAGCCTGAGATCACCGCCCCCGGCGGCAACATTTGGTCCACCCTGACGGATGGCACCTACGGCTCCATGTCCGGTACGTCCATGTCCGCGCCGAGCGTGACCGGCATGGCGGCAGTCGTTGCGCAGTATCTGCGTGAGACCGGCCTTGCCGAGCAGGAGGGCATGACGGTCCGCGCCCTGTCGCAGGCACTGCTCATGTCCACGTCCAGCCCGCTGAAGCAGGATAACGGCGTGGAGTATTCACCCAGAAAGCAGGGCTCTGGCTTTGCAAACGTCTATCATGCCGTGACGACCCCGGCCTATCTGCTGACGGACAGCAAGGATGTGACCGACGGCAAGGTCAAGGTCAACCTCGGCGACGATCCCGACCGCACGGGCGAGTATACCTTTGACTTCACCATTAACAATCTCTCGGAGAAGGCTCTTGCCTATGTGCTCCATGCCGGCATCAACACTATGGCGGTCGAGGAGATCGAGGGTGAGAACTACATGTCCGATACGGCCCGCGTCCTGAGCCCGAAGGTCACCTTCGACGTCGAGGGCGGCATGAGCTACCTCTATGACCTGAACGGCGACGGCACCATCGACGAAAGCGATGCGCTCGTGCTCCTGCAGGTCGCAAACGGCACGCATGACGCGCTGCCCGAGGCCGATACCGCCAAGTACGACTTCGACGGCGACGGCGCTCTCACTACGGCGGATGCCCAACTCTATCTGGCCGGTCTGCACAATGAGCCGGAGAGCCCGAACGTCTACGCGGCTGCCGTGACGGTCCCCGCCAGCGGCTTCGTCTCCGTCAAGGCGACGGTGAAGCTCAGCGAGGCCGACCGTGCTTACTTCGCAGAATACTATCCGAACGGCTGCTATGTCGAGGGCTATGTTTACGCCTCCGATCCGACGGAAGCCGAGGCCGAGCTGTCTCTGCCGATCCTGGCCTACTACGGCAGCTGGACGGATGCCTCCATGTTCGATAAGTACATCACCCTGCGTGACAGCGTCGATCCGGATGCCGTCGGCTACACCACGACGCAGTACGCCAACGCGCTCGTCCTGCGCGCCTCCGGCTCCTCCTCGGCCTACTACCTTACGGCAAACCCCTACGGTCAGGCCACGGAATTCCTTGCCGACCGCACGGCCATCAGCTCCACGTCCGGCATGCAGCTCTATGGCGCATACGCCAGCCTGATCCGCAACGCGGGCGGTGATCTGAATGCCGTCATCTCCAATGCGGAGACCGGCGAGGTCTATGCAAGCGTTGATCAGGGCGTGCAGTTCGGCGCTTACTACAACACGAGCGCAGCGGCCTGGGGCAACAACATGATCGCCATCCCGCTGAGCTGGAACGTGACGGACAAGAACGGTGGTCCGCTGCCCGAGGGCACGAAGATCAAGGTCACTGTGAATGCCATCCCGGAATACAACTGGGACCGCGCCACGAAGACTGTGAAGGGCACGCTTGGCGCGGGCGCTTCCTGGACGACGGAGCTCACGGTCGATAACACCGCTCCGGAGCTGACCGGCGCGAGCTACACCCGCGATTTCGTGACCGGCGAATCCAGTCTGCGGGTCACCGCAAAGGACAACCGCTATGTGGCGGCCATCCTCGTGACGAATGCCCGCCAGACGCAGGTCCTTGCCCGTCAGGCTGTTGATCAGACCGAGCTCGGCGTGGAATCCACGGTCACGGTCGATACCTCCAACGTCACCGGCTCCGAGGTCTGCGTCATTGCCGTCGACTATGCCGGCAATATGGCAGGCTATAAGATCAAGCTCAACGGCAGCGAGGAAGAGGAGATCGATGCGGACAGCTTCTATGCCAACAACGCCTACGATTCCTCCTGGATCGCCTTCAAGGCCGGTTCGATGGACACTGCCAAGACCGTGGCGCAGGGTGCGATCTATGCTGCCGACTGCGTCGAGGATCATGTCTTTACGATCGACAGCAGCGCCCGCTTCTGCGTCGCTCCGCTGAACGATCTGGAGAACCGCACCTACATCGAAACGCTCAGCCTGCCGAGCAATGCGCTCGATATGGCCTACAACTACGCAGACGGCAAGCTGTACGTCCTGTGCACGCAGAACCGCCTGTACTCCATCGACCCGCTTATGGGCACACTGGAGATGGTCGGCACCATCCCGATGTCCGCCGGCCTGAGCTTCATGACGCTGGCCTGCGCGACAGACGGCACGTTCTATGCCGCGACCTACAGCGACTATAACTCCCGCCTGTACAAGTTTGTCCTGACGGACGAGGGCTTCACGGTCACGCCGTTCCCGAAGACGACGGGCATGAAGGTCGCATTCCTGCAGTCCATGACCTACGACCATAACACCGGCAAGCTCTATCACGCCAACTACGGCGCGAAGACCTATTACACCACCCTCATTTCCTATGACCTGACGACCGGCGAAGCCACCGTGCTCGATGAGCTCTATCAGGCAGAGCTGTGCGGCCTGTTTATCCCGCGCAAGAGCGGCTCCATGTTCGGCCCGTCCGAAAAAGTCCAGGAGATCTCACTGAGCCAGGAGAGCCTCGACCTCATCAAGGGCAGCAGCGCCACGCTGGAGGTTTCCGCGAAGCCGTGGACGGTCGTGAACCGTGACTGCACCTGGACAAGCTCCGATGAGACCGTCGCCAAGGTGGAAAACGGCGTCGTCAAGGCCGTCGGCGCAGGCACCTGCACCATCAAGGCAGCCTCCGTCCTGGACCCGAGTGTCACGGATACCTGCACTGTGACGGTCAAGGAGGTCGACCATGACCTCAGCGCCGTCATCTGGGATGCGGACAGTCAGTCCTGGTTCAGCACGTTCAACACGAAGACGATCCCGAATTACAAGAAGCTGACCGAGCAGGCCAGCCGCCAGCAGATCATGGCTGCGGCGACCGATACCGCCGGCATTACTTACGCCGCCTCCTATGAAGAAAAGGACGGTAATCTTTACTCGACTCTCTATCAGGTCGGAAAGGATTACAGCCTGACGAAGATCGGCGATTCCGAAGTTGGCTATACCGATATGACGTTCGCCGAGAAGCTCAATGGCGGCACGATGCTTGCAACCTGTGGCAAAAGCATCGTCACGGTCGACACCGCAACCGGTGCTTACACTGCGGGCTGGAATCTCTCCACACTCTTCTCCGCGAACCTCGTCGGCATCACCTATCTCAACACCGTCAACGACACGACGAATGGCGTGACTGACAACTGCCTGGTGCTTGACGCAGACGGCAAGGTCTGGGCCATGGGCTTCTACGGCGACGGCGACAACCTGCACTGCACGCTGCCGCAGCTCGTTGCCGACCTCGGCATCGAGGCAAGCAGAGCCTTCTTCTGCTCCATCGCGACCGACGGCGCTTACCTCTATGCCACGATCCTGAACGGCTCGCAGTCCGAGCTGGCCGTCCTCGACCTCAAGACCGGCGCGGCTGCCGACCTCGGCAGCTTCAACGCGGACGTCTGGCCCGTTGTCGGCCTGAGAACGGACCGCGTGACGATTGTCACCTCCGCATCCACCTCCTCCGCCATGGAAAGCACCGACTCCCTGCCTGCACTGCAGGAGGCGCAGATCGAGGCGCTTCCCGTGACGGCACGCTGAAGAAAGGATGAGGCAAGTCATGATGAAACGAATCATTTCCTGCCTGCTCGTCTGCTTCCTGCTGCTCGGGCTCTGCCCGGCGGCATTGGCAGCCGCAGGCTCTCCCACCGCGACTGCAGCCGTAACGGCCAATGCGCAGGGCTCTGCGACGGTCGTCTTCACGGTCAAGGCGGGCAGCGGCTCGTCCCACGGCCGCGTGACTGCGACGATGCCTGCCGGCCTGACGCTGGCAAGCGCCCGCTCCCTGCTGGGCAGCGAAGGCATTGCCGACCTGTCGAGCACGAAAACGTCCCTGCGCTTTGCCTGGGCCTGCTATGCGGACCTGAAGAAGGATACCGCTGCGCTTGAGCTGAAGCTCACGGGAAAGCCCGGTGTCTATGCGCTGCAGCTTTCCCTCCCGGAGACGAAGGAAACGGTCTCCGTCTCAGTCGAGATCCCCGGCGTGTTCCGCGACGTTTCCGCTGACGACTGGTTCTTCAACGCGGTCTATGACGCATACGGCCGCGGTCTCATGGTCGGCGAGTCCTCCGATCTCTTTGCCCCGAACGACAGCATGACCCGCGCCATGCTCATCACGACGCTGTACCGCATGTCCGGCTCTCCGGCCGTGACGGGCGAGAACCCGTATTCCGACGTTCCCGTAGGCAGCTACTATGAGAAGGCTGTCATCTGGGCCATGCAGAAGGGCGTTGCCAACGGCATGGGCGGCGGCAAGTTCGAGCCGGACACCCGCGTGACGCGCCAGCAGGCCGTGACAATGCTCTATCGCTACGCCGTGAAGATCGCAGGCATCCGGACGGATGAGCGTGCCGAGCTCGGCCGCTTCACCGACAGCGTGAAGATCAATGCCTACGCGATCACCGCGATGCGCTGGGCCGTCGGCTCCGGCCTGATGAAGGGTTACCCCGACAATACGCTGCAGCCGAACGGCACACTGACGCGCGCCGAGGCCGCAACGCTTCTTGTCTGGCTGGCTGCCAAGGTTTGATGATCCCCATGCGGGGGCTGCGGCCCCCGCTCCGGATCCCGTGTTGTAACTCACAACAGAAAGGACAGAATCTATGAGTATTCGCAAACGCGCCCTGTCCCTGCTTCTGGTTCTGGTCATGCTGCTTGGCGTTCTGCCTGCCGGCGCTGCCGCGGCGGCGGTCTATCAGGATGTGCCGTCCGGGCATTGGGCCAGCGATTATATTGCGCGCGTCGCGGAGCAGGGCCTCATGGTCGGCACCTCTGACACGACGTTCGCTCCGGAAGAGACGATCACCCGCGCCATGTTCGTAACGATCCTGGCGCGCTATGCCAAGGCAGAAACGGACAACAATGCTGAAACGGCGTTCGCGGATGTCCCCGCCGGGCAGTATTACACCGGCGCCGTTGCCTGGGCTGCGGCTAACGGCATCGTCAACGGCACGAGCGCTGTGACGTTCGCTCCGAACGATCCCGTGACCCGCGAGCAGATGGCAGCCCTGCTGTATCGCGCCATGCGCTTCCTTGGGAACAAGTGCCCGCAGGACGGCAAGCTCGACGCCTTCTCCGATGCCTCCGCGCTTTCGGACTGGGCCGTTGAGGGCATGATCTGGGCTGCCGGTGCAGGCCTGTTCGGCGGCTTTGAGGACGGAACGCTCCGCCCGCAGGAGACCGCCACCCGCGCGCAGGCCGCAAAGGTCTTCTGCGTGCTGCTGGACTATTCGGAGCAGCCCGAGCCGACGGAGCCTTCTGCCGAGCCGACGGAGCCCTCCGAGGAGCCGACGCAGGAACCGACTGCGGAGCCGACCGATCCCACCGAGCCGACGGAGCCGGAGACCGGCTTCACCGTTACGTTCAAGGGCGAGGGCGGCTATGCCAAGGTCAACGGTGAGAAGGTCACGTCCGTGACGCTCGAGCCGGGCGTGACCTGGCTGAACTTCAACCTCTACGGCGATCACAGCGAGGGCTTTGATCTCGATCAGGTCGCCGCCTCCTCCGGTACGCTGCAGCGCGTGCGCTCCGAGTTCATCCTCCGCGACATCACCGAGGATGTGACCGTCACGTTTACGACGACCGGCATGATCGTCACCGTGACGTTCGTCTCCAAGCAGGTCGCCACGGTCACACCCGAAAAGGTGCAGGTGCCCTGGGGCCAGACCGTTGAGCCCGCCACGGCGGAGCGCAGCGGCTATACGTTCGTCAGCTGGACGACGGAGGACGGCACACCGTTTGACTTCACCCAGCCCGTTCGTGAGGACGTGACACTCTATGCGACCTGGAAGGTTCGCATGTATGTTGTGACATACTATGACGGCGAAAACGTGCTCTACACGCAGGAATACAGCTACGGCTCCGTCATCGACCGCCCGACTTCTCCGAGCAAGGAAGGCTACCTGTTCACCGGCTGGTTCAAGGATCCCGAGCTGACGCAGATGTTCGACTTCATCGACCGCTGCCGCGGCGATATGAGCCTGTACGCCAAGTGGCGTGAGGACGACCGCTCCGACTATATCTACCTCGACGGCACGGACGGCGATGATGCGAACGACGGCACGACCGAGGAGAGCGCCGTCAAGACCTTCGAGCGCGCGAAGTCGCTGCTCGCAGAGAGCAAGAACCCCGTCATCCTGATCTGCGGCACCGTGACCATTACGCAGGACACGACGTGGACCATGGCCGACCTTGAGGGCGGCAAGGTCATGCGTGCAGGCTCCTTCACGAAGCGCATGATCGTCATCGAGCCGGAGGCCGAGGACGCTTCCGCAACGCTGACGCTCGAGAACATCACGCTCGACGGCGGCGCGACCATGTGGCCGGAGCTGCTGACGCAGAATATGGTCTGGTACATCCTCGATATCGAGGCCGGCGGCCGCCTTGTCCTGAACAGCGGCGCGACGGTGCAGAACTCCGCGGCATCGTCCCGTATGGTCGGCGGCGCGATCTATGTCACCGGCAGCGGCTTTAACTGCGGCACGGTAGAGATGAACGAGGGCGCTAAGATCATCAATAACTACGGCGGCTATATGTCCGCAATCGCCGGTTCCGCCGGTGCACATATTACGATCAACGGCGGTCTCATCTCCGGCAACAAGGCAACGAACACCGGCACGACCCTCCCGCACCGCGGCTCCGCCGTTGGCGTGAGCAGCGGCGAAGCCAACGCTCCCGGCATCCTGACGATCAACGGCGGCATCATCGAGAACAACAAATCCCTGATGGGCTGTGCCGTCAGTCTTGCCCAGCATGCGGTCGGCTATCTCAACGGCGGTATCATCCGCAACAACGTCTCCGGCACCTATGCGGCTCTTGTTGCCTACGGTAACTCCGGCAGCTCGACGTGGTACCTCAACGGCGGTACGATCGAGAACAACACGCCGGGTGCAGGCTACCCCGACGATCAGGTCGCCATGCTTGAAAAGTCTCAGGTCGTCTTTGGCGCCGAAAAGGATGCCCTGACGTTCTCCGGTCTGTATCTGAACACCGAGAGAGGAGCGCTCCCGGTCGCCATCGCCAAGCCCCTGAGCAATGTGACGGGCGGCGGCGTCCGCGTGACCCTCGACTACATGGGCACGGATATCGTTCTGGCCATCGGCTACGGCACCTATAAGCTCACAGCCGAGGATACGAAGGCCTATCAGCTGGTCAATTCACTCGACCCGTATTACAAGGCGGAGATCGACGCGGCGAACAACCGTTACTGCGTTGTTTCCGCGCAGGTTATCGGCGCCGAGGTCTACATGAACGACAGCACGATGTCCACGAACCCCGGCAATGATGCCAACGACGGCCTGACGCCGCAGACGCCGGTCGCCACCTTCGCGCGCGCCAAGGAAATTCTGAAGGCCAACGCCAAGGAGAAGGGCGACAACATCATCTACATTATGAACGGCGGCACGCTGGAAGCGGGCACGAGTGAGGTCTGGTCCCTTGAGGGCATTCCGAACGCCATGCTTTCCCGCTATCTCAACGGCAGCACCGGCTCGGCCGTCTGGGTCGAGGGTGAACTGACGCTCGAGAATATCACGCTCGACGGCCTGTGCATGTATACCCCGCAGACGCGCTCAACGAGCGCCTTTGTCCGTGTGGATGAAGGCGGCACGCTGAACGTTAAGGCCGGTACGGTCGTGCGCAACATGCGCGGCTCGTCTCAGGTCTTCGTGTGGTCGTTCAGCCGTGCAGGCAAGACGAACACGGTCAACGTTGAGGACGTGACGGTCACGAACTGTCAGACCTACAGCTCCAGCAACAGCGAGACCGGCGGCGCTTCCGTTTTCGCCATGTACGGTCAGAGCGGCAGCAGCGTTCTGAACCTGAAGAACGGCACGTTCACGAATAATCAGGCCCGGCTGGTCTATGTGAGCGGCGGCGGCACGCACACGATCAACATCGAGAATGCGACGTTTACGAACAACTCCGTCAAGGGCTGCGGTGCGATCTTCCTGATGGATCAGTCGAATGCGGGCAACGCCTCTGCGATCAACGTCTACGGCGGCACGTTCACGGACAATGCCTGCCTGCTGAGCAGCACGTCCTACGGCTCCGGCTCCATCGCCCGCCTGAAGTCTCCGGGTGCACTGCACTTCTACGGCGGCACGTTTGCCAACAACACGACTGCAGCCGGCAAGAACTATGAGGGCATCTATCTGCGCGACGACGTTTCCCAGAAGCTCGGCTCCAACGTCTATGTGCACAAGCTCTCTGCGGACCTGAACGTGTACCTGACGCCCTCCAGCGCCAAGGTCTTCATGAGCCGCATCGTCGTCGACAGCGCCCTGACACATATGATCTCCGTGTATATCGCGGATAATCGCGTCCCGGCTAAGGGCATGCCGCTCGTCGTTGGCACGGACGAATACAAGCTCAGCGAGGCTGATCTGGCCATGGTCAAATCGGCCAATCCGAAGGCGACGTTCTACCTCGATACCGAGAACAACGCCATCTGCATTGCCAAGGCAGAGTGATTACTCTCCATTACATCCCCGCGCGCCCCGGCTTCGGCCGGGGCGCTTTTGCGTGCAGATTTACCAGATCCTTCCGCGCATGCAAGCCAACGTGCAAAATATTTGCCGAAATATGCGCCGTTTTTTGCAAAAAACATTGAGCTTTTGGAAAAGAGCTGTTATAATAGTGCGCACTGAGCGGGCTGCTCTGCGGCCTGCCCCGCGGCATATGCCGCGCAGAAAACCGAAATAACGCAGTAGAAGGGAAGTATTTCCATGAAAAAGCCGACGCTGGTCGTGATGGCGGCGGGCATGGGCAGCCGGTTCGGCGGCCTGAAGCAGATGACGCCCATTGATCCGCAGGGCAACAGCATCATCCAGTATTCTCTGTATGACGCGCGCCTTGCCGGGTTCGACAAGGTCGTTTTTATCATCAAGCACGAGATCGAGCACGACTTCCGCGAGAAGGTCGGCCGCGGCGTTGAGCCGTATTTTGACGTTTCCTATGTCTTTCAGGAGCTGACGTCCTGCCTGCCGCAGGGCTTTACCGTGCCGGAGGGCCGCACGAAGCCCTGGGGCACGGGCCACGCCGTGCTGTGCGCGCGCGGCGTGATTGACGGGCCGTTCGCCGTCATCAACTCCGACGATTTTTACGGCCGCGGCGCATTCACGGCCATCGGCGGCTTCCTGACCGGGCAGCATGCCGATAATGCCTATGCCATGGTCGGCTACCGCCTGCACAACGCCATGACGGAGCACGGCTCCGTGGCCCGCGGCGTCTGCGAGCTGCGCGACGGCTACCTTACCGGAATCACGGAGCGCACGCACATCGAAAAGCGCGGCGACGACGCGGCCTTTACGGAGGATGGCGAGCATTTCATCCCGCTGTCCGGCAATACGACCGTCTCCATGAACTTCTGGGGCTTCACGCCGCGCATCCTTGACGAGCTGGCGGCAGAGTTCCCACGCTTCCTGCAGGAGTCCGTGTCCGTTAACCCGCTGAAGGCGGAGTTCTATCTGCCGACGGTCGCCAACAACCAGCTTGCCGCCAACCGCGCCACGGTTCGCGTTCTCCACACGGACGAGAGCTGGCACGGCGTGACCTATCGCGAGGACCTTGCCTCCGTGCAGGAGTCCGTGGCCGCCATGCATGCGGCCGGTATCTATCCGCCCGTGCTGTTCGAATAACGGCCGGCGGAACGGGAGGAGGGGCCCGCCTTGGTTGAAAATCTGAACAAGCTGACCTTTTCCGGCTACGGCCGCGTGCTGCGCGACAGCCTGCCGAACCGCGGCTTTCCGTCCGGAGCGCAGTGGCAGGAGTCCGTACAGTATTTCTCGGCGGAGGGCCTGTGCTTTTACCGCCAGAGTGCCGGACCGGTCTATCTGGATTTCGAGCTGGGCATGACGGTGCTTGCCGTGCGCAGGGAAGGGGAGACGGCGTATTTTTATCTCGATAAGCCGGTCTGCCTGCCTGCGGGGCGGGAGTTTGCCATTCTGCCGTATCAGACAGAGTGCTCCGTCCGGCTGGCACAGCCTGCGGGCGCGCAGCTTGAGGTGCTCGAGCCCGTGACGGCGGCCGAGAATCTCAAGCTCGGCGACCGCCTGCGCGTCGGCGAGATCTATACGCTGTTTTACCGCGAGGTGGAGAGCGGCTTCCTGTTCAAGGGCGAGCAGCACTCCATGTTCGAGCTGACGTACGTCGACCGCGGCTCGCTGCACTGCGTTGTGGACGGCAACGGCGTCGAGCTGCATCAGGGCCAGCTCATGGTGTTCGGCCCGCAGCAATGGCATATGCAGTATACGGATCTGGACATGACGGCCCGCTTCCTCACGGTCAGCTTTGATCTGGAGAGCGAGTTTGCCGCGCGGCTGCCGGACCGGGTGTTCGACCTGTCGTCCGCCGAGGCGGCCCAGCTGCGCCAGATCGTCCGCGAGTCCGAAAATATGGACGCCTACAGCGGCGATTTTATCCGCAGCTATCTCAAGCTGCTGCTTCTGTCCGTTCTGCGCGACACAGGCAGCGAAAAAAAGCGCCTGAAAACGCCGGTGGCGCTGAACCACGAAAACGAGATCGTCAGCCGCACGCTGCAGTATGTGGCCGATCATGTGTGCGATAAGCTCTCCGTGGAGATCGTTTCGCGCGAGGTCGGCGTGAGCGCGTCGCATCTGACGGCGCTGTTCCACCGGCAGATGAATATTTCGCCCGGCGAGTATATCCGCCGGGTCAAGCTGGAGGAGAGCAAGCGCCTCATCCGGGAGGGGACGATGAATTTCTCCCAGATCGCCGCGCAGCTCAATTATTCCACGATCCACCATTTTTCCCGCCAATTCAAGGATAAATTCGGCATGTCTCCCTCGGAATACGCAAAGTCGATCCAGTCGGAGTAACGTGCGCAGCGCGTCAGACTGTCAAAAACTGATTTTGCAATTCTGAAAGCAGCTTGGCGAAGAAGCCCGAAAGGCCTTTTTTGACAAGCTGACGCGCGCAGCGCCTGCCGGGAGGAAGGACCCCCATGATGACTCTGCTGTATCTGCTGCTGCTTCCCATGCTGTCCGGCATCGGCATGCTCGGCCTCGGCCCCGCGCTGATGGCCGGACGCGCCGGAGCGGCGCATGTCGTGCTGCTGCTGTCGGGTCTGCTCCTGCCGCTGCGCGGCCTTATGTACCTGCTGCTCGCGCGGCGGCGCGGCAACCGCCCCGGCCGGATGTCCGTGCTGCTGGCGGCTGTCGAGCTGCTGCTGGGCGCGGGCCTGCTGCTCCTGCCGCAGCTGTCGGTGCGGCTGTTTGCCGTGGTCGTTGCGGTGTATCTGACGCTGCTGGTCACGGTCGAGGCAGTCAATGCGATCCTCTATGGCAGAATGCGCCGCTGGGGCGCGTTTTTTCCGGCGATGGCAGCCGCTGCGGGCGGCACGGGCCTGTTTGTGCTCATCGTGTTCGTTCCGGCGCTGCGGGACGCTGCGCTTCGCTATACGACCGCGCTGCTGCTGACGGTGTTCGGCACGGGGCTTGTCTGCGATGTCCTTGCGCTGACGATCCGCAGCCGCCGCGTCCGGCGGGTGCTCGGCTCGATCCGCGTGGCGCTGCCGGATCTGATGAGCTTGTTTTTGCCGCAGCGGACGGCGGACGTGCTGCCGCGCGCTCCGCTGGGCCCGGTCCCGCAGCAGGGGACGGAGGAGTTTGAGCTCCTGTTTCAGACGTCCGCGCACGGCATCGGCCTCGTCGGCCACTGCGAGCTCTGCTTTGACGGCCGGACGCTGACCTACGGCGCCTATGATCCGGCCCATCAGCGCCTGCTCCGTACGGTGGGCGCCGGGATCGTCTTTTCCGCCCCACGCGAGCCGTATCTCCGGTGGTGCATCGGCACGCATCACCGCCGCGTCATCAGCTACAGCCTCCGCCTGCCGCCTGCACAGGCCGCGCAGCTGCGCGCGGAGCTGGAGCGCTTCCGGCAGACGCTGTCACCCTGGCAGCCGGAAGCTCTGCCGGAGGACTGCTTTGCCGGGCGGCTCCGCAGGCTCGGCGGCGTGCGGTTCTGGCGCGTGCAGCGCGGGCCGTATGCAACGTACTTCATCCCGACGATCAACTGCGTCTCCCTGACGAACAAGCTGCTGGAGAAAACGGACATCGGCCGCACGGTCATGCTCGGGCTCAAGACGCCGGGCGCCTATCTCGACCTGCTCGAGCGCGAATATCTGGCCGGAAATCCGGTCGTGACGGCCCGCCGGGTTTATGACAAAATTTAATTGGTCCACTACTATATTTAAAAATTTGATGCATGATCCGGCATCCTTTTGCCAGCATAAAGCATCGCGGGTTCGCTGCCCGCGCACTGGGAAAAATCTACAAATCAGAGGTTAGGCAAAACAAACTTTTGGGCATGTATACAAAACACACAAAATCGGTGGGTAAATGAAATTCCGGGCTTGACAAAAGGCCGCCCTCCCGTTATAATGACTCTTGGTTAGGGAAACCTAACCAATTTCAAAAGACTTCGGTTAGCACAAGCTAATCACAATACCGGAGAAAGAAGGCGAACGTATGATGCCGTTGACCCTGATGTCGCCCGGTGAGGACGCCATCATCCAGAGAATCGGCGGAAAGCCGGAGGTGCGGCAGCATCTGGAAAACCTTGGCTTTGTAGTAGGCGGCAATGTCAGCGTGATCAACACGATCGGCGGAAACCTGATCGTGAATGTCAAGGAAGCGCGCGTTGCGATCAGCTGCGAAATGGCACAGAAGATCATGGTTTGATCCCGGGAGCCATTTGCAGCGGCTCTCTCACTTCAATCATATGCAATGCATTACAGAAAAGGAGGAGATTTCGATGAAAACACTCAGGCAGGTCAAGGTCGGCGAAACCGTTACCGTCGTGAAGCTGCATGGCGAGGGCGCCGTCAAGCGCCGCATCATGGACATGGGCATCACGAAGGGTGTGCAGGTTTACGTCCGCAAGGTCGCGCCGCTGGGCGACCCGGTCGAGGTCAATGTCCGTGGCTATGAGCTGTCCATCCGCAAGAACGACGCGGAAATGATCGAGGTGCAGTAACCCCGTTTCTTTTTGCAGGAGGGTTAGCCCAAACTACCCTCACTGAAATCCGGAAAGAGAGGAAGCAAAATGAACATTCGAATTGCCCTTGCGGGCAACCCGAACAGCGGTAAGACGACGCTGTTCAACGCGCTGACCGGTTCTAACCAGTTCGTTGGCAACTGGCCCGGCGTCACCGTGGAAAAGAAGGAAGGCAAGCTCAAGAAGCACAACGGTGTGACGATCACCGACCTTCCCGGTATCTACTCCCTGTCCCCGTACACGCTGGAAGAGGTCGTCGCCCGTAACTACCTGATCGGCGAGCGTCCCGATGCGATCCTGAACATCGTCGACGGCACGAACCTCGAGCGCAACCTGTACCTCACCACGCAGCTTACCGAGCTGGGCATCCCGGTCGTCATCGCCATCAACATGATGGACGTCGTCCGCAAGAACGGCGATAAGATCAACACCGCAGAGCTGTCCCGTGAGCTTGGCTGCAAGGTCATCGAGATCTCTGCCCTGAAGGGCACCGGTGTCATGGAAGCCGCCGAGGCTGCCATCAAGGCCGCCGAGGGCACGAAGACCGTTCCGATGCACACGTTCTCCGGTCCGGTCGAGCATGCGCTGGCCCACATCGAAGAGGTCGCTGTGCATCAGATGCCGGAGGAGCAGCAGCGCTGGTACGCCATCAAGATCTTCGAGCGCGACGAGAAGGCCATGGCACAGCTCAAGCTCTCTGCCGATGTGCAGGCGCACATTGAGGAGGACATCAAGGCTGCCGAGAAGGAGCTGGACGACGATGCCGAGAGCATCATCACGAACGAGCGCTATGTCTATATCGCCTCCCTGATGAAGGGCTGCTACAAGAAGAAGAACGCCGGCAAGCTCACCGCCTCCGATAAGATCGACCGCGTGGTCACGAACCGCTGGCTGGCTCTGCCGATCTTTGCCCTGGTCATGTGCCTTGTTTACTATGTCTCCGTTACGACGGTCGGCTCCTGGGCGACCGACTGGACGAACGACGGCCTGTTCGGCGACGGCTGGCATCTGTTCGGTATCGGCTCGAGCGCCTATGACGATGCCATCAACGAGTACGCCGAAGAGAACATCTGGACACCGGAGGTCGTCGCAGAGGTCTCCAAGGCCGCTGACGAAGGCGTTATCGGCGCGCAGGACGTTCTGGACGCCATCAACGACCAGGACTTCGGCGCATTTGACGAAGCCTACGGCAGCTACGGCGACTCCCTCGCCGCTGCGGGCTATGACATCTCCGAGGTCTATGACACCGCCATGGAGTCCGCTCCGGATACGAGCGACTACGGCGTGTGGGTCCCCGGCATCCCGGTCCTCGTGGAGAACGGCCTGAACGCCATCCACAGCCCGGATTGGCTCAACGGCCTGATCCTTGACGGCATCGTCGGCGGCGTCGGCGCAGTCCTTGGCTTCGTCCCGCAGATGCTCGTCCTGTTCATCTTCTTGGCCTTCCTCGAATCCTGCGGCTACATGGCCCGTATCGCATTCGTGATGGACCGTATCTTCCGCAAGTTCGGCCTGTCCGGCAAGTCCTTCATCCCGATGCTCATCGGCACCGGCTGCGGCGTTCCGGGCATCATGGCCTCCCGTACCATTGAAAATGACCGAGACCGCAAGATGACCGTCATGACGACGACGTTCATCCCCTGCGGCGCAAAGCTCCCGATCATCGCCATGATCGCCACGGCTCTGTTCCACGGTGCATGGTGGGTCGCTCCGAGCGCCTACTTCCTCGGCGCTGCCGCCATCGTTGTCTCCGGCATCATGCTGAAGAAAACGAAGATGTTCGCAGGCGACCCGGCTCCGTTCGTTATGGAGCTGCCCGCCTATCACTGGCCGACCGTCGGCAATATCCTGCGCAGCATGTGGGAGCGCGGCTGGTCCTTCATCAAGAAGGCCGGTACGATCATTCTGCTGTCCTCCATCGTGATGTGGCTCGGCTCCGTCTTTGGCGTCGTGGACGGCAAGTTCGTGTTCGACCTTGAGATGGAACTGGACTACAGCCTTGTCGGCCGTCTTGGCAATGCCATCAAGTTCATCTTTGCTCCGCTTGGCTTTGACAATGCCCGTGCCGCAATCGCGACCGTCATGGGCCTTGTGGCAAAGGAAGAAGTCGTCGGCGTCTTCGGCGTCCTGGACTTCGTCTCCATGACCAAGCTGGCCGGTTACTGCTTCCTGATCTTCAACCTGCTGTGCGCCCCGTGCTTCGCCGCTATCGGCGCGATGAAGCGCGAGATGAACAACGCAAAGTGGACGTGGTTTGCCATCGGCTATCAGTGCTGCTTCGCCTATGCGATCTCCCTGATCGTCTATCAGCTCGGCTGCCTGTTCACCGGCCACGGCAATGTCCTCGGCATCATCGTCGCTGTCCTGCTCATCGGCTTCATCTGCTACATGCTCTTCCGCCCGTATAAAGAAGCGGAGCACCTGAGCACAAAGGCGAAGGCTCTCGCACAGAAATAATCATCGCATTTCCTGAAAGGAGGAACTTCTCATGCTGGAATGGTTAGCATATTATTGGCCCACGATTCTCGTGTGCCTCGCACTTGGCGGTATCGTGTTCGCGATCATCATTTCGATGGTGCGCAGCCGCAAAAAGGGAAAGACCTCCTGCGGCTGTGACTGCGGGCACTGTGCGCTGCACGGCTCGTGCCACTCGAAATAATACCTCTGAACCGTCTGCGGGGCGGGTCCGCCCGCCCCGCAGGAACAAAACACTCAGCGGAGGGAACCGGAATGCAGCAAGCGCTTTCTGCAAGCAACATCAAATATCTTCTCGCGCTGCGCAGTCTGTGCGGTCCGAGCAATGAGATCCGCTGTGTCAGCGTGGCAGACGCGCTCGGCATCTCCAAGGCCAGCGTCCATGCCATGATGAATGCCCTGAAGGAAAAGAATCTCATTGAAAAGAATCACTACGGCATGGTGCATTTCACCCCGGAGGGCCGCAGCCTGGCGGATCAGTACGCCGCCTGCTACGACGTTCTGGCGGGCTATCTGCACCGCGTCTCCTCCGAGGAGGCCGCCCTGCGCGCCGCGCTGTGCGCCTTCCTTGCAGAGCTGCCGCCGGACCATCTTGGCCGTCTGTGCCAGTCGTCCGCCTGCGCGGCACACTGCTGAGGCTCGGGAGCGCCCACAGAAGCAAGACCCCGATGAAATATGCTTCTCCTTGCCGGGTTTCTGCCCGATGCATTGGAAGCATAATTTTCAGCACACGGGTTAGAGGAGACTAACCGCAAAATACCGGGCTGTCTGCAGGAAAACGGGGCATCCTGAAAGAGAAGGAGGAGACGATATGTCCGAATATCAGATCATTCGCTTCTGCGCGCCGACGCTCGCCGGGCTGAAAACCGCCAGCCTGTTCTGCTGCGATGCGCCGGATGAGGCAGAGCTGCTCGGGCAGCTGCGCCACTGGAACACTTCTCTTGCCCCGAAGGGCCTGCGGATGCTTCCGCTGCGCATCTGGAACGGGCGGGCGCTCATATACCTCTACCGGCCGAAGGCGCTGGCGCGCGACCTGGCCTGTGAGGATGCGGCCTGCCTGCTCAACGGCAGCGGTTACGATGGCACGGAGCCTTCCGGCTGCCTGCGCTGCCTGATGGACCGTCTGCAGTGCCAGAAGGACGGCTTCCCGCACGAGATCGGCCTGTTCCTCGGCTATCCGCCGGAGGACGTGCGCGGCTTTATTGAAAACGAGACCCGAAATTACAAATTCACCGGTTACTGGAAGGTCTACGGAGACGAGGAGCGCTCGCGCGCCCTGTTCGACAAGTTCGAACGCTGCACGCGCTGCTATCTGGCCTCCTGGGCCCGTGGGACCGGGGTGGAGCGGCTCGCTCTGGCCGTCTGAGCCGGAGCTGCCGTGATAAAAATTCAAAACAGAAAGGATCATGGATCATGAGTAAGATCGCAGTTGTTTATTGGAGCGGTACCGGCAACACCGAGCAGATGGCCAACGCCGTCGCCGAGGGAGCCAAAGAGGCCGGTGCGGAGGTCAGCACGCTGACCGCCGATCAGTTCTCCGCCGCGAAGGTCGCGGAATTTGACGCCATTGCCTTCGGCTGCCCCGCCATGGGTGCGGAGACGCTGGAAGAGGACGAGTTCGAGCCGATGTTCACGGGCTGTGAGTCCGCCCTGTCCGGCAAGAAGCTCGCGCTGTTCGGCTCCTATGGCTGGGGCGACGGCGAATGGATGCGCACCTGGGAGGACACCTGCCGTTCCGACGGCGCGGTGCTCGCCTGTGAGAGCGTCATCTGCTGCGAAGCGCCGGACGACGACGCGCTTGCGCAGTGCAAGAAGCTGGGTGCTACGCTGGCCGGCTGATCCCGGGTGTAACGGGCGGGTCCGCACTAGGACGGCGATCCCTGCCGGAGCCCTGTGCGGCACTGCCTGATAGATCGACCGCGCCAGAGCACAAATAGATCGTAATCAGCAAAAATCACCTCCTGAAAATGGGACACGTCCCGAAAAAAGCTGTGGGCCGCCTGACGAACGGTCCACAGTTTTTGTTTCGGGGCTTCCTCGTTTTTTTGATGATTCAATTTGACAGGGTACTGTTCTCAGCTCATTCCGCTTCCATGGCTGCGCTGACCTCGCGGCGGTAGCGCAGCGTGACGACGGAGAACAGAATGCCGGAAACGGCGCTGAGGAGCAGGGAGAACATATGCAGCAGAACATTGCCGTTCAGATAGCCGAACATGCCGCAGAGCTGGAGGGCGATGTCGTAGTCCAGATACGGCGCGCCCCAGTACATAGCAAGACCGATGATCTGCATGGCGGCCTCTGCCATGACGATGACAGCGAGGAGCATCGACGGGAGCGTTGTGGCGCGGGCTTTGACAGCTGCCTCATTTGCGGAGTTCAGTGCGGCGATGATGCAGCCCTGCAGGACAATGGTCAGCGCACAGCCGCCGGCCATGACAAAGACGACGTATTCTTCGCCGGCAAAGTGGAAGCTGAAGAAATCCTCGGCGCTGTAAAACAGCAGATAGATCAGCAGGAACGTCAGCTCAAGTGCCTCGAAGATGATGCGGAAGACGGCCGCCGTGCGCAGGCAATTCAGCCCGCCGGTCGAGATCTGCGCGCTGCGGCTTCTGCAGGCCCCTGCAGCAGACCACACGCCGATGACGGTCAGCAGCTCCGGCAGCCAGAAGGCAGCCTGCAGGAACTGCATCAGGCCGCTCGGGCTTGCGTCGATGGCCGTCCGGACGCTCTCGATGCCGCCGGAAATGCCCAGCAGCAGGTCCAGCAGGTGCAGCACCGCGACGGCGGTCAGGGCAATGGCGGCAAACAGGTAGGACAGCGACCGGCCGCAGCCCGTCAGGGCATGGGTATAGGCCGTCGGATGGGCAGGCACAAGCTGCACGGGCGCCGGGCGGACCTGCTGCACGATAACCGGGACCGGCTGTGTGCTCTGTATGGGCTGCTGCGCAGGCATCGCCGCGCCGCAGGTCGAGCAGAAACGGGCGGAGGCATCGTTCGGCGCTCCGCATTTCGGACAAAACATGGAAAATCCCCCTCGGTTCGATTCTGCCTTCAGTATAACGGAACGGCTGTGCCTTGTCAATGCACGCGGTACAAGAATGCTTTTCTGCTTGCATAAATGGACACAATCCGGTATAATAGTCCTACTCAAAGCAAATGGGGGATAGCCAATGGCAAAGCTCTACTTTAAATACGGCTCGATGGGCTCGTCCAAGACGGCGCAGGCGCTCATTACCAAGTATAACTACGAGGAAAACGGCATGCACGTCTGGCTGATCAAGCCCGCGGCCGACGAGCGCGACGGCGCGATCATCCTGCGCAGCCGCGTTGGTCTGGAGGCCCCTGCCGAGGTCGTTCCGCCGCACAGCGACATCTACGAGCTCTATCGCAGCCGCGAAAAGACGGACGTCATCATCGTCGACGAGTGCCAGTTCCTGACACCCGCGCAGATCGATCAGCTCCGCGATATCGTGGATGTGGAGAACATCCCGGTGCTGTGCTTCGGCCTGCGCACGGATTTCCAGTGCAAGCTGTTTGACGGCAGCCGCAGGCTGTTCGAGGTGGCGGACACCATCACGGAGATCAAGGCCATCTGCGACTGCGGGGCCAAGGCCACGGTCAATGCCCGGCTGGACAGCGAGGGCTGCATCGTCACGGAGGGCGCTCAGCTCCTGCTCGGCGGCAACGACCGTTATCTTGCCATGTGCCACAAGTGCTGGATCCGCAACATCCGCGAGCACCGCAAAGTAAAGAACCGCTGAATTTTGAAAGGAGATCCTGTTATGAATTATCCGACTCCCCATATCAACGCCACGCCCGACGATTTTGGTCAGACTGTCCTGATGCCGGGCGATCCGCTCCGCTCGAAGTACATCGCCGAGCATTTCCTGGAGAACGCCCGCCTCGTGAACAACGTCCGCGGCGTGCAGGGCTACACGGGCACCTATCACGGTGTGAAGGTCTCCGTCATGGCCTCCGGCATGGGCATCCCGTCCATCGGCATCTATTCCTATGAGCTCTACAACGCCTTCGGCGTGCAGAACATCATGCGCATCGGCTCGGCCGGTTCCATCAACCCCGATATCCACGTCCGCGACATCGTCATCGCGCAGGGCGCCTGCACCGATTCGAACTTTCTGCACCAGTATCACATCGACGGCACGTTCGCACCCATTGCCTCCTATGAGATGCTGCGCCGCGCCGTTGCGTCCTGCGAACAGGTCGGCGCGACGTATCACGTCGGCAACGTCCTGTCAACAGATAACTTCTATAACGACGACGAGGGCATGCCCGAGGTCCTGCAGACCGTTCCCGCCTGGATCAAGATGGGCGTCATGGCCTGCGAGATGGAGGCTGCCGGCCTGTATATGACCGCCGCCCGCTGGAAGAAGAACGCCCTGTGCATCTGCACGATCTCCGATCACATGCTCACGGGCGAGGCCCTGCCCGCCGAGGAGCGCCAGACGTCCTTCACGCAGATGATGGAGGTCGCGCTCGAAACGGCCGTCAAACTGGAAAAGTAATCTAAAAAATTCGGAAGCGTAAAACAACGCTTCCGAATTTTGACCCCTTATTTTCTTTCTCTTCTCAAATTTCTATCACGACAAAAAGGAGCAAATACCAAAATGAAGCGCATTTTTCTGATCGTTCTGGATTCCTGCGGCGCAGGTGAAATGCCCGATGCCGCAAAGTTCGGTGATTTCGGCGTGAACACGCTCAAGAGCTGTTCCACGTCCAGCAAGCTGCACATCCCCACGATGGTGCACTGCGGCCTCGGCAACATCGAGGGCCTGTCGTTCCTCGGCACGGATCCCGCGCAGACGGGCGCCTGCGCCCGCATGGCAGAGGCCTCCATGGGCAAGGACACCACGATCGGCCACTGGGAGATCGCGGGCGTCGTTTCCCCGAATCCGCTGCCCACCTATCCCAACGGCTTCCCCGAGGAAGTGCTCAAGCCCTTCCGCGAGGCGACGGGCCGCGGCGTTCTGGCGAACGCTCCCTGGTCCGGCACCGAGGTCATCGCAAAGTATGGCGCGGAGCATATGCGCACGGGAGACCTCATCGTTTATACGTCCGCAGACTCCGTGTTCCAGATCGCGGCGCACGAGGACATCGTCCCTCTGGAGCAGTTGTATGAATACTGCCGCATCGCCCGTAAGATCCTCGTCGGAAAGCATGGCGTCGGCCGCGTCATCGCCCGTCCGTTCATCGGCAACGAGAAGGACGGCTTCACCCGCACGTCCAACCGCCACGACTTCTCGCTCGAGCCGCCCGCGGAGACCATGCTTGACGCCATCAAGGCCGCCGGTCAGGATGTCCTTGCCGTCGGCAAGATCCACGATATCTTCGCAGGCCGCGGCCTGACGGACTATGTCTACACGAAGGGCAACACTGACGGCCTCGCCAAGACCATGGACTACTTCAAGCGCGATTTCCAGGGCCTGTGCTTTGTGAATCTCGTTGATTTCGATATGCTCTACGGCCATCGCCGCAACATCGACGGCTATGCTGCCGCCCTGACGGAATTCGACGGCTGGCTGGCGGAGCTTTTGCCGCAGCTCGGCGACGAGGACCTCGTTATGATCACGGCCGACCACGGCTGCGACCCTGCCTACACCCGCACTACGGACCATACCCGCGAGTATGTGCCGCTGCTGATGGCGGGCAAGCACCTGCGCCCTGTGAATCTCGGCACGCGCAAGTCGTTTGCGGACATTGCCGCGACCGTGACGGAGCTGCTCGGTGTTCCGTATCAGACGCCCGGCACGAGCTTTGCCACCGAGATCCTGTAATTTCTGAAAGGGGAGATCGCCATGACACCGGAAAAACTGCTGGAGCTTGCGCATGAGGCCCGCGAGCGCGCCTATGCGCCGTATTCCCATTATGCTGTCGGCGCTGCACTGCTGACGAAGGACGGCCGTGTCTATCAGGGCTGCAACATTGAAAATGCCAGCTTCTCCGCCACGAACTGCGCGGAGCGCACGGCCTTTTTCAAGGCGGTGTACGACGGCTGCTATGACTTTGCCGCCATTGCCGTGGTCGGCGGTCCTGCCGGGAAGCCTGTGCAGGCTCAAGACGAGCCGAGCGGCCCGTGCGGTGTGTGCCGTCAGGTCATGCAGGAATTCTGCGGCCCGGACTTCGAGATCCATATGCAGAAGGCCGGCGGCGGTGTGTTCACCGTAAAACTGCCCGAATTGCTGCCGTTCGGCTTTACAAAAGACAGTATGGAGGCCTAATTTTTGGCGCTTTTCACAAAAATTTTGCAGTGTCTTGATTTTTGTACCAATTTGTGTAATAATTGCTTACGGCCTTGAGCCAAAATAAATGGAGGTTAAGAAAATGAAGAAACTCTTAGCAATGCTCCTTGTTCTTGCTATGATCTCTTGCCTGTTCGTGGCCTGTGCCAACAACGACAGCGAGACCGATGCACCCACCACTGCTCCTACGGATGAGTCCAAGACCAACGAGAGCACGGACAACAGCGATGCGACTGAGCCCGATGATAACAACGGCGACGTCAAGATCGCGATGATCACCGACTACGGCGACATCACCGACCAGTCCTTCAACCAGACCACCTATGAGGCTTGCCAGAAGTTTGCCGGCGACAACGGCTATGACTTCAAGTACTACAAGCCCACCGACAACTCCACTGCCGGCCGTGTTGCTTCCACCGAGCTGGCCATCGCTGACGGCTACAACGTCATCGTGATGCCGGGCTATGCCTTCGGCGGCACCATCGTTGAGGTCGCTCCGCAGTACCCCAATGTGAAGTTCATCGCGCTGGACGTCGCCAAGGGCGATCTGCTCGAGGCTGCTGTTGCCAACGCCGGTGAGACCTATGACTACAACCCCGACAACTGGAACCTCGCTGACTACGTCGACCTGAGCAACGTTTACTGCGCTGTTTATCAGGAAGAGCTCAGCGGCTACATGGCCGGTTACGCTGCTGTCTGCCTCGGCTACACCAAGCTTGGCTTCCTCGGCGGCATGGCTGTTCCTGCTGTTATCCGCTTCGGCTACGGCTTCGTGCAGGGCGTTGACGCCGCTGCTGCTGCCAAGGGTGTTGAGGGCGTTGAGGTCAACTACATCTACGGCGGCCAGTTCAACGGCGACGGCGACATCACCGCTGTTATGGACACCTGGTATTCCAACGGCACTCAGCTGGTCTTCGCTTGCGGCGGCGGCATCTTCACCTCTGCTGCTGAGGCTGCTCAGAAGGTCAACGGCAAGGTCATCGGCGTCGACACCGACCAGTCCGCTGTCATCGACGGCGGCTACGGCGAAGGCATGACTGTTACCTCCGCTATGAAGGGCCTTGCTCCCACCACCATCGACACCCTGACCGATGTCATTGTCAATGGCAACTGGGCCAACTACGCCGGCAAGATCGAGACCCTGGGCCTCGTCTCTGCTGACGATCCTTCCGCGAACTATGTCCAGCTCCCGCTCGAGACCACGCAGTGGGCAGACGGCAAGTTCACCGTTGAGGATTACACCGCTCTCGTCGCTGATATGTTCAACGGCAAGGTGAAGGTCTCCAACGACACCACTGTCGAGCCGACCGTCTCCAACATCGCTGTGAACTACCTCGGCAACATCAAGGGCTAATTCCCCATAAGGAACCGCAAAAGGACGGGCTTCGGCCCGTCCTTTTTGTATGCCGACGCGTTCGGACAACGAAAGCTGCTCAGCCGAAAACCGGGCCGACCTATTACAAAGTCAGCCCGGCTATTTTCTTGCTTATCTTATTTTACTGCCCGCAGAACTGCAATATTGCGCTTTCCTATTACGGCGTACATTCTCTGGATGTTTTCGCTTAGAGAAGCGCCCTTCCAGAAGACGCTGGAGCTGCCGCCGACGAACATCGTCGCCCCGGCCTGCCGCATTTTCTCCGCATTTTCAAAGCTGACGTTTCCGTCTACCTCGATCTCCAGATCCGGGTAGCCGTTTTCGTCCAGAAATGCGCGCAGATCGCGCAGCTTCTGCAGCATGGCCGGAACGAGCTGCTGACCGGCAAAGCCGGGATCGACCGTCATGACCAGCACGCCTGCCAGATCGGGCAGCAGATAGCGGATCACATCATACGGTGTCGCAGGATTGATCGCGAGCATCGGCTTTCCGCCCAGCGCGGCGATTGCACCGATCGTGCGATGGATGTGCGGCGTGCTCTCCCAGTGCACCGAGACATACTCGCCCGGCTGGATCGCAAAGCATGAGAGCTTCGTATCGGGCCGCGAGATCATCAGATGAATGTCCAGCGGGATCGGCGTCAGCTTGCGCAGCTGCCTGCAGAAATCCGTGCCCAGCGCATAGTTCGGCACGAATTCTCCATCCATGATATCGACATGCAGGGCGTCGATGCCGCACTGTTCGAAAACCTCCAGCGTCTGCGCCATGCGGGAAAAGTCAACACACATCAGCGAGGGTAAAAGCTTGGGCGTGTTCATCGTTGTGCTCTCCTCTTATTTTCGGACTTCGGGATAGGCGCTTTTGACAGGTCAGCCGTTATCTGTGCCGGATATCAGCGCCGTGACCTCGGCCTCCGTCGGGATCGAGGTCAGCGCGCCCCGCCGCGATACCGTGATTGCTGCGGCGGCGTTGGCAAATATGATGCTGCGCTGTTCAAGAAAAGGGTGAAGCATGCGCTGAGCTGCGGACGGCTGTAAAAAATTGTTCGACATATCCGGGACGGGCTTTGACCCGTCCTTTTTCGATCCGTCAAAATGCTGCAAAATACATGCTTACGCCAGGGATAAAATACTACTTTTGGTTGAAATGCATAAAAAAAAGAAAAAGCTAGCTGCGGGAGCTTTTTGTGTTTGAAATCAAACATGGAATTGATTATAATAGAATCTGAAACCATAAGAGAGGGAGGCAATCGGTTTGGGTAACGAACAGTATGCAATCGAAATGCTGAATATCACCAAGCGGTTCCCCGGTATCATTGCAAACGACAACATCACGCTCCAGCTTCGCCATGGCGAGATCCATGCGCTCCTCGGCGAAAACGGCGCAGGCAAGTCCACGCTGATGAGCGTCCTGTTCGGCCTGTATCAGGCGGAAGAGGGCATTATCAAGAAGGATGGCGTGGAAGTCAAGATCAATGATCCGAACGATGCCAATGCACTGGGCATTGGCATGGTGCATCAGCACTTCAAGCTCGTGGAGTGCTTCACGGTGCTTGAAAACATCATCCTCGGCGTGGAGCCGAACAAGGCGGGCTTCCTGCAGATGGATCAGGCCCGGGAAAAGGTCATGAAGCTCTCTGAGCAGTATGGCCTGCACGTCGACCCCGATGCTCTCATCGAGGACATCACCGTCGGCATGCAGCAGCGCACGGAGATCCTCAAGATGCTCTACCGCGACAATGAGATCCTGATCTTCGATGAGCCGACTGCCGTTTTGACGCCGCAGGAGATCGAAGAGCTCATGGACATCATGCGCGGCCTGGCAGAGGAAGGCAAGTCCATCCTCTTCATCTCCCACAAGCTCAACGAGATCATGGCCGTGGCGGACCGCTGCACTGTCCTGCGCAAGGGCAAGTACATCGGCACCGTGGACATCAAGAACACGACGAAGGAAGAGCTTTCCCGCATGATGGTCGGCCGCGATGTGGAATTTGCCGTCCACAAGGAGCCTGCCAAGCCCGGCAAGCCCATCCTGGAGGTCAAGGGCCTCACGGTTGCTTCAAAGCTCCACCACAACAACGCCGTCAAGCAGGTCTCGTTCAACGTGCGCGAGGGCGAGATCGTCTGTATCGCCGGCATCGACGGAAACGGCCAGACGGAGCTCGTCTACGGCTTGACCGGCCTCGAACCTGTGAAAGAGGGCACGGTCACGCTGTGCGGTCAGGATATCACGAATATGCAGATCCGCAAGCGTTCCATCCTCGGCATGAGCCACATCCCGGAGGATCGTCATAAGCACGGCCTCGTGCTGGACTATACGCTCGAGGACAACCTCGTGCTGCAGCGCTACTTTGAGCCGCAGTTCGTCAACGGTGCGGGCTTCCTGAAGCGCAAGAACATCCGCACCTATGCCGAGCACCTCATCGACCAGTACGACGTCCGCTCCGGTCAGGGCCCCATCACACTGGCGCGCGCCATGTCCGGCGGCAACCAGCAGAAGGCGATCATCGCCCGCGAGATCGATAAGGACCCGCAGCTGCTCATCGCCGTGCAGCCGACCCGCGGCCTCGACGTCGGCGCCATTGAGTACATCCACAGGCAGATCGTCGCTCAGCGCGACAAGAACAAGGCCGTTCTCCTCGTCTCGCTGGAGCTGGACGAGGTCATGAGCCTCTCCGACCGCATCCTCGTCATGTACGAGGGCGAGATCGTCGGCGAGCTCGATCCGAAGAAAACGACTGTTGAAGAGCTCGGCCTCTATATGGCCGGTGCAAAGAGGGAGGTGCACGGGGCATGAAAAAGCGCAAGTCTCTGCTGCGCAGCGACAGCTTCCAGACCCTTCTGACCTCTCTGCTGTGCATCATTCTCGGCGTGGCCATCGGCTATGTCGTCCTGCTCATCATCAACCCCGCGGGCGCATGGAAGTCCATGTCCGCCCTGCTGAAGAATTTCTTCCATTATCCGGCGGGCAAGCTGCGCATGAAGTATTTCGGCCAGACGCTCGTCCGCACGGCGCCGCTGCTGATGTGTGCGCTGTCCATCCTGTTCGCCTATAAGGTCGGCATGTTCAACATCGGCGCGGCCGGTCAGTATGTCGCGGGCGCATGCGTCGGCCTTTATGCCGCGATCGCCTGGCAGCTGCCGTGGTACCTGTGCCTGCTGCTGGCTATTGCTGCCGGCGCGTTCCTCGGTGCCATTTCCGGTGCGCTGCGTACCTACTGCAATGTCAACGTTGTCATCTCCGGCATCATGCTCAACTGGATCGCCCTGTATCTGACGAACCTGATCCTGACAACGGTCAAGCACCCGAACAGCCCCTATACGAAGTCCCTGACGGCGGCTAACCCCTCGGCTCTCATCCCGAGCCTCGGCCTGAGCAAGCTGTTTGCAGGCGAGAAGACCGTGACCATTGCCATCCCGCTTGCTATCCTCATGGCGGTCCTCGTTTGGGTCATCCTGAACAAGACGAAGTTCGGCTATGAGCTGAAGGCGACCGGCTTCAACTTTAACGCTGCGAAGTACTGCGGCATGAAGGAAAACCGCAACGTCATCCTTACGATGGTCATCGCGGGCGGTCTTGCCGGTATGGGTGCAGGCCTGTACTATCTGACCGGCATCGAGGACTGGGAGACGACGATCTCCTCCGTTCCGGGCATGGGCTTCAACGGCATCGCCGTTGCCTTCCTCGGTGGTCTGAGCCCCTTTGGCTCCATTCTCGCCTCGTTCTTCATCCAGCATATCACGACCGGCGGCGGCAATGTCGACCTGACGGTCTATTCCCCGCAGATCTCCAGCCTGATCTCCAGCCTCATCATCTTCCTGTGCGCGTTCAGCGGCTTCCTGAAGGAGCGCCTGCAGGCCTCGCTGCGGAAGGGCGATGAGCGCCGTGCCGCGCGCGCCAAGCTTGCGGAAGAACAGAAAGGAGGTGCGCAGAAATGACACTGCTGATCCAGTATACGATCATTTTTGCCTCGGTCCTGCTTCTCGTCGCCCTGGGCGGCTGCTTCTCGGAGCGTTCCGGCGTCATCAACATCGGCCTTGAGGGCATCATGGTCATCGGCGCACTCGGCGGCGCACTTGTCATGAAATTCCTGCCGGTCTCCGTCGGCGCACCGGTCATGGTCCTGACGGTCATCCTCGCCAGCGCTGCGGCGGGCCTGCTGTATTCGCTGCTGCTCGCCGTTGCCTCGATCACGTTCCGCGCGGACCAGACCATCACCGGCACGGCCATGAACCTGCTGGCAACGGCTGCTGCGACTGTCGCGGTCAAGGCTATGAACGCGTCGATGTCCGGTGGCAACGACGTTTCCTCCGATATCTCCTACATCGAGCCGAAGAAGCTCTTCATCCTGAACATCGGCAAATTCGAGTTCAACTGGTTCATGCTGGTTGCCGTCATTGCACTGATCGTCTCGTTCGCTGTGCTGTATAAGACGCGCTTCGGCCTGCGCCTGCGTGCCTGCGGCGAGCATCCGCAGGCGGCGGACTCCGTCGGCATCAACGTCTACAAGATGCGTTATGCCGGTGTCATGATCTCCGGCGTGCTCGGCGGCCTCGGCGGCATCGCTTTCATCACGGCCGGCGTCAGTGTCTGGAAGTTTGAATACGGCGTCGCGGGCTTCGGCTTCCTGGCCCTCGCCGTCATGATCTTCGGCGGCTGGAGTCCGGTGAAGATCGCACTGGCTGCGATCCTGTTCGGCTTCTTCCGCGCTTTGGGCAATGTCTACTCCGGCTTTGACTTCCTGCTCAAGCTCAACATGCCCAGCGTTGTTTACAACATGCTGCCCTACTTCGTCTCCCTCATCGTTCTGGCCTTCACGTCCAAAAAGTCCAGAGCCCCGAAGGCTGAGGGCATCCCCTACGATAAGGGTCAGCGCTGAGTCCTGTTCAAACCGGTTCTCCTGCTCCCGCTTTCGGGGGCAGGAGAATCCCAGACTGTCAAAAAACCTGCACAGCCGAAAGTTTCGGAGGGAAGAAAAGCGTGAAAGGAAACCGTCAGGGTGTCCTTTCACGTCAAATAACCCGCCGCAGCGGCAGAATTGCAAAATCATGCTGCAAAATTTAATTTTGCAATTCTGAAAGCAGCTTGTCAAAAAAGTCCAAAGGGACTTTTTTGACAAGCTGAATCCTTTGCACCGGGACATGCGCAGCCCGGTATTTCGATAGAGGAGAAATAGAATGTCAAATATCATTGTGCTGGGCATCGCAGGCGGCAGCGGCAGCGGCAAAACAACGCTGATGAAGAACCTGATCGCCCGCTTTCAGGACGATGTCACCGTGCTCAGCCACGATAATTACTATCGGCCCTATGACGAGCTGACCATCGAGGAGCGCCGCAAGCTCAACTATGATCATCCGGACGCCTTCGATACCGACATGATGATCGGCCACTTGAAGGAGCTGAAGGCCGGGCACAGCATCGAATGCCCCGTCTACGACTATGCGACCTATTCCCGCACGAGCGAAACCGTTACGGTCGAGCCGCGCAAGGTCATTCTGGTCGAGGGTATCCTGATCTTCGAGAACCACGCCCTGTGCGATCAGATGGATATCAAGATCTTTGTGGATACGGACGCTGATGTCCGCCTCATCCGCCGCATCCGCCGCGATGTTGCAAAGCGCGGGCGAAGCCTCGATTCCGTGCTTGGCCAGTATCTTGCAACGGTCAAGCCCATGCACGAGCAGTTCGTTGAGCCGAGCAAAAAAAATGCTGATCTTGTCGTGCTCGAGGGCGGCAAGAATTTGGTCGCGCTCGAAATGATCATCGACCGCATCCAGCGCCACATCGACAGCAATTGAAGAAGGTCTTCTCTCCGGGCGGCCCATTCGGCCGCCCGGAGTTGTTTTTCAGAATGGGGGATTGACAGTGGCCTTCCGGCGTGCTATACTGCTTATGAGCGATTTATGAGCGAAATTAACGCTCTGGCTACGGAGGTGCAGTATGAAAGCTTGGGAACGGGAGCGGCGGCTGCTGGAGCGGCTGCAGGAGCAGGGCTCGCTTGCATTGACGGAGGCCTGCGCATTGACGGGGGCATCCGTCGCAACGACGCGGCGCGATTTTGAGCTGCTGCAGGAAAAGGGACTGGCTCAGCGCACGCACGGCGGCCTGCAGCTTCCGAAAAAGGAGGAGCCGAAGGGCTATCTGCAGGGAACGGCGATCCTGAATCATACGGATGAGGAAAAATACCGCATCGCGCAGGAGGCAGCGGCCTCGGTCAAGGCAGGGGAGTCCGTGTTCCTCGGCGCGGGCAAGACGTGCAATATGCTGGCGTCCATGCTCCAGAACGTCGAGCGCCTGACCGTCGTCACGACGAGCATCACGGCGGTGCTGGAGCTTGCCGAGTGCCCGAATGCGTCCGTGACGCTGCTGGGCGGCGATGTCCACGCAGGGAAGAATTATATTGAGACGCTGGACCCGGACATCAGCCATGTGCTGCGCGGCTTTTACTTTGACAAGGTCTTCATCACGGTCGACGGCATCGATCTGGAGCGCGGCTACACCGTGAACAACAAGAATCAGATCGGTCTCTACACCCAGCTTGCGCGCATGACGCGCCGGTTTTACATTCTGGCCGACAGCGCAAAGTACGACCGCCGCGCCTTTGCCAGCGTTTTTCCACCGGAAAAGACCTGCCGCATGATCACAACGAGCGGCGCACCACAGAAGTATCTGGATTTTTATGCCCGGCAGGGGATCCCCTGCACGGTACTGCCGTTTGAATGAGCGAAATATGAGCGATTAAAACCCGCACGGATGGAAGGGAAACCGGAAGATCTGGGCGGGTTTTTGCAATCGGACCTTGGTATGTGAAAATATTTCCAAACGATTTTGGCTATTTCGCCGAAAAACAAAAAATCTTGGCCGATGTATTGACAGATCGCCAATTTTGTGGGATGATAGATGCCGTAAAGATGGGCGTAGTATGCTTGAGCGATTTTGAGCGATACGCCCGGCAAACAAATGGAGATAGCAACTATGAGAAATGAAGGCATTGTTGAACTGTATGCCCCGCGCAGAACGCTCATCGGGCGCGACGGCATCACCAAGATCCCGCATTTTCTGCAGCGCCTGAGTTCGAAGTGCGTCCTCGTTGTGACGGATAAGGGCCTCATCAAGGTCGGCACCGCCGGAAAGGTCACGGCTGTTCTCGATAATGCGAACATCCAGTATGTGGTCTATGACGGCGTGGAGCCGAACCCTACGACCCGGATCGTTTATGACGCGCTGCATTTCTATCAGGAGCACCAGTGCGATGCGATCATCGCCATCGGCGGCGGCTCGCCGATCGATGTGGCAAAGGCCGTGAGCATCCTGTCCGCCAACGGTGGAAAGATTCAGGATTACAACGGCTACAACAAGTCGAAAAAGCGCGGTACGCCGATCATCGCCGTCAACACGACGGCCGGCACCGGCTCCGAGTGCACGCGTGCCTACGTCGTCACGGACGAAGAGACGAAGACGAAGATGCTCATGGTGGACACGAACTGCCTTGCGCATTTGGCTCTGAACGACCCGATGCTCATGGTCGGCATGCCGCCTTCTCTGACGGCTGCCACTGGTATTGACGCCCTGACGCACGCCATTGAGGCCTACATCTGCAATACGCACACGCCCTACACCGACGCCCTGTCTCTTGAGGCGGTCCGTCTGGTCTCAAGCTCGCTGCGTGACGCAGTCCGCGACGGCTCGAACATGGACGCCCGCACGAATATGTGCTGGGCCGAGTATATGGCCGGTCTTGCCTTCTCAAACGCGGGTCTCGGCCTTGTGCATGGCATTGCGCATCAGCTCGGCGGCTTCTACAACATCCCGCACGGCTTGGCAAACGCCATTCTGCTGCCGCGTGTGCTGGAGTACAACCGCCCCTACTGCATGGGCCGCCTTGCCACTGTGGCGCAGGCTATGGGCGAGAAGTGCGATAACCTCTCGGTCGATCAGGCCTCGAAGAAGGCTATTGAGGCCGTCCGCCGCCTGTGTGACGATGTGAAGATCCCGAAGCTCTGCGACACGAAATTCCGCATGGAAGACATCGACGTGCTGGCCGAGCATGCACTGGAGGACACCGCCACGCAGACAAACATCGTCCGCCCGACGCTGGACGATGTCAAGACCATCCTTGCCAAGACGTATTACGAGGGCATCGTCCTGAAGACGGTGCAGAAATGAGGAGGCACGGCATGGAGAAATCTGAGGTCCAGAGAAAGGTCCAGCTTGCCACCTCGGAAGAGGTCTTCCGCAAAACGGGCCGGGTCTTCGTTCCGGTCGCATCGTCTGCGCGCCATGTGCATCTGTGCCATGCGGATGTCGAGCGCCTGTTCGGACCGGGCCATCAGCTGACCGTGTTCCGCATGCTGTCCCAGCCGGGGCAGTACGCCTGCACGGAGCAGGTGACCATCGTTGGACCGAAGGGGCAGCTTGCCAAGGTCCGCGTGCTCGGCCCGGAGCGCAGCGCCACGCAGGTGGAGATCGCCATGACCGACTCGTTCAAGCTCGGCATCAAGGCGCCTGTGCGCATGTCCGGCAAAACGGCCGGAACGCCGGGCTGCAGGCTCGTCGGCCCTGCCGGTGAGATCGAGCTTTCCGAGGGCGTTATCATCGCGGCGCGCCATCTGCATCTTTCCGAGGCGCAGTGTGCGCTGTTCGGCCTGCGGGACGGCCAGCCCGTCCGCCTGCGCGCCGAGGGCGAGCGCGCCGTCGTATTTGAGAATGTGATCGTCCGCAGCGGCAAGGGCCATGATATGGAGGTCCACATCGACACCGATGAGGCCAATGCCATCGCCATGCGCGGGACCCCGATGATGGAGGTCCTGCCCTGACCGGCTGCGGGTAAGAGGTAGCTATGGATCGAGCACAGCTTTACAAGTTAACAGAGCTGATCGTAGCCGAGGTCGTCCGCCGCATTGCGCAGGAGGAGCGCCGCAGGCAGCACCCCGAGCAGGTGCTCGTGCTGCTGGCCGACAGCGTCTCCTTCCCGGAAAAGCTGCAGCAGACGCTGAACGAGCAGTTCGGCGTCGCCTACACGCCCGTGAGCATCCCGGAGACGAACACGTTTGCAGACGAGGCCCTGCTCTACGCCGGAAAGCTGGAGCCGGGCGGGCTGCTGGAGCGGGTGAAGGAGGCCAAAACGGTCATCCTCGTCTCGCCGCGGCTCGAGCTGCTGCGCCGTATTGCGTCCGGTGATGACGGCGATCCGCTGTCGCATCTGCTCGTGCGCGCCATTCTGTGGCAGAAGGATGTCCGGCTGTATCTCGACTATGAGCCGCCCCGCTTCCGCCGCAACACCTTCCTTGCAGATACCGCTGAGGCCATCGACACGCTGCGGCAGATGGCTGTTACGGTCTGCCCGTATTTCGCCGTGGCTCCGCAGGAGCCGGAGGGCACGGACCTCGTTACGGAAGCGGATGTTCTGGACGCCGCGAAGACGGAGAGCAAAACGATCCGCTGCCGCAGCGGCGCGATCATCACACCCGCCGCACGCGATGCACTGGCCGCGACCGATGTGATCCTGCGGTATGAAGGAGAAACAACACATGCAGCTAGCTAGAGTGAAGGGAACCGTCGTCAGCACGAACAAGGCCGAAAAGCTGAATGGGCTGAAGCTTCAGCTCATCAAGCCCATCGACATTGAGACCTGGCAGGAGAAGGGCGGCCTCCTCGTCGCCATTGACGCCGTCGGCGCAGGTGAGGGGGAAGTCGTGATGGTCGTCAGCGGCAGCTCGTCGCGCCAGACGGCCGTGACAGAGGGCAAGCCCGTCGACCTGAGCATTGTTGCCATCATTGATTCGGTCGACGTCAACGGCTCCCGGATTTTTGAGAAATTCAGCAAAGGCTAATCTATATCAGAAAGTTGAGGATATGTTATGGCATTGACGAAAGAACAGATCCAGCAAATTGCCGCGCAGACACGCAGCAGCTTTGAGTCGGGCTCGTTTGCCCCGACCGGCGTGCAGTGCCTGTTCGACGATGTACATGACGCGATCGACACGGCTATCCGTGCCCAGCATCAGCTCATGGACATGTCGCTCGAGGAGCGCGGCAAGCTGATCGAGGCCATGCGCGTCTGCGCCCGGGAGCATGCTGAAGAGCTTGCCATTCTGGCGCACGAGGAGACCGGCTACGGCAAGGTGCCTCATAAGATCGCAAAGAACCTCCTCGCTGCGAACAAGACCCCCGGTATCGAGGATCTGCACCCCACGGCGTTCAGCGGCGACAACGGCCTGACGCTCGTTGAGACGGCCCCCTATGGCGTCATCGGCGCCATCACCCCGTCCACGAACCCCACCGCCACCATCATCAACAACTCCATCAGCATGATCTCCGCGGGCAACGCCGTGGTGTATAATCCCCATCCGGCAGCAAAGCGCGCCTCTCAGAAGGCCATGGAGCTGCTCAATGAGGCGATCGTGAAGGCGGGCGGCCCGAACGGCCTGATGACCGCTGCCAAGGAGCCGACGCTCGACACCTCGAAGGTCATCATGACCCACAAGGCCATCAAGATGCTGGCCGTCACCGGCGGCGAGGCCGTTGTCGGCGTGGCCATGAAGTCCGGCAAGAAGTGCGTTGCCGCAGGCCCGGGCAACCCCCCTGTCATCGTCGACGAGACCGCCGATATCGCGCAGGCTGCCAAGGACATCGTCGACGGCGCGAGCTTCGACAACAACGTCCTTTGCGTAGCCGAGAAGGAAGTCTTCATGGTCAACTCTATTGCCGACTCCCTCATGAACACGATGGAAAAGTGCGGCGCTTACCGCGTCTACGGTGAGGATATCGACAAGATCGTCCGTACCGTGCTCATCCAGAAGGACGGCAAGTATGTCATCAACCGCAAGTTTGTCGGCCATGATGCAACGTACATCCTCCGCGAGAGCGGCGTGCAGTTCAGCGGCGATCCCGTGCTTGTCATCGCCGATGTCGACCGCTATCATCCGTTTGTCGAGGTCGAGATGCTCATGCCGGTGCTCGGCATGGTCCGCGTGAACAACTTCGACGAGGCGCTGGACGAGGCCTTCCGCGCAGAGCATGGCTGCCAGCACTCCGCGATGATCCATTCCTCCAACGTGCACAACATGTCCCGTGCGGCCCGCCGCATGAACACGACCATCTTCGTCAAGAATGCCCCGTCCTACTCCGGTCTGGGCTTCGGCGGCGAGGGCTACACCACGCTGACCATCGCCACTCCGACTGGCGAGGGCCTGACGAGCGCGAAGTCCTTTACGCGCGCAAGACGCTGTGTGCTGAAGGGCGACTTCCGCATCATCTGAGGCGGACGGGATGGAGCTGAATAAACTGGTCTGCGACGCCGGTATTCTCGGCGCGGGCGGCGCGGGCTTTCCCACCCATGTAAAGATCAACTGCAAGGCCGAATTCGTCCTTGCAAACGGAGCCGAGTGTGAGCCGCTGCTGCGGGTCGACCAGCAGGTCATGCAGTATTTCGCAGCCGATGTCGTGCGCGGCATCCGCGCCGTGAAGGAATTCACCGGTGCGAAGCGCGCGGTCATCTGCCTGAAGGAGCATTACCACGCTGCCGTTGCCGCGTTGCAGGAAGTGCTGAAGGACGCGGACGATGTGGAGCTGCATCTGCTGCAGGGCTATTATCCTGCAGGCGATGAGCAGCAGATCGTCTACGAAGTCACGGGGCGTGTCGTCCCGACCGGCGGTCTGCCGCTGGATGTCGGCGCCGTTGTCTGCAACGTCAGTACGCTCACAAACATTGCCGCCGCGCTCGACGGCAAGAAGGTCACGGAGAAGTATGTCACAGTCGGCGGTGCGGTGAAGAATCCCGTTACGCTCCGCGTTCCGGTTGGCATCTCCCTGCAGGAGCTCATGGACGCCGCCGGCGGTCCCACCTGCGACTGCAAATACATCATCGGCGGCGCGTGCATGGGCCGGGTGGTCGACACGCTGGACATCCCGGTGACGAAGACGACCGGCGGCCTGCTGGCCATCCCGAAGGATCACCCCCTGCTGGAGCGGAAGTCTCCGAAGCTCAATCTGCAGCTCATCATGTCGGTCTGCTGCCAGTGCTCCATGTGCACGCAGATGTGCCCGCGCAACGCGCTCGGCCTGAATGTGCAGCCGCATAAGGCCATGCGCAGTCTGGCAAGCGGCGGCGATCTGCTGGGCGAATTCAACGGCATCTTCTCCTGCTGCAACTGCGGACTATGCACCTATTACGCCTGCAACTTCGGCCTGAAGCCCTCGCAGGTGATGCAGACGCTCAAATCTGCCATTGCCTCGAAGGGCGTTCGCCCCCGTAAGGAGGTCTACGGCCCGGTGGACGGCGGCCTGGAGAACAAGAAGGTCCCGGTCGAGCGTCTGATCGCGCGCCTCGGCATCGCGGAATACGACGTTCCCGCGCCCATGGCGGAAAAGCCCCTGACGACGAGCTGCGTGCGCATCGCGCTGCGCATGGGCGTCGGCGCTCCGAGCGTTCCGGTCGTTGCGGTCGGGGATAAGGTCCGCAAGAACCAGCTCGTGGCCGACATCGCGGAGAAGAAGCTCGGCGTCAAGATGCATGCCAGCATCTCCGGCGTCGTGACGGACATCACCGCCGACTACATTGAGATAAGGAAGGCTGCCAAATGAATGCACTGGGTATGATTGAAGTTCAGAGCATCCCGCTCGGCGTCAACGCCGGCGATGCGATGCTCAAGGCCGCGACGGTCCAGCTTGTCACGGCGCAGCCGGTCTGCGCGGGCAAGTACATCGTGATCGTCACGGGCGAGGTCTCCGCCGTCAGCGAAAGCGTCGCGGCAGGCAAGGCCGAGGCCGGTCAGCGCCTGATCGACAGCATGGTGATCTCCCATGTGCACGAGCAGGTGCCCCGCGCCATCAACGCCTGCAACGAGATCGGCGAGGTCGCTGCCATCGGCGTTATGGAGGCCTACAGCCTCTGCGCAGCCGTTGTCGCAGCCGATGCAGCCGTGAAGGCGGCTGATATCCACCTGATGGACGTTCGTCTCGGCCGCGGCCTGGGCGGCAAGTCCTTCATCACCATGACGGGCGACGTTGCTGCCGTGCGCGCTGCCATCCATGCTGCCGAGGGCATGCCCGAGGTCAAGGGCCTGCTGTCGGAGAGCGTTGTGATCCCGCACCCGCATCCCGATATCGTCAAGTCCCTTTATTAAGCGTAAAAATATTTTCACATATACAATCATTGGAGGTTTTTTATCATGAAAGAAGCATTAGGCATGATCGAGACCCGCGGCCTGATCGGCGCTGTCGAAGCAGCCGATGCCATGGTCAAGGCAGCAAACGTTCATCTGATCGGTGAGCAGCAGATCGGCTCCGGCCTCGTGACCGTCATGGTCCGCGGCGATGTCGGCGCTGTCAAGGCCGCTGTCGATGCAGGCGCCACCGCCGCAAAGCGCGTCGGCGAGCTGTACGGCACCCATGTCATCCCGTCTCCGCACGACGACGTGGAAGCCATCCTGCCGAACATCGGTTAAGCTATGTATATCGGGGAAGTCGTCGGCTGCGTCGTGGCGAGCGTGAAGGAGGAGCGGCTGGAAAATATCCCGCTGCTCGTCGTTCAGCTCATTGAAAAAGGCGTAAAAACGAAGATGATCGTGGCTGCCGACGCGACCCGGCAGGCCGGTCGCGGAGATTTTGTCTTCATGATCGGCTCCAAGGAGGCGGCGCGCATGTTCCGCAAGACGGTGCCTGCGGCCGACTCGGCGATCGTCGGATTTATCGACTCGTATAATGTCAGAATTAAAGAATAATCTGGAGGAATAACCTATGAAACTCGCTCTTGGTATGATCGAGACCCGCGGCCTCATCGGCGCTGTCGAGGCTGCTGATGCTATGGTCAAGGCAGCCGATGTGCATCTCATCGGCAAGCAGCAGATCGGCTCCGGCCTCGTGACCGTTATGGTCCGCGGCGATGTCGGCGCCGTCAAGGCCGCTGTGGACGCAGGCGCCACCGCTGCGAAGCGCGTTGGCGAGCTGTACGGCACCCATGTCATCCCGTCCCCGCACGATGACGTGGAGGCTATCCTGCCGAAGCTCGGATGAAGCTGGCCAGGGTCGTCGGGAACGTCGTCTCTACGGTAAAGGACGCCTGCTACACCGGTCAGAAGCTGATGATCATCGACTATATCGACGAGAACGGCAGCCTGACCGGGAACCAGGCCATCGCCTTTGACGTGGCGGACGCCGGGATCGGGGATACGGTCCTTGTGAATGTCGAGGGCGGCTCGGCGAATATGTTCCTTGGCCGCTCCGTCATCGCCGATTTGACGATCTGCGGTGTTATCGACCACATCACGCTCGACGGCGAGACCCGGGAATACCACTGAGGTGACGCATTCCCACATTCCACGAAACAGGTGAGATGGATATGGATATCGAAGCGATCCGGAAACAGGTGGAGCAGCAGGTCATGCAGTATTTCCATCTGGAACCGACGGTAACGGACGCGCCCTATGCCGGCATGGTCACGGGCGTGGACGTGATCTCCCATCTGGAGCACTCTCTTCTCAACCCCGACACGACGCTTGAGACCATCGAGCGCGAATGTGCCGTCGCACGGAAATACTCCGTCGCAGCGGTCTGCGTTGCACCGTACTATGTACCGGCTGCGCGCGAGATCCTGCTCGGCAGCCCCGTCGCCGTCGGCACGGCCATCGGGTTCCCGCACGGCTGCATGTCGCAGGCCGCCAAGCTGGCGGAGCTGCGCGAGTGCATGGCCAACGGAGCCACGGAGGTCGACGTCGCCCTGAACGTGCTGGCCATCAAGTCCGGCCGTCTCGATGTGGCGCAGCGTGAGCTCGATGAGCTCGTGCGCTGTGCGGTCGGCAAGGTCCAGCTCAAGGCCGTGTTCGAGCATGCGCTCTACACGCCGGAGGAGAAGCGCGCCGTTCTGCAGATGCTGCGCAGCAGCGGCGTGAACTATGTGAAGATCCAGAATATGCTCAGCGGCCACGGCGCCCGCGTTGAGGATGTCCGCTTTGCCAGCGAGATCCTCGGCCGCAATGTCGGCATCAAGATCGACGGCGGCATCAAGACGCTCGCGCAGGCAGAAGAACTGCTTGCCGCAGGCGCAACGCGCCTTGGCCTGACGGCCACGGCGAAGATCGCCGAGGAAGCGCTGAAAAACGCATAAACGATACGAAAGGAAACGACTTTCAATGGATATCAATGAAATTATCAGACAGGTAACGGAGGAGATCTGCTCCAAGTACGGCGCGCAGACCCAGACGCCCGCCGCGAGCGACGGCTATACCCCGGCAGACATGGCCAAGTACATTGACCATACCTACCTGAAGCCGGAAGCCAGCGTCAACGAGATCCGCAAGATCTGCGACGAGGCCAAGAAGTATCACTGCGCCAGCGTGTGCGTGAACCCCTCCTACATTCAGTATGTCGCCCAGCAGCTCGAGGGCAGCGGCGTGACGCCGTGCTGCGTCATCGCTTTCCCGTTCGGCACCAGCACCCCCGAGGCGAAGGCCTTCGAGGCCTCCGACGCCGCCTCCAAGGGCGCTCGTGAGATCGACATGGTCATCAATGTCGGCGCCATCAAGTCCGGCGACTGGCTGCTTGTCAAGCGCGACATCGAGGGCGTTGTCAACGCCGTCAAGGGCCGTGCCAAGGTCAAGGTCATCATCGAGGCCTGCCTCCTGACCGACGAAGAGAAGGTCAAGGCCTGCACCGTCGCGAAGCTCGCCGGCGCTGCCTTCGTGAAGACCTCCACCGGTTATTCCACCGGCGGCGCTACCGTCGAGGATGTCCGCCTGATGCGCGAGACCGTCGGCCCCGAGATGGGCGTCAAGGCCTCCGGCGGCGTTCGTACCTATGACGATGCCGTTGCCATGCTCAAGGCCGGTGCAAACCGTCTGGGCTGCAGCTCCACGATGAAGATCGTCAGCGGCGTGAAGGAAGACGAGCATAAGTGCGTCAACTGCGGCAACTGCAAGAACCAGTGCCCGTCCGGCAACGTCGAAATCCGCAAGAAGCTGTATTAATTCCAAGCGCAACATAGAAAGGATTTGACCCCCATGAGAAAACCCATGATCGCGGGCAACTGGAAAATGAACAAGACGCCCGCTGAGACCGTCGCCCTTGTCGAAGACCTGAAGAAGATCCAGGTCCGCACGAAGGCGGAAGTCGTTGTCTGCCCGATGACCGTCAGCCTGTTCGCTGCCGCAACGCAGCTGAAGGGCACGGACATCAAGCTCGGTGCGCAGAACGTCCATTTTGAGGACAAGGGCGCTTTCACCGGCGAGTGCAACATCGCCAGCCTGAAAGAGCTCGGCGTCGAGTATGTCATCCTCGGCCATTCCGAGCGCCGTCAGTACTTCGCTGAGACCGATGAGACCGTCAACAAGAAGGTTCTGAAGGTCCTGGCCGAAGGCCTGAAGCCCATCGTCTGCGTCGGTGAGAGCCTGCAGCAGAAGCAGACCAACATCACGAACGAAGTCGTCTGCATGCAGACGAAGGCCGCTCTGTGCGGCGTCAGCCCGGCAAAGGTGACGGATGTCGTCATCGCCTATGAGCCGATCTGGGCCATTGGCACCGGCATGACCGCCACGGCGACGGACGCCAACCGCACCATCGCCGCCATCCGTGCTGCGATCCGCGAGCTGTTTGGCGACGCTGCCGACCAGGTCCGTATCCTCTACGGCGGCAGCATGAACGACAAGAACGCGACCGAGCTGATGAGCCAGCCTGAGATCGACGGCGGCCTGATCGGCGGCGCGAGCCTTGTTGCCGAGAAGTTCGAGAAGGTTATCAACTATCACGGCTGATCCTATTCGGAACAACATGAGCCCCGGTGCATCGCACCGGGGCTTTGCTTGTCTGCGGATGATGTAAAAAGCTCCCGGCGCGGTTTGATACTGCACCGGGAGCTTTTCCGTCGGAAACGGTTATTTCGTATTCTCGAACACGTCGTGATTCCGGACGAAGTATTCGATGCCGGAATAGAGCGTCGTGACGGTGATAGCGGCCACGACGACCCAGTCGAGCACCTCGCTGAACACGAAGCGGCGGCCGAAGACGAGCATGAAGCTCAGGCCTGTCATGGTGACGGCAGTCTTGACCTTACCGGACCAACCGGCTGCAATGACGCGGCCCTTTCCGGCGGCGATGAGACGCAGGCCTGTCACGGCAAATTCGCGCGCCAGAACGATCATCAGTGCCCAGGCAGGATAGATGCCCCATTCGCAGAACATGGCCATAGCGGCGATGACAAGCACCTTATCGGCCAGCGGGTCAAGGAATTTGCCGAGGTCCGTCACCTGATTGCAGCGGCGCGCGATCTGACCGTCCAGAATATCGGAAAGACTGGCCACGGCAAACACGACGCAGGAGACGATCTGCATCCAGCTCCAGATCTCACTGAGGTACATACAGACCAGAAAAACCGGGATCATCACGACACGAAACAGCGTGATCTTTGTTGCAGTCGTCATTATGCATTCTCCTCCATTTCACCGACCAGGTCGCCGTCCTCGGCGCCTGTGATGCGGACCATTACAAACTCACCGGGAACGACACTGCGCGCCGCAGAGAACAGTACGCGACCGTCGATATCGGGCGAGTCGGCATAGGTCCGGCCGAAGCAGCGGCCGGTCTCCGGCTCCTCGCCCTCGCAAAGCACCTCCATGACCGTCCCGACGCGGGCTGCGTTGTACGCATCCATGATGCGCGACTGCAGCTCGGCGATGATCTCGGCGCGGCGCTGCGCGACCTCCTCGTCCGCATGTTCCATTTTGGCGGCAGGCGTTCCGTCCTCGGGGGAGAACACGAACGCACCGACGCGCTCGAGCTTGTTCTCACGGAGCCAGGCACAGAGCTCTTCGAACTCGGCCTCGCCCTCGCCGGGCAGGCCCGTGATGAGGCTCGTGCGGATGACGGCATCGGGCAGACGTCTGCGCAGCTTCTGGAGCATCTCGTCCAGCTCGGCGCGGGTCCCGCGGCGGTTCATGCGGCGCAGGATCGCGTCGTTCACATGCTGGATAGGAATGTCCATGTAGTTGACGAGCTTCGGCTCGGACGCGAACGTGTCCAGCAGCTCGTCCGTGATCATATCGGGGTAGAGGTAGTGCACGCGGATCCAGTGGAAGCCCTCAATGCGGCACAGCTCGTGCAGCAGGAGGGGAAGGCGCGGCGCGCCGTACAGGTCCGTGCCGTAGCGGCTCGTGTCCTGCGCGACGACGATCAGCTCCTTGACGCCGGACTCCGCAAGGCCGCGGGCCTCCTGCAGGATGTCCTCCACGGCGCGGCTGCGGTAGCGCCCGCGCAGATGGGGGATGATGCAGAAGGCGCAGAAATTGTTGCAGCCCTCGGCGATCTTGATGTAGGCATAGTGCTGCGGCGTCGTGAGCACGCGCCCGGCCTCGTCTGCCGGCGCGTCGATGTCGCCGAACTCGCTGACGGTCTCGCCGCCGTTCAGCAGGCGGTCCGCCACGGAGACGATGTCGTCATAGCTGCCTGTACCGAGCACGCCGTCGACCTCCGGCATCTCCTGCAGGATCTCATCCTGATAGCGCTGTGACAGGCAGCCTGTTACGAGCAGACGGCCGATGCGGCCCTCCTGCTTCAGCGCGCCCATGGCGAGAATGTTGTCGATGGCCTCGCTCTTGGCCGAGTCGATAAAGCCGCAGGTGTTGACGATCACGAGATCCGCGCCGTCCACATCCTCCTGTAGGGTGTAGCCTGCCTGCTGCAGGCGATAGAGCATCTGTTCTGCGTTGACCTGATTTTTGGCACAGCCAAGGGAGATCATTCCCACTCGTTTGCCCATCGGGGTTGTACCTCTTTCCTTATTCCTCCGGAAGATCCGGGTCGTAACGTTCGAGCGCGCGGCGGATATCGCCCCACGCATGGCCGCGGCGCAGCAGCGCGTCTGCTGCGCGGCGGATCTCCGTGCGGTCGGGCTGCCTGCCGCGGAACCGCTTCTGTAAAAATGCGTCGATCGCGTCGTCCTGCTCCGGGAGCTCGGCAAGAGCCTCGTCCCACAGCTCGCGCGGGATGTGCTTGGCGTAGAGCATCTGCCGGATGCGTGCCGCGCCGTAGCCCTTTGCCGTGCCGCTGCGGACGATCTGCCGGGCTGCGGCCTCGTCATCGAGCAGGGAGAGCCCGTCGAGCCATTCGACGGCCTGCCTGGCGTTCTCGGGCGATTCGCCCTTCTGGCGCAGACGGTGCTCCAGCTCGGCGCGGGAGACCGTTGCGGCGGACAGAATGCGAACGGCGCGCTCCTTTGCGGACGCGGAGCCGGCAGCGGCCTCGAGCGAGGCGCGTGCGGCGTCCGGGATGTCCATGCCGGGGCGCAGGCTCAGGTCCGCGACCACGGCCGGGAGCACCAGCATGGCTTCGCCGCTGTCAAAGCGCAGACGCAGCTTGCCCTGCGGCGAGCGCGTCTGTTCAATGGCAAGCAGACGCATTATTCGGCGTCAAAGTCGTCCGCCGAGACATCCACGGGCTTGGCGGGGGCGGCGGGCTGCTTGATGCGGCTGTTCTGGACCTCCATCAGGTGGGCACGGACGCGCGCCTCCAGTTCGGCGGCCAGCTCGGGATGATCGGCGATATACTGCTTGGCATTGTCGCGGCCCTGCCCGATGCGCTCGTCGCCGACGGAGAACCAGCTGCCGCTCTTGTTGACAAGCTCCAGCGTGACGGCGATATCCAGCAGCTCGCCGAAGCGGGAGATGCCCTCGCCGTACATGATATCGAACACGGCCTCACGGAAGGGGGGCGCGCACTTGTTCTTGATGACCTTCACACGCGTGCGGTTGCCGACGATCTCAGTGCCGCTCTTGATGGCCTCGATCTTACGGACGTCCAGACGCACGGAGGAGTAGAACTTCAGGGCGTTGCCGCCGGTCGTGGTCTCGGGGTTGCCGTACATGACGCCGATCTTCATACGCAGCTGGTTGATGAAGATGACGATGCAGTTTGTCTTGGAGACGGTGCCAGCCAGCTTGCGCAGAGCCTGCGACATCAGACGGGCCTGCAGACCGACAAAGGCCTCACCCATCTCGCCCTCGATCTCGGCGCGGGGCGTCAGAGCAGCGACAGAGTCGACGACGACGACGTCAATGGCACCGGAGCGGACGAGGGCATCCGTGATATCGAGAGCCTGTTCGCCGGTGTCCGGCTGGGAAACGAGCATGGAGTCGATGTCTACGCCGATGGCGGCCGCGTAAACGGGATCAAGCGCGTGCTCGGCATCCACAAAGGCGACTTCGCCGCCGCGCTTCTGCGCCTCTGCCAGAACGTGCAAGGCTAGCGTCGTCTTACCGGAGGATTCCGGACCGTAGATCTCGACGATACGGCCGCGGGGCAGGCCGCCGATGCCGAGGGCGGCGTCCAGCGCAAGAGAGCCGGTGGGGATGGCATCCACGTTCATCTCCGGACGGTCGCCCAGACGCATGACGGCGCCCTTGCCGTAGTTTTTCTCGATCTGGTGCAGCGCGGTCTCCAACGCTTTTTTCTTGTCGTCTGCGGGCGCGGGGGCCTCGTAGGCGGGCTTTTTCTGTGCCATGGTCAGCCTTCCTCTCTCTTCCGGGCAAGCACGGCCCGGGTGATGTCTGCGGTGTCTTTTTTCAGCTCCGCGATCTCATAGCCTGCGCGGCGCAGCAGGTCGCACACGGCGGCGTCCTGGCCCATGCCGAATTCAAAGCAAAGCCAGCCGCCGGGGTTGAGCGCGGATGTGAAGTTGCGCACGATGGCGCGGTAAAAATCCAGTCCGTCGTCGCCGCCCCAGAGCGCCAGATGCGGCTCATAGTCGCGGACGGACGGATCGAGCGTCTCCATTTCCGCCGTTGTGACATAGGGCGGATTCGAGACGATCAGGTCAAAGGTGCCGAGAAACGGGGCAGCGGGCTGCCGGACGTCGATCGTCAGGCACTTCACACGGCCGGACAGGCGCTGGCTGCCGACGTTCTGCCGGGCCACGCGCAGCGCGGCAGGGGAGACGTCTCCGAGCGTCACGCGCGCGTCCTTCACGCGGCGGGCGATGGCAAGGCCGATGCAGCCGGAGCCGGTGCACAGATCCAGAATGCGCGGATTCTGCTCGAGAAACAGCGCCTTTTTGATGGCAAGCTCCGTTACGGCCATGGTGTCGTCGCGGGGAATGAGCACGTCGGGCGTGACGGTGAGCGTCATGCCGTAGAAGTCCCATTCACCGAGGATGTAGGGCATGGGCTCTCCTGCCACGCGGCGGCGCACAAAGGACTGCGCCAGCTCACAGATCTCCTCAGAGGCGTAGAGGTCGCGGTCCGAGATCAGCTGCTCTGCCGTTTTGCCGGAGGCAGCGCAGATGAGCTCCCGCGCGACGTTCGAGGCAAACTGGCCCTCTGTGGGCAGCAGGGCGCGGCGAGCGTCGAGATAGAGCTCGGCGTATTTCTTTACCACCGGTCCTCGCCCTCCTTTTCCGGCAGAACGAGCGTCAGCGCCTCGATGCCGACCTCCAGCATGGAGTCGTCCGGCTCGTTTGTCGTCAGGTACTGCAGCCACATGCCGGGAGCGGACAGCGCGCGCGTCAGCCAGTTGTCATGGCGGCCGACGAGACGGTTGAATTCATAGCTGATGCCGACGACGATCGGCAGGAGCAGGAGCTTCAGCACCACGCGCACGATGGCCTCGAGCCAGTGCGAGGTGATGCCCGCCGTGATCGGCCGCAGCAGCGGCGTGGCAAGGGAAAAGACCAGAATGGAGACGATCATCACGACGAACAGAAAGCTTGTGCCGCAGCGCGGGTGCAGGCGGGTCATTTTGCGCGCGTTTTCGACCGTCAGGGGGAGCTTAGCCTCGTAGCAGCGGATGGTCTTATGCTCCGCGCCGTGATAGGAGAAGACGCGGCGCATGTCCTTCATGCGGGACACGAGGAACATGTAAGCAAGGAAGATCACGATGCGCAGCAGGCCCTCGAGCAGGTTGCGCACGATCTCATTCGTGGTGACAAAGCGGTTCAGGAACGAGCCGAGCAGCGACGGCAGCACGAAGAACAGCGCGATGGAGAACGCCAGTCCGAGCACGACGGAGAACGTGATGAGAGCGTTCTGCGCCTTCTCGGAGGACAGGCGCTTTTCCAGCCAGGCCTCAAAACGGCCGGGCTCCTTGCCTTTTTCGTCCTCGTCCTCCTCCGCAAAGAAATCCGCGGAATACATGAGGGCGGAAACGCCGGTCTTCATGGATGTGCAGAAATTGAAGATGCCGCGGATGAACGGCAGCTTCTTCGGCGACCACTTCTGCGAGAGCTTCCGCGGCTCGACCTTGCGCTGCAGGCCGTCCTTCGTGCGGACGACAACGGCGGATTTCTCCGGGCCGAGCATCATAATGCCCTCGATGAGGGCCTGCCCGCCGATCATGGTCTTGAATTGTTCCTGCGGCTGCTGTGTGTTCTTTTTTGCCATGTGTTTCCTTTCTATTGCTCTGCAATGGGGAGCCGGATGGTGACGACCGCGCCGCCGCCCTCGGCATTGGCGATGTCGAGCACGCCGTTGTGCATCGTAACGATCTCTTCGCAGACCGCAAGGCCGATGCCGCTGCCGCGCGCCTTGGAGGCGCCCTTGTAGAATTTCTTTTTCACAAGCGGCAGCTCCTCTTCGGGGATGCCGGGGCCGAAGTCGCGGATGCGGATGACGACGGAGTCCTGCCCGTCTGCGTCCTCCCGGCAGATCTCGGCCGTGATCCTGCCGCCCTCGCCGCCGTGCTTGGCGGCATTGTCCAGAATATTCAGGAAGACCTGCTTCATGCGCGCCGGATCGCAGGGAATCTCCGGGATATCGTCGTCATTTTCCAGGTAGTCCAGCACGATGCCCTCCTGCCGCAGCCGGGAGCCGTACATGAACACGGTGTCCTCGAACTCCGTGCGCAGGTCGCACGGCACGACGTTCAGGGTAAAGCGGCCGTCCTGAAGGCGGGTGAACTCCAGCAGCTCTTCGACCATATCCGTCAGGCGGGCGGCCTCGCGCTGGATGATGCTCAGGCCGCGGCGGGCCTCAGCGCTGTCAACGCCAGCTCCGGCGGACAGCAGCGTTTCGCTCCAGCCGCTGATGGCTGTGAGCGGGGTGCGCAGCTCATGCGAGACGGACGAGACGAACTCGGACTGCATTTTCTCTGCGCGGCTGATCTTTTCAGACATTTCGTTGATGGTGTCCGTCAGCTCGCCGATCTCGTCGTCGGACTTCCGCGGGATCTGCACGCCATAGCTGCCAGCGGAGATGCGCTTGGCCGTGGTGGTCAGCTCCTGCACCGGGACAAGGATGGATTTGACAAAGTAGCGGCCGCTGACATAGACAACGAGCAGCACGATCAGGCCGACAAGCGCGGCGCACAGGCTGAAGAGCATGATCTGCCGGTCGGCGCGGCGCAGGCTCGTGACATAGCGCAGCACGCCGATGACCTCGCCGTTTGTATAGATGAGCGGGCTGGAGACGGCCATGATGCGCTCACCGGTCGCGGGATTTGTTCCGGTGTAGGACGCGATGGCCTTCGTCTCGATGGCCTCGCGGATGTCGGACGTCACACCGGCCATACCGGAGTACACGCCGTAGGACGAGGCGACGATGCGGTTGTTCGTGTTGACGAACTGCAGCTCCATCTGGTCCTTCGAGTCAAAGCTCTGGGCGAATTTTGCGCAGGACTGGTAATATTCGTTGTAGCTCTGGCGGACGTAGTTGTCGAAAAAGCTCGTGCTCGTGCTCGCTTTGGCCTCCATCCCGGCCTCCATGCTGGAGTAGTAATAGGCTGCGACCATGATCGAAAGCGCGATCACGCAGAGAAGCACGATGGCAAACAGAATGCTCAGCGTATTGCGCAGCCAGCGCTTCTGCAGGCCGCTGTTTCGTTTCATGGCGGTTCCTCCCGGGCTTACAGGCCCCATTTATAGCCGTAGCCCCAGACCGTGGTGATGTAGGTCGGGTTTGCGGTGTTATCCTCGATCTTGATGCGCAGGCGGCGGATGTTCACATCCACGATCTTGAGCTCGCCGTCGTAATCGCGGCCCCAGACCGAGGTGAGAATGTCCTCCCGCGACAGGGCGCGGCCGGGGTTCTGCATGAACAGCTGCAGAATGGCGAACTCCACCTGCGTGAGCTTGATGCGGCGGCCGCTCTTTTCGAGCGTGCGGTTGCGCAGGTTGAGCGTGAACGGCTCGTGGACGATGACTTCGGGATCTGCCTCGGCCGCGCCGCCGATGCGGCGGTAGAGCGCGTCGATGCGCGCCGTCAGCTCGGCGGGGGAGAAGGGCTTGGTGACATAGTCGTCCGCGCCGGTCATAAGGCCCGTGACCTTGTCCATTTCCTGCGTGCGCGCCGTGAGCATGATGATGCCGATGGCCTTGTTCGTCGCACGGATGCTGCGGCAGACCTCGAAGCCGTCGATATCCGGCAGCATGATGTCCAGAATGGCCACGCCGGTGTCCGGGTTTTCCTTCAGGCGCTCAAGCGCCTCGCGGCCGGTCCCGGCCTCGATGGCCTCATAGCCCGCCCGCTTGAGATTGATGACGACGAAGCTGCGGATGCTGACCTCGTCCTCCAGAATCAGTACCTTTTTCATGCTTCTCTCCTTTTCCTGCCTTCCGCCGAGCGGCGGAGACTGCAACGGGGATCGGTCAGGACGTTGTAACGTCGCCGGTCTTCCAGTCGTTCTGAATAAAATGGAATTGCGTGCGGATGGCATCGGCCGTGATGCCGAGCGCCACGGCGCGGCGTGCCAGACGGCAGACATAGACCGTCTCGCCCTTCTGCGTCAGGACCTGCCAGCCGTCTCCAAGTGCGCTGAGGTCCGATGCGGACAGGGCGGCAATCGTCAGAAGCTCCTCAGTGCTGCCGCCGGCTTCCCACAGAAAGCGGTAGCCGAGCGTGCTGCCTGCCACGGCGCTGCGTGTGAGCACGAGGTGCTCCTGCCACAACGTCGGGATCTGCAGATACCAGCCGCCCGTGTGGCAGTGGAATGTCAGCAGCTTCTCGTCCCGGGAACCGTCGAGCTGCAAATTATACCAGCTGACAAGGTACTGATCCTGCGAGCTGGCATCATAGTCGAGCGACGGCATGGGGCAGAGCATCGGCAGCTCGATCAGGCCGTCCTTGTCGATGTCGCCGCCGTAAATGTAGTAATCACGCAGGGTCTGCACGTCGGTGTTGGCGTCCTCCGAGCGGGAGAGGTTGGTGAACACCCCGTCGCGGAAGACGAAAATATCTGTGATCAGGCTGCCGTCGCTGTACTCCGAGGCGACGAAGACCGCTGCGACGTTCCGGCACATATAGCCCGTCAGAATGCGCTTGACGGACGAGACAGCCACAGACATCGAGACCTCGCGCTCACGCTTGAGCTGACCGCCGGCCCAGCAGTACAGCTCGGCAATACCGTTCTGCGAATCGCCGCCGCTGTGCAGCACAACGATCTCCTGCCGGCTGTCCGCGTCCAGATCGGCCGTGACGAACTCAGCGTATTCCGTGCTCATCAGCTCGGTCAGCGTGCCGCCGCGCAGGGAATAGACATTCATGAGCTGCGGGACCTGATCACTGATCTGGCGTCCGACAACGAGCTCATAGCCCGGCTGGTCGTCGAACGCAACATAGGAGACATGGTGGAACGCGCTGCCTGCGCCCTGCACGGATGCAGCCAGCGTGAAGGCATCGTTTTGCCGGTCAAAGACATAGATGCCGAGCGGAAGCTCGCCGGTCGTTTTGCAGTAGACGACGGCTTCGTCCTCGCCGTCGCCGTCGAGGTCGACCATCTGCACGACCTGCTGGTTATCGCCGGAGACCGGCGGGGCATAGACCGCACCGTCCGGCAGGGCCAATTCGATGGCGTTCTGCAGGTCATAGTATTCCTCTGACTGCTTCGGAACGGCGTAAAGTCCCTCTGCGGGCTCCAGAAAGCACCCGCCGAGCAGCAGGCAGGCCAGCAGCAGGGGAAGGAAGCGGATGCATTTCTTCTTCATCGGGTGCGTTCTCCTTTCGCCGATATTCTCCATCCAATATTATAACATAAATCGTAACCATTGTGTAGTGGGTCTGTCATTTTTGTGGGCAAAATTTCGGCCGGGCAGGGTCATTTCAGCACGACGGAATCCTCACCGAGCAGGGCGCGCAGCTCCTGCAGCATATCGCCGCGCAGGCCGCACTGTGTGCCGCGGCGGACGCCCGTATCCACAAAATACAGGACGGCCGTCACATTACCGGGGAACATGTTGAGTGTGGCGCGGACCTTGCCGAACAGCGGCGACTGCTCCGACGGCAGGCGCAGATACAGCCGCGAGGCCTGCAGGACCGCCTGCTCCTGCGCAGCGGGGCGCGGCGCGGCGGCCATGGGCGGCGGAGCCTGCTTTGTGAAGGACTCAAGCGGGTCAAAGCGGTTGACCACGAGCTGCGGGGCCTTTTCGTCGCGCACGGAGATGCGGCCCTCCGCCACGACGGCGGCGTTTTCCGTCAGCAGGCTGCCGCTGCGCTCGAGCACGTTCGAGAACGTCAGCAGCTCCATTGCAGCCGTGTCGTCCTCCAGCGTGACATAGGCCATCATGGATCCGTTGCGGGTCGTCTTGCGGCGGATCTCCTCGACCATGCCCGCGATGCGGACGTTCTGGCCGTCGTGGAAAAAGCCGTCGTTTTCTTCAAACGACTGCAGGATGCGCAGCACGGGCGTGACGCCCGCCGCGCGCAGCCGCGTGCGGTATTCGTCGAGCGGATGGCCGGAGAGATAGAGGCCGACCGTCTCCTTTTCCATCTGCATGAGCTCCGCCGGGCGCAGCGGGGGAAGCTTCGGCGCGGGGATCTCCGGCATGCCGCCGTCCTCCGGCCCGAAGAGCTGCAGCTGCCCCTCGAGATTGCGGCGGTAGGTGTCCGCCGCGGCGTCGAGCACCATTTCGTAAATGGCCAGCATCTGCCCACGGCCCATGCCGAGGCCGTCCATCGCGCCGCATTTGATAAGGTTCTCCACGGCGCGCTTGTTGAGGTCCGAGCCCTGCATACGGCGGGCAAAGTCCTCCAGCGAGACAAACGGGCCGTTTTCCGCCCGCTCCGCCATGACCTGGCGGATGAGGCCGCGGCCGATATTTTTCACGGCGCCGAGGCCGAAGCGGATGCCGTCCGGCTCCACGGTGAACTTATCCTCCGAGGCGTTGATGTCCGGGTGCAGCAGGCGGATGCCCATATCGCGGCAGTCGGCGATGTATCCGGCTGTCTTCGTGGAGTTGTCCAGCACGGATGTCAGCAGCGCCGCCATATATTCGCGGGGATAGTGGCACTTGAGATAGGCCGTGTCATAGGTGACCTTGGCATAGCATACGGCGTGCGCCTTGTTGAAGGCGTAGTTCGCGAAATCCAGAATTTCCTTGTAAATGGCTTCTGCCGCCGTCTCAGACACGCCGTTTGCAATCGCGCCGGGGATACCGCGCGCGGCGTCACCGTGGACGAAGGTCTGCCGCTCGGCGATGATGACCTTTTCCTTCTTTTTGGAAATGGCGCGGCGCATGTTGTCCGCCTGTCCGAGGCTGTAGCCGCCGAGCTTGCGGAAGATCTCAATGACCTGCTCCTGATAGACGATGCAGCCGTAGGTCACGGCGAGGATCGGCTCGAGCTGCGGGCAGAGATAGGTGATGCGCTCCGGGTGGGATTTGTTCTCAATAAAGCGCGGGATGGAATCCATGGGGCCGGGGCGGTAGAGCGCGACAATGGCGGTGAGGTCTTCGATGGACTGCGGCTTCATATTGACGCACACGCCCGTGATCCCGGCGGATTCCAGCTGGAAAACGCCCGCCGTCTTGCCATCACCCAGCATGGCGAACGTTGCAGCGTCGCCGTCCGGCAGACGCTTGAGATCAAAGTCCGGCTCGCGGCGGCGGATGGCGCGGGCGGCGTCGTCGAGGATCGTCAGATTGCGCAGGCCGAGAAAATCCATTTTGAGAAGGCCAAGCTCCTCGATGGTCGTCATGGTAAACTGCGTGACGATGGTCTCGTCGTTGCGCGCCAACGGCACATAGTCGCTGACGGGATTTGCCGTGATGACGACGCCTGCGGCGTGCGTCGAGGTGTTGCGGGGCATGCCCTCGAGGCCGCGCGCCGTGTCGACGAGCTTTTTGATGCGCTCGTCGCTCTCGACCATCGTGCGCAGCTGCGGCGAGATGCGCAGCGCCTCGTCGAGCGTCATGTGCGGCGTGGCGGGAATCTGCTTGGCCACGGCATCCGTTTCGGCATACGTCAGGTTCATGACGCGGCCGACGTCGCGGATGGCGGCACGGGCGGCCATGGTGCCGAACGTCACGATCTGTGCCACATGGTCCTTGCCGTATTTGCCCATGACGTAGTCGATGACCTCGCCGCGGCGGAGCTGGCAGAAGTCCGTATCGAAATCCGGCATGCTCACGCGCTCCGGGTTCAGAAAGCGCTCGAAGATGAGGTGATACTGCATGGGATCCATCTCGGTGATGTGCATGCAGTAGGCCGCGATGGAGCCTGCACCGGAGCCGCGCCCCGGCCCGACCGGGATGCCCTGCTCCTTTGCCCAGCGGATGAAATCCGCCACGATGAGGTAATAGTCGACATAGCCCATCTTCTCCACGACGGACATCTCGTATTCCAGCCGCTCACGGTAGCCCGCAGGGGCACCCGGGTAGCGCTCACGGAAGCCCTCATCGCACATGCGGCGGAAATACGTCAGAGAATCGCTCCCGTCCGGAGGCGTGAAGGCGGGCAGATGATAGTGGTTGAATTCAAATTCGACCTTGCAGCGGTCGGCAATGCGCTGTGTGTTTTCCAGCGCCTCCGGCAGGGCGGGGAAGAGGGCGCGCATCTCGTCCTCGGACTTCAGGTAGAACTCCTGCGTCTCAAAGCGCATGCGGTTCGGGTCGTCGAGCGTCTTGCCGGTCTGGATGCACAGCAGCACATCCTGCAGCTCACTGTCCTCGCGCGTGAGATAATGCGCGTCGTTCGTCGCCACGAGCGGAAGGCCCGTCTCCTGCGCGATGCGCAGCAGGCCGCGGTTGACCTCACGCTGCTCCGGAATGCCGTGGTCCTGCAGCTCCAGATAGAAATGCTCCGGGCCGAAAATGCCGGAAAGCTCCAGCGCATAGGTCTTGGCTCCGTCATAGTCCCCGGCGCGCAGCCTGCGCGGGATCTCGCCCGCCAGACAAGCCGACAGAGCGATCAGACCCTCGCTGTGCTGCCGCAGCAGGGCAAGGTCTACGCGGGGCTTGCCGTAAAAGCCCTGCAGGAACCCCATGGAGACCAGATAGCTCAGATTGCGGTAGCCCGTTTCGTTTTCGCACAGCAGGACCAGATGGCGCGCATCATTGTCCACGCCGTGGACGCGGTCTGCTATGGTGCGCGGTGCGACATAGACCTCGCAGCCGATGATGGGCTTGATGCCCTCGGCCTTTGCAGCACGATAAAAGTCGATCACGCCGTACATGACGCCGTGATCGGTGATGGCCAGCGCAGTCTGGCCCAGCTCTTTGGCGCGCGCAGCAAGCCTGCCAATGCGGCATGCGCCGTCGAGCAGACTGAATTCGCTGTGGACGTGAAGATGTACGAATGCCATGAGGCAGCCTTCCTTTCTCGGAAAAGCGCGGCGGTCACGCCGGGCCTTCTTCGGTCGTCTCCGTGCCCTCTGCCGCCAGAGCCAGCAGCTTGCGCATGCGGTGGTTGACGGTGGACTTGCTGGTGGGCGGCTCGTGAAGCTCTGCCAGCTCGGAGAGCGTGGCCTCCGGGTGCTCGCGGCGCAGCAGGGCCGTCTGCAGGAGTTTTTCGGGCAGAGAGTCCAGCCGGCCCTGTGCCTCGAGCGTGCGCAGTGCGGCAAGCTGCTCCTGCGCGGCGTCCACGGCCTTGGTGACGTTTGCGGTGTCGCAGTTCGTCTTGCGGTTGGCGTCGTTGCGCCAGTCCTTTTCGATCTTGGCCTGCATGACGGTCATGGCGCTGACCGGCGCGCCCATCAGGGCCAGCAGCTCCTCGATGGTCTCGCTCTGCTTGAAGTAAAGAATGCTGCTTCCCTTGCGCTCCGTCTGCTTCGGCGTCAGGCCCATCTCCAGCAGCAGCGTGCCCGTCTCGGCGCATACGCGCCGGTGCGAGGTGGAGAATTCCAGATGATAGCGCTTGGCAGGGTCTGTGACGGAGCCGCCCGCCAGAAAGGCTCCGCGCAGGAAGGCGCGGCGGCAGCAGTCATTTTCCAGCAGGGCAAGATTCACATGCAGTGCAAGGCTCGATTCGGCGGAAAAGCCGCAGAGCGTGAAAACATGCGAGATTTTTTCCGGGTCCTCCAGCACGAGCACGCGCTTGCCCTGCGCTTCCGGCTCCGGCAGCGCGTCAAAGCGCAGGCCGAATCCGCGCTGCAGCAGGCGCGGCAGCCGCGCGGCGAATTCCGGATTCTCCGTGACGATGCGGATGCACGAGGCACTGAAATGATTGGCATACAGGAGTGCGCCTAGCATCTCGGCCAGCGCGCAGCATTTTGCGCCCGGTGCCGTGCGGCAGAGCTCCCGTTTCACGTTGGCGGAAAAGGAGATCATTCGTTTCCCTCCCGGCTCAGATCGCGGTGGAAGACCGTGACGGTATGGCCATGCTCCCGCAGCCCGGCGGCCAGAAATTCTGCGCCTACTACGGAGCGGTGACGGCCGCCCTTGCAGCCGACGCCGACGGTCATGTCGTTGCCCCAGCCGCGCTCGGCATACAGGTCCGCCTGCAGGAGCAGCATGGCCAGCGCGTAGTTCAGTACGGTGCGGCTCTGCTCATTGTGCAGGATAAAATCGCGCACAGGGGCGTCCTGACTGCATAGTTCACGCAGCTCAGGCTCCCAATAGGGATTTTTCAGGCAGCGCAGATCGAATACCTCGTCAGCCTCCGGCGCGCCGTAGCGAAAGCCGAAGGAAAATATCGTAAAGCTCATGTGTTCCTCAGTCCCAAAGGCGAATTTCCGGCTCGAGCCGGATGCCGCTGTGCTCCAGAACGCGCTGCTGCACCTGACGGAGCAGCTCCAGCACGTCTGCGGCGGTCGCGCCGCCGCGGTTGACAACAAAGCCCGCGTGTTTTTCCGAGACCTGCGCGCCGCCGACCGTCAGGCCCTTCAGCCCGGCAGACTCGATGAGCGCGGCGGCATAGCCGCCCTGCGGGCGTTTGAAGGCGCTTCCGGCCGAGGGCAGGTCCAGCGGCTGCGAGGCGGTGCGGCGCGTCATCAGCTCGCGCATCGTCTCGCGGATGATGCCGGGGTCGCCCGGCTGCAGGGCAAAGCACGCCCGGACGATCACGCCGTCTGTATGCTGGAAGACGCTCGTGCGGTAGCCGAAGCCCTGCGAGACGCCCTCCCGCCGGACGAGCGTCCCGTCCGGCAGCATCTCCTGCGACCAGCGGCACACGGCGCGGATCTCGCCGCCGTAGGCTCCGGCGTTCATATAGACGCCGCCGCCGACGGTGCCGGGGATGCCGTGGGCAAATTCCAGACCCGTCAGGCCGTTGTCGCGGGCAAAGCAGGCGAGCCGCGCCATCGTGACGCCGGACATGGCCTCAATATGCGCTGCATCCGGCATGGAAAGGCCGGTCAGCGCGCCGCTCGTCACGATGACAAGCCCGCGCACGCCGCCGTCCGGCGCCAGAATATTCGTGCCTGCGCCGAGCAGACGCACGCGGATACCCTCCTGTGCGCTCAGGCGCAGCAGGGCCTGCAGCTCTGCAAGCGACGACGGGAAGGCCATCACCTCGGCGGGGCCGCCGATGCGGAACGAAGTGTGCGCCGCAAGCGGCTCCTCACGCAGCAGGCGGAGCCTGGGCAGCGCGAGGGAAAGACGGTCAAACAGATCCATGAGATATCCTCCAGAATATCAAAAAAACAACAGGAACGGACACCGGCGGAATTATCGCCGGGACGCGGCGGCGGGTAGATAAACAGTTCATTATAGTATACCACAGTCTGCCGCCCGCAGCAAGCCCCAGAACGCGGCGTATAAAAAATGGGCTGCCGCAGATTCTGCAGCAGCCCATGGTATAAACGAATCAGAAGCTCTGCCCGGCCGTCTCGTCGAAATGGCGGTTGATCTGCTCCGTGAACTCCGCCGCGGCGTTGTAGCCCATCTTTTTCTGGCGGTTGTTCATGGCGGCGACCTCCAGAATGATGGCGAGGTTGCGGCCGGGGCGGACGGGGATCGTGATGGCAGGCACCTTCACGCCCAGCAGGTCCATATACTGCTCCTCGAGGCCAAGACGGTCGAAGATCTGCTCATTGCCGACCGGGACGATGTTCACGACGAGGTCCACGGTGGATTCGTCCTTGATGGCAGCCATGCCGAACAGCTTTGCCACGTTGATGACGCCGATGCCGCGGATCTCGATATAGTTGCGGATCAGCTCCGGCGACGTGCCGCGCAGCGTGTTCCCGGCGACCTTGCGAATTTCCACGGCGTCATCTGCGATCAGGCGGTGGCCGCGCTTGAGCAGCTCGGCTGCGGCCTCGCTTTTGCCGATGCCGCTTTCGCCCATGAGCAGCAGGCCCTCGCCGTAGACCTCAACGAACACGCCGTGGCGCGTGATGCGCGGGGCCAGCGCGTTCTTGAGGTAGGTGATGAGACTGGAGACGACATAGGACGTGGACTCGAGGCAGCGCAGGATGGTGATATCGTGCTTTTCTGCCATCTGCATGCACTCGGGCATCGGCTCAATGTTACGCGCGAAGACGAGGGCGGGGATGTGATAGGAGAAGAGCTGGTCGAAGGTCTCGGCGCGGCGCTCCGGTGTGAGCGAGTGAAGATAGGTCGCCTCGGCATTGCCGATGACCTGCAGGCGCAGCGGCTCAAAATGCGTAAAAAAGCCTGCCAGGGGCAGACCGGGACGCATGACTTCTTCCACCATGAGATCGATGCGATCGTAATCGCTGGATTCACGGGCGACGATGAGGTTAAATTCCTCCACGACCTGCTTCAGCCGAACGCTGTAGGAATTCATGGGCATGACTGCGATCCTCCTGCACCGGGCGTACAGGCCCGGAGATAATATCGTTATTATAACGTTTTTCGGTAGGTTTGGCAACCGTTTTTGCGCTTTTTTTCGAGCAAATTCGGGAAAATCGCCAAAAGGAAAAAATTTTTGCATTTTTTCGATTTTCCCCTTGCATTCTTGCGATTTCTTTGCTATTATGTATAGGCGTCTTTTAGCGCGATCTAGAGCGTGATTTTGCGATGATTGGAGGTGCAGCAATTGGCAAAGTGCGATTTTTGCGGCAAGGGTGTCACGTTTGGCATCAAGGTTTCTCACTCCCACAGACGTTCCAACCGTGCGTGGAAGCCGAACGTGAAGCGCGTCAAGGCTATCGTTGACGGCGCTCCCCGCCATGTTTACGTCTGTACGAGATGCCTCCGCTCCAACAAGGTTGAGCGCGCCATCTGATCTCAGCGTTATGGTACAAAAAAGACAAGCCTGCAGGCTTGTCTTTTTTTCATGCCCGCAGACCGGCACAAATCGGTCATGACCGCAGGCGATTTGCGGTATAATTCGAGCAGAGAAATGGTTGAGCAGGAGTGAAAAACGGCGCCGGAAAACAGATTGGGGATCACGGACTCCGTTAAATTTGGGAACCGCTTCCGGGCAGGAGGCGGTTCCCATGCTCTTATCGTCTGCTGCGCGCATTTGCGGCATTTGTGGTGCCTTCAGAAGCCTCCGTCATGCCGCTTTCGGACTCTGCACGGCTGTCTTCTGTTGCGGCGGACGGCTCCGTCATGATTTCCGAGGCTGCCGTCGGGATGAGGGCGGATGGCTCCGTGCCGTCCACGCGGCCGTCTGTCGTGTTCGGGACATTGCTGCGGCAGCCCGTGAGCAGCGCGGCGCATAGGGCGAGCGTCAGAAAGAGCAGAGCTTTGGTTCGTTTCATCGATCAAGATCCTCCTGATGTTATGATTGTCCCGCTTAGTTTGCCCGGCTTTGCGCGGCCTACGCAGGGAAATTTGTCGAAAACGTAAAATTGGGATTGATTCTTTTTGCATTGCCTTGTATAATGGGATGGTACGCCAAACTTTTTGCTTTGGCCCGTCTGCAGAGGCGGAGAAATGAAACAACATATCACCAACCGAAGGGGAAGCTGACATGAAGAAACTTTTCGTCAAGAAGGATGTTCCGTGCATGGCATGTCTGGAGTGCGTCCGCGCCTGCTCGACCGCATTTTATAAAGAGTTCCATCAGGACAAGGCCTGCCTGAAGATCGTTGAGCGCAACGGCAAGGTCCGCCCGATGACCTGCGTCCAGTGCGGTAAGTGTGCTGCGGCCTGTGAGCACGGTGCGATCACCCAGAATCCGAAGACCGGCGTGTACATGGTCAATAAGAAGCTCTGCGTTGGCTGCGGCAAGTGCGTGGAGGCCTGCCCGTTCGGCGTGATGCTGCAGGTTGCCGGTGCGCCCGCCGCCTCGAAGTGCATCGCCTGCGGCATCTGTGTCAAGGCCTGCCCGATGGAGGTCCTCGAGATCCGCGAGAGCTGATTTCGGCTATCCGGTCTTATCGGCTTATATCGAAAAACTGCCATGCCCGGAAAACGGCATGGCAGTTTTTCGTGCTTTCGCCCGGAAATATGGTTGAGAATCCGGGACTGATATGATATGATAACCAAAGAACACCGAAATATTGATATGGAGGTTATGAATCACTATGGCAGAAACCAAAAAGATCCCGGAACGTGCTGAGCTTGCACAGCAGGACAAATGGGCGATCGAAGATATTTACGCAACCGATGAGCTTTGGGAAGCCGGCCTTGAAAAGGCGAGGGGCTATATTCCCAAGATCGCTGCGTTCGCGGGCCATCTGGGCGAATCCGCACAGATGCTGCTTGCCTATGCGCAGATGGAGGAGGAGATCGAGGTCCTTGCGAGCGACCTCGCGAATTACGCCATGCGCCGCGCGGATGAGGATGTGCGCGTTGCCAAGTATCAGGCGATGACCGGCCGCCTCATGAGCAGCTTTGTCGAGCTGAACGCAGCGGGCAGCTTTGCCACGCCGGAGCTCATGGCCATCCCGGACGAGACGTTTGAGGGCTTCTTCACCGCCTGCCCGGAGCTGGAGCGCTATCGCCGCTATCTTCTGGATATCCGCCGCCGCCGTGCCCATGTGCTCAGCCCGGCCGAGGAAAAGCTGCTGGCCGCCGCAGGCGAGATGGCTCAGGCCCCGGACAATATCTATGGTCTCCTGACGGATGCCGATATGAAGTTCCCGGACTGCACGGATGGCGAGGGCAACAAGCATCCGCTGTCCCACGGCACCTATATCTCCTACATGGAGTCCGGCGACCGCGCGCTGCGCAAGAGCGCCTTTGAGAATCTCTATCACACCTACGGCAGCTTCGGCAACACCATCGCCGCCGTGCTGGCCTCTCAGGTCAAACAGCTGCAGTTCTTCGCGCAGGCCCGCAAGTACGGCTCTGCCATGGAGGCTTCTCTCGATGTCACAAACGTTCCGACGAGCGTCTACACGAACCTCATCGAGGCCGTTCACAAGAATCTGGACAAGATGTACCGCTATGTCGATCTGCGCAAAAAGCTCCTCGGCGTGGACGAGCTGCATATGTACGACCTGTACTGCCCGCTCATTGAGGGCGTGAGCGGCCGCACACCCATCGAAGAGGCCAAGAAGACCGTATACGACGCGCTGGCTCCGCTCGGCGAGGACTACCGCAAGGTGCTGCAGCAGGGCTTCGACAACCGCTGGATCGACGTCTATGAGAACGCGGGCAAGCGCTCCGGCGCATATTCCGCAGGCGCGCGCGTCCATCCGTATGTTCTGCTGAACTACACCGGCACGCTCGACAGCCAGTTCACGCTGGCGCATGAGATGGGCCATGCCATGCATTCCTATCTCTCCAACCACAACCAGAACCCGCTCGACGCCGATTATGTGATCTTCGTGGCGGAGGTCGCCTCCACCTGCAACGAGGCCCTGCTCATGGAATACCTCCTCGGCAAGACGACGGATAAGAAGGAACGCGCCTACCTCATCAACCACTTCCTCGAGCAGTTCCGCACGACGCTGTACCGCCAGACCATGTTCGCGGAGTTCGAACTGAACGTCGGCCGCATGGCGCAGGAGGGCACGAGCCTTACGCCCGAGGTGCTCAATGCCGAGTATCGCCGCCTGAACCGTCTGTACTTCGGCGAGAACATCGTGCTCGACCATGAGATCGACACCGAGTGGATGCGCATCCCGCATTTCTACTACAATTACTACGTCTTCCAGTATGCCACCGGCTATGCCGCTGCCATTGCGCTGTCCCGCCGCATCCTGCGTGAAGGCGCGCCTGCCGTGAAGGACTACATCGGCTTCCTGTCCGGCGGCTGCAGCAAGAGCCCGATCGATCTGCTGAAGGGCGCAGGCGTGGACATGAGCACCACGAAGCCGGTTGAAGAGGCCCTGAGCCTGTTCGGCGAGCTCATCGGTGAGATGGAAGAGCTGATGAAAGACTGATGGAGATCTTCCTTCCTACGCTTCACACGTTTGAGAACAACAACATCTTTACCGGCAGCTGCGGCCTGCTCCGCTTCCGCATCGCCCCGACGGTCGTGATGGCCACGCCGAAGGAGGTCGATCTGGCTGCCAGCTCCATCCACGCCGAGCTGTGGCACGGCGAGCTGTGCTATGAGCTCAGCGAAATGGAACAGGAGCGGACCTTCCCCATGTCGGACGAGGGCCGCGCCGCCATGCAGCAGTGGCTGGAGGAGAATATCGAGCCAATCGAGCCAAAGACTGCGGAATAAAGGCAGCACCGCATGATTCAGCGAGAGCATTCGGCGAGAGATTTTTTGTCGAGACAAGGTTTGAAAAGTGCAGGAATACTTTGTGTATTTCAAACTTTTCGGACCGATGGATCGGCGAAAAATGTCCGGCGAAGGCTGAAGGCGAATTATGCGGTGTTGCCTAAAAAAACTCGGGGCTGCTGCCGCGTGCAGCGGCCCCATTTTTTCCGGAGAGGATCCTATGAAAACTGCAATTGTGACCGGAGGGACCTCCGGCTTGGGCCTTGCCGCGGCGCAGACGCTGGCGGAAAAGGGCCTTCGGGTGTATGCCCTGTCGCGGCACGGCGCGCCGGTGCCCGGCGTGACGTCGCTGGCCTGCGATATCACGGACGCGGACGCTGTGGAGCGGACGATCGCCTCAATCGAAGCGGAAGCCGGGCGGATCGACCTTGTGGTGAACAATGCGGGCTTCGGTATCTCGGGCGCAGTGGAGTGCACCACGCCCGAGGAGGCACGCCGTCTGTTCGACGTCGATTTCTTCGGCGTCGTCAATGTGAACCATGCCGTTTTGCCGCGTATGCGCCGCGCAGGCGGCGGGCGGATCGTCCATGTCAGCAGCGTCGCCGCGCCCGTCGCCATCCCGTTTCAGGCGTATTATTCTGCGGCAAAGGCGGCGATCAATGCCTACAGCAGTGCGCTGCGCTGCGAGGTCGCGCCGTTCGGCATCGACGTCTGCGCCGTGATGCCCGGCGATCTGAAGACCGGCTTCACGGCGGCGCGCGAGAAAAACGTCCGGGGCGACACTGAGTACGGCGGGCGTATCAGCCGTTCCGTCTCCCGTATGGAGCATGACGAGCAGACCGGCATGCCGCCGGAGAAAGCCGCGGCCTTCCTGTGCCGCGTGGCGCTCCGCCGCAGGACGAAGCCTCTGTATGCCATTGGACCACAGTATAGCGCGGCAGTCCTGCTGGGCAGGCTCCTGCCGTGCAGGCTCGTTTCATGGATCGTATCGAAGCTGTATGCTGCATAAGGAGGGATGATCATGCCGGTTGCAGCGTATTATCTGCATGATCCCGCCGCGCCGAAGCCGAACAGTCCGACGCGCATGGGAACAAATGTCCTGCTCGAATGCCGCGGCCGGCTCCTGCTGGAGCAGCGCTGGGACTGCGGCGCATGGGGCCTGCCCGGCGGGCGGCTGCGCCGCGGGGAGGACGAGGCGCACGGCATTGCGCGGGAGCTGTTCGAGGAGACGGGCCTGCGCCTGCCGGAGGCGGCCTTTACGCGGGTGCGCGTCGTGGACGATGCCGACCGCATCGCCAGCTATCAGGACGGGACGGTCTGGCGCATGGTCATCGTCCTGTTCCGCGCGCAGCTTCCGCAGGAGCCGGAGCTGCACTGCAGCCGGGAGTCCTGTACGCTGCGCTTTTTTACACCGGAGGAGCTGCGAACGGCGGACCTTGTGCCGACGCACCGCGACCTGATCGAGGCCTGGCGGCCTGCGCCGCTCGAGGTCGCCGCAGCCATGCTGACGCGCGGGCAGACCGTCCTGCTCTGTCGCCGCCCAGAGGGCAAGGCGCGCGCCCTGCAGTGGGAATTTCCCGGCGGAAAGCTCGAGCCCGGCGAGACGGCCGAGCAGGCGCTTGCACGCGAATGCCGCGAGGAGCTTGGTGCAGAGGTCCGCGTCGGGCCGCGCGTGGACGAGCTGGTGTTCGACTATCCGGATCTCTCGGTCCATCTGACGCTCTATCAGGCCGAGCCGCTCACAGAGCCGCGCGCACTGGAGCACAGCGCGCTCGACTGGGTAGGACCTGCCGGGCTGGAGCGCTATGACCTCTGCCCGGCGGACCGGCGCTTCGTCCCGGCCGTGCAGCAGTGGTTTTCCGAACAGGAAAAAGCCCCCGCGCAGCAAGCTGCGCAGAGGCCTCAGACCGGGGAGTAAATTACCGCACCGGAGCAGTCAAAGTGCTGCCTCATGCTGCATACAGGTAAACAGCGCCGCGCCGCAGGCGGCCTCCTCCGGGACGGCAGCCAGCGTGAGCGGCAGACCAAAGCTCCTCTCGACGGCACGCTGCAGGGCGGGATTGCGCCGCAGACCGTTGCCGGAGCCAAGCAGCCGCCCGGCGGGCGCACATCCGGCTTTGAGCGCAGCGCGGTAACAGGCGGAAAGCTCGTCCGCCATGCCGCGCAGCAGAGCGTGCAGCAGGGGAACGGGGGCAAAATTCTCCTCATCCAGTCCGCTGAGCACGGCGCGCTCCGCCGGGTCCTGCCGCGTTCCGGCAAACGTCGTGCGGAACTGCGGCACATCGTCCGGCATGGGAGCCTCCAGCGCGCGGAGCATGGCGGGGTAGGCGGACGGGCAGGGCGTTCCCGTGACCAGCTCGGCCGTCTGGCGAAAAAAGCGCTCCAGCAGGGCAAAGCTCCGCCCGCCGCAAAGCGGCGCGCCCGTCAGCAGCCAGCCGCCGGGGAAGGGGCGCGTTTCCAGCCCCGGCACGGTGAGGCGTTCTTTCGTGAAGAACGAAAACTGGCTGCCCGTGCCGATGTTCACGAGCGGCGCGTCGAGCCGACCCTGCCCCGCGCCGAGGAAGCTGGCCTGATTGTCGCCGAGCGCGGCAAAGACGCGCAGCCGGTCGCCGGTCAGCTCTGCCTTCTCCGAGACCTCCGGCAGGAGCCGCTCCGGCAGCCCCGCCCGGCGGACAGCCTCCCGGTCAAAGTCTGTTCCGTCAAACAGGCCGAGGCTGGCGGCCATGGATGGCGTGAGGCACGGGGCCGTCCGGCCGGACAGCCGCATGGCGAGATAGTCCGCGATCGTGCAGACGGCAGCGGCCCCGTCCGGGATGGTTCCGGCTGCCTGATGGCAAGCGAGCGTGACGAGGCCGTAGCCGGAGGCGAGGGGATAGCCGGTCCGCGCAGTCAGGCGGGCCGCCGTGCTTTTCCCGTCCGGCCCCGGCTGCGCGCCCGTCTCGTCCTGCCAGGTGTAAAGCGGCGAGAGCAGCTGCCCCGCCGCGTCCACATAGACGATGCCGTGCATCTGGCCGGTCAGGCCGACGCAGCCGATGTCCGGAAATTCCTGCAGCAGCCCGTCCAGCAGGGACAGGGCTGCGTGCTCGATGCCGCGGGCATCCTGCTTGCGCTCCCACGGCTGCCCGGCGACGGCAGCGCCGCCCGGTACGGTGCGCGTGCACAGGAGCCTGCCGTCCGCGTCCAGCACGGCGGCGGAGATCGTCGTCGTCCCGAGATCAAGGCCCAGATGATCCATATCGATCCTTCTTCCGTATTTCAATGGGAATAGTATAGCAGAAGGTCTGGGAGCTGTAAAGCTCAGGCCTCTGCTGACCGGCAAAAACGCTTGACGGCACGGCGGATTTCGGCTATAATCTCTTCATCATATCCAATTCTCAGGAGGAGGACGATCCCAATGGCCTTTTACTATTCCGAACCGAGCCACACCTTCAGCGAGTATCTGCTGATCCCCGGCTACACGGCGGAGGACTGTGTCCCTGCCAATGTTTCGCTCCGCACGCCGCTGACGCGCTTCCGCAAGGGTGAGGAGCCTGCCATTTCTCTGAATATCCCCATGGTGTCTGCGATCATGCAGTCCGTTTCCGATGATAAGCTGGCCATCGCGCTGGCGAAGGAAGGCGGGCTGTCTTTTATTTATGGTGCGCAGTCCATCGAATCCGAGGCCGCGATGGTCGCCCGCGTCAAGAACCACAAGGCGGGCTTTGTCGTCTCCGCGTCTAACCTGACGCCGGACAGCACACTGGCGGACGTTCTGGCGCTCAAGGCGAAGAACGGCTATTCGACTGTCGCCATCACGGACGACGGCACGGCGAACGGCCGCCTGCTCGGCATCGTTTCGAGCCGCGATTACCGCGTCTCCCGCATGGACGGCAGCCAGAAGGTCAGCACGTTCATGACGCCGCTGGAAAAGCTCGTCACCGCGCCTGCGCAGACGACGCTGAAGGAAGCGAACGACATCATCTGGGAGCATAAGCTCAACTCCCTGCCTATCGTGGATGCCGACGGCCGCCTGCTGTACTTCGTGTTCCGCAAGGACTATGATTCCCACAAGGGCAACCCTCTGGAGCTGCTGGACAGCCAGAAGCGCTATGTGGTGGGCGCGGGCATCAACACCCGTGACTACGAGGAGCGTGTCCCCGCACTGGTGGAGGCCGGTGTGGACGTGCTGGTGATGGACTCCTCCGAGGGCTATTCCTATTGGCAGAAGCACTGCCTGGAGTGGATCCGTTCCAAATACGGCGACACCGTAAAGGTAGGCGCAGGCAACGTGGTAGACGGCGAGGGCTTCCGCTTCCTGGCAGATGCCGGAGCCGACTTCGTAAAGATCGGCATCGGCGGCGGTTCCATCTGCATCACCCGTGAGACCAAGGGTATCGGCCGTGGCCAGGCCACCGCGCTGATCGACGTCTGCCGCGCTCGCGATGAGTACTACGAGGAGACCGGCGTCTACGTGCCCGTGTGCTCCGACGGCGGTATCGTCTACGACTACCACATGACGCTCGCCCTTGCCATGGGTGCCGACTTTATGATGCTGGGCCGTTACTTCGCCCGCTTCGACGAGAGCCCGACCGAGCGCGTCAACGTCAACGGCCAGTACATGAAGGAGTACTGGGGCGAGGGTTCCGCGCGTGCCCGCAACTGGCAGCGCTACGACCTGGGCGGCGCCGCGAAGCTAAGCTTCGTCGAGGGCGTCGACTCCTACGTTCCCTACGCCGGTTCCCTTAAGGACGGCGTGGGCGGCACGCTCTATAAGGTCAAGTCCACGATGTGCAACTGTGGCGCCCTCTCTATCCCTGAGCTCCAGGAAAAGGCGCGCCTGACGCTGGTCAGCTCCACCTCCATCGTCGAAGGCGGCGCCCATGACGTAGTCGTCAAGGACTCCCAGCAGAGCGTTTCCTATCGATAAGGTAAGAGCTGCATATCAAAGGTTGAGCATCAACCACGTTATTTAGATAAAGCGAGATGCCTGCAAGTCGCAGGCATCTCGCTTGTCGTATTTGCTATCATCAGTCAAGTTAACCTTAGGGTCGGTCGGCTTGGCTTTGTTCGCTACAAGTTCCGCACGCAAAGAAGAGCACTTAATGTGCTCTTCGTCTTGCGCAGGACTGTCCGCAGTAGCGAACAAAGCCAAGCCGACCGACCCCAGCTAAGATTAAAGGAGCTGATATGTGCGATTGCACAGATCATAAGGACGAGATCCCTGTCTACGACGCGCAGGCCATTGAGTCCAGGTGGATGAAGGCCTGGGAGGACTCCAACCTCTTTGCCGTCGACACCGACGACAGCAAGCCCAAAAAGTATGTGCTCGAGATGTTCCCGTATCCGTCGGGCGACCTGCACATGGGCCACGCGCGCAACTATACCATCGGTGATGCCATGGCCCGTCAGGCCCGCATGCGCGGCTATGACGTGCTGCACCCCATTGGCTTCGACGCCTTTGGTTTGCCCGCCGAGAACGCCGCCATCAAGCACAACACGCAGGCTGCCGCCTGGACGTATAAGAACATGGACCAGGCGCTCGCCACGATGAAGCGCATGGGCTCTCCTACGATCTGGATCGCATGGTCAAGACCTGCAGCCCCGACTACTACCGCTGGGGTCAGTGGATCTTTGAGAAGCTGTGGGAAAAGGGCCTGGTCTACCGTAAGAAGAACCCGGTCAACTGGTGCCCCACCTGTAAGACCGTTCTGGCCAACGAGCAGGTCACCGAGGGCAAGTGCTGGCGCTGCGGCACCGAGCCCGAGAAGCGCGACCTAGAGCAGTGGTACTTCAAGATTACCGAGTACTCCCAGGAGCTGCTCGACGATTTGGAGAAGCTCCCCGGCTGGCCCGAGCGCGTCAAGCAGATGCAGGCCAACTGGATCGGCCGCTCCGAGGGCGCCGAGGTCGACTTCACCCTGTGCGACAAGGATGGCGAGCCCATCGAGGGCGACGAGGGTAAGATCACCGTCTTCACCACGCGAGCCGACACGCTCTTCGGTGTCTCCTTCTTTGTTCTGGCTCCCGAGTACGCGCGCCTGCACGAGCTCGTCGAGGGCACGGAGTACGAGGAGGCTGTCACCAAGATCGTCGAGGACTCCAAGCATATCTCTGCCGTCGAGCGTGCCCAAGGCACTCTCGAGAAGCATGGTGCCTTTACCGGCCGCTACGTGGTGAACCCCGTCAACGGCGAGAAGGTCCCCGTGTGGGTTGCCGATTATGTCGTTGCCGACTACGGCACCGGCGCCGTCATGGCCGTTCCCTGCGGCGACCAGCGCGACTTTGAGTTTGCCCGCAAGT